>Ga0315282_10000619_pt1 | contig 69824 bp, 51 predicted proteins | sample YL17G07_20_MG_FD_203693 | JGI IMG/M metagenome (GOLD analysis project Ga0315282, IMG submission 203693) | Sediment microbial communities from Yellowstone Lake, YNP, Wyoming, USA - YL17G07_20 | ecosystem: Environmental > Aquatic > Freshwater > Lake > Sediment | place: USA: Wyoming | collected...
AAAACGAAAGTTTTTTGGCCAGAGTTTATCGGCAAGTTGAAATCGATCCCAAACATTTTTTCTCACAACCTATTATATTTATTAGTTTTACAACAATTTACTCGAAAGTTAATGGGACAGTAGTGATTGCTTACAACCTTTTTTCTTTATGGATTTATTTTCCCACAGCACAAAACTCGTATATTTATCCTGCCAGGCATTAAAAACACTGGTTTTTGAGCTAAAAATCAAACTAAAACAACAGTTGAATTTTAAGGCTCGTTTCGGGTAGAATGGAATGCCGGAACAAGGAATAAAACTATTTAGTTCAGTCAGCGGAATTTACAAAAATGCAATACACACAATTCGGCAAATTGAAGGTAAGCAAATTCATTATCGGCGGGAATCCTTTTAGCGGTTTTTCCCATCAGAGTATCGAAAACGACAAGAAAATGGTCAAATACTTCACCTGCGAGAAAATCAAGGAGACGCTCGCCGAAGCGGAAAAGCTTGGCGTCAACACCTTTGTCGGCAGGGCTGACAACCACATTATACGGATGCTTCAGGAATACTGGAACGAAGGCGGCAAAATACAGTGGTTCGCCCAGACCTGCCCTGAACACGGCTCGCCCGAATACAGCGCCAAGCGCGCAATAGAGTTCGGTGCAAAGGCCTGCCATATTCACGGCGGCACAATGGATTATTTCTACGCACAGAAAAAACTCGATGAGGCGGTAAAAACGATAAAACTTGTTCGCGATGCGGGTCTGCTCGCCAGCGTTGCCGGTCACAGGCCGGCTGTATTCCGCTGGGCAAAAGAGAATCTCGACGTGGATTATTTTATGTGCTCATATTACGACCCATCGCCGAGAGATAAAAGGCCTGAACACGTGGCGGGAATAGATGAATACTTCAGGGAAGATGACCGCAAGGCTATGGTGGAGCTAATAGCGGAGATTCCTAAGCCGGTGGTGCATTACAAGATAATGGCGTGCGGAAGGCATAACCCGGCTGAAGCGTTTGCTTATGCAGCGAAAAATATGCGGGATTTTGACGCTGTCTGCGTGGGAATATGCCAGAAAGATTTGCCGACGATGCTGGCCGACGATGTTAAATTGTTTGAAAAAAGTATCGCCGATGTGAAAAAGAAAGGCAAATAACAATGAAAACCTGGAATTTTGGAATAGTCGGGGCTGGTTTAATAGCTGATTTTCACGCTATGGCAATAGCAGACATACCTAATACGAAGCTTATTGCCTGTTGCGATGTAGTTTTGGACAAGGCGAAAAAACTGGCTGATAAATATTCGTGCAGGGCTTTTGCCGGCTATGAGGAGATGCTTAAAATAAAAGAGCTTGATATTGTTACCGTTGCAACGCCCAGCGGCCTTCATGCAGAGCCGACAGTTGCGGCGGCAAAGGCCGGCAAGCACGTAATATGTGAAAAGCCGCTCGATATTACGCTTGAGCGAATCGATGCTATGATAGAAGCACATAAGAAAAGCGGCACCGTGCTGGGCGGGGTATTCCCGCTGCGGTTTAATGATGCCGTAGCACCCCTGAGGGAGGCGATAAATTCAGGCCGATTCGGCACAATTACATACGCCGGCGCTTATGTGCCGTGGTGGCGGACCGATGAATACTACAAAAACACCTGGCGAGGAACGTGGAAATTGGACGGCGGCGGCGCTCTGATGAACCAGTCCATTCATCAGATAGATATGCTCTGTCACCTGATGCCGCCGATAGAATCCATTCAGGCTTATACGGGCAAGCCGGGCCATCCGCAAATCGAGACCGAAGATACGGCGGTTGCGGTGCTGCGTTTTACAAACGGCGCTTTGGGCATTATGTACGGCACGACAGCCTCATACCCCGGCCAATTCAGGCGGATTGAAATCACCGGCACAAAAGGCACAGTCATTTACACCGAAGACAGTTTCACGCTCTGGCAGTTCGCCGATGAAAAGCCGGAAGACGGGGAAATCCGCAAAAAGTTCGGCAAAATCACAGGCGGAGGCGGCGTGGCAAACCCGGCGGCGATACCATATCAAAATCACACACTAAATTTCAAAGCGTTTGTCGATGCGCTGGAAAGCGGAAAGCAATTCAGCATAACCGGCACTGAGGCCCGCAAGGCGGTGGAGGTGATATTGGCCATTTACAAATCCGCAAAAACCCAAAAGTCGGTCAAGCTTGAGTAGTTTAAAGATTCGTTTGTTAAAATGGGTAAAATTTAACGATTGTAGGGGCGCGAAATCCTCCTTCGCTGAAGCTACGGCGGACAAGATTGGGTTCGTTTGGGTTCGTTTTGACCAAGTGTCCAAAGTCCATTTTTTGTTGTAATTACTTGTTTTTATTAACGTTATAAACATTTGACTTTTTGAAAAATTGGGTTCGTTTCGCATAATTTGATATTTTTGATTGAAGTATTCCCAGCCACAGATTTCACAGATTTCACCGAATTTGTTTTTGACACGGATTAACACTGTTTTTGCTCGGCTTGGTGTGCTCGACAAACCCTGCTTTTTAAGCAAGCTTAATCGCAGGATTTGTCTTCGCCCACTGGTCGGCCAAAGACAGGCCGCCCATTTTTTAAGCCGAGCAAAAAACACGGATTTCCGCCAAACGGAGCAGCGGATAAATCTTTGTTTTTCATTAAATTTTGTTTCATACAACATCGGAACATAGAATCTTCCCATAATTGGGCGGAGATGCGCATTTTGGTCGAAAAAACATTCACCACAGAGAAAAAAAGAGAACACGGAGAAGGGGTAAGTTGTTATGGGATAAGGGATAAGGGGATTTGTCACGATTTATCGGGATTTGCGGGATTTTTTATTACCTCCCTGCGTTTTTGATTGAAAAGTGAAGTAGTTCATCGTTTATAGTTTGTTGTTTGTAGAAAAATAGTGGGTCCCGGATAACGGCCCCCCGACTACGGCATTCGAGGGCAGGCTTTTCGGGGTCTTCGCTACGCTCCGAGCGGGGCAAAAGTATTTGTTGAAAGTTAGGCGAAGGGGGAGGGCTTAACAGATTTCGCCTTTCAAAGGCGGCTGGCGGGGGTTTTTGCGGGGTTTTTGGCCGGTTTGCGGGGGAGTTATTAACTATTACAGGTTTCTTTCCCATTTTTATTGAATTTATTGTTTGACACAGGCGGGGGGACGGGTATAATTCTCATCTGCTTTTATTGTGAGGGTAGGGAATATGAAAAGGCTGGGCAAACGCATTATTACAGGGGGGAGAAGTTGAATTACATATATAATTTTTCAAACATTATTTTCTCTAAACACCTGTATCTGTTTAGCGGTCGCAGTCCGCCTGCAAATTAAAAAACTTAAGCAAATAAATCTCCCTTAATATAAAAGTTTGATTTTGTTGTGAAAGAACCATAATTTTTTAGGAGGGGGAAAAATGAAAAAATTGATAATCTAATTGGAGTACTATAAACCTTAATTGTGCTATTACTGTTCAATCGATGCGAGATAAATGTTAATAGATTTACAGGAGTTTAAATCTAATTCAAGATAAAAAATAACTTTTTTAATTATCTCGAGGAAGCATGTTAAATAAAACGAAAATAATGCTTTTAATCGCCTTACTACTTTTAATAACAGCAGGAGCGGTAGTTGTATCCTGTACGAAGAAAGTAGAGGACAAGGAAGGTAAGTCACAAACGGTAAAGCCTGAGACTAAGATTATTGTTGAAATGAGGGTTGGTGGAGGCTGGGCTCCGTTACTAGAAGAACAAATAACACCTGATTTTCGCCTGTATGAAAATGGGACGGTCATCTACAAAAAGCATCTTGACCCGGATCAGTCAAAAGTTGAATTTAAAATAGCTTGCTTAACCCCGAAAGATATCTCAGGATTACTGAAATTTATAGTTGAGCAGGGATTTCTTGAAATGAAAGACCTTTATAATGGGAGTGTTATGGATGGGCTGGATATTACTATCACAGTTAAAACAAAAGGGCAATCCAAGACAGTTCGAGTCGAAGGATTTGGTGTCTCTGTTGCCAATTTAAAAAACTTTGAGAAAATTTGGAAAAAGCTGTCTGAATTTGATGTCCCTTTTGCTCAAAAATATGAACCCAAGAGAATTACCTTATTTGTTTCTTCCCCCATAGAAATGGACCTAAAGGGAATAAGTCCTTGGCCTTCTATACTGGGTTTTGAGCCGAGCGGGCAAAAAGGCAAGGTAATTTTGGACGGAAATGATTTAGAAGAAGCAATGAAGGCCATGGGGAATGAAGTTACCAAACCTTTCTCCTATCGGGGGAAAGGGTATTTCGTAACAGTTAAAGTTCATTTGCCTGATGGGTAGGTTATTTTTGAAGTAGTAGTTGTTGCTACGGATGGTTCTTCAAGAAGGGAAGAATGGAAAATGACGTTCTTTCTTTTCTCGGAAATACAAGGAAAAACCGCATAACTGGAAGGTAATAGGATATAAAAAACTTAAAAAGGAGATAAATTTATGAAATCGCAGGTGTCCCGAAAACCAGTAAGCTTTACGGTCGGTGAGAAACTGTCTGTATATGAGGTTTTGCCTAATATGTTGAAGGAAAGCTACCCTGTAGAATCGAGAGATCAAAGTAATACAACCTTACGCAAATGAAAAAACCTTAAAGCGAGAAAAATATTATTTTAATAAGGAGAGACAGATGAATAAGTCAGTTTTAAAATTAGTAATAGTGTTGTTTACCCTCATACTTCTTTTATCAACCGAGGAGGTGTTTGCAGATACGGGGTGTGGACCGGATAACCCTCTGGCTTGTCGGCCATTGCCAGAAAATGAGATGTTGATATCGGCAGCATCTGAGGCTGTGACACCTTTGGCCGCTGCAACTGGCTACTGTTCCAGTGTGGGCGGCAGCACTTCGTACGAAAGCATCTCGTCCGTATCTGCAGTTCAGAGCCAGGACAAGCTCACCATTACGGTAAACGTCTATATTGCAAATCCGACTGGATGCTCAGCAGGAAGCCCCTGCCCGGAGTACGATAGCAGCCCGGAATACGTGAACGTCTGGATCGACTATGATGGTGATGGAAGCTGGGAAAGCCAAGAAAAGGTGATGAACGAGGCAGGGACAGGCTATCTGAACATAAACTACCATGGAACGATGACATTTATAAAGACGGTTACCGTTCCTGCAGGCGCAGTGGCAGATACTTGGCTTCGTGCTAATCTTGGCTGGGGATACGACCCAGAGAACCCGTGTGAATCTTCATGGGCTTGGGGTAATGTGGTAGATAAGGCTGTTCATATTGAATCGAAAACACCACAAATCGAAGATATAGACATTTCACCCACAAACCCCGAAACAACGAAGGACGTGACGTTTACTGCCAAGCTGAAAAACATGACTGGTTATGAAGTGGTCAAGATTGCATGGTCTGGTGATATCCAAAGTGGCGAAGGCAACCCATCTTACACGGTAAAACCCGCGGCCGGAACGCATGGTAAGGACAAGAATATCACCGCTACATTGACCTACAGAAAATCAGGGGCTACTCAGACTGGGATAGCACCCCCCAAAAGCAAAAAATTTAATCTGTTTTTCGAGAAGGCTGGCGATGAAGATGGTGATGGTACTCCAAATTGGTTTGAGTATTGGAGGCAGGTATTATCTCTTAATGTCAGCTATGTAGCTCCGGTCGATTGGGGAAGCACAGATACGACAACTGGCGCAGTGTCTATAGGTAACAACGCCGGATTCGGCCCTGAGCCGCGGCATGGAAAAACCGGGATCGATTGTTTTTATTGTGTCTCAACACATGAACTACAACATCAAGCTGATGTACTCTACTGCAATACCACATATGGGTCAGTTTTGACAGTTCCTACGTCTAGCGACAATGATGGTGATCATCTGCCAAATGAAAGGGACTCGTTCCCCAACACAGTGAACGGTGCCGGTTATCCGGAATATGCCAGTAGCTGGGTAGGTGATTGGGAGTTCAATGCACGGCAGGTTGAGAATGTAACCGCGGACGCCACGTTGGACTGGGCACATCCTGGTAAGCAGTCAACTACTACTGTTGTCTCTTGTTTTTCAGTAGGGTATGCTGGAGGATTCGGGTATATTGATGTTTCAAACGGGGCACAAGCCGAATTCACGGGTACTTTCAAAGACTATGGAAGAGACATAGATGGGGATGGAGGCAATGACTACCTTACTGTGGAAGTAGAACTAAATGTCAAAATGGCAGGAAGTCTTACTGTTATAGGTGGATTAGACGGTACGGATTACACAGTTTGGGCAGCCAACCAGAAGCAACTTGATGTCGGAATACAAACGGTAAGATTAGATTTTGACGGTCATGAGATCCGCAGACATAGAGAGAATGGCCCATATTTGATAGCTCTTAGAATAGATAACGGGCTCAGTCTGAATACTAATTCCCTATTTACATATTTTACTTCATCGTATGAATATATAGATTTTTCTGCAACAGGGTCTGAAATTGTCGGCAACTATATCGAGTCTAGGCATGACGAGAATGCTAATGGGTTATATGAAAAGTTGAACATAGCTGTTGATATTGCTGTAGAGACTCCAGGGCAAATAACGCTCTTAGGATTTCTGCACGCTGCAGATGGCACGCCAATTGCCTATGCTGAAGCAGTTGAAAATCTTTTGGCCGGTAATCGTGTTCTCACGCTCTCCTTTGATGGCAGGCATATAAGGCAATCTCACTCCGACGGGCCATACAAGTTAAGGTCTTTAGCTCTCTTCGAAGGAACGGACCGGACAGATTTCATCTATGAAGCGTATGAAACTGCAGCTTACAGTCACACAGCCTTCGAAGGTGGCGAAGCTGAATTCGCTTCACTTGGAACGTTCAATGACTACGGCGTTGACAGTGATGGAGATGGTCTGTTTGATAACCTCAGGATAGAAGTTACAGCAGATATCCAGCAGGCGGGCGATTACTCTCTAATTGGACGTTTGTTCGACGAGGATGGTAACTCAATCGACGATGTTCTAATTCAACAGACTCTGTCACAAGGCCAGCATAGTCTGCCACTGGATTTTTCAGGCGTTAAAATACACAAGAATGGCAAGCCCGGACCTTACCTTTTACGCTATGCGTTTGTATATGGCAGCGATGGCAGCTTGTTGGACTCTCTGCCACAAGCCTACAGCACAGCAGCTTATGAAATCTGGCAGTTTGAAATGTATCTTGCCAGCATGACGGGGCGATTCCATGATCTTGGTCGTGACACTAACGGGAATGGACTGTTTGATGAACTAATTGTTGCCGTAGAAGTTGATGCTGTGGCTTCAGGTAACGTTGTGGTTCAGGCGAGGCTCGAAAGCTCGGATGGTGTAGAGTTGGGTACCGCAAACAACTTTGTCACAATTAACTCTGGCCCTGAGTGGGTGGAACTAACATTTGACGGAAGGAACATATTCGCCAGTGGTAAAAACGGGCCATATAATCTGACAGATGTCCGTGCTTATCACACAGGTGATCCAAGTCTGTCAGAGATCGTTGAGGATGCTTACTTAACCGCTGATTATGCCCCCACTGAATTTGAACCCACAGCAGTGATTAGAGGAACCGTCATGCATTCTGATGAGACACCAATTGGTGGGGCTCTAATTTCTGCTGACAGCGAGTCCACCTATTCCAGTGACCTCGGAGAATATTACCTTGGTCTAGCGCAAACAGGTATTGCTGCCGTGAGCATAGAATCACCTGCAAGCGTAACTACTGGAACATGGTATTACACTCTGAATGGCGGCGAGCCAATAATGGGTAGTACTGCAATAGTTGACCTATCAATTGGTGTAGTGATACATCTCGATTGGATATTCATAGTAGATAAGACCCCACCAGACGTTGCTGTTGTTATGCCCGACGTCAACGATGCAGTTCAGGATGGAATAACTTTGAAAGCCGATGCAAATGACGCCAGCGGCGTAGACGCAGTTTCATTCTACGTTCGTGAGCCGAATGATGGGAATGGTGTGCCGATTGGGCAGGAAAACCTTGCGGGCACATTCAATAGTGCGACCGGCAAATGGGAATACAACTTTAATACAACGCAACTGCCGGATGGTTTCTACGTGGTGCTTGCAAAGGCGGTTGATACATACGGCAATATCGGGTGGAGTGAGGTTGTGCCGTTCAGCATTCGCAACTGGGCGATTATTACGATGCTGCCGTCAACGCCGAATAGTAAGGCCGGCAGGACAATGCCGGTGAAGTTCTCATTGCGGATAGCCGCAGCAGTTGACCCTGCGATGCCGTTTGTCTATAATGATGAGCTTGAGATAAGGATTTATGACAGGGCGAAGCCGGGTGTGATACTGCAAAGGTCGGTGTTCGGCAGCGGCTCAACAAATTATCGAATCGATATGACAATCGAGAAGTATATTACGAATTTCAAGACCAAGACGACGCCTGCAACGTATGTTGTTGAGGTCTGGAGGCCTGCGAAGAACTTCAAGGTCGGCAGTTTTACCTTTGCAACCACGAAATAAATTTTAAGAACGTTAATCACTCAATTGCTTATGGGGCTGCATACGGAGATGCGGTCCTTTTTGTTTCTATTATCTGGCACAATTTAGCGAGGTCACATCAGTCAAAACCCAAAAATCTAAAATCCTCAAACTGACCGATTATGTTTTTAGACACGGATTAACACTGATTAACACTGTTTATAAAGAACTGGATTCCCCCTAAGGAGGAATGGCAAATTACGCTATGCTTTTTTAAGCAAAGCAGTTATATCAATTGTTTTCTCAAAAACGGTCAGTTTGAGTAAAATCACAAATTGACAATTTTTGACTGTGGGGGGCGATTATGATATTATGGAAGTGGTAGTTTTGAGAAATAATTATGCATGCATTAACGCTGGTAATCGTAAGCCTGCTTGTGTTCGCCCTGGCATACAGATTCTATGCAAAATTTATCATAACCAAGGTTCTTGTCTTTAACTCTGCACTGCCTACGCCTGCCCATACGCTTCGAGACGGAAAAGATTACGACCCTACGAATAAATACGTATTGTTCGGCCATCATTTCGCAGCGATATCCGGTGCGGGGCCTTTGGTAGGGCCGGTTCTGGCGGCGCAATTCGGATATCTGCCGGGCTATTTGTGGATACTAATCGGAGCGGTTCTTGGGGGCGCAGTCCACGATATGGTCATCCTCTTTGCATCCGTTAGAATGAAAGGGCTGTCGCTGACCCAGTTAGCAAAGGAACACATAAGCGGGACGGCGGGCGTGGCCACAGGCTTTGCGATACTTTTTATTATCATCACGGCGCTGGCGGGTCTGTCCTTAGTGGTGGTCAATGCGCTGAACGAAAGCATCTGGGGGACATTTACGATAGCGGTAACAATCCCGGCGGCCTTGTTTGTAGGGCTTTATATGTATAAGCTCAGGCCCGGCAAAATTGTCGAGGCGTCGCTGGTAGGGGTAACAATCGTAATACTGGGCGTAATACTCGGCGAGCCATTATCCAAGACAAGTTTCGGCACTATTTTTCTGTTTTCCAAACCGGCGCTGTCCATCATACTGCCGATTTACGGCCTGGTTGCCTCAGTTCTTCCTGTGTGGCTGCTGCTATGCCCACGCGATTATATCAGCAGTTATATGAAACTCGGCACAATCGCACTTCTTGTTCTGGGCATATTCGTTGTGAATCCTGTGATACATATGCCTGCGGTAACGAGTTACGTTCACGGGGGCGGGCCGATAATTCCCGGCAAGGTCTGGCCATTTGTCTGCATCACCATTGCCTGCGGTGCAATCAGCGGCTTTCACAGCCTGATAAGCTCCGGCACCACACCGAAAATGATAAACAGCGAAGCCGACATACGGTTTATAGGTTACGGCTCGATGCTCGCCGAAGCGGTAGTGTCGATAATGGCTCTTATTGCGGCAACGGTGATGCTGCCGGGGGACTATTTTGCGATAAACCTGTCGCCGGCGGCCTTTGCCAAACTCGGTTTAAGCACAAGTCAGCTTGCGGAGGTCGAAAGAATGACGGGCGAAACCCTTACGGGCAGGGCCGGCGGGGCAGTTTCGCTGGCGGCGGGGATGTCCCTGATACTGTCGGCGATAAAGGGAATGAAACACCTGATGGGCTACTGGTATCACTTTGCCATTATGTTCGAGGCGCTTTTTATCCTGACCACTGTCGACGCCGGCACGCGTGTGGCCAGATATATCCTCCAGGAAATCCTCAAGCCTATTCATCCGAAACTTGGGAGCGGCACCTGGCTGCCCGGCGTTGTGCTGAGCGGGACCATAATCAGTTTTCTGTGGGGTTATCTTGTTTATTTCGGCGATATATCCACCATCTGGCCTATGTTCGGCGTTGCCAACCAGCTTTTGGCGACACTTGCGCTGTGTGTGGGGACAAGCTTTATCCTGAAACATTCGCAGAAATGGTATTACTGTCTTATCACTTTTGTCCCTTCGCTGTTTATGTTCGCCACGACGTTTGTGGCCGGCATCGATAACATAATCAACAATTATCTGCCCAAACATAACTTCCAGGGGAATATGAACGCGGCTCTTTCGGCTGTTATGCTGCTTCTGGTGCTGATAATATTTTTCGAATCGCTGAAAAAATCGGTTGTTATTTTATCGCCGATGTTTATCAAATCGCCGGTAAAATATCCTGCCGACCCTTAGCCATCCGGAGTAAGGAGGATTTTAGCCAACTGTTTTTTGTCGGTGTCGGCGCTGTTGAAAACCGGGATGTCGGTAAACTCCGACAGTTCTCTGATATGCAGGGGGGAGCTCGAACATACGCCGGACAGGACATCCGGCACCAGGCCGAACCTGTCCCGCAGGGTAATCAGGCCGCCAATAGCGCCAAAGGCGTCGTTTGCACAAAAGATAAATTTGTGAATCCTCGATACTACTTCCGGGGAGCTGAGCAGGATGGCGGTTTCGCGCTGAATAATGCCGTCGGCAAGCTCCACCACCCAGAAATTTTTGGGGTTGTTGGCATACTTCAAATCGAGCAGATTGAAAATGTTTAACAGCTCATCTTTGGGCAGTAAATACGTGGAGGGATAGCCAAGATAAGTAAAATCAGCGTAAGTGTGCGCACCGGAATCGTTCATATGAAGGATGTCTTTGAGGCTTGCGGTGCCAGTAACCTTCGAGGCCCTTACGGTGTATCCCATTGAGGTCAGAGCCCAGCAGGCGGCGGCGGCAGCCATACTCTTGCCGGAATTCATCGATGTGCCGCAGACGAGAATCATCTGCGAACGAGGCTCTCTTTTTACCTTTCTTTGAGGCTTTATTGCGGAGAAATTTCGTGTGTTCAAAACGGTGCCGTTTTCATCGCAGACGTAGCCTAATACTTTTACGCCTGTCGGGTCTTTTATCATCGAGTTTTGGGTTTTAACGACGCCGACAACCCCTGAGCGAGAGATAAGGTCGAGCTTGTCGGTCATTTCGTCAGGCACTAATCCTTCATAGAAATCGGGGGCATACCTGTTGCCGAAAACAAAAATGGCTTTTGTACCATCGTGTATCGAATGTATTCTGCCTGAGACGTTCTCCAAAGATGAGTGCTGGCCGATTCCGCTGATTGCGCCGTAGACGAGGTCTCCAATCCGGGGCGGCTTATCCAAATACGCATAAAACCTGACCTGCCTGTGGCGCATAGTATAGGCAGCACTGGGGAATATGACGCCCCTGTCGATTTTTTTAATCGCTCTGCTGCTACTGGGCAGAATTGCCGATGTCTTCGTCCCGTTCATCACCAGCCTCACCGCTGTAATCCGATTCGGTAAACAATTTTTCTCTTCCGGCACCGCCCTTTTCCATAAGGCGGGCACAGTCAACACAATATCGCGTCCAGGGAATAGCTTCAAGCCTTTCTTTTTTTATAGGCTCGCCACTGCCTTCACAGATTCCGTAAGCGCCGTCCCTGATGCGGCGAAGCGCATCATCAATTTCGATTATAATCTTTCTTTCGCTGTCCATCAAGCCGATGGTATTTTGCACGTCAAAGTCGTCTGACCCTATGTCGGCCATATGGACGGGCAGGTTCGACAGGTCGCTTTTGGTTTTTTTCAGCGACTGGTCCTCCATACTATTGACGCTGTTAAGAACGTCTCTGCGCTTTTCCAAAAGCAGCTCCTGAAATTTTTTAATATCGGCCTCGGTTAATTTTTCCGGCTTCTTTTCTCTTTTAAACACTCAAACACCCTGACTTTCCTTTAACAGATTTACATAAATAAGCTTGTCATCGCCGGGAGCGTAAAAATTTTTTACGCAGGCAGCCCTGCGGTAGTTCAATTTTTCATAAAACCTGCGGGTCGAAAGATACCGCTGTGTTCCCGACGTTTCGGCAACAATCATCCGGCCATTGCGACCTTCGATAATATCAGCGGCATACTGCATAAGGGCCGACCCGATACCGCACCGCTGTTTTCCCGGGTCGACTACTATCCAGTAAACATCAAACGTGCCGAGGGTGCAGGGGGTCGGGCCGAAACACACCCATCCTACAATATCGCGGCCATCTTCCGCAACAAAAGACTGATAATGCCCTTCCGCACCCCTGGCCAGGGCATCATCAAGCACCTCTTCGGCGACCAGCAGCTCCTGCGGCCGAAAAAAATTTGTTTCCTTAAGAATCGACAAGATTCCCGCCCTATCTTCAGGAGAGGTGAACCGTATACTTATCTTCGGCAGATTCTTTTTTCTCATTGACTGCTGCAGTCCTTGACGCTTTCGAGCAACTTCTGTCCCGACTTGTCGGGACTGAAGCATTATCCAGTAAAATTCGCACAAATTCCTCAAAACCAATTTTCGCGGCTGCAAGAGCCGCTGCGAATCCCGCGTCCGGAGAAATGTCCGGATTCGGATTGACCTCAAGTATAAAGATATTGTCCTTTTCATCAACACGAAAATCCACGCGAGCAAAATCCCGGCAATCAAGAACGTGCCAGGCCTTCAAAGCGGCGGTTCGAACTACCTGTGCCAGATTTTCGTTCAGCGGTGCGGGGATAACACGAGGAGTATTATTATAAGCGAAAGAACTGGAAAGCCATTTGGCCGAATAATCCACGATACGTGGATAATCGTTGCCGAAAGCACTGAAATCAATCTCGGCCACAGGCAGAACCATAACCTCGTCTCCCCGCTGCAGCAGCGAAACATTCAACTCCCTGTGGGGAATGAACTGTTCGACGAGAGCCGGCTGTTTCAACTGCTCGTGGACCCGCCTGACGGCATCCAAGAGAGACATACTCGGCAGGTCGACGACAGATTTGGCGTCAATTCCCTCGCTGGCATCTGACAAAACCGGCTTTACTATATATTTTCCCGGTGCAAGAGCCGGCAGGCAGATTTCCTCGCCCAGCGGAACAGCAAAACCATCCGGGCAGGAAAGGCCGGCGGCCTTGAGAACTGCCTTGCTGCGCCATTTGTCCTGCGCCAATAATAAACACCTTGTGTCGCCGCCAGTGCAGACCTTGCCGAAAGCATTGCAAACCGCGGGAACATAGCAGTAATCTGATACGTTCCTGCCGAGGTCTTCAACCAGATTGAAAACAATTCTCTCGGGGCTGCGACTTAAAATCTCGGGCAGTTCGGCGATTTGCCTGATGCTCTTTATCCTGTAAACAATGCCTAATTTCTCAAGGGCGGCGGCAACAAAGCGAACCTCATCCATCACGCTGGCATCGCTATGCTCGTATTCAAATTTCTCCGTAGCAGCAGCAGAACGCCTGGTAAGGTGGTGAACAATCAATACTCCCTTTCGCATACTAACGCCTTCCTGTCACCCCAAGTGGTGAACCACGTGGGATTCACCACCATAAACCCAACGTGGTTTATGGTCTCGACAAAGCGCTCCTGATTATCCTGTCAATCAGTTCAGTATAACTCATTCCCTCCTGCGTTGCAATCATAGGCAAATCAGAATGAGTAGGATGCATACCCGGCAGCGGATTAATCTCCAAAAAGCACGGCTGGCCTTTGCGGTCGCAGCGGATGTCAACTCGTGCCGCATCATTACACTGCAAAACTTTATAACAATCAATCGCCAACTGTGCAACTTTTTTGTAAAGCGGGCCCTTACGATACGGCAGATATGTTACCAGCTTCTCACACTGCTCTTTTGCAGTGTATGAATATATGTTCGCCTTCTTGTCCTGTGGTTCGGTTTTACTCACCACCCCGAGTTTATCGAGGGGCGGCACTTTTATCTCCATAACGCCGAGAACATAAGCCTCGTCACCATTTCCCAGCACCGCCACCGTAAATTCCCGGCCCGGCAAAAATTCCTCGACAAGCACCGGCTGGGCAAACCGCTCCAGCAAATCCTCGCACACCCGTTCTAATTGCGAACGCGATTCGATTAAAGAATTGCCGTCTATGCCTTTGCCGGTGCCTTCTGCTACAGGCTTGGCAAAAAGAGGGTATCTCCCCGGGACACGTGACCCGGGGCCCGGGGCCTGGGAAAACACTGCAAACCGGGCGGTCGGCAATTTGAACGCCTGAACCAGCCGCTTGGCTAAACCTTTATCCAGCGTTACCGCACAGGTAAGCGCATCGGAAAACGTATACCCAATCCCATAAGCATCCAGAATCGCAGGCACCTGCGATTCGCGACACCGGCCCGACAAACCCTCCGCTATATTAAACACCAAATCCCATCTCTTGCCCGCAGAAAGCTCCTGACACAGCGAACGGGCGTTGCCGATACGTTCGGTCTGATAACCCAGCGATTGTATCGCATTATCTATAGCCGTTATCGTCCCTTCAGAATCGAACTCGGCTACATCTTCATCTTTATAACCCTCGGCAAGATATTCGCCCCGCAGGTCATAAGCCAAACCAATTATCATAACATCCCAACTTTTAGAAATGTTCCCCGAATAAATCGGGGTTACAAATCAAATAAAAAACTACTGTCGAGCTTCGTCATTTTTTTCCTTTTTTCCATTATGCCCTGCCGACGCCGGCAGCGGTTTGTATCGGCAGGCTGTATGACCGAAGCCTGTCCGCTGGCTAACTCCCACACCCCCGCAGACTCGCCGTGCTGTCGCAGCGGTGCAGCAGGTTCGACAGACTCACCACAGGCCGGCTGCTCCGGTTTTACCTCCTCGCTGGGCGAGTTGCCGCAACCCGGCTCAGGATAGTTTATCAGCAGTCCCTCATAGTTGCGAAGCACCGTATGCGTGGGGCTTATAGTCACAACATAATTAGGCGTCACAGGGATTTTTCCGCCCCCGTGCGGTGCATCGACCACGAAATTCGGTATGGCTATTCCGCTGACCCTGCCCCGCAAATATTCCATAATCTCTATGCCGCGGGCCAGTGGCGTGCGGAAATGCTCCACGCCGCGAACAAGGTCGCACTGGTAGAGATAATATGGTCTGACCCGCATACGAACCAGCCCGCGGCAAAGCTGTTCAATTATCGCAGGGCTGTCGTTGACGCCGCGAAGTAAAACGGTCTGGTTGCCTAACGGAATACCTGCATCGACCAGCTTTGCACAGGCCGCCGCAGATTCCGCCGTCAGCTCGCCGGGGTGGTTAAAGTGCGTATTTATCCAGAGCGGATGATGCTTGCGCAGCACTTTTATCAACCCATCGGTAATCCTCATCGGCAGAACAACCGGAACACGTGTGCCGATGCGGATTATCTGCACGCTTTTAACCGAGCGCAGGCCCGACAATACGGCGTCAATCACATTTGTCGGCATAGTTAAGGGGTCGCCGCCGGACACAATCACATCGCAAATTTCAGGATGGGCTGTGAGATATTCCATTACCTGCTGGAGTCTTCTGGCGGAAATCAGGCACTCCCTGGTTCCGGCGACTCTTTTGCGTGTGCAGTGCCGGCAGTACGAGGCGCAGGTGGTTGTGACTATAAGAAGAGCCCTGTCAGGATACCGATGCACAAGGCCCGGCACCGGCATATCAGCATTTTCTTCCAGCGGGTCTTCGCTCAAACAGGCGGGATTATTCAATTCATCAATCTGCGGAACGCACATCTTGAAAATCGGGTCCGACACATCGGGTGTTCTAATAAGTGAAGCATAGTAAGGCGTGATTGCCATCGGATATTTCCTGATTACGTGCGCCAAAGGCTGAATATCCAGGTTCGGCAGATAAAGAGCAAGCTGCTCAAGAGTGCGTATACGCTGTTTTATTTGCCATTTCCAATCGTTCCATTCGCTCGCTGTGCAGCCGTAGCGGTGCAACGGCGGGCCGGAAACTTTTGGTCTTTGCTTTGCGTGGATGGCTGGAGGATTGGGGGTAGCAACAGCCGCCCCCTTAGTACTCGGAGGTTCACAACATTGGTCTTCTTCCTGAACGGAACCAGAAGACTGATACATAAACTGCTCCTTAAAAGGCTTGTTCTAAAATGCCTCAGGGATGAAGCCTCAGCATCCCACAAGAGCAAACGAATCTCTGACAACTCCTCTGGTGCGGCTCAATTTTATTTTCCTTAATTAGTATGACCATATAGTCGTCTCTAATATAATCGTCAATAAAATTTCTGATTTTAAAGAAAAAATTTTTAAAAATTTTTCTGCCGATTCGTAAGATTAGAAAAAAGTAAAGGTCGTTCTGCAGTCGACTGTCAAATGCGCCATTCTTTTCTCCTTCGATTTCACTCAGGACAGGTTCGCTGAATTACGTTTAGAATGATAATTTTGTTTCGCTCCGCCTGGAATGACAATTTTTCGCTGCGTTTCACCCCGGAAACAATTTTTCGGGTTTTCAGACGAAAAACCGGCCTTAAAACCCCTTTTAAGGCCGTCAAAAAAAATAATAAAATTTTTGGAAAAAAGTTGTTGCATTGAAATTGTGAAAAATATAAAATAAGACTTTTATTAAAATAAAATCGTTCAAAAGAACGATGCAAAGAACGAAATTTAAGTTGAAGGAGAAAAGTATGAGAAATTTAGTGAAGCAGTTTGTTTTTGTAACGGTTGCGATTCTGCTCGTTGCAGTAATAGCGTCAGCCGCTACAAACACCGGCAAAATGGTGACAGGTTCGGCGCTTGTGGCCAAGGAACCGAATAAGCCGGCAGAGCCCAACAAACCGGCAGAGCCCAACAAGCCGACAAAGCCGGTAAAGCCGGAAAAGAAATTTGCAGGACTCGCCGTAGAACCCAACAAAGAGCCGAACAAGCCGGTCGAACCCAATAAGCCGGCAAAGGAATCAGTGCTTTTGGCCAAGGACCCGAATGAGCCGAATAAGCCGGCCGAGCCGAACAAGCCAGCCGAGCCGAACAAACCGGTAAAGCCAAAAGTAAAGAAGTCCAAAAAGCCAGTTATTTAATTCTGAGTTGAATACGAATCAGTCCGGACCGGGTAAATAAGCCGGTCCGGACTTTTTGTTTTGAGTAAACTAAACTCTGCCGGTTACATCTTACGACTCATCGTTTGTTGAGGCGAACTTTTACCGCACCGTACATCCAGGCTGCCGACAGCGAAAAAATTTTTTCGTTTTTCGAAATTTTTCTTACCATCATCAACATTCTCAATATATGATTTGCTCATTTAAGCAGGATTTGTCGTTTTGGAAAAATATTAACAACTAATACTAATACAGGAGTCTTAAATGCACCTTGTTCCCACGAGAGTGTTTTTGACCAAAGGCGTCGGTCAACACAAGTATCAGCTTAAATCTTTTGAGGAAGCCCTGCGAAAGGCAGGGGTAGCCCAGCAAAACCTCGTTCAGGTTTCATCGATTCTGCCGCCGCAGTGCAAAGTCATCAGCTTCGAAAACGGTTTGAAGAGCCTCATTCCCGGCGAAATATGTTACTGCGTGATGGCACGAGCCGACACAAACGAGGGCGGAAGGCTGATTGCCTCATCGGTAGGCATTGCTATTCCCAAAGACGACAGCAACTGGGGATACCTCAGTGAGGTTCACGGCTACGGAATGAACCAGCAGGAAGCCGGCGATATGGCAGAAGACCTCGCCGCCGGTATGCTGGGAACTACGCTGGGTCTGGAGGTCGACCCGAATCAGGACTGGTCGGAGAAAGAGCAGGTCTATAAATCCAGCGGAATGATAATCCGGACATCCAACGTAACCCAGACCGCCCGCGGCCAGTCGGACTTATGGACAACCGTGGTGGCAATCGCAATGTTCCTGTTCGACCAGGCAACACAGACAACACCGGCAACATAATTTCATTATGGCAAGTGCAACCAATTTTGGGGATTTACCGGCGGAATATTCAAGCCTCCGGACCGCAAAGGCCGTGATAATTCCTGTTCCCTATGACGAAACAAGCACGTGGATTAAGGGGGCAGACAAAGGGCCGGCGGCTATCATAGAAGCATCCGCAAATATGGAACTCTACGACATAGAGTCAGATTCGGAGCCTTACAAAATCGGCATATTTACGGATAAGGCTGTGGAAGAGAAATCCTCGCCGGAGAATATGGTCGAGGCCGTGAGAAAACAAGTCAAAGGCCATATCGAAAAAGGGAAATTCACGGTTGTAATCGGGGGAGAGCATTCCGTAAGCATCGGCACAATCAAGGCACATATCGAAAAAAACCCGAATGTTACAGTTCTGCAGTTAGACGCTCATTCTGATTTGCGGGACGAATATCACGGCTCAAAATGTAACCACGCCTGCGTTATGGCAAGAGTAAGGGAGATTGCACCAATTGTGCAGGTGGGTATAAGAAGTATGGATGTTTCCGAAAAAGCATTTATGAGTAAAAGCAATGTGTTCTTTGCCGAAAACATCTATCAGGCCAAAGGCTGGATTCCCAAAGTCATATCGAAACTGGGGAAAAAGGTTTATGTAACGATTGACCTCGATGTTTTCGACCCGTCAATAATGCCCTCGACGGGAACGCCTGAGCCGGGCGGGCTGATGTGGTATGACGTGCTGGAACTGATGAAGGCGGTTTTTCGCAAAAAAGATGTCGTTGGTTTTGATGTTGTCGAGCTTTGCCCAAGCGATTACAATAAGGCGCCGAATTTTCTGGCAGCGAAACTTATCTATAAATTGCTAAGCTATAAATTCAAAATATGATATTACAGGGATGTTAAAATGGGGTTCGTTAAAAACGTTCTGCTTGCCTTTATCCCAATATTCGTGGCGGTGGATGCTATGGGGATTCTGCCGATATTTGCCTCTCTGACAGAAGGAATAGAGCAAAAACAAAAGATAAAAATCATCTTTCAGTCGATGATTACCGCCTTGTGCTTAGCCATCAGCTTTATACTCCTCGGCAAAGCTGTTTTCAGGCTGCTTGGCATTACCATAGGCGATTTTATGATTGCAGGCGGAGCAATACTTTTCTGCATAGCCATCATAGATATAATGAACCCGGTAAAAAAAAGGCACATTCCAAATGGAGAACTCGGCGCAGTGCCGCTCGGCACTCCCCTGATTGTCGGTCCAGCCGTTCTGACCACTTCGCTTGTAATCGTGCCTCAATACGGCCTGATAGCAACAATGGTCTCCGTGCTGATAAATGTTTTGCTGGCTGGTTTGATTTTCAGGTCATCAATTTACCTGACAAAAATATTTGGTGAAGCCGGCCTGAAGGCCCTCTCAAAGATAATGAGCCTGCTGCTGGCCGCTATCGCGGTAATGCTTATGAGAAAGGGTGTAATGTTGATTTTCCCTTCAACCTGATACAGTTCTCCGATTCATCGGAGCGGTCATTTATACATTTTGTCAAAATACCCCTGAGCATTTACAACCGCATCTCTCATCATATCTTCCGCTTTGGCAGTTTCCCGCTTTTCGAGATGCTTCAAAAGTTTTTTAGTATCTAATTCCTTCGCAGCCTTTTCGCAGGCTTCCCAGCTTAATATGCTCCTGACAACTCTGTCGATAGCCTGTTCGACATTATCATAAGCCCGCGGCTGCATATCGTGGCCTTTCCATCTGGCATAGCCGGCCTGCTAAATAAGGCCCGCAATAGCTATATTCATTCCGTTTATCCGCACGCCGTGGTCTATATCATACTTTCCGGGGCCGCCGAGAATAATGCCGTCGTTGTATCCCTGGCTGTTGAGGTGCATATGCAGCATAGCGTTGTTGTCTAATTCCTCCACGCTGTCGTATATATGGTCAAGACCAATCATTTCCGAATGGCCGAACTCCTTATTTACGCCTTTTTTCTCCCTCGGTATGCCGAACTCCTGCTCAAGCCTCATCCAGAAAAGCAGTGCGCTGGCAACGGTCGGCACCAGCATCGCCGGATGACCCTCATTAGGCTTCGGCTCAAACGCTATAAAAAGTCTGCCGCCTTTCTTTTGCTCATATCTGCAAAGCGTAGCAACGCTTTCCTTGAGATTCTGGTACATCTGCCTGATACCAATAGTGGCAACATCGTACCCGAATGAACCATTCCAAAGCACCAATGTAGGAGCTTTTGCCGGCTCAGGGTGCCAGGCCTTCTTCAGCGGCCCATAAGCGATATCAACTGTTCGCAGACCAAATTCTTCGGCGCTTTTCCTCTCATCCGGGTCAAGGGACGATATGCCGCCGTAAGCATAATGGCTGTGAGCGCCGGGTGTAATCAGCGCCAGACATAACCCGCACTCAGCCAGTGCATCGGCTATCTCCGGCACTGACTTCTCATCAACCTCTGTGTCATAATGCAATTCTATACCCAACTGGACGTTGTCCGGCAGTCGCGGGGCAATTTTCTGCTTTACGAGTTTAATCATATCTGCGCTGCCGAACCTGCTGCCTGCCCAGGCCGGCCTCATATCCGCCGGCACAAAACCGCCTTTGCCCGCATTAAACGTCCATCTGCATATACTGTGTAAAGATTTTTCTCCGGTCATTTTTCCACTCCTTCCGCAAATCCCGATAAATCGGGATGACGATACACATCCCAGCCCATATAATTGTCGAGGGCTTCTGCAATCGCATCCGCTTTCTGCGATATGTTCATCGCAACGTGGTGTTCGAAGCCCATTTTGCATATATATTGCAAAAGCGACTGTAGATTTGCAATCCTCACAACACCATAGCCGCCAAACGTGCTGAGTTTATCATCGGTAAATTCACCTTCGCCCACATAGGCGCCTATAATCCCGGCAGCATCATCGGTAGTCGTCCTGCAGAATGTAACCTTATTCGGCGCTATCCTGCCGACGACAGTGCCATAGGTATTCTCTCTGCCGACGGTGCCGGCAATTATCTCCTGGTAATCCATCTTCGCATTCTTAAAGAACGACCGAGGCAGATTGCTGCAATGAAAGCACACACATTTATCAGGCTCGCCGCCATAGTTGTTGTTCCAGTCCAAAAGAGCGCTGGGCATTCCTGAAGCCAGTTGCAGGATATACATCCCCAGCAGGCCGGTAACATCGACTTCACAGGCGCTCGGCAGAAGCGATTCGCCGGCCATACTCATCAGCGCACAGGGAACAATACCGAAAAACTCCTCAAGGGCCGTCCAGCATTGAATCGCAGTGCCGTTAAGGCCGTTGTCTTTGACCCAGCGGTCGACCACACAGCCGAATTTTGCCATCTTCATAAGCGCATCTGCGGGAATCGAATCGGTGGGGATGTATCTCTTAATGGCGTTTAATTTGTTTTTGACCCCGATTTTATCGGGGTCGTTATCGGCAAGTAATGCAACTTTGCCGAGTATCTCCGACAAATCTATCGTTTCCACCGAAATCCCGGAAAGCTCAAGGATTTTTTCGCTGTAACGAACCGTATTAAAAGCACCGGTGCGGGCGCCGATGGCGCCGAACCTGACATTTTCAAGGCCCCGGACAATCCGGCATACGGAGGCAAAATCATCCAGCTCTTTTGCGAATTCAGCGGATTTTACCTTAACGGTATGCGATTTTGTCAGCGTATACGGGATACCCGCCTGCCTGAGATTATTGCAGACGCTGATTTTACCGCAGAAGGAATCTCTTCTGTCGGCCACCGTCATTTTGCTTTCGGTGTCCGGCTCAGCGTGAACCAATACAGGCACGTTCAGCCCTGAACGCTTGATTACCTCGGCAACACCCTTTTCATCGCCGAAATTCGGCAGCGTTACTATCAGGCCGTCAATCTGCTCAGCGTTCTTCGCAAAAAGTGCGGCACATTTCTTTGCATCGGCAAAGGTCTCGACCGCACCGTATTTAGTGTCCTGCATCGAAAGCGATACCGAGCCGAGATTGTTTTTCTTAAGCACTTCAAGAATATCCTGTCGACCCTGCCTTGCCAAAACATCAGGGAAAAATCCCCTGTTGCCGACTATAACGCCAAACGTTGTTTTCTTCATTCTTTGCCTCCCTGAGATTTACCGGCGGCTGCCAGAGCCTTTTTGAGTATGTCCCGCCACCTTTCATACAAGTCTGCGTAAACCAAATTCAATTTTTTATCAGGCTCAATAATACCCCTGCGGTCCAATCCGACAAAAGCGTCTTTGTAATCCTTATAAATTTTCGCCCCGATGCCCGCACCCCTCGCTGCACCCTGCGAGCCATCTGTATTATACAACTCCACGACAGACTTCGTCACCGCTGCAAAAATTCTGCCAAACAACGGGCTGAGGAACATATTCGCATTTCCCGCACGCACCGTTTTAACCCGCACGCCCATCTTTCGCATTATCTCGACGCCGTAATTTAACGCAAAAACAATGCTTTCCTGCGCCGCTCTTAACAAATGGGCCTTGCCGTGTGTATTAAAGTTCAGGCCATAAACCGATGACCCGATGTCAATATTTTCCAGCGTCCTTTCAGCACCGTTGCCATAAGGCAAAATTGAAAGACCGTCACAACCAGCGGGAATTTGCGCCGCCATTTCGTTCATCTGGTCATAAGTGAGCGAATCAGCGACATTGTGCCGCAGCCATCTGTTCAGGCTTCCCGTGCCGTTAATGCACAGCAACACGCCATATCTCGGCGCCTTATCGGTATAGTTGACGTGAACAAAGGTGTTTACCCGTGACTTTACATCGTAACTCGGCTTGTCGATTACACCATAGACCACGCCTGATGTGCCTGCGGTGGCGGCTATCTCGCCGGGATTCAAAACATTCAGCGACAAGGCGTTGTTAGGCTGGTCTCCTGCCCTGTAAGAAACAACAGTCCCCGCCTTCAGTCCCAGCTCGTCAGCCGCTCTTTGAGTCATTTCCCCCTGAATTGAGAATGTCGGCAAAACCTCCGCAACCAATTCTTCCGCAATCCCGTAATAATCCAGAACCAGCTTTGCCAGACCCTGCCTGCGAAAATCCCACATAATACCTTCAGACAGTCCTGACGGCGTGGTAATAATCCGCTGCGTCATCCGCATTGCGATATAATCGCCGGGCAGCATAGCCTTGTATATTTTTTTATACACCTTTGGCTCATTGTCCCTGACCCATTTTAGTTTCGATGCGGTGAAATTGCCCGGCAGATTAAGCAAAGTTTTAAGGCATTTTCCCCTGCCTATTCTCTTTGCCGCTCGATTGCCCGCTTCGACCGCCCTGCTGTCGCACCAGATTATCGAAGGCCGAAGCACCTGCTGATTTTTGTCAACGACAACCAGCCCGTGCATCTGGTATGATATGCCTATCGCCCGCACATCGGCAGGGTCAAAGGCAAATGCCGATTTTATCTCCGCCGTTGCCGCTTTGACGTTTTCCCACCAGACTTCGGGGTGCTGCTCTGCCCAGCCGGGCTTTACGGCTATCATCTCCATCTCTTTTTTGGGTGATGAAGCCGATGCAACCGCCCTGCCGCTCTCAGCATCCAGCAGCGTTGCCTTTATAGATGAGCTTCCTACATCATAGCCCAGCAGGTACATAAAAACCTTTCCGCTCCGCGCGGCTGTTCAATATAAGCTGCTGACTTCACAATTCGACTGTTTAACCGCTGCGATAGTGTCATTTGAGCCAGAAGCTAAAGTACAGATACATTCCAAGAACGAGGCTCAGCACCGCAGCCGTCCAGAGAACATCCACATAGTTCCAGCTTTCGCGGTTTTCCTTTTTCTGCTCAGCCGTGACGGCAGCATAAGTAAGGTTTACTATTTTCTGCTCGTCAGGCGGCGGCGTCAGCAGTGAGACAACAACCGTTATCGCAGCGCTCATCAGCGCCAGCCATCCGGTGGCATACAGGAAATTATGCTTTCCGATAGCCACTATCCAGCCCGGCGAAGTAATCACCGGGTTATCTCCTCCAACCAGCGCCTGAATAGTCATTTTTGTCATACCCATTATAAAACCCGTTACAAGGCCGGCCACAGCGCCTTTACCATTGATTCGCTTGCAGAAAAGCCCCAATAGAAACACCGTGGTAATCGAAGGGGCCAGATAGCCCTGAACGTTTTGTAAATACTGGTATAATCCTCCTCCGGAAACCCTCTGCATCAGCGGAATCCAGATAATGCCGGTTACCACCACGACAAATGTTGCTATTCGGCCAACGGTAACAAGGTGTCGTTCCGATGCCTTCGGATTGAGTTTTTCGTAAATATCAACCGTAAACAGGGTCGCACAGGAATTAAACAGCGACGACAAAGAGCTCATCAAAGCAGCTAACAGCCCTGCGACCACCAGCCCTCGAAGGCCTGCGGGAAGCAGCGAACAAACCATTGTCGCAAAGACACGGTCGCCGTCCAGCACCTGCTGGCCGCCGAGCATCTTGGTGGGCAGTGAGAGTAGTCCTTTCTGGTGCAGTGCATAAGCAATCAGTCCCGGCACAATGAAAATCATCACAGGCCAAACCTTCCAGGTTCCTCCACATATTGCCCCACGCCGCGCATTACGCAGGTCCTTGGCCGACAAAGTCCTTTGAACTATGTACTGGTCCGTGCACCAATACCATATCCCGACAATCGGAGAGCCTATCAGGATACCGAGCCAGGGAAAGGTTGGGTCTGAAAGCGGGCGCCACAGGGCGAAGCTGGTTGCATGTTCACGGCAAATTGTTTGAAGCTCACTCCAGCCTCCGAGTTTATTCAGGCCAAACAGCGTGATAAACGCCGAACCTAAGATAAGAACAATAGTCTGTGCCGTATCGGTATAAACCACCGCACGCAGACCGCCTAATACCGTGTATATTCCCGTCAGAATCACTGTCGTTAGCGCACCCACCCAGAAAGCATCGAGGACGATGCTCTCCGTCAGTCGCAGATGAATCTCCGGCAAAAGCACATTAAAGACCACGCCGCCGGCATAAACCGTCACCGAGACCTTGGTAAAGACATAAGCAATCAAAGAAACCACCGACAGAATCCACCGGGCAGTCGGGTTATACCTTTTTTCGAGAAATTCGGGCATTGTAAATACCCGCGAGCGGTAATAAAAAGGCACAAATATCCAGGCCAGCATAATAGTTATCCAGGCGTGCATTTCCCAGTGGGCCATAGCCATACCGCTGGTTGCCCCCTGCCCGGCCAGCCCGACAATATGTTCCGAGCCGATATTGGATGAAAATATCGAGCCTCCGATTACGAACCAGCCCATATTTCTGCCGGCCAGAAAATAATCGGTCGACGTCCTTTGTTTCTGTGCTACACAGTACCAGACAATCGCTGCAATAAGACCAAAGTAAAGCGCAACCACCAGCCAGTCTAACATCCCAAAAACTCCCACATTCATGGCTTACCCTTTCAATTTACAGGTTAATCTGATATTGAGCTAAAAACCATTTATATAAACGCCGCTTTGGTATATTTCAAGATTTTTCCTGTTTTTCTTTATTCTGGATGGTCGGTATATGACCAAGTATGTGCGAAACACAACATACGAAATGTGAGATACGATAATTAAACCTCAACGAGATAAACCTCGCTTGAGCCAGTCATTGCACTGGTGAAGGCAACGGTTTTGCCTTCGGGGAGAAAACGCGGGTGCGGATGGAGCTCCTGCGGCTGTCCTTTCCAAGAAACGCCGGTCTGGCATAGCAACTGCGGCTCTGTCGAGCCTTTTTTCGACATCCACAACCCCGTTTTGCAGTCGTTATACATATCGTCAATAACAAATCGGTCCTGCTGGGCGTTTGCTGTGCCGTGGCCTACACAGGCGCCGGCAAGCACACACCGCTCGTTTTTGCCGTCGGCATCGACCGCCCAAAGCCCCTGCGGCTGGCGAGCGCCGTTGCAGGTAACGTAAATTATTTTGCCGTCCTCGCTCCAGAATTCGTGTCCCGCCCCCTCGAAACCCCTCTGGATAAATATCGGCCTGTTCCCGCTGCCGTCGGCATTTATCAGCCACATCCTCTGCACATACCACTGAGGCCCCTGATAACAATAAAGAATCAGGTCGGGATTGGCCGGGCAGTATTGCACATGCCCGCGGGGTGTGTTCCCATCAAGCAGCCTGTGCATTTGCCCGTTATCCGTCCGAATTACCACAAGGGCGCTGTGGATTAAAAATCCCTCTTCCTTCTTTAAAAAATCCTCCTCGGTTTTGTCTTCCAGAAACATACCGTCAATGAGAAAACGGCCATCGGGACTGACGCTTATCTGGTGCGGCCTGAAACAGCTTTCCACCCGGCACAGGCTCCGCTCCTCCAGCGTTTCGATATTAACCGCCTTAAAGTGATTTCTGTCTTCGATGAAATAAATCTCTTTGCCGTCCGGCGAAATATGCGACCAGCGAGGCACTAAATTTTTGTTAGATTCCGTAAGCTGCACACTTTCGCCGGTCTGGAGATTCATCTTGAAAAGGTTTAACTGTCCCTTTTCACTGCCGCGGTCTGAGCCGTAAAGAAGCCACTTACCGTCCGGCGTCGTTCCGGGCTGCGAGAAATATTGCGCGTGAGTGATTCTGCCGGGCGTATTTGTCATCTGCCAGACGGTATGGCCGGTCTTAGAATCGGTGTATTTGCGGCGCTGGTCAGGGTAAATCTGACCTTTCGCCCCGGTTGCCTTTTTCTTTGACAATATTGTGCAGCCGCCGATGCCGGCTGCGGCAACAGCAGCCGATGTTGCCTTGATAAAATCCCGCCGTGTCATTGAACTCATATAACTTTTCCTTATTAATCAGGTATTGAAATCTCAAAACTTTTCTTCTTAAACGGAACAATTTTTACAGGCCCCAAAACGCCCGACCGAAGTTTGTCCGGCTCTCTGTCTATACCGAAATTGTGCGCCCATCTTGCGCGAAAGTCGGTCAGCGACTGGTCGAAAATGTTCCAGGTCATCTCATTTGTAATCAGGTTGGCAACAACAAGACTAATAGTATTTTTGCCGGGCTTCAGATAACCGCCAACCTCAACCTCGTACGGCGGCCATACCTTCACACCGGCAAGTTTGTCATTTACCCAGACCTCCGCAAAATAATTCACCTCGCCGAGGTCCAAAACAAGCTTTGTGTCAGCAACCAGATAATCTTTCGGTATCGTCACTTCCTTTGAATACATACATCTTCCCGAATACCAGTCAAGACCGTAGTTTTCCCACAGGGCCAGATTGACCTTCGCTGGTTCGCATATAACGGTAATCGGCTCTATCAATCCTTCTGAACTTTCTTTTACATTAACCTTTACAAACAGAATGTTCTTGTCGTTGTTCAGCAGTTCCTTAAAGGTTATCCGCTCCTGTCCCTTCGTAAATTTAACGGCCTGCCCGTTAACAAATATCTGGAAATCCCCCTTTATCACCGGAATAGTTATTCCAACCGCACCTTTAGGCAACTGCTGTCGATACCACACATCAACCGGAAATGATAACGGCTTATTCTTCAGCTCAATATCCCCCCACGGCCCTAAAGGCGGATTGATATACTCAAACGCTTTAATCCACAGCCCGGTTTCATTGCAAACGTCCCAGCTTTTGTCGGAAACAATTTCAATATTCCTGCCGCCATCGAGGGCGATTTCCCCCTGCAAAAGCAATCCGCCCGCATTCTTTACAACCACCTCGAAAACATTTTCACCCGCAGTCAGATACTGCGTTATGTCGTAAGTCTGAGGCTGCCGCCAATCACTGCTTTCCCCGACACTCTTTTCATTTATATACAACTTATACTTCTTGTCAGCGGTTATGCACAGCCATCCGCTTTTTATCTTGTCCCCGACAACCACCTTCTTCCTGAATTTGATTTCTTTCCCGCCGAGAGTTCCCCAGTGCGGCTTCAAATCGCCGTAAGTGAGCCACCAGCCGTCCCACGAAGTAAGATACCGCTCGCAACCCGACAACTTGCTTCTCCTGTCTTTGACCTTTATCTGCTTCCAATAAATACCTTCGCACTTCGGCGCAAGAAGCTTCTCTGCCGTAATACCATCATTTGCTTCGGCAGCACAAAATTCCATCACCGACAGTTCAAACTGCGAACTTTCTGCTCTCGGCTGCCATTTATAATCAAGAAGTTTCCCAACAGGAATGAAATCCCATTCACCGCTCAAATTGATTTCCGGCAATGAATTCGTCCCCTTCCACTTCTTCGTCTCTTCTTTCGGGGGAAGACCACTCGCCGTATTAACATAAACAGGTTCCGTCCCCGTCCGCTCCAATCCTTCAACCGTTACTTTATTTTTCTTCACATCCGTTATTTTGGCATCTCTTAGATTCGTGTCTCCTAAATTAACGTTGCATTTCGCATCTTCGCCTTTCCTGTCAAACACAATGTAATAGCTCTGCCACGGCTCAAACGAAAGGTTTATTTCCGTCCTGCCGGCCTTGTCTTTGATGCCGTATATTTTTTCTGTCTCACCTGTTTCAGGACACCACCTCTCAATCCCGCCGGCACATCGAAAACTGACGTCCCACTGTCTCGGGACTTTCTGACTGTTCACAAGATAATAAATATCGCAGTCCTCCGTCGCCCTGTGCAAAAAACAGAAACCGGTAGGATTGCCCTTTTTAATAGCTAAATCTTTTGCCACAGCTTTTTCCATTATTGAAGGTATCCGCTCCACATACTTGGTAAAATACGCCCTGCCGTTTTTGCCGTTGGAATTAGTCACGAACTCGTTTGAATATGTCCTGTCAATATCATAATATCCTGAACGCACAAAGGTCGGGTTAAAGCCAAAAATATCCTCAACGGTCTTTGCAACCACTGAATCCCTCTTTCCCTCTTCCGGCGAAGATGTGGGTAGGGTATTCATCGCAATGACCGTTCCGCCGTTCTCATAGAAGCTTTTTATCTTCTCAATAGTGTCCCTGCCAATTACCGACAGCGGCGGCAAAATCAGGACCGAATACTTTTCAGCGGCAACTTCAATTTTTCCCGCCGATACATCCGCCCTCAAAATTGAAACAGGGTCAACAATGTCATAATCAATCTGATTTTCGAGAAGTGTTTTCTGAACATACCAGTATTGAAGCGGCAGTATGTCGTTCAGCTCGTCAAGGTCATATTCTTTCCCGTCCCCGCCGGTATTTCGCCCCGACGCCCACAGGCTTGCAATCGGGTATAATATGGCAACATCGCAGATATGCCTGCCCCTGCTGCCCATATACAAAACCCTCTGTGCAAACTTCGCCTCCTGTCCGAAATATTTCCAGAACGGATTCTGATAAAACCAGCTTGGCGGATAGTCCCCATCGGCTGCCGGCGTATCCGTAGAATAATGAAACAGATGTGCCACCATATAATTTATGCCGTAAACCGCCAGCATCGCAATCCCGTAGCGGGTTTCCTCGAGCGTATACGTGGGCCTGTTGCCTCCGAAACCCTCCACGCCGGCAAATTTCCGCCCATTGATGTGCGCTATGGAGCTTATCTGCTTGGGCTTGAACCATTCGATATGCGGCGGGTAAGAATACCTGAAATCCTCGCAGTCGGTCAACGGTATCTGCACGGGAGCAAACGTCCTGAAATAATCGCCCTGCGTGACATAGCTGTATACGTCCTCATAAGTATGTCCCGTCAACGGAACATTATGCCCGCTGCACCAGTTGCTGATTTGCTCGAACCACGCCTCAACATACAACGATGTAAACACATCATAATAATCGCACCTTATCTTCGGCGTAATCCTGCCGCCGTCGTAAACAAGCAAAGGCAGATACTTCTTTAAGTCATATCCCTTCTTTGCCCTGAACTTCTCCTGAAAATCATCCGTCCAGGCAAAATCCGCTCCCGGCAGTTTCGCAGAAATCTCATCAAAAAAAACTCCCGGGACAACGTTGCCGAAATATTCCCCGAACCGTTTGTAATATTCCTCGTGGGTGATTTTTATAAAAGCTGCGACCGCCTCCTTGTCCAAATAATCAATGCCCCGCTGCGGTCTCGAAGACTCTTTCTTATCCATCAACTGCCGGAAGGTCATAATCAGCCATTCACCTTCAGGCACAGCCCATTCCTTGCCCGCAAAATCGCTTATATCCGTCAGTGAATTCGGTTCGATAACGCCCTTCGAGATAACTTTGGCTGCGATTATCCCGACAAGTTTGTCGGGGCTGGTCAACTTTATATTCTGCGGCCCGTTTATCTGGATTTCGGTATAGGCAAGTCCCTTTTGCGAAAACTCTTCAGGATTGACCGCTACCGTTCTTCCCCCGGCGCTGCCGCTTGGCCAGCGGTCCTCGTCATAAATCCAGCAATTAAACCCGACCTTTTTTCCGTAAGTTACTGCCGTTCCTACGGCGTCCCACCAGCCATCCGAAAAATACGGCGTCTTGCCTTCATTTAGACCCTCCCTGGCGTGCATAAATGCCCCGTAAATCCCCTTTTCCATCATCTGGTCAATCTGCCATTTTATCTTGTCGGTTTCGAGGGTGTCGTTCCACGACCAGAAGGGAAGAAGCGTATATTGCCGCGGCGGCTCCTTAAACTCCTCTCTCAACTGCTTGTCATACCCGGACACATCCGCAGCACACCAACACCATACCGCAAGCAGAATAAACATCCGCCAGGTTTTCAGAGGCTTCATTCTACACCTCGACAATATATATTGCAGGCGACCCGCTCATTATGCTGTTGAAAACAACCCTTTTGCCGTCCGGCAGGAAATGCGGATGTGCGGCTTTTCCCTCGAAAGCCTTGCCGCCGTGCTTCCAGCCGGTCTGACACAACAATTCCGGCTTTGCAGAGCCTTTGCGTGACATCCACAGGCCGGACGCAAAATCACGATAAATTTCAGTAACTACAAATATGTCTTCCTGCGGGTTTGCGGTGCCGTGACCATTGCACGAGCCGGCAAGAACACATTTTTCTTCGCCGGTTTCGACATTTACCGCCCAAAGTCCCTGCGGCTGCCGCCCGCCATTACAGAATGGATAAACCGTTTTTCCGCCGGCGCCCCAGAATTCGTGCTGCACCCCTTCAAACCGCGTCTGGATAAATATAGGTCTGTTCCCCGTTCCATCGGCATTTATCAGCCAAAGTCGCTGCACATACCAGCACGGGCCGCCGTGCACGTAGAGAATCAGATTCGGATTGGTCGGACAATACTGTGCATGAGTGCGGGGCGCATTACCGTCAACAAGTTTGTGCATCTGGCCGTTGTCCGTCCGGATAACCACTACCGCACTTCGCACGAGGAAATTCTCGTCCTCCAGGAATTTATCCTCCCCCACTTTTTCCATAAATATCCCGTTAATAATGAATTTATTGTCGGGACTGACGCTTATCTGGTGCGGCCTGTAGCAGTTTTCTATCCGAATAAGGCTGCGCTCCTCCAGCGTCTCAAGGTTGACCACCTTAAAATGGTTTATACCCTCGATAAAATAAACCTCTTTGCCGTCAGGAGAAATGTGCGCCCATCGGGATTCGACTCCCTCGGTCGACTCGGTAAGCTGTATGCTTTCGCCTGTCTGAAGATTCATCTTAAACAGGTTCAATTTACCCTTCTCGCCTCCGCGGTCTGAGCCATAAACAAGCCACTTGCAGTCCGGCGTCACCATATTCTGCGTCGCATACTGCGCCTTGGTAAGTCTGCCGGGTGTGTCCGTCATCTGCCAGACTGTGCGGCCCGTCTTCAAATCCGTAAATTTCCTCCGCTGGTCAGGATAAACATCCCCCTTTTTTCCCATTTTCTCTTTGCTTGAAAATATATTCAAACCCATAAATCAATCCTTATGCTTTTTAGCGTTAATCTCCTTTTAGACACTGGTTTCAATAATCTTGACCTTGCTCAAATCCGCCGTCCCCAATCCCAGTTTCTCGGCATATTGGAGTGTTGGAACAATCATTTCCTTCTTAAAAGTGCTGTCCTCTTTTTCGAGAATGTCCGCACAGTAAGAATCCGTTGCGACCATATCGCCGCTGATGATAAGCTTGTCAACCACCTTGACAACCGACCCTCCCTTGAAACTCGGACCCTTCACCGTCAAAATCCTTCTCGCATCTACTATTGTCAGCTCCGGGCGCATCGAATCCGCAAATTCCGCCACGGTTTTCGCAAAGAAATCCTTGCCCTGCTCGCCGCCTTCCTTGAGCTGCTTATGGGCGGCCATCCGCTGGGGCTGATAAACCGCGCCAAAAAAGTTCTTTAGCGCACAGGTCATACCGGCTTCATCGTGTTTCTTGAGCATAGGCTGATTTATTATGACCGCCGCACCAAGCAAATACTTATTGACCTTAATCTCCGGATTTTTCTCCCACCTGTCCGAATGAACCGTCACATATTCCTCTTCATCCGTAGGATGCGTGCAATTCACCTCGATACCCGCCCTTTCGGCGATTCTAAAAACATCGTTCGCCTTAAAAACGAACGCATAGTCGCTATACTGTTTCAGCACATAAGCATCGGAAGAATCGCAGATAGTTACTTTACCGGCGCCGCTTGCCTTGACGTGCTCGCTGATTGCAACCAGACAATACGGGTCGGAGCCGGTCGGGAACGCCCTGTGCGAGCCGTAATTAGGCTTCAGGAACACGCTGTCGCCTGACTGCACAATTTTTCCCGGCCCGCCGATGACCTCCAGCCCCTTAGCCAGCATCGCTCTGGCATCGTTGCCTTTCACAACCACAAGCAGCGGCTTGCCGTCCTCCACGAAAAGATTGCCTTTGCCTGCTCGCGGCTGCAATCCTTTCTTTTCCATAACGCTCTTTGAAAACGGCGCCGCACAATACGCCGCCAGTGCGCTTATGGCCTTCAGAAATTCCCGCCGCGAAAAATAAAATCGTGACAACTTACCCTTCTGTTCTTCAGTTTTCATAATGTTCCTCCACAATAACAAGGTCCCAGCCCTTAAGGGTTACGGTCTGGGATTTTTCAATTGATTTGTTCGTAAAAATATCTACCCCTGTCTTATAGGGATAGGTAAAACTCTGCTCTTCGCCGGAATAGTTCAAATAATAATGCAGTTTCCGCCCGGCATTACTGATACCGTGCCTGACCCTGACCGATTGCGGCAATTCCTGGTCCGGCCCCGCCAAGCCGGCCAATTTCAAAACCTCCAGCATCACCTTCTCCTGAATCCCGTCCGAAAGCACTGTCCCCTCATAAGTTACTGTTCCCTTGCCATACTTGTTGCGGGTAATAGCAGGATATTTTCCGAAAAACGGATGCTCATAAAATGCCAGTGCAGTTGCGGTCTCGGGAATAATAAACTCCGCCCAGGTCGAGACTTTATTCTCGTCCCCGGCCTTATAAGGGTCACCTTTTAGTTTCAAATCCTGTTTCAAATTGGAAAACTCCTGATAGTAAAAGCCGCAGGCCTCTCGCAGCACAGCGGGCATCCTTGTCCATCGCACCCTCGAATATTCGTCACAAAAACCGCTTTTGAACAAAAGGACAAGATGTCCTCCTCCTTTGACAAAATCTGCCAGTCTTTTCAGCAGTTCATCGCTCGCAACATAAAGCGGAGGTGCGACAATTATATCATAATCATTGAAATTTGCACTTTGAGAAAATACAAAATCCACGCCGACGTTCAGTCGGTAAAGAGACCGGTAAAACTGCTGAAGAATGGTCTTATAATTTCGTTCGCTGTCAAACGGCATAAACTTAATGCCGTTACTGGAATCAATACTATATAGAATTGCAACTTTATTCTTCTTTTTCAGATTTACCAGCTTTGGCCCGATGCTCTTCAATTCAGAAGCAGTCCGCTTTACTTCATCATACACCCTGTTGGCCTCCAAATCGTGGGAAAGCACCCCCTTCCAGTAAGTCTCCTTTCCGTAATGCAGGGAATGCCAGTGCCAATAAGCAACCATATTAGCCCCGCTGGAAATGTGACTGTAAGCAGCCAGGCGAACCTGCCCATCATAGGGCGGAAACTGCTGCTGCGAGATAGGTTGCTTCGAATCGCCCGATACCGTCTGGGCATTGGTCTCCGTAACAAGGTAGTTCCCCTGCTTCAAAGAACGGCAAATATCACCCGTCAGCGCTATCTGACAACCATCGAACTTGTCCTGGACGGGAAAATAGGGATTAGTGCTGACAATATCGAGACATTTTGCAACCTCAAACTGGTCTACATCGCTTCGCACGCCTCCGACAAAATCGTGCGTAATAAACTGGCCGGGACGTTTATACTCATTGACGATGGCCGCCTGCCAGGCAAGAAAATCCGTAACAATCTTCGACTGGTATCGCTGCCACTCAAGCTGATAACAGGGATTGACGGTCCCGTCAGGCGGCGGTAAATCGTCCCAGTCACTCACCAATTGTCCCCAGTAAGCAAGTCCCCAGGCCTTGTTTAATTCATCGGTCGTTTTGAATTTCTTCTTCAGGTAATCCGAAAAACTCAGGAAAACATTTCTCCCCGCTGTTCCGTAGGAACTGGTCTCGTTGTCAATCTGGTACCCGATAATTGCAGGATGGTCTTTGAAATGAGAAACAACCTTGCGGATAATTCTTTCGGCATAGAAAAGATACGCAGGATTAGTTATATCCATATTTTGCCGGGGGCCGTAAAAGCTTTTCTCTCCGCCGAGCTTTGTAACCAGTATTTCAGGATGCTTTCGATAAAGCCACGGCGGTATCGAATAGGTGGGCGTTCCCAGAACAACCTTGATGCCGGCCTTGTGCAGATTGTCCAGCACCCTTTCCATCCAGGCAAACTCGAACTCCCCTTCACGCGGCTCAAAACTGCTCCAGGTCGATTCTCCCACCCGAACGAAGTTAATCCCCGCTTCTTTCATCATCTGGACATCTTTTTCGAGCCTTTCGTATGGCATATACTCATAATAGTAAGACGCCCCGTAAAGAATCGTGTCCATTTTGGGAGCTTGAGCCGCTGCTGCGACCGAACAAAAAAATAAAGCTAAACCTACCCCTAAAAATGAGCCAAGCCAGTTCCTTTTTCGAGAAAAATACATCCTGCCTTTGCGGTCAAAATGATGATTATTTCGGATTTAGGATTTTTGACAATTCCTTAAGGTTGCCATACGGATAAAATTCTTCACGCGAACTCTCATTATATCTCACCCAAAAATAGGCAAGCACATAATCATTTTTCAGCTCCTCAACAAGCCCGTCTCTCTCCTGCCAGGCTGCAACAGCCTCGGCCACAAGTTTTTTGGTATCTTCATTTTTGGCCGCATCACTCACCAGAAAAAGATTAATGCCCAGTGACTTTAATTTCCTCGATGCCTGCACAATATCAGTTATTTTCTTCGCTGACCTTACCCCGGCAACGGTTAGTTCCGTATAATGCAATCCTTTTCTGTAAAACTCAATCCTCTTGCGAATCAAATCATTGTCCGCGGCAATGTCCGCCGCATCCAAATCATCTTTACAGGCCTGCAATATCGGCTGGGTATAAACATCAGGCAATCGCGTGTCTCTAATAGAATTGCAGCTTACATCGCCGCCTTCCTCCGTAGCCGATTTCCATAAATCCGCAAGCCGGTTATGAAATTTTCTGACGGACTCCCCCGCCCTGCCGAACGCCTTCTGATAAAAATCATCGAGTATCTTTTTTTCGTCGAGCGATGTGTCCCACAGCAGTTTGCCGGCCACGTAGTAATTTATGCCGTTGATGCCGAATTCATCGCCCGCCTGTGTTTGAAAAAGGTCAATCCCCTGCTTATGCAGATACCGGATTGAATCCGCCAGGTACGGCACAAAAAGCCGGTGCAGCCCCGGCCACGAACCGTTTATATAATATTCGTAAACAGCCGCTCTTTTGGCAGCCTTCGCCCATTCCGCCGCTATTTCCTCATGCTCTTTTTTCAGTTCGGCATTTGAATGTTTATAAGCGCTCCACAAACAATATTCCGGAATCACAAAAGGATTCAGCTTGACGTTTTTGGGCGGCGTGGAATACCTCGAATATGCCATCGAAACAACATATTTGCCCGGATGTGTCTTCTGCACCTCTTCAGCCACCTGATTAACAAAGGTAAAAATCCTGTCGCTTATAACGGTATATTTGCCGGGCCTCTTTTTCATCTCCTCCGCATCGATTCCCGCTTTTTTAATTACCTCGCCCGAATCCAAAGCCCTGCACTTCTCGCATTCGCAGAGCCCGCCGCCGTCATTCATAGTTATATGAACGCCGTCATAATCCGGATGCTCATTAAAAAAGTTCCTCACCCATTCAACGGTGACTTTTACCACCTCCGGGTTGCTCGTGCATACCTGCCCTTCGTGCTTATAATCATAATCTTCGTCAGGAACAGCCCTTTTGCCGTTTATCATCGCATAATATTCCGGATGTGTACTCCCATACCGTTCAGGCGGAAAAATCTCCCCAAGCGCGTGCCCGCCGTATATCTTCATACCGCCCCACTTGTTCCGCTTCTCCCACAATTTCACTTCCTTTTGATGTTCAGGCGTTACTCCCAGAACAAGCTCTCTTGCGTGCATCTCGGTCGGGCCGCTCTTGGCACCCCAAAGTGCACCGCCCGGCCCGCGGTTCCGCCATTTAAAATCCGGCTGCTCAGTGTCATCTATCTTACCCACTTCTATATTCCTCATCTGAGGAACCACCTCGCCCAGTTCGCCAGGCCAAAACCACCTGACCCCCAGATACTTCTCTAAAAACGTATAAACCGCAAACTGCGTTCCCGCATCGTCTTTACCGGCCAGAGAAAGAATACTCCCGTCCGTCTTGATTCGAAACCCTTCTCTTTCAAGCTTATCAACTTCCGGCACTGCCTTTTCACTGACCTTATTTCGCCCGATAGCTATCAGATTCCCCGACAATCTGTCGTAATCTCTTTTTATGATAAGCACCGCCCCTGAAATCTTTCTTATATAGTTTTGTAGCTCATTAGCAACAAACTTCTCATTCTCAGAGGCTTTTTCGCCTATTACAATGGTCGCATTAGGCTTTTCATTCTTCACGATAACAAACTTACCGGCCGTATCGAAAAGCCCGCCGTTACATACGGACTGGCCAAAACAACCCAGCGCCGCTGTTATGAATAATACCTGCTTTAAACTTCGCCACATACAATACCCTTTCTTGCCCTTAGCTTTTTGCCAGGCAGCAAATAACCGTTTTTAAGATACTTACCAGAAGGATTATTATTACAATTGACCGCCAATCTTACAACCAAAAAATAAGCTCTTGCCTGAAAACCGCCTTGACTGTAACATACACAAATTATGAGTAAACCTCATACACATAAGCACATAGAAAAAAACCGCTTAAATCTGCATAAGCTTTCTCCTCGTGCTGTCCGGTTCAGGCTGCCGGCAATACTTATCACTGCTGTTTGCATCATCGTTCTGGCGGTCCATTGGCCGGCATTATCCGCAAAGGCATTCTCCTTAGATGACAACCAATATCTTGTTGACAATACGCTGGTGCAAAATCCAAGCTGGGCATCAGCCAAACGATTTCTAACCGAGATTTTAGAGCCATCAACCGTAAACGGTTACTATCAGCCCATTGCGATGATTTCGCTGATGTTCGATTACGCCCTCGGCGGACGAGAAAACAATCTCCTGCCGTTTCATATCACCAGTCTTACCCTGCACATCGCAAACACCGCACTGATTATTGTTCTGCTTTATCTATTATTCGGCCAAATCTGGGTCGCGACAGCGGTCGGCCTGCTTTTCGGTGTTCATCCTATGACCGTCGAAACCATCCCCTGGGTCGGCGAGCGAAAAACCCTCCTCGCTGCCTTCTTCTCATTATGGTCGCTGATTCTTTACGTTTACCCGCGAGTCACGGGTCACAAGTCACGGGTCACGAGATTCTACATCGGCAGTCTCATTGCATATATTCTGGCGCTTATGTCAAAACCCACCAGCACACCCTTGCCTCTTGTAATGCTGCTGCTGGATTATTGGCCGCTGAAAAGACTGAGCTGGAAGGCGATTCTGGAAAAAGTGCCGTTCTTCGCATTCGGCGGCGTCTCCGCAATTATAACCATCGTCTCGCAGACCCGCACAGGCGGCTCGACAATGCCCGGCGAGTTCGGCCCTGCGCGTATCATTCTGGTCCTCTGCCACAACATAATTTTCTATCTTTATAAAATCATTTGGCCGGTAAACCTGTCGTCGCACTACCCGTTTCCCAAACCGCTGAATCTGTCCCAGCCGATGGTGCTGGCCGGCATCATAGGGACAATCATACTGCTCTTACTGCTGGCGATTTCACTGCGCCGGACACGCGCAGCCCTGACCGGCTGGCTCATATTTTTTATCGCGATACTGCCGACAATGCAGATTATAGGCTTCAGCAACGTCATCGCCTCAGACAAATTCGCCTACCTGCCCTCGATAGGCCTGCTGATGATACTTGCAGCCTTTTTGGCCTGGCTTTGCAATAATAAATTTTCAACTCTTTGCAGAATATCAGCCGTGGTAATTCTGCTGCTGGCCTGTGCCGAATCCGCCGCCACCCGCCGATACCTCAACCACTGGCGCAATATGGTCAGCCTTTATGACTATATGGTAAATCTCACACCTGAGGTATCAAGCCTTCGCGAAATGCTGGGCGTAGCCCTGGCGGCAGACGGCAGAACCGACGATGCCATCAATCAATACAACAAAGTCCTGCTGCACGACCCTAACGATGCCGATGCGCTTTACAATCTCGGTAACACCTTCAGAGATAAAGGTAACCTTGACCAGGCCGTCAGATACTATGAACAGGGGCTTAAAGTTGAATTTGCTGAATTACGCCGGAACCACCAAAGTCAGTGCAAAATAATTAATCATTTATACAACAATCTCGGCAACGTGCTGGAAAAACAGGGCAAAATCGATGAAGCCATAGAAAACTATCGCGAGGCCATAAAATTCAAACCTGATTTCGCCAGGGGTTATTATAACCTCGGCAACGCCCTCTTATTAAAAAACCAGCCGGACCAGGCCGTTGACTGCTATCTTAAAGCGGTGCAAATCAAACCCGACTTAATTGAGGCCCACAACAATCTCGCCAATATACTTGAGTCGCAGCATAAATTCGAAGAGGCCGTCAGGCATTATCGTCAGGTGCTTAAATTCGACCCCTACTCTCCCGAGGCAAACAGCAACATAGCCGCTACGCTGCAGAACCTGGGCAAACTCGATGAGGCGGTCAGCCACCTCTACATAGCCCTGCGATTCAAACCCGACAGCCCCGACATTCACTACAACCTCGCAGTCGCGTTAGAATCAAACAGAAAACTCAATGAAGCCCTGTTACACTTTCGCAAAGCGATGGAGCTGAGGCCCGACTGGCTGCTGCCCATCAACGAAACAGCTTGGATTCTTGCCAACCATCCCGACCCCGCTTCAAGAAATCCTGCCGAGGCCGTTACACTCGCCGAACGCGCAGACAATCTGACCGAACACAAAAATGCGGTCGTCCTTAACACCCTCGCCGCCGCCTATTTCGCCGCCGGACAGACCGACAAGGCCGTAACAGCCGCACAAACCGCTCTGCAGATTGCCCGCGACAGCAAAAAAGACAAACTCGCCGCCGAAATCCTCAAAAAACTCGAACTTTATAAACTGCCTAAACCCTGACCTATCTCAAAGCTTTTTTGCCGGCAAACCGTTCACCCAGTCAGCCCCTAACTGCCCGCACGCAGCCTTTATCTGCCGTCCCATCCGCAGCCTAACCGTTGTCTCTATGCCCCCCTGCTCCAAAACCTTTGCGAACCGCCTTATCGCCTCCTCGCTGCTTCCCACAAATTTACACCCACCGTGCGGATTATACTCAATCAGGTTCACATTGCATTTTAACCCCATCAGCCGTTTGATTAGCATCCGGGCGTGCAGAACCGTATCGTTCACGCCCTTTATCAGCACATACTCGAAAGTCACTCTAAGCCCGCCCCGGCGGGCAAGTCTCGTCTTCGCCTGATAGACCCTCACCGCCCTCAGCAGCTCAGGGAGCGGATATTTCGCATTAATCGGCATCAGCTTCGTCCGTATCGAATCGGCAGGTGCATTCAGCGATATTGCCAGCCGGGGCTGAATGTCCTCATCCGCAAGCCTTTCAATCGCAGGTGCTATCCCGCAGGTGCTTACCGTCAGATGCCGCAAACCAAAATTTTTCCCCGCCGGATGATTCAATATCCTCAGCGACCTGATTACATTATCATAATTATTCAACGGCTCTCCCATCCCCATATACACAATGTTGCTGACTTCACCCCGATTTATCGGGGCGTGAGCAACGGCATTCACTTGGTCGACTATCTCCGCCGCCGTCAGATTCCGCCTGAATTTCAATTTCCCCGTAGCGCAAAACAGGCAGTTCATAGCACAACCTGCCTGTGTTGAAACGCACAGCGTCCTTCTCTTTCCGTCAAACAACAATACCGACTCGATATAATTGTCGTCCGGCAATTGAAAAACATATTTGATTGTGCCGTCAGGGTCTGCTGCCTCCCGAACCACCTTTAACTGCGAAACGTAAAAACCATCCTCAATCAATCTGCCTCGAAACTCCTTGCTCAGCGGCGTAAACTGCTGAATATCATTCACGCCCCTGGAATGAATGAACGAAAAAATATACTTCGCTATATATTTCTTCTGCCCCAGCTCCGCAACTATCTGCTCAAGCTCTTCGAGCGTCTTATTTTTCAAATCCTTGTCCATACAGGTTAGCTTACCAAAAATCGCCCCGCCCTTCCAGCCCATTAAGATACGGCCAGCTCAACCTTGCATCCCAATGTCCTTGAGTGTAACATAACAAAATATGTGCGAAACGCCGCAATTTCCTGAAAACGTAACCTCGCCGAAGCAATCGCCTCCGAAAATCGGATTGCAGGTAATCCTGATTATCACCGTCTGTGCCGCCGTTCTTTATACCCATTGGCCCGCTTTATCGGCTAAAGCGCTGTCCTTCGATGACTATCAGTATCTCACCGAAAACGTATTGGTCCAAAACCCCTGCTGGTCTTCCGCCAAAAGGTTTCTCACAGAAATTCTGCGGCCTTCAACTGTCGAAGGCTACTATCAGCCTCTGGCGATGATTTCGCTTATGCTCGATTATGCGCTTGGCGGACGCGAAAACAATCTCCTGCCGTTTCATATCACCAGCCTTGCCCTGCACATCGCAAACACCGCCCTGATAATCATCCTGCTTTATCTGCTCTTCGGTCAGATATGGGTGGCAGCGGCGGTCGGCCTGCTTTTCGGCGTTCACCCTATGACCGTCGAACCCATCCCCTGGGTCGGCGAACGAAAAACGCTGCTATCAGCATTTTTCTCATTATGGTCACTGATTCTTTACGTTTACCCGCGAGTCACGAGTCACAGGTCACGGGTCACGGGATTTTACATCAGCAGTCTCATTGCTTATCTGCTTGCCTTGATGTCAAAACCCACCAGCACCCCCTTGCCTGCCGTAATGCTCCTGCTCGACTATTGGCCGCTTCGCCGCTTGTCTTACTATCCGCTATCCGCTATACGCTATACGCTATTAGAAAAAGTGCCTTTCTTTATACTTGGCGGTATCTCCGTAGTTATAACGTATATTTCACAGAGTCAAACATCGCTCGCAGTATTACCAGGCCAGTATAATCCCCTGTTCATCCCTCTGATTCTCTGCCATAATATTATATTTTACCTCTACAAAATCGTTTGGCCTGTAAATCTCTCCTCGCACTATGCCTTTCCTGAACCGATGAGCTTGTCCCATCCGATGGTGCTGGCCGGCGTTGTCGGCACCTGCATATTGGTTCCCCTGCTGCTGCTTTCGTTTCGCCGGACACGTGCAGCCCTGATAGGCTGGCTTATATTCTTTGTAGCTATCTTACCAACAATGGGCGTGATTGGTTTTACCACCGTAATCGCATCGGATAAATACGCCTATTTGCCGTCTATCGGCCTGTTGATGACACTGACCGCATTCCTGATTTGGCTCTGCAAAACCAGACCTCTGCTGCTCTGCAGAGTGGTGGCGGCGATAATTTTAGTATCGGCCTGTGCCGAATCAATTGCCGCTCGCCGCTATCTGGTTTACTGGCAGGACACCATACAGCTTTTCGAACGTATGCTGACACTTACCCCAAATGCAGTGCCGGTTTATAACGACCTCGGTATGGCCCTCTACACAAAAGGCAGGTTCGATGATGCCGTCACCCTTTATCTTCGGGCCTTGCAGCTCAGCCCTTACGATGTTGAAATCCACATCAATCTCGGCAACGCACTATCGAAAAAAGGCAATCTCAACGAGGCAATCAATCACTTTAATCAGGCATTGCTTATAAACCCCAAAAAAACCCAGGCATACAACAATCTGGCAATCGTCCTGACAGAACAGAACAAATTAGATGATGCTGCCGATTGCTATCGCCGACTCTTGCAGCTAAAACCCGATGACACCGAAGCACGCAACTCTCTGGCCAACATATTGTCAAAACAGGGCAAATTCGATGAGGCTGTCCACTGCTATCAGCAGGCCCTGCGTATAAAACCCGATGCCGCCGATATACACTACAACTTCGGCATCACGCTCGGCACACAAGGCAAACTTGATGATGCCGCCGGCCAATTTCAACAGGCACTCCGGCTCAAACCCGATTACGCCGATGCCTGCTACAATCTCGCAAGGGTGCTTCAGTTCCAGAAAAAACTCGATGAAGCAATCCGCTATTACCGGCAGGCGATAAATCTCAATCCCAATTTCCCGAAAGCACACAACAACCTCGGCACAATCCTGGCGGCACAGAACAGTTCTGACGAAGCCATCTCCCATTTCCAGCAGGCGTTGAAACTGAAACCCGATTACGCCGATGCTCACTACAATCTCGCCAGAACGTTTCAATCGCAGGGCAGATTAGACAACGCCCTCAACCATTATCAGATGGCATTGCAGATTGACCCAAACCATACAGCAGCCGGAGAAGCTTATCTCAAACTGCTCGAAAGCCTCAAATAACCTGTCGCATCTTCATCATTTCTTTCAGAATCCTTGCAACCTGCAAATCTTGACGGTAACATACTTCCTTACCGAATACGATGAACAAATTGCCGGACAAATTTCACGTCCTCTTGATTTATCTCCTGCTGGCGATAATCACCTTTATCGCCTTTGAGCAGGTGCGCCATAACGACTTTATAGAATACGATGACACCCTTTACGTCACCCAGAACCAGCACACCAAAGCCGGCCTTACACTCGATAACGTTCGTTGGGCCTTCACCGCAAAAGATGCCGCCAACTGGCACCCCCTGACCTGGCTTTCCCATATGCTCGACTGCCGGCTGTTCGGCCTTGACCCCAAATGGCATCACCTCGTCAATCTATTGTTTCACACCGCAAATACATTATTGCTGTTTTGGGTTCTGAAAGATATGACCGGTGCACTCTGGCAAAGTGCTTTTGTCGCCGCCTTATTCGCCTTGCACCCGCTGCACGTCGAATCAGTGGCCTGGGTCGCAGAGCGCAAAGACGTTTTAAGCACCTTATTCTGGCTGCTGACGATTATTGCTTACGTGCGCTATGCCAGACAGCGCAGCATAATCTGGTATATAGGGACACTGTTTTTGTTCGCACTGGGCCTTATGGCTAAGCCAATGCTGGTAACACTGCCTTTCGTATTATTGCTGCTCGACTACTGGCCGCTGAAGCGATTGACTTACTATCCGCTATCCGCTATCCGCTATCCGCTGCTTGAAAAACTTCCGCTTTTTGCCCTTTCAGCAATCTCAAGTATCATTACGTTTTTCGTGCAGCGAGCTTTCGGCGCAGTTTCATCTTTGGAGAAACTGCGTTTCGTTCATCGAGTCGATAACACATTAGTCTCTTACCTCCGCTACATCGGCAAAATGTTATGCCCGACTAATCTCGGAGTTCTGTACCCCCTTCATCCTTTGCCTGACTGGAAACCGATAATTGCATTTGTCATTTTGATTATCATCACAGTTGATGTGATTTACTTCGCTCGGCAGCATCGTTACCTCGCCTTCGGATGGTTCTGGTATATTGGAACTCTGGTGCCGGTTATCGGCCTGGTTCAGGTAGGCACGCAGTCTATGGCCGACCGTTATACCTATGTCCCCTTAATTGGGATTTTTATTATGCTCGCCTGGGGCGCCGCAGAACTCCTGCAAAACTGGAAATATCGTAAACCCGCTCTCGTAATCGCAGCATCAGCAATCCTCCTCGTGCTGCTAATCTGCACCCGAATACAAATACGCTATTGGAAAAACAGTATCACTTTATATGAACATACGCTCACCATAACCAAAAATAATTCGGTTATGAATTTCAATCTTGCCCACGCATATCAATCACAAAACAACATCGACCAGGCGGTCAAATACTACCTTGAAGCCATCAGGATTCGGCCTAAAGACCCCGAGGCTCACAATAACCTCGCCGCCATCTTCGTGGAGCAAAACAAACTTGACGATGCTGTCGCCTACTTTCGCAAGGCTGTTGAAATTAAACCCGCCTATGCCGATGCTTATTACAACCTCGGCCGCGCGCTTCAACAGCAGGGCAAATTCAATGAGGCAATAAAATACCTCAAAAAAAACCAGCAATTAAGGCCCGATTGGCCCGAAATACACAACTGGCTCGCCCTCACCTGTGCCCAGGCCGGCAGGACCAAAGAAACCATCGCCTACTATGAACGTTCATTAAAACTCGACCCCAACCAGCCGGAAATATACAAAAACCTCGGCACAATATTTAACCAGCAGCGCAATTTCGCAGAAGCCGCCCGCTACTGGAGCAAATCGCTGGAATTTGAGCCTAATTCTGTCGGCCTCATCAACAATTTGGCCTGGTTCAAGGCCGCTCAGGCCGACCCAAACATCGCCGATTATCAGCAAGCCCTAACGATGGCGCTGCGGGCCTGTAAAATGACCGACTTTAATCAGCCGGCACTTCTCGACACCCTCGCCGCCGCTTACGCCGCTGCCGGCAGATTCAAAGAAGCCGTTGAAATCGCTGAAAAGGCAACGAAATTGGCAGAAACCACCGACAACAAAAAACTGGCCGAAGACATCCGGACCCGCCTCCAGCTATACAAAACGGGTCAGCCTTATCACGAAAAATAAACCCTCATCCTCAGTTGCCCCCCTGTGCTACGCCGTCTGATTACCAATAGACCATAGCGTCTTCAAAAAGTTTATGCAAATCCTCCTCGTTTGCCGGCCGCGGCGAGAGTTTCGTCACCCGATGCTGCGGCACTGTCCCCTTCACCAGCGAGGGAATATCACTGCTTGTGTAGCCCACCGCCGCCAGGCCGTTGGGAATATTGAGCCTTCGCATAAAATAGATAACGCGGTCACTCAGAATCTTGCCTGCGTCCGCTGGCTTAACACCGCTTATGTCGGCCCCAAGCGCTTCCGCCGCAGTAAGGTGACGCTCAGGCCACGCCGACGCCGTAAACCGGAAAACAGCGGGAGCATTCAGTACCACCGACATCCCGTGTGGAATTATCGGATGGTCCACATCGTACCCGGCAGGCTTATATTTACGCACCATTCCCGAAACAGGATAAGACATACCGTGGGCAAGGTGAACGCCGGCATTGCCGAACCCGATACCCGCATAAGACGCCGCCAGCATCATCATACCGCGCGCCTCGTCATCGGCAGTGTCCTCAATCGCACGCGGCAGAAACTCCGCCACCATCCTCAGTGCGTGCAGCGACCAGATGTCACTGATTGGATTCGAGCCCTGGTATGCAGGCCGTAAAATCGGACGTTCAGGCTTCGGTCGCCGATTGAACGGCAACGCCGTGTAAGACTCGATGGCGTGCGCCAGCACATCCACCCCTGTCGACACCGCAACCTCTGCCGGCATCGTCCTCGTATTGTCGGGGTCAATCAATCCGATGGTCGGCTTCAGGCGATGGCTGGCAATGCCCGTCTTCGCATGCATCTTCACCAAATCGAATATCGCCACCCCGGTCGTCTCGCTCCCCGTGCCGGCAGTCGTAGGCACCGCTATTAATGGTTTGACCTGTCCGGGTATGGGTTTGCCTTTGCCGATTGGTGCATTGACATAATCAAGAAAATCCACAGGGTAGCTGCTGTAAAGATTCGCCGCCTTGGCCGTATCTATCACCGAACCGCCCCCCACCGCCACAAATCCCTCGAACCTCCCCGAACCGGCAAACTCTATCGCCTCCCTGAACGACTCGTCGGTCGGCTCGATTCGAACCTTATCAAACAATTCGTACCTTATCTTTTCAGCCTCAAGCGACTCCAGCACAGTAGCCACCGGTTTCAGTTTGGCAAGTTTCCGGTCGGTTACTACCATCACGTTCCGCACCCCCATATCCGCCAGCTCCATACCAATCTCCGCCGTAACGCCAGGCCCGTAGCGGATATTCGACGTCGCCATCTGGAACGCATTATCGCAGTCCATACAAACTCCTCTCAATCCTCTTCCCAGTATCGTTCGGTAACAATCTTGTCCTGCGTGAAGAAATTAATCGCCGCCCTGCCCTGCATCTTGATATCGCTCATCATCGAGCTTCTCATCCCTCCGAAAGGCAGGTACGCCACCGGCGCCGGTATCCCCACATTCACCCCTATCATCCCGCACTGTGCTTCCAGCTTGAATTTCCTTGCATAGTACCCATTCTGCGTATAAATCGAGGCAGCATTGGCATACTGGTGATTGTTTATAATCTCTATCGCCTCGTCTAAGCTCTCAGCCTTCAGCATCACCACCACCGGCCCGAAAATCTCTGTCTTGTGGATTTCCATCCCCGGCTTAACATCGGCAAACACCGTCGGTCCCACAAAATATCCCTTCTCGCACCCTCGCACCTTTATATCTCGCCCGTCAAGCGCCAGCCGGGCGCCTTCCCGCACCCCTGTTTCTATCATATCGCAGATAAACTTCTTCGCCCTGCCCGAAATCACCGGCCCCATCAGAATCGGCTCTTCCGCAACTTTCGGGTCCAGCGGGTTGGCTGCAATAATCCTCCTCGATTCCTCGACAAACTTCTCGCAAATCGTCCGGTACATCTTCTCGCCAATCACAACAATCGCAGACGCCGCCATACATCTCTGCCCCGCGCACCCATAGCACGATGTGCCCATATTCCGAATCAGTTCGTCTATCTTGTAATAGTCCGGCATCACCACAAGATGGTTCTTCGCGCTTCCCATCGCCTGGTATCGCTTATTGTTGGCCGCACACCTCTGCGCTATCGCTCGGCAGGTCTCGCTCCTGCCCACAAAAGATACCCCGCACACCTTCGGATTATCGATAAGCGCCGACGCCGCCCCCTTGTCCCCATTAACAAGATTAAACACACCCGCAGGCAGACCCGTCTGGTCTATATATTCGGTTATCACCTCCATCGTCATCGGCACTAACTCCGATGGCTTAATGACAAACGTATCGCCCGTTCCTATCGCGTATGGTATAAACCAGAACGGCGCCATCGCCGGAAAATTAAACGGCGCTATCATCCCGAACACGCCCAGCGGCGCCCGTATCACCTCTCCGTCAATCCCCTGCGAGCAACCTATTACTTTCTCACCCTGCTGCAGCATTGGCATCCCGCACGCTGCCTCGATATTCTCGAACGTCCGTTTCATCTCCGCCCTCGCATCAGGCAGCGACTTGCCCATCTCCGCAACCAGCACCCTGCTTATTTTCTCCTCGTTCTCGCGCAGAACATTCCTCAGCGCAAAAAGATAACTCACTCGCCTGACGACCGGCATTCGGCTCCACTCCGCAAAAGCTGCACTCGCCGCCTCGACCGCCCTGCCCACCTCTTTTTCCGTCGACAGCGGCACCTGCGCAATCACCTCGCCGGTACTGGGATTTTCAACATCCAGCAGGCCGGAACATTCCGCCTCTTTCCATTTGCCCCCGATATAATTTCTGATGACCTTGACCTTGCTCAAAACCGCTCCCTTAACGCATTTAATCAGCCAAAATACCTTCCTGACTCCGCAAATCGGCCTTCATTGTATACACACCCCCCGACTCGTCAACACCTTTAATCTTTCTCAAATCGCCAATTTGAGTTAAATTTTTCTAAAAATTTCTATTTTTGAAACATTTTTTTGTTGAATATTCCAAATAATGAACTATTCTATTTTAGAGACGTATATACTATTGAAAGGAAAGGCTAAAGGCCAAAGGAGGTTATTATGCCAAAAGAAATAGCAAAAGGAATTCGCGACCTAACGTTCAAAATGAGGCTTTTTAAGGCCAGCCAGGAAGAGCAACTGGATGGTGAGAATTTAAGTGAACGGGAGCTGTTGATACTCGAATTGCTCAATGAAAAAGGCAAAATGGCGGTCTCTCAGATTTCAGCAGCAGACGGCGGCGCATGCGACAGCACCATATCCAGCACAATAACCAGACTATGGCGCGATAAAAAAATGGTTACAAAAACCATCAGTCCTGAAAACCAGAGAACTACAATTATCGGATTAACGGACAAGGGTAGAGAAACAATAGAAGTTTTTAACAAACAGCGAGATGAGCGATTTGCAGCACTGTTTGAGGCAATCGATGTTACTGACGGCGAAAAAGAGGTCTTGCTCAATATCTTGAGCCGGGCAATAAAATTCTTTGACAAACGTCTTGGTATTATGGAGACCGGTAATAACGGAATATTGATAAATAATAACGGTGCCCGCCAGGGCGGGCCTTAAAAATATCATAGAAAGGTGGAGACTTATGTCAGTTAAACGTAAAAAAAGTTTGATAATACTTCCCTTGCTGATGGCTTTGATTTTGCTCGCACAGCCGGCCTGGAGCAGAGAAGGCTCAAGGGGACGAGGGGGCGGAGATAGGGACGGCAGCCCTCGTATGCAGTCCGCAGAACATGCTGAAAAAAATAACGACGGCAGGGCGGAAAGAAACACATCGAATCAGCCGACAATTCCAGAACCGCGGCATTGGCTCGGATACGAAAGTCGGCAAGACTCGGACAGGCCTGCCGGCAGAGAATTTAACTTCAGCAAACCCGATATGAGGGTTGAGAGAAATAACACCCGCGTACAGGAAAACAGGGACGTACGCAATGAAAGATTCAACGATAACATCCCCGCCCAAACAGAGCAAAGAACATTCGAAAATATCAGGGATAAACGTGATTTTACCGGCAACAGGATTTCGACAAGAACTCCGCCAGCCGCTGACAGGTCAACAAATCAGAGCTTCTCAAGGATAATAACCACCCCCGACGCACAGACTACCAGAACTATAACCACCCCTGATGCACAGATGACCGCTGCAACGGGAAATCAATTCCAGCAACATATCCGGGGCGAGAACATATTCGCAAAAACCGATAGAGGCCCTCACAGTCAATGGCAGACCGATTCAAGACGCGAGAATGACAACATCAGGATTGTCGATAGTATAAGGTCGCAAAGAACCGCAGAACCAGGAGGCGACAGGCACTTCGGCGATGACAGACACTTTCGCGACAGGGATAGGGACAGAAGAGGCGACCATTCTATTTTCGCCACTCGAAACGATTTCGTCTTCTTCGACCGGCATCATTTTCGCCATCACCAGATAGTCAGCCCGGACTTTTTCTTCTTCCTCGATTTCAGCTTCGGGCCGTGGCGCTCATTCTGCCCCGTCTATCCGTATTATCATCGCGGATACCTCTTCGTCAACCCCTGCGGATACTGGCCTTATGATTACGATTATATGCGATATTACTGGTATGGCTGCTCCCCCTATTACTGGTATGGTTACAACCCTGTCCCTTATCAATCTGGCAGCAGCGATACTTACAACTATTACACCTACAATTACTACAACAGCAGCACGGGCCAGCCGACCGCAGGAAGCTATGACAACCAGCCGGTCGACCAGACCGCTCTCACCAATGCCCAGCAGCAGGCAAAACCGCCGGCCCCCGCTACTTCAGCCGACAATTACTTCGATGAAGGCGTAAAGGTATTCGGCGATGGCGATTACAACACCGCTGCGCAGAAATTTGCCCTCGCAAGGCAACTGGCGCCGGAAGATAAAGTTCTAACCTTTGCTTATTCGCAGGCCTTGTTTGCCGCCGGAAATTACACCCAGGCCGCACAATCGCTTCGTGAGGCTTTGGCTAAGGTCAATCCTGAAACTGAAGGCGTCTTTTACCCTCGCGGCCTCTATTCCACCGACGACGACCTCATCAAGCAAATCGACACCCTCAGCGAGTCGGCAAGCCAGAACTTGCAGGATGCCAACCTCCAGCTTCTGCTTGGCTATCATCAGCTTGGTATCGGCGAGCTCAACAAGGCCGCCCCGCCGCTGCAGCAGGCAGCCTCCGACGAAACAAACGGCCCAGCCGCTAATTCGCTTATAAAACTGCTCGACAAGCTTCAGGCCGCACAGACCCAAACCCCGAAAAACTAAGGCGGAACATTGACCCCCGGCTGACCCAGACTTATCGAAGGGTTTACCGGGGGTTTTTGCTTTTCTCTGGCTCAGCAGAAACATATCTGAACTTCTGGCCTCCAAGTGATGCATCCACCATCAGCCCCTTATCCGCCATAATAAACACCGCCATACCCTCCTTGTAATCAGCCTTCGCCGCCACTCCTTCGGAAAGCGCAACCCCCGTCGCCTGCGCAGCGAAAGTATACTTTTCCGTCTTGAACCTTTCTAAGTCGGGTTTCTGCCAGAAGAACACGATTTCCCTGAAGTATTCTCCGCCGAAAGAGAACCCCAGCGTCGCCTGTGACAGGCTGCTGTAGCCGACCAACCTGCCCTGCTCGAACACTTCACCTCTGCCGAACGCCCCGCTAATAAAGAACCCTCCCTTGAAAACCTTTGGAAACACCGCGTACCCGTACGACTGTGCGAAAAATCTGTCAATTGATGAGTCTCTCGCCTTAAACACCGCTATTGCCTCCTGCACCTCCGCCGAAAGAACTGCCTTACCTTCCGCCTTTTCCGGCACAGTCGCACACCCCGCCGTCACCAGAACCAGCAGACCCAAAAAGATAATTGTCAGCTTTTTCATTATTCTTCTCCTTCCCGAATCAGCGTTAAATTTTTCTTTTTATACTAATTTACCCTGCCAACTCCGTCAAACAATAAGCATTTTACCTATTTTTTCGCCCCCCAAAACCCCGCCAGTTTCTCAAATTAAAACGTTACCTGTTATCAGATGTTATCAGAAGCAATCAGAAGGTGGTCAAAAGTCATCAGACTGCATCCAGAAGCATTCAGAATGATGCCAGAGATACGTCAGAACGCATCAGAAGAAGCCAGTTTTGAGAAAATGATTTTGTTCCAAGCTCTTGTGCCATAATTGGTTATATTCAAAATCAATCAAAATTTCTAATGGATTTTTCATAAATTTCCGCCAAACAGAGTGGCGGTAAACCCGCCATAGGCGGGCAAGATTGGGTTCGTTTGGGTTCGTTTTGACCAAGTGTCCATTGTCCATTTTTTGCTGTAATTAGTTGTTGTTATTAAGTTTATAAACATTTGACTTTTTGAAAAATTGGGTTCGTTTCGCATAATTTGATATTTTTGATTGTCCCGATTTATCGGGATCAGCCACGGATTAACACGGATTTTCACGGATTTTTTTCATTAAATTTTGTTTCATATAATATGGAGACGTATCGTCTCTCTATAATTGGGCGAAGATGCGCGTTTGAGGTGACCCGGCTTCGCCTTCGGCTACACCGCGGCAGGTAGAGAAGAGATAAGTCATTGTGAAATAAGGGGTAAGGAAATTGTAAAAAATTTTGCAGGTTTGGGATTTTTTTAACAGGTATCCCCGCATTTGATTGATTATTGATAATTGATAATTTCAAAAAAAGGCGGGGCAGTGGAATTTTTGATTGTCCGGCCTTAAAATTTGACAAAAAACAGGGCTTGAAAGACAATGGTTAGGACAGTTTTTTGGGAAAGATGGTTCTTGTTTGGGGAAAAACACAATGAATGACCCGTGCATCGCCAGAACACTTTGAAGATAGTATCGAGGGTCTAATGCTTCTTCACCTTTTCCCAATGAACCCGCCCACTAATTTGCAAGGGGCCATTACCAAAAAGGTTTGTCCAAGTGCCGAAATGGTCTTTGCATAAGACAACCGACAGGTGTTGACAGATACATGCCAATCGCTGATAATCCAGACAATAATATGAAGGGATAGATAGTTATGGACAACGACAAGGAACTGATTAGAAAAGCTTTGATAATAGCATTTTTGCCCCTTATTGTTATTGTGTTTTTATTTTTACCCCGGCCTATTTTGCGTATAGTCCTTCCGATATTTGTGACTTTAGTGGTTCTTCGTGCGTGCATGGGACAGGTGAATGTTTTACGGTTACTAACAACCCGCAAACGGTCCACCGGCAGCGTATCTCAATCGGATGGCCATCTTTACTGTGACAAGCTTATTTATATAGATGATAACGCTCTTACCATCCGGCTTTATTATTTCCCCTTCGGTTCAAAGAGGGTCAATTTTTCAGAAATCGAAACCGTAATAGGCTATAAAGGCTGCTGTATGCGCCTATGGGGGACAGGGGATTTTCGGACATGGTTCGGCTGTGATTGGGAGCGAATGAGACGAGAGATGGTATTTGTCATAAAGCGCAAAGGCAAATGGAGTCGCGTAGGCTTTACCTGTCAAGATTGCGATGCTGTTATAAAGATTCTGCAGTCCAGAGGCCTTTACGAAACCCGATAATTTGCCAAACGCGCACCTCAATTATCCCGACCATCCGAATAGATTAAACCAATCCAATATGCTTTTTAATCTGTGCCAATTCGTGTTCATTCGCGGCTAAAGGCTTCAGTTGATAGTCGTTAGTGGATAGTTGATAGAGGGAGAATTAAATCTGTGTAAATCTGTGTCAATCCTTCGATTACTCTCAAGACAAGTCCGTGGTTGACTTATTATTTTATACACAGCCGGTGGGTTTGGGCAGGCCGGCGGTGTTTCGGGCCAGGGGTTTCATAAGGAAAAGATAGAACTTTGTGAACAGCCATTATCAAATTTCTTTGAGCATTCGCTGGACGGTATTAAGAAGCTGCGGGACATCGCGACGGCAAATCTTGAAAATTTCTTCTTTGTCTATATCGAAATAGTCATGAGCAAGGACGTTTCGAAGACCGATGACGCCGTGCCAGTCGATTTCGGGATATTTTTCAAGGTATCGGCCTTCGGTTTCAATGTTTATTTTCCTGAAACTTTCCCCTACTGCGATGAGCATCATAGCGATGGCATCAAGCTTGTCGAGATTGTCTTCATTAGCTGTAAAGTCATCCGGCGATTGAATATTCGAAGAGCGCCTGTGGACACGATGCAGCGATTCTTCTATCTGGAGGAGTTTTTCACGGATAAGCGACATATCAGGCATAGCAGGCCTCCCTGTCAATTCGTTCTTTAAGGTAACGGTTCATCGAACTACGATAGCGGATGACATCGACCGGCCGATGAAAATCGTTTTCGAGCGTCTCTTTTATATGCACAATATAAAACAAATCCGGCTCTTTCATTTCGACTACGATGTCGATATCGCTGTTTTGGCGAAGTTCATCCCTTGCGGCGGAACCAAAAATCCCGATTTTCGTAACTCCATACAGGCGTTCAAACTGAGAGAGATAATTTTTTAATTCCCGCAATATGGTCTCACGGCTTAATTTGCTTTCGTTCATATATGGGCGAATAGTAACAATAAAAGCCGGGCAAGGCAAGGAGAAAAGGGGATGATTTGTGTCGAAAAGACCTCAGCAGGCAGGCTACGCATTTTTGCCGCAGCATTTTTTGTATTTTTTCCCGCTGCCGCACGGGCAGGGGTCGTTGCGGCCGACCTTCGGCTCCTCGAGCTTTATCTGCTTGACTTTTACTTCGCCCTGCGGCGCCTGCGCCGCCGCCCGCTGGCGCTCGGCCATTTCAAACTGCCCCACCTCATCGTGTGCGACCCTGCTGACGTTCCAGACGCTTCTCGCCCTGTACCCTGCTTCCAGATGCACCTTGAAAATAATATCGGTAACGCGGTCCTCGATGGTTTCGAGCATCTCGTTGAACATCCGGAAGCCTTCCCGCTTATATTCGACCTTGGGGTCTTTTTCCGCCCACGAGCGCATCCAGATGCTCCCCTTCAAATGGTCCATCGAGTACAGGTGGTCTTTCCATACGCCGTCGTAAATCTGCGTCAGGACATATCGCTCAAGCTCGCTCAATTCTCTGCGGAAAAATTCCCTGGCCGATTCGTAAATCTTCTCTTTGAAGCCGTCCGGCCCCTGCTCGCTGTCCTTTTCACTCAGGGACGCCTCGAATCTTTCGTTGGCCCAGTTTATCAGTTCGCCGGCATTCAGGCGGGTAACCCTTTCGGCGAGTTCCTGGTCCAATCTGCCGTTATTATAGCTTTCGCTCAACTGGAGCAGTTGCTCATATAAAGCCTTTGGCTTGGCGTTCTGCACCTGCTCAATAGACAGGCCGGCGTTATATTTCTTATTCGCCCAGTTGACCAGCGATTCGAAGGCATACACATTTGTCCCCTGCGGCCCGTAGACCATATTCATCGCAAACTCAACGGGATACTCAATCTCTCTTTTCCTGTAAATGGCAGCGGTTTCATCCTGAAGAAGCCGGTGAATCTGGGCAGCGTTGAGGCCTTTCAATCGCTCGACGTCCAGTCTTATGCCGAACTTGCCCTGCGCCCATTCGGCTAATCTGCGGAGTGCAAAATCTTTCTTCAAAAAGTCGTTTAGCTGCGAGCAGTCTTTTTTATCGACCTGCTCGGCTGCCGCCGCGACTAATTGCTCCTCGATTTCCTCCGGCTGCTGAGTTTTGACCTTTGCCGGGCTTAAACTGACGTGGAACGCGCTCATCGCCCATTTGCACAGGCCGGCAACATCCCAGCTCTGCTTGTCCTCGTAATCTTCGAGATACTCGCCTATCGAAACTGATATTTCGTTGGCCACATTTTCTCCTGCCCGCTGCTTGACCAGGGTTTCAATCTCCTCGGCGGAAGACTCGGTGACGTCGGACAACTTTAAATCAATGTCAAACGTGGTTCTGGCCCATTCGACAATACATTTAAGCGGATACTTTTCGTCAAGAATAGCACTGCAATTTTTCCTGATAGCCGAATCAATCATTTCCTCTATGATTTTTTTCAGACCTCTGCCGGTCAGGATTTGCCGCCTGCGGGTGTAAAAGATTCTCCGCTGATAATCCATCACCTCATCGTATTCGAGCAGGCTCTTTCTGGTCTCGAAGTTTCGCTCCTCCACTTTTTTCTGCGCTTTTTCAATGCCTTTGCTGATTCTCTTGTGATATATCGGCTGGCCTTCCTCCCATCCTATCCAGGCAAGCGCTTTGACCGTCCATTCGGGAGCAAAAATGCTCATCAGGTCGTCGTCAAAACTAAGAAAGAACTGACTGGAGCCGGCGTCACCCTGTCTGCCGGAGCGGCCTCGAAGCTGGTTGTCTATTCTTCTGGCTTCGTGGCGTTCCGTGCCGAGTATATGCAGTCCGCCGATTTGCGCCACGCCGGGCCCAAGTTTTATATCGGTGCCTCTGCCTGCCATATTTGTTGCTATCGTTACATTGCCTCGCATTTGGCCATCACGGCCCTGGTGCTGATGGCCTGCCTTTGCGACGATAAGTGCTTCCCTGGCGTGCTGTTTGGCGTTTAACACCTCGTGTTCGATGCCGAACCTGCTCGTCAGCGACGCCGAAAGGGCCTCGCTTTTTTCTATACTGATTGTCCCCACAAGCACAGGTCTGCCGGCGCCGCTGATTTCATTGATTTCATCGACTATCGCATTAAATTTCTCCCGCATCGTTTTATAAATCACATCTTCCCTGTCGTTTCTGATACAGGGCTCATTGGTCGGTATCGTAACAACTTCGAGCTTGTAGATTTTCAAAAACTCCTCGGCTTCAGTTGCGGCTGTGCCGGTCATTCCCGCTATCTGGTCGTAAAGCTTGAAGAAATTTTGCAGCGTAATGGTGGCCAGCGTCTGGGTCTCCTCCTTTACCTGGACAGATTCTTTTGCCTCGACCGCCTGGTGAAGCCCGTCCGACCACTGCCTGCCGTGCATCAGCCTGCCGGTAAATTCATCAACGATGATGACCTTGCCCTCCATTACGACGTAATCTTTTTCCCTTTCAAACACAACGTGTGCCCGCAGCGATTGCTCCAGAAGATGGGGCCATTCCATATTCGACCCCGTAAAGAACGACCCTACGCCTGCTATCTCCTGTGCAGCGCCAACTCCCTCGTGAGTGAGGTGGACAGCCTTTCTGTCATATTCGACTTCATAATACCGCGTGGTTCTCGTCAATTTTTCTTGTGCCGATTCGAGTTCCGCCTGACTTTTTTCGGTTATTTTCTGGGCGTCTTCGACCCTGCGATTATCTTTTTCTCTTTTTGCATCGGCCTGCTCGCCCTGGGCGGTTGCGATGGTTTTCGCAAGCGAATCAATCTGTTTTTGTATGCGGTCGTAGTCGCTTTGCAGGGTAATCAGCCTTCTTCCCACCTGGTCGGCCTTTTTGTATCTGTCAACGTCATCGAAGGCAGGCCCCGATATAATCAACGGCGTCCTGGCCTCATCTATCAGAATCGAATCGACCTCATCAACTATGGCATATTGCAGCGGCCCCTGCACCATTTGCTCAAGCAACAGTTTCATATTGTCGCGAAGGTAATCGAAGCCGAACTCGTTGTTTGTGCCGTAAGTTATGTCACTGTCATACTGACTTTTCCGCTCTTCGCCGAAGGTCTCCATATCTGCCTGGATAGCGCCCACGGTCAGGCCCAAGGCTTTATAAATCGGCCCCATCCACTCTGCATCGCGTTTGGCAAGATAATCGTTGACGGTAACTATATGGACTTTTCTCCCCGTGAGGTGAACAAGATACGCCGCCAGTGTCGCCACAAGCGTCTTGCCCTCGCCGGTAGCCATCTCGGCAATTTTGCCCTCATACAGCACGCTGCCGCCGATAAGCTGAACATCGAAATGCCGCATCTGGACATTGCGTCTTGCGGCCTCGCGAACAACCGCAAAAGCTTCGGGCAGAATATCTTCCGGCCTGGCGCCGGCTTTTATCGCAGTCTTGAACTGCACGGTTTTTGCCTTAAGGCCCTCATCATCGAGCCTTTTGAGCTCTTCTTCAAACTTTCCCGCCTGCCCGGCGATTGCGGAATAAGACTTTACCAGCCGCTCGTTGCGAGACCCGAATATTTTTATTAGAAATTTTGTCCCTTTGCCGGGCGACATAAATATTTATCTCCTTCTTCTTCCCTTTCTTGAGCGTTGTGGTGAGCCTGTCGAACCGTGCCTTTCAAGTTTTGCCCTGCCGAACCTCCTGGGTTGCTTACCTTTCTTTTCCCGTTCTTCGATTTTAACCAACGGCTCAACGGGACAAAGGTTCATCTGCCTCGCCGGCACATTCACAGACACTATACGCACCTTCATAGCCCAGCCGAGCCGAACACAGCGTCCCGAATTAAGTCCTACGATACATTGCGGCGTCGGTTCGTATTTCCACTCGTCCGGCCCCAAATCAGCCATTTGGATAAGGCCCTCGACTCCGAATTTCTTCGACCGCGCAAAGACGCCGAAATTCGTAAGCCCGCTGACAACACAATCAAGCTCTTCGCCGATATGACTGCTTAACATCTGCAATATCAGAACCGTCTTAAGCTCCTCTTCGGCGTCATCTGCACGCTCTTCAGTAAAGGTGATGTGTTTGCCGACTTCGTGAAGCTTGTCCTCTGAAAGAACCTCGCTGCTGTCAGCCGAATCCAGCCTGTTTTTCAAATGACAATCCAAAAGCCGGTGAACGAGCAGGTCTGCATATCGGCGAATCGGGCTGGTAAAATGACAGTAGTGCCTCGAAGCCAGTGCAAAATGACCGATATTGAGCGGCGAATACTGGGCCTTCTCAAAACTTCGCAAAACCACAATGTTTATCGCAACGGAACTGTCCGAATCCTTAACCGCTGCCAGAAGATTCTGTATCGCGACACGGTCGGGCGTTTTTGGCAAAGTGCATCCGAATGCCCTTACTACCTGCGAAAGATTCTTCATATTCAGGCTGTCAGGCTCAGGATGAATCCGCCGCATAAAAGGAACATCGATTTTATCGAGAAGACCTGCGACCGCCTCATTCGCCTCGACCATAAACATCTCGATTATGGTATGCGGATAACTATTGTCCGCAGGCCGAGCGTCCACAACCCGCCCGGATTTATCCATTATCAGCTCCGTCTCCGGCAAATCCAGATGTATCATCCCGCTTTTCGTTCGCCGTCTTTCAATCGAGCGGCTTAGCGTCTCCATATCTCTGAGCAATTCGATAACCTGCGGCTCGATGTCCTTGGTATGCCCATTCAGAATCCTGTCGACCTGCTGATAGGTCAGCCGGCGAGTCGAAACCATAACGCTGTTGGCGAATCTTGTGTGAAGGAGCTTACCTTGCTGGTCATAAGTCAGATACGCGCTTTTAACAAACCGCTTCTGGTCCGGCTGGAGACTGCAAATCCCATTGCTCAGCATCTCCGGCAGCATAGGAATCGTTCTGCCGGGCAGATAGACGCTGTTTCCGCGATTTTTCGCCTCGGTATCCAGCTCAGAGCCTGCCTGCACAAAGTTGCTTACATCTGCGATATGAACTCCCAGCACCCAGTTGCCCTCGCGGTCTTTTTCAAGGCTTATCGCATCGTCAAAATCCTTTGCGTCAGGCGGGTCAATCGTAACGATTATCTTGTTCGTTATGTCTTCCCGCCCCGACTTGTCGGGGTCGGGGTCAAATTCGTTACTCGTCTGCCAGGCCTGACTTATACAACGGTCGCTGAATTCGCTGGGCAGGTGGTACTGGGCAATTACAGACTCTATCTCGCTCTCATATTGTCCCGCCCTGCCAAGCACCCTGATAATCACACCCTGAGCCGGGCGGTCTCTCTTCGGCCAAGAAAAAATCTCAACCACAACCTTGTCCTTGTCCCTCGCATCCTTTGCGCTGACATCGCCGACGCTAATCAGTTCGAAAAACCCCTTTCCGTCCGGCTGAACGACCCATCCGCCGCCCTGCCTTAACAGTGTCCCGACGAATTTGTTGTTTGCCCGCTGGAGGATTTCAACTATCTCGCCGGTGAAGTGCATCTGTCCTGTTTGTCTGCCTTTTCTGACGACCCTGGCAGCGACAATATCGCCGGACACCGCATCGCCTGTTGCGCTCGGCGGTATGAACAAATCGCCGTGAGCATTGGGTTCGAGCGGAATCACAAAACCAAACCCCCTGGGGTTCGCCCTGAAAGTACCTACAACCTTGCCGGACATTGCCGGCAGTGAAATCAGATTCCCCGCACCGATTACCACCTGTCCCTCCCGGCAAAGCTCCTCAAAGGCCAATTTAAAAAGCGGATAGTCCTCGTTGCTCACGCCCAATGCCCTTGCCAGATGTGCCAGTTTAAGGGGCTTATAATCGGGGTGCCTGACTAATCTGATTATATTTCGTTTGAAGATTTCCGGCATTTTGCCAGGCTTATCAATCAGTACTATATTCGATTACTTCGGGGCCGCTGTCGTCTTCCCTGCCTTGAGGCTGTTAAGCCTTTTGGCAAGGCGGGATTTCTTCCGGGCAGCGGTCCTTTTGTGCATAGTGCTAGTGGAGGCCACCTTGTCAAGTTTCTGGGCAACGAGCCGATACTGTTCGCCGGCTGCCTCTAAGTCACCGCTGCTCAGGACGGTCTCGAAACGCTTGATTTGAGTCTTTATCTGACTCTTGCGGGCGCGGTTTATCGCCCTTCTCTTTTCGCTTTGTCTTGCTCTCTTCTTTGCCGATAACGAATGTGCCACTGTCTTCTCCTAAAAAGCTACTGTCTTTTTATCTGTAAACATTAAAAATCAATGTCCTACCGCGATGGCGGCAGTTTACTTCTCAAGTTATCCACGCGCTTTCCGACATCCTTATATGCGAAGTCAAGCTGGGCGATTTTACGATAAATCTCCAGCGCCTTGGCCGATTCACCCTGCTCTTCATATACTCTGGCAAGATTATATCTTAATTCTTTCGCCACGTCATCATCTTTTAATTCATAAGACTCCATCGCCTGAGTGAAAATATCGACCGCATCCGTGAGCCAGCCCTTCAGGAAAAAGCACAATCCCACCTTATCCATCGCAGCAATCTTGTTTCTGGGGTCTCTCTGCGCCTCCTGAAAAAACGGTATCGCCTCGTCGCACCTTTTATTCGCAAGCAGCCGAAGCCCGTATTCGTATTTGAATTGCAAATCCGTCGGGTAATTCTGCGCACAAAGCCGATAATACTCAAGTTCAAGCCCGTTTAGCTGTGCTGACAACTCTGACAGTTTTGCCCTGGCCTGGGCATCATCCGGCCTGGCCTCGATAACAGCCTGTGCCTCTCTCATCCGGCGTCTGAGTTGTTTCATCCTTATCTGGTCGGCACGCTGCTTAAAACTAAAATCGCTCCTGGTCTTATAAGCATTTTCCAAAAGCGCTATTGCCTCATCCTCAGCCTTTTCATTTTCCATATCCGACAAGGCATCCGCCAGTCTTAATATATTTCTGGGGACACCCGGGGCTTCCGCCAGCGCCTTTCGGGCATCCTCAACCGCTGATACGGTATAAGCCTCCGTTTTGACAACACTTTCCTGGGACTGAAGTTTTTCCTGAGATTCGCGGTCTTTGACTGACTCTCTGAAATCCCCTTGCTGGTCGTATTTGCCTTTTGCAACGGTCAACTCAGCCGACAGCCTTTGATGCTCATCCGCCAGCGGCTTGTCGTTCGGCTTAAGCCTGACCGCAAACTGCGACGCCACCACCGCCCTGTCCAACTGCCCGATGGCCTCGTAGGAATCCTTCAACAAAACATACATCTGCAAAGAAGGCTTCTCCGCAGCCGTGTTCGCCTGAAACAATAAATCCGCAATCCACTGGGCCGTCTTTTTGTAATCGCCGGCCAGCGCAGCGGTTAATATCGCCTCCGCATATTGCAGATTATCAGGGTCTTTGGCGAAAAGACGTTCGGCGTTAAGCATTCGCTCCAGCGGCACCTTGCCCCGCATAAACTTTATCTTGTCCATCATTGAAGGCTTCCTGCCGCCCCTTACCTGCCGGACCAAAGCCAGCTCACGCAATTTGCCGTGACCCTCCATCACCTCGTCCGGCGACTGCCGCAAACCCTCCATATAAAGGTCGATGGCGTAATCGAAGTTATTGGTCTTGGCGACCTCTCTGGCACGGTCGAAGAACCGCCACGCCCTGTCTACCCTTTGCTCATCTGCCTTTTCTATTTCCTCTTCGTGCATAACTGCAAGTCAATCCGCTATTTCCGAAACCTTTGTGATTCGGTTTATCCTATCCCCCTGCAAAAATTTGTCAACGAATAAATACTTGTGCAAACCCTGCCTGTATTATAAAATACCGGTCTGTATTAACCCGTATGAACGACCTTTTTTTACGAGGCCGAACTATGATGTCAGCGCTCGAAAAATACGACCCGCAAATCTGCGAACTCATAAGGCAGGAGAAGGCCCGCCAGAGCGGCTCGCTTCGACTTATCCCCTCCGAAAACTACGTCTCCGCAGCCGTTATGACCGCCACCGGAAGCTGTCTTACCAACCGGTATTCCGAGGGCTATCCCGGCAAGCGATACTACGAAGGTCAGCAGGTCACCGACCTTATCGAAACGGTCGCAAGGGAGCGTGCGAAGAAAATATTCAAGGCCCAGCACGCAAACGTCCAGCCTTACTCAGGCTCGGTCGCCAATCTGGCTGCGTATTTCGCACTGGCAAAACCCGGCGATACCATTATGGGCCTGGCACTGCCGCACGGCGGTCACCTCACGCACGGCTGGAACGTAAGCATAACAGGCAAAATCTTCAACTCGGTCCAATATACCGTTGACCCGCAGACAAGCAGATTCGATTATGACCAGATTAGAGAGCTTGCGAAAAAGCACAAGCCGAAGATTATTATTTCCGGTGCGACCGCTTACCCGAGAAAGATTGACTTTGAGGCATTCGGGCAGATTGCGAAGGAAGTCGGTGCATTTCACGTAAGCGATATCGCCCACATTGCAGGACTGGTTGTGGCAGGCGTCCATCAAAGCCCGGTGCCGTACGCTGATATTGTCTCGACAACAACGCACAAAACCCTGCGAGGCCCAAGAGGCGGTATGCTTTTGTGCAGGACTGAGCTTGCGACGAACGTGGATAAAGCCGTCTTCCCCGGCCTGCAGGGAGGCCCGCATATGCACACCATAACCGGAATCGCCGTTGCACTGGCCGAGGCCGACACGCCCGAATTTATCGCCTACGCCAATCAGATTGTCAAAAATGCAAAAGTGCTGGCCGAAAAACTGCTCGAATACGGCTTTAATCTCGTATCAGGCGGAACCGATAATCATCTGATTTTAATCGACCTGAGAAATAAGAACATACCCGGCAAAAAACTGGCGAAGGCACTCGACAGGGCTCGCATTGTAACAAATTATAACACTATACCCAACGACCCTGCCCCGCCATTTAACCCAAGCGGATTGCGGATAGGCACTCCCGCCGTCACTACAAGAGGAATGAAAGAAGAACAGGCTGCGCAAATCGCAGCGTTCATAAACAAGGTCGCTCAAAATATTGACAATGAATCGGTAATCGAGGAAGTGGGAAAGGAAGTCCTGCTGCTCTGCTCGCTATTTCCAGTTCCTGAACACTTCATCATACCGGCGAAGAACAACCATTAACCCGGACTGAAATTAAATAATGCTGCCTGAAAATCAAAAACTGAAAATCGCCGTTCTCGGCCTTAACGATGCAGGTAAAGAGCTGCTTGAAGCGGCATCGAGGATTGATTATTTTCAGGTTCAGGCTGTCGCAGACAAAGACGCCGAGGCTGTTGAAAAAATCGCAAAGCAATATAACTGCACCGGCTATGACGATTACCGCCAGTTTGTGTCGGCAAATCAGTTCGACTGCCTGCTGGTGGCCGCCCCGATTCACACCTGCAATGAATACCTGAAAGCGGCTATCAAGAAAAAGTTCAACATTCTGAAAATTGCCCCGCCGGCAAGGAATTTTGAAGAGGCTGTCGAATTTGTCCGCCTTGCCGGAGGAGAAAATATAAAATTTGCCGTTGCCAGCCCGTCCCGGTTCGCCCAAAGCTTCCTCGCACTCCGGCAGTTCCTGCAGGCAAACCAGGCAGAGCAGCCTTTTCTTATAACCGCTGTTTGTAACGCCGGCGACCAGACGCACCCCGCCTGGCAAACCGACCCGAAACTGGCCGGCGGAGGTGTCCTGCTCCACAACTGCTACCAGATAATCGACCAGATAATGTGGAACTTTGCCACCCCGCAGCAGATTTATTCCCTAAATACCAACCAGGCAACAGACAGACAGCAAAGACTTTATTTAACTGAAAACACCGCCGTGGCAACAATGAAGTTCACAGATACCCTTTTCGGCAGCCTGATTGCGAATAAAACGGTCGGCCCGGCTGAAGAGCTTCTTCAGGTGTACAGCAAAAACAAAATTCTGACGGCCAGTTTTGGCTCGTTTATTATCAGCGACCAGAGCGGAAAAATTATAGAGCAGCAGACTTATCGAGATAATTCGCAATCCTGGACGGCTGATTGCCTGAAAAACTTCGCATTAAGCATATTATTGCCCGATAAAAACAGGCTTTGCAGCAGCGGGGCTGAGAATCTCAAGAATATGGCTGTCATCGAAGCTGCTTATCTCTCGGCCCGGACCGGTATGCCGGAAGAACCGGCCAAAATCCTGCAAATGGCCAATGTTGAGGCTGCAAATATTTTGCAGATTAATAAATCAAGTATTTGACAAATGACACAATAGATGATAAAGTATCGCCCTATATTTGTTAACAATATTTAGTGAACCACGTAGGGTTCACTGCAATAAACCCGGCGTGGTTTATGGTTTTGTTCAATTATTCCTGGAGGTCTTTTTATGGAACAAGGCAAGAAAAAAATGATTATGATAGGAATTATTGTTGTCTGCATCGGGCTGGCTGTCGCAATAACGCTTATGAGAAGCTCCGAGAAAGCCGGTCTTGACAGTGTCAGCGACTCCCAAATGATGTGGGTCAAATGCAGTAATCCGGAATGCAACGCTGAATATCAGATAGGAACCAAAGAATATTTTAAAACAATCCAGGACAACCTGGACCCTAATGCCCCCACAAGAACACCGGCACTGGTTTGCCGAAAATGCGGGAAAGTCAGTGTTTACAGGGCCTTAAAATGTGAAAAATGCGGAAAAATCTACTTCCCCGGCGTTGCCAATAGACAATACCCGGACAAATGCTCCGAGTGCGGCTATAGCAAAATGGAAGATATAAAGAAAAAAGTAAGCGGCAAATAAGCCCATAATCGAATAAAAAGCCAGAATGATGAAGCCGCCCTGCATCCAAAATGCGGATGCAGGGCGGTTTTTTGTTAAGATGGGTAAAATTTACTGATTGTTGGGGCGGGAAATATTTCGAAATTTTTTGAAATTTTACAAAAAACGATACGTTTTTTGCGAAAAAAGGTATGGTTTTGACGACGTTTTTGCGTGTTTTGCAAGGCGAAAAAGGTGCTGCTTATGTTGATTTTTTGAAACATTACCCCTAGGTGTTCGGACTGAAATTTTTCACCACTGAGATCACCCTTCTTCGCCGAAGCGGCTACGCAGGGCAGGCAGAGAGCACAGAGAAATTTTAGCTCATAGTAAAAATAATCCAGCCACAGATTCGTACTTCGCATAATATGCTACGGAGAATAAATTTCACTGATTGACACAGATTTAACAAAAAATGGTTTTAAAAAAATGCTGCCAGTTTTTTGCCGATGGCCGCTGGCGGGCGGGGATTAAGGAGTCAGCAATGTTTTTTCGGAGATACCGTTTCCGCAGGGCGGTTTATTTACCCTGTCTCTGTCATATTGGGACAATTTTTAAGAGTTTGAAATACACCAGACATAATTTTTAGAAAATTTACTTGACAAAAAGACAATTATGGGCTACTTTGCTACATAATTGGAGAAATGGGCGATGATTGTGACAGGAGACAGGAATGATGTGGGCGAAAAACAGGAAACAGGGAGGCTTCCTTACGTGAAAAAGATATAGGCGATTTCTGTATTAACAGAAAATAAAAGGGAAAACATAGCTGTGGAAAACAAGCGAATTTTTTGGTGGGTGTTGTTGTCGGTTTTGATAGTACTTATTTTGGCGGCGGGGATTTTGTGCCAAGATGAGTCCAGCAAGTTATCTTTTCTTAAACCTTTTGCCGGTGCTATAGTAGCGATGCTTGCGCCGGCTCCGTTCGGGTTTTTTTTGGGGTTTTTATTAGGATTCAGCGACAAGGAAAAGGAAAAAACTGTTTTGGCAAAAGTCGTGCAAAGCGGTTTAGTGCTTTTTACCGGGGCTTCCTTAGTGTCTGTAATCAGGGTTTTTGATGCAGTAAAGCCTTATGTTCCAATAATTGCTAAACATTTGTGTTTAAATAGCAGCATTATTGTGTTTTTGTGTCCCACACTTTTCTTCCCCGCAGTTTTTTTAGGATATTACTTATGGAGCCAAGGTCGTCCCCAATTTCAAAAGGTTATGAATACCCTTATAGACATTTCAAGTGATGACTTTTCGAAAGGTATTGATTATTCGCTGGAAAGTTACAAAAATGTTTTGGAGATTTCTGAAGAACATCAACCTTCCGGAGAGGATAAAACAGACAAAGTCCACTTTGTCAAAGGTGTTGCCAAGATGAAGTTGGGACAAGAAGATGCCTATAAGGAACTGAGTAAAATTAAAAACAGAGAGATATTCGGGAATGGGATATACAAGATTTTGGCTCAAGCTGCTTTTCAAGCGAATGAATTGAAGGATGCCAAAAAACATTGTCAAGAATATTTGGAGAAACATGAAACCGACACAGAGGCAGCGGAGCTTTTGTTAAAAATACTGATGGAAATGTATGACGCCGCAAAGGCAGAGAAAAAAAAAGAGAAAATTGGAGATGAGGCCCTAAATTTCGCGAAGGAAACAATAAAAAAAGAAGTGTTAAAGAAAAACGATATAGAGGAGATTTGGCCAAGTTTGACTGAGGAGGCAAAAAATGGTTGATTCTATCAGCAGCCGAACACCTTTGGTGCTATGTCCTGTTTGCTGGAAGTCGATATTCTTTTCGGGAAAAGAAGGCCACGACAAAAAAAAATGTGAAAATAGTTATTGTGCTATGGCCAATCAGGATTTGGAGGTGCACGTTTTTGACAATATAGAAGATGCCCAGCAATTTGTAGAGCAGGTCAGCGGTGATGCCAATATAGAGATTTTGCGGGGGCCTAAGCAATTGGTTGATTTCGAAGACCGAGAGCTAAATCTGTGGATGATAGCAACTTTCAAGGCACCCTTGTACCGGTTCCGCTTGCTCGATGAAAAACCATTGTTCAGATTACTACCAAAAGATGAGATTATAAAAAACTGGATTGCCGGTGCAGTCAGTACGGGAACGAAGAAAAATCTTTTCAGGATATATGCGTTTTCTTTCAAGCGTGAATCCGGCGAATTGATGTGTGATTCAGAAGGTTATCCTAATAGCGAAAAAGTTGGTATTGAGAAAGGCGAGGGATACTGTGAGCTGTGTAAAAAGATTAACGAGAAAATAAAAATAAAACGACAAGAAGACGCCAATTACCCCGACATCTGTGAAAAATGCAATAAAGTTCTGGTTAAGAAGGTTTATGATTATGCAAGTCAACATAAAGGCGAGATGAGGCTTATTATATCCCATCCAGAACGAGGGGTTGCTCCGGAACAAATGGAGGAGTTATCGGATGTTTGCTGGGCGGGGTTAATAAATACGGGGTTGCCGATTTTTGTTGCCGACATAATTGTCGGGGCGGGGGTTATGGGGCAAAAGCGGGTGGGGTCTATGAGTTTAAGTAAGGAAAGAGACAGGATTTTGGCCGAACTAGGAATCAGTATTAGCGAATACGAAGATTTATATAGTCGTAGCGATATAGCGGCTTGTAAGGATTTGGAAGAACTTGGGAAACGGGATTATTATGTTAATTTTCGAGAGAACATCCGTGATTTACAAAATCTGGCGATGAGCAGATACGGAGAGGCACTATCTGCAAGGACACAGATTCTTATTGATAATATCCGGGGATGGTTACATAAGGAGGACGTTAGAGGGTATTCATCTTCATCGGAGGTATGGGAGAAAATCGGGGTAGAGGTCTTAAAGAAAGTTGCCCGCTTTTTCTCGTTCAGGCAGGTTTATGTATTCGGCGGCGATAATGAAAACTTCATCGGCCTTCTTGCGAAATATGGTGAGGGCAAGAGCGAATTGTGGGGTAAAAGATTTTCTGTGGCAAAGTTCTCTGAGAAAAAGATTGAAAGCCTTCTTTTGGAGAAAGTAAATATAAAAGATGAAGAACCTTGGAAGAGGGGTTCGCCAATTGTCGTTAATGCAGGCGACTTGGCCTGGTATGTTTTCGGAGATAGGAGACACACAGACGGAACCCAAAGGACATCATTTAACGATTCTGCTGCCGATTTACTTGTTGAGGTCGTTAAGTCGCTTCATTCGGAGATAAACAGGTTTCTTGTCCTGCAAAAGGACATGGACAGGATTATCGCAATGGCACATAATCTGAAAAGACCAGCAGCGCAGATGGTAAATGTTCAAGGGTATTTCGACAAGGTCGTATATGGGGAGCACCTGACCGAATCGATTTTAATCTTTCAGGAAAAAGGGTGGCTAAAGGACGCTACGGACAACCTCTACGACTCAGTAACATTTATGAGGCATAAGGTTGAGTTCGAGGCAAATAAACTCAGATACGGCAGGGACATTGACGAGCATATAGTGTCGAAAAAGGAATTTGTCCCAATTCTCGGGACAGAAAAAGACATAACCGGAGAGCCTAAATCATTCTGGGAAAAGGCGATGAAATCCGTTAAGATTTTTGCAGGCCAAGAGAGGCTTTCTTCACTTAAAGTGGATGCGAGACCAGCCGGTCTATTTAGAACGAGTGAAGGTATTTCTATATCCCCTGAGAACCTGGGGATTATTCTTGATAATCTCTCCGATAATGCGGCCAAGTATTCTTTCGAGGGAGAGACTATTGAAATTACTTTGTCGAGAGATACAAAGAACGGAAAAGATTGTATCTGTTATGCAATCTCAAATTACGGAAATGGCATCGATGAAAAGGAAAAAGGACAAATCGGTGAGCAGTATTACCGCGGGATGTACAGTTCGACGAAAAATACGAGGAATGAAGGAACTGGATTAGGTTTGTATACGGTGAAAAAGATAGTAGAAGATGCTGGAGGTTCTTTGTACTGGGAAAGCTATTACGGAGGAGGGAAGAATTATGTGCCGGGGGAGGGTTATAAGACGACGTTTTTTATCCGGCTGCCTATAAAAAAATAAAGGAGAAGCAGATTTGAAGATAGTGGTAATCGAAGACAATATAGAAGAGGTAAATGGGTACCTGTCGATATTTGATTTTTACAAATGGGAATACGAGAGGTTCAGGACTTTTTCGGAGGCGTATACGTGGCTGGCAGAGGAACAGCAGGAGGTAGATCTTTTCTGGGTAGACATAATGCTGCCGTGGGGCGAAAAGGTAGAGGACAGGATTTCTGAGAAGGTAAGCTGGCAAAGAGCGGGTTTGTACCTGATGTATGCCATTCGCAGCGTGGAAAATAATATCCTTGAGGAGATAAGAACGAAATCGAATCTGCCGAAGCTGCCTGACTGTTATAAAGACGTTCCTATTATTGCTTTGACGAAGGTGTCGGTAGTAAAAGAAGAATTGTCGGCGGTCTCCAAGACATATCCTGTGGCCAAGCTGATAGGGCTTGATACGAGAAATCTTGGGAGTTTTATATCGGAGATTTGCGGGAAAAAGGGGGAATGAGAAATTATAGCGATGTGCGGGTGAGATTTAATTGGGCAACCACAAGGGTTGCCCGTACGATTTAATTGGGTGAATACATTTATCAGGGTAACCACAAGGGGTGCCCGTACGATTTTGGGGCAGGCGGTACGATTGGGCGGACACACAGGTCCGCCCCTACGGGGCGAATAATTCATCCTGCTGCCATTGACAGGGGTTATTAACGATATATTTACGAATACGCTGCAACGATGTTTCATTGCGGACAATCTGTTCGTAATAATTTCGCTGCCATAATTTGCCGTCGAACGGTTTCCAATGGTTTTGTTTGATGCCATTCGTATATTCATATGATGTGATTGATTTAAATGCACCAACCACATCGCCAATGGTTGCCATCCTTGTAGGGGCAGGTCTTGTGCCTGCCCTGATATTTGTTCGATTGTTTTTATTTTGGGCAACCACAAGGGTTGCCCCTACGATAATAATACCGTGAAAATGGTTCGGCATAACAATATGTTCATCCAATTCGATGTGTGTAAAACGACCGGCCAAATTGTTCCATTGATAATCAATCATTTTGCCGGCATCGTTCAAAATCATCGCACCTTTTTGAATTTCTCCGAATAGAGGCCTTCTGTTCTGCGTGCAGATTGTAACAAAATAATATCCAGGCTGTGAATAATCATATCCTGTTAATCGAACCGACCGGCGATGATGAATATCAGGGTTATATTTCATTATCGTAATACTATTGCTCTTTGAAAAGTTAAACGAACGCACAGTCAATATCCGATAATACGGGAATGAGACCCGTAGGAAGCCCTCAACAATTGGAGCAACGGCGGCGAAAAGCCATCTCGTTGCTGGAACAAG
>Ga0315282_10000620_pt1 | contig 69792 bp, 56 predicted proteins | sample YL17G07_20_MG_FD_203693 | JGI IMG/M metagenome (GOLD analysis project Ga0315282, IMG submission 203693) | Sediment microbial communities from Yellowstone Lake, YNP, Wyoming, USA - YL17G07_20 | ecosystem: Environmental > Aquatic > Freshwater > Lake > Sediment | place: USA: Wyoming | collected...
AAAGTATTGATGGAAAGAAAGTGTCCATATTTTCCTCCTTGTAAGATTTTTGTTATCAAATCTAATAACAAGGAGTTGGATGTTTTCTTTCCCATTTTTTCAGTTATTTAAAACTGCGAAAGTATAGGATTTAAAGACTTGCAGTTTTTATTTTCACACCGATTTAAAACCAATGAGGTAAGTTTTTTAGAGGAATATAGGAATATTATGAAAATTAAAACAGCACTCGTAACTGGAAGGCATCCTTTTGATGTGATGGGACTCCATGCTGTGTTTAAGGAGATTCCAGAGATTGATTTTTATCCACAGCATACAGAGGATTTTATTACAGATACAGAAAAAGCTTATGACAAATATGATGTTATAGTCTTTTATAACTTTCATCAAGAAACTCCGGGTAATGAGCAGAACTGGTGGGATAAACCAATGAAGGAGGTCCTTGAACGACTGGGTGAAAGACAACAAGGTATCTTTCTTTTACATCACGCCGTTCTTGCATTTCCTAAGTGGGAAATCTGGGCAGGTATCTGTGGGATCCAAGATCGTAAGTTTAGCTATTACGTTAATCAGACGGTAAAAACTCAGATTGCAAATACGGGTCACCCGATAACGATGGGGTTGAAATCATGGGAGATGATTGATGAGACGTACCTTATGAGTGACGTTGGCAGTGATTCAGAAGTTTTACTTGTCACAGATAACCCCAAGAGCATGAAAACGCTTGCATGGACAAGACAATACAAAAGCGCAAAGGTTTTCTGCTATCAGGCAGGACACGATAATCAGACTTATGCCGACCCAAATTTCCGCCGTGTAGTCGCACAAGGAATAAAGTGGTTAGCACAGAAAAAGTGACGAGTAATCAGTAACGAGTGATGGGTAAAAAGATATCCATAGCATACTCATTACTTGTTACTTACTTAGGATCCGTGATTAAATAACTTCCTTATTCTGAAATAATTAGATATAACTCATTTAATCAAATCCCCCTTCCCCCCTTTAGCTAAAGGGGGAATTGACCTAAACTCCCCTCTTGAGAGGGGTCCGGGGGTGTGTTTCCTATTAGGTAAGTTATTTAATTACAAATACTTAAAGGTCGAGATCAATGAAATAGTCGGCAATCCGCTTTGGTTGTTCATCAACAGTTGTTTCGACAGCCGCTATCACCATTGCGAAGCTTTTTACGTTATCTTCTATGCGAGTAACAGATGGTTTTCCACTGTCCAACCAATCTAGGAATTCAGCAAACAAGTAAGCGTGGCCATTTAGCTTAATGGCAGGTGCTTCGTAGATTTCAACGTCTTGCCCTGCTCTGTAAATCCGCATCTCTGACCCGTGTGATAATTCGACAGTTCCTGTCTCAAATTCAGCACGATAATATTCCCCATGCCAGCAATTCAGGATTCCTGCGGCAGTGCTGTTTCCTTCGTAGGAAGTGTGTATGCCGTTATCCATCCTCATAAGGTACATCCCGCTTGAAAAGTGCTTGAAGCTAGACCATTCAGGATTCCAGCCAAAACCCATGAGTGTTTCACAGTCTCCACCGGATAAGAATCTCAGCATGTCGAAATGATGTACCGAGCCTTCAAACAAAAGCCCGAAGTTCATATCATGACGCCATCCGCCCCACGTGCCATATTTACGATAATCGCAGGCGTAACGGCCTATAATGTGCTGTAATCTTCCTAATCGCTCTTCTTCACGGATTCGTACGAGTTCTTGTTTATTGGGTGCATAGCGATAGTTTTGGATTATAGCACAGGGGAGACCTGTTCTCTGCGAAGTTCGGATCATCATTTTTGCCGCATCCAGAGTATCAGCTATGGGTTTTTCACAAATTACTGGCATCCCATGATCCATAGCGGAGACTGCCTGTGGACTGTGGAATTGCGGTGGCGTAGCGATCCCACAAAAGTCGGCTTTAACTTTTTCAACAGCATCACGGTAATCAGTGAAAAGCTGATTCTCTGAAAGACCTAAATTCTGCCCCTGTCTCTGGAGAATATCTTTATTGACGTCCACCAAGCCGACGATCTTGATTCGATCACTAAAATCCTTCGTGAACCAATTGATCCAACCACCAGCCATTCCACCCGCACCTATCATCAAACACGTTTTTACAGCCATCAATTAACCTCCATTTTTTGCAGTTTTTATTTTCAGTTAAGAAAAGCCTTATAAACAAACGATCTAGAAAGCTATTTTTACTTACTTCCCGACTAATTATTCAATGCCTATGGTTTATCAAAGGCGATAAATCACCTTATACCATTTGCTAATTGAAATGCTACATAAGATTTGTCATTCTGAACGAAGTGAAGAATCTTCTTTTGATCATAGCAAACAGATTCTTCACTATTGCTCAGAACGACATATTTGAATTAGCAAATGGTATTACTACAAACTTTAGTATCATTTTTAAACTTGCATAGTTGATGATTTCTAATCATTGATCTAAAGTAAATATAACACTTCTGCAACATGAATGTCAACCAAATATCTCTGGGCCCAAGCATAAATTTCTCGTCCGCGAAGTGGATTAAATTGCTTTATACTTACTCCAGAATTGATCGCTTGTTGTTGGTGATGTGCGTTACATATTTGTGGTGTTATCATGTTGGTAGATGGGTTTTCAAGACTGGTAAAAGAAGGGAAGTTGACATTGGGAGTAAGCGCAACAACAGTTTCTTCCGTATCGGTTTGGATTGGCTAATTCATGCTATTCCGATCGCAATTCAATATTTCATAGATTGCGATACTTCTTTTGCTAAAGTAATAGGATTTCGATATTCTAATTTTCCATAACCAAATTTTGAATCTTTTCCTCTATTTCCCAGGTCATGAGCATAAAGTTTTAATATCTCTCTTAATTGTGTTACATTGTAATTTGGATAGTCTGATCTTATCTTTGATATTATAGCTGTAGCTCTAGCAGCAGCAAAGGAAGTTCCTTTTTTTGAACCATAGGAACCATTACTAACGAATTCTATTTTTTCCCCCACTGGTGAGTATTTTTCGTGCCTATCAATGCCCAAGAAATTACTTATGGCGCCAATTGCTATAACTTCCTCATATTTTGCGGGATATTTTATATTAGAGCTAATATTACTGCTATTCTGACTAAAACTGTGTAATTCAGCTATTATATTATCAATAAAATCATTTTTATTTCCAGCGGAAGCTATTAATATGATACCATTTTGATATGCTTGTTTTATTGCGTCGTGAATGGCTTTTTCGTCGCTTTGGATCTGTAGTGATAAATTTATTATATCTACTTTACATGATATTGCCCAATAGATCCCATTGACAAGCGGGGTTATATCAAAGTTATTTCCATTTGAGTTTAGAATTTTAGCAATATAGAGCGTTGCATTTGGGTTATATTCTTTGATGATTTTTGCTATTGCAGTTCCATGACCATTTATATCAGTGATGGTATCATCTACAAAACTAACTCCTTCCTGATATTCGATATTACATCCTGAATCCAATATGGCTATCTTTACCGCCGTCGCACATCTGCCAGTTATTAAAAAAGATAGCAGAATGATAAGATAAAGACATAATAATCTCTTTAACATGATTGTTCTTCATACTCCGGTAAAATATAGCCATCTTATACAAGATAGATATACTTTGAAATTCATCAATTCAGATGATTTGTCCTTACCGATCACAGAGAACAACCAAGGCCTTGGTAGAATGTTCTAATGATACTGATAGAGAGATACTTTATAGTATTTCTCACTGAATCCGTTTTCAGTATTTGTTGAAATACAGACTAAAAATTGAAGTTTCGCTCAAGTGTTTGTTATTAAAAAATAGAGGTGCAAAAGTGGAAGAATCTCATTAGGAAGGAAAGTCGAACAAACGATTTCGCACAATTTTCCTGTAACGCTGACCTAGCAGCTTCATTATATATTATATCATAGTATAACAGTTTTGTCAAATAAAATTTTATGCCTAAAGTTTCTGTTTCAGTTTAGTGGGGTAATCCAATGTTGTTGATTCCTTTAATACCCTAACGGATATATACTATCTTATCTCGCTGTCCGTTTCAAGGGGGTTCATTCTAGTTAAGGATTATACCGACAAATGGCTTTTTTGTTTCCCCTCTAAATTGAAACAGTCTCCTCTGAGCTTCTGAGATTGTTTACAAAAATCAGCTTGTAATGCTCTGCTTTTACATGGTAAAATGCTGTTGTAGACTTCTCAAATATAGAATATAGAAATTAACATTTGTAATGGATTGCATAATTAATGAAACGACTATTCGACACAGATTGTGAAGGTCCTATATCAAAGAATGATAATGCCTTTGAGATAACACAAAGCTTTGTCCCTGATGGCGGGAAATTCTTCGCAAAATTAAGCAAATATGATGATCTTTTAGCAGACATAGATAAAAAGCCCAATTACAAGGCGGGTGATACCCTAAGACTGATCCTGCCATTTCTAAAGGCTTACGGTGTAACTGACTCTATTATTCAGGAATATTCGGCGCAGAATATTCTGATCGTGCCTGGCGCAGACATCGCTCTGAAACACATAAATGCAGTTATGCCGATTTTTATCATAAGCACAAGCTATAGACCTTATATAAATTCTCTGTGTGAAGTAGTAGGCTTCCCTATAAAAAATACGTTCTGCACAGAATTATCTCTTGATAAGTATGAATTACCAGATTTTGAAACTTTATACTTGAAAGAATTGCACGATGAGATATTAAAGTTACCTGAAATTAAGATACCTGCTTCTGCAAAATCAAGAGATGATCTTGATGATGGAACAGTTATATGCGCTGAAAGGTTAGATCAGATTTTCTGGAGTGAATTTCATAATATGGTTGTGGGAAAAATGCTCGATGAAGTCAATCCGATAGGCGGGTTTGAGAAGGCAAACGCCATAAGGAAAAGCTGTGATATAACCGATGTGCAATTGTCTGACGTTATGTACGCAGGTGATAGCATAACTGATACAGAAGCGATGAAACTGGTGAGTGAATCAGGCGGTGTTGCCTTATCTTTTAATGGCAATCGGTATGCTATACAATCCGCTGATATTGCTTGCATTTCTCCAAATGCTCTGATATTGGCTGGACTTGCTTTACTTTTCAATGACAGAGGAACTCAAGCTATATATGATCTAGCATCGGAATGGGATCAGAATAGGTATGAGTTTGAGAGTGATATAAATCAAACAATATCTAGTTTTACAGTTAAAGACGTTACACTCAATCTTATAGATAAATCAAATATTCACGAGCTTATATCTAAAAGTGAAAGCTTTCGCAAGACAGTAAGAGGGGAAAATATAGGTAGACTTGGCTAAAATTTTCCAGAAAAACTCTCGTTTTTATACCTTCGGGCTTGTTTTTGAGGCTACCCAAAGCCAGATACCTATAGCTGGAATCCAATACGGAAAAATCCCATATAGTGTATCGCTTACAGAATGGGATTTATTATCAATTGCAGTAAATACCTGAATACAGAAAAAAATAACAAGAATCGTAGAAATAATCCCTTGCCATGAGACAGGACGATATATCCAACCCCATTGTTTAAACCAAAATTTTCTCATTATTCTAACTCTCCGACGATAAAAAAATAAATATACAACAGTCTTTATTGAACAGTAATCGTTAAAAAATACAAAAAATGCAACAAAAACAACCCCCTAACCCTAAAGGGCATATTCAATATGCCCCTACATAAGGGGGAATAAGTCAAGTCGTCATCGAATTCCCCTTAATAAAGGGAGATACAGGGGGTTGTAAAAGGCATCGAATTACTATGTCAAAATGGCATTTTTTAACGATTACTGAACATGAACATTTTTACAAATTTTCTCTTTCCTGTCCATAGTTTAAAACCTTGATATAGACATAAATATTGTGTCGTGTTATAATTCCAGTGCTTATAACAAATGTTAAATAATATAGGAGGGAATTTATGAAATTTGTTATCATATTGTGTTTAATTTTTTGCCTGATTACTGTATTTGATGTAACAAAATCTAGCGCTCAGAAGGATGAAAAAGTTGTCCATGCTGTAAAAATTGAACCTAAAGAAGCGCCTAAGATAGACGGCAAGCTTGATGACGAATGTTGGAAAAAAGCTGGAATAGCTAACGATTTTATTCAGTTTGAACCAACATTAGGTGAGAAGCCAAAAGAGCCTACTAACGCATATATTCTCTATGATAAAGATATGCTGTACGTGGGTTTTGAATGTCTTAAAAATGATCCACGTAAAATTTTGGCAACACAAACGAAGCGTGACTCAGAATTCTTTCAAGATGATTATGTCGAAGTTTTCCTTGATACTTACCACGATCATCGAAATTGTTACAGCTTTGCAGTCAACTGTATCGGAACGCAGGTTGATCGCCGCATCGCTAACGAGGGTAGTGTTGGTGGCGGGGATCCTATGAGTGACCCCACACGAGCATGGGATTGCGCATGGGAAGCTAAAGCTACAAAGACAGATAAAGGCTGGACAGCAGAAATGGCGATACCATTTTCAGCGCTGCGATTCAACAAGAAAGGTGATGGCACGTGGGGGATCAACTTTTGGCGAGGTAATCAGGAATATCGTGAAAGAGATACGTGGGCAAATGTTGGTAATAAGCAGTTATGTGTGTCAAAATATGGGTGTCTGGATGGGATATTAGTAAAAGACCTTGCAGTTAAAAGAATAATAAAATTAAAGCCTTATGTCACGGTAAAGCCACAATTTGAACCAGAACGTGAGATAGAACCAGCAACAGGCATTGACATCAGGTATCCCGCTTCTACGATAACGGCAGATTTCACCCTTTATCCCGATTTTGGGCAGATCGAGGCAGATCCGGCAAGGATCAATCTTGGCGACGTAGAGCAAATACTCCCAGAGAAACGTCCATTCTTTCAGGAGGGTATGGAGCTTTTCCAAACGCCTATTCAGTTATTTTATACCCGCCGTACTGGAATAACCGATCTGAAATATGGAGCTAAAGCAGTTGGTAAACTTGGCGGATTTAACCTTGCACTCGTTGATTGCCAATCAGACGACACAAAACCAGAAGGCTATGTACCTTTAATAGGTGAAATCATACATAACGAGACAAAAAATAACTATCTGGTGTTTAGAACTCAAACTGATATAGGATCAAACTCCAGTGTTGGTATCATTGGAGTCAATAAACAAAGTGCTGATAGCTACAACCGGGCAGGCGGGGTTGACTGCAATATCAAATTACCTTATGATATGAGACTCATCGGGCAGTTTGCAAGGAGCTGGTTCCCTGATATGAGTGATAATGCTACAATTTTTAGTCTAAAAAGAAGCGCAAATGGATTATTTTTTGAGATTGAGGGCGGTGATATAGGTCGAGATTTTTACGTGGAACCGGGTTATATTCCCCGTTTTGACCGCAAAGGTGGAAAAATATCAACTGAATATGAATACAGACCCAATGCAAAAATCTTAAAGGAACTTGGCACGTGGGTATCCTATGAAAGATTATATAATCACGACGGTGTTAAGACTAATGAAAGCAGAAGGATTGGATTAAGGGCAGGCATTGGTGATTTCTTCATTGACTGTGGACCAGAATGGTATCAGCACACTGACGATTTTGATGTCAACAAAGTCTACACTAACAGGACGATAATGTTCTTTACAGGTTATTTCCCGCCGAAATGGGTATCTATAATGTCGCCAATAATGGTTGGAAAACAAGAGAACAAAAAAGTTCTTTTTACCGGTCCTGGAATAACAATAAAACCTTTACAGCAACTCAAGTTCGATGTTGGTGTTGATAGATTTGACAGTGAAGGCGACAGACTTATGCTAAACAGGCGATTCAGCGCAAGCTACCAAATATCCAAACTGATGGCTGTCCGCAGTTACCTAGAGTTGACGAGAGATAACACAAGGTATATATTTACTTTGTTCTCATGGGAGTTCCGTCCAGAGAGCAACCTTTTCCTTGTTTATACAGACAATAAAAACGGTGATGCACTGGAAAGGACGATATTTTTCAAAGTCTCGTATTTGCTTAGTTTAGGGTTCTTTTAATCTAAGATAGGAATTTAGCCACGTATTAACACGGAATCTGGATATTAGATATTAGATATTTTATGGAGGTACAAAAAATGATTATAGCTGAAAATAGCAAAAGCGATTATCGTATAGTTGTCGGGGAAAACGCATCACCTTCGGAAAAGCACGGTGCATCCGAACTGCAATCGTTTCTGAAAGAGATTTCTGGCGCTGTAATTCCCATTGTGACGGATAAAGTTCCTGTTAGTGATCATGAAATTATTTTGGGTGATAACGATCATCTAAAAGGGCTTAACCTGGGTATAGATTGGAATAAACTTGGAGATGAAGGTTTCACAATCCAAACAGTTGATGAAAAATTGGTCATTGCTGGTGGAAAACTCAGAGGTACGATGTACGGTGTATATACGTTCCTCGAAGATTATCTCGGGTGCCGATGGTTTATGTCAAAGGTCAGTCTTATACCGAAGAAGGATCGTATTGAGCTAAAACCAATCAACGATACTCAAGTGCCTGTCCTTGAATATAGAGAACCATTCTATACGGATGCTTTTGACGGTGACTGGTCTGCTAGAAACAAAATGAACAGCACGACTTCACGCTTGACTAAAGATCACGGTGGGAAAGTTGTCTACTCTCACTTCGTACATACCTTTGATTCCTTGCTATCACCAAAAGAATACTTTGCTGATCATCCTGAATATTTCTCAGAAGTTGATGGCAAGCGTGTATCCGATCACACACAGCTATGCCTAACTAATCCTGACGTTCTCAGAATTTCCATCGAAAAGGTCAGGCAGTGGATAAAGGAGTCTCCAGAGGCTAATATATTCTCAGTTTCACAAAACGACTGGCATAACTTTTGCCAATGTCCCGAATGTAAGGCTATTGACGACAGAGAAGGTAGCCACAGCGGAACAATGCTCTGGTTTGTGAATCAGGTTGCTGAAGCTATTGAAAAAGACTATCCCGATAAAGCAATTGATACGCTGGCTTATCAATATACACGCAAACCGCCGAAGACTATTATACCAAGAAAGAACGTGATCGTTAGACTTTGCAGTATTGAATGTTGTTTTTCTCACTCTCTCGAAGAGTGTGAGGTTAATGCTTCATTTAAGGAAGACATTGAGGGATGGTCGAAGATTTCAGACAGACTTTATATCTGGGATTACGTTACCGATTTCAGCCATTATATCCTGCCATTCCCTAACCTCTACGTCCTAAAGCCAAATATACAGTTTTTTGTAAATCATGGTGTTAAGGGTATATTTGAGGAAGGTAACTACTCAAGCGGTGGTAAAGGTGAGTTTGCAGAACTAAGGGCTTACGTCCTTGCTAAACTACTCTGGAATCCAGATTATGATACAGACACAGCTATAGATGAGTTCCTTGACAGCTACTACGGCAAATCTTCTGCACCCATAAGAGAATACATAAATGTTCTTCATGGTAATGTTATGTGTGATAAAAGCCTACATACGAATATCTGGGCAAACCCAAAGATAGGATATTTGAGTGAGGAAAACATGAGTACGGCAGAGGAACTGTTCGACAAGGCAGAGAAGCTTGCGGATAATAACGAAATTCTTGCAAGGGTATTTGTGGCACGTCTGCCGATCCAATACGTGAGGATATCGAATCTCTCACCAGATGATCCGAAACGTGCGCAGATTATAAAGAAATTCATTGATATTGTTGATAAGGAGGGCATCACCAATATCAATGAAGGCATGTCTATGGATGCTTATAAAAAATCATTGAGGGTATGATGAATCAATATTCTGACTTTATTCTACCCCATGCATCTATTGTATTAGGTTGTTTTGGTGGGGCAAAGGTACGTCCAGTCAGAGAATTTTTGGAAACTATCAACCTGAATGGAAAACTGGGGAATGTCCAGAGAGGTTCTTCCACATAAGAATATGCAGGATTAGTAATATCGGTTACTCTCCTCACATACATACTAACTGTACCCTGCATTGGTGTTACTTCCCAAGTAATAGGAATTTTCCCGTAAATTTCATCATTTTCAATAGGACGAAAATTAAGCTGATACTTGAATATGAAGAATCCTATGTGATCATGCGTGTCTATCTCTCCGGCATTGCCAGATGCTACGCCTTCCAATGATGTCCAGTAACGTGGCGCACTCGAATCAATTTTCCAGAGATTCGTTTGAGTTATGGCTTCTGGATCGCCTCCCGGATCGCTAGCAATATCGGATTTATCTATTAAGATAATAGCGCTTATCTCGTTAGGATCGTTGCCGACTGTGCCTTTAACAAACGCTATATGGACTGAGTTATCAGTAAGATGATATTCTGCTCCAAACAGGTCTCCTCGTCGAAGATTATTGGTTACATTATATAGTAGCATATTTGCTAATGTTTGGTTGATCTCACTGGCAGCAGGAGTTCCGCTTGCTATATCAAAGTTGAGATGGACTCTCCTATCTGAACGCCAGGGAAGTTCAGGCTTGCCCAAAAAGCATTCAAAACTTGTCAAATCATATCCAGTGCCATTATACTTAAGCCAGACTCCTATTCTATCACCTCGCTTATTATTCGGGTTGCCTTTTGCAAGTGATCTATCTACATATTGACCTTTACCATCACTAGCTATCATATAAGGATTATTTGGCGAGATATTATCATAGAGCATAGCATAACCATAGTAAGACACATAAGTAGGCGGTAGAGGCTGAGGTTTGGCTGAATAAACACTTGATACAAACAAGAGGCACAGACATAAGACTAAAACAGGTGCAAATAAAGTAAGTATTTTCATTTTTAGCTTTCCCCCTTTTTATTTTTTCGCTTTACAAAACTCAGAAACCATTATCCATATATAATAGACAAATAAAATTGAAAAATATTCTTGTAATTTTAAGCTTTTTTCACCTTTTCATTGCAGTTTGTATTCCGCCCCATGTGGTCGGGAGTTTGCCTTTGAAGTTGATGCTTTGACTTGATCCTGGATCATAAACCTCTACTGTTGACAGAGCATTCTCACCACCATTCCACCCAGTGCCACCGATAACAAATATTTTTCCATCTACTACGCACCCTGATCCAGATATATACCATCTTGCAGTCGGCATATCAGCCTTTTTTGTCCATATATCTGTTATCGGATCATATTCATCTACCAACGAGAGAACATTAAGTCCCATCCCCCCAATAGAGTAAATTTTGCCATTCACGGCACAAGTAAACTGCGAGTGCCTAAATGCTGACAGATTCGCCTTTTTTGCCCATTTATCTGCTGTTGGGTCATATTCCTCAACATTCGTTAATGGTGGCGCAGCTCCATTCCAACCACCAATGGCATAGATTTTTCCATTAAGAACGCAAGTTGATAACATACCTCTCGGAGTAGGCATATCAGCTTTCTTTGTCCATGTATCTTTTATTGGATCATATTCATTTACAGTTGACAAAAAGGTAACCCCGTTTTCTGTCCCGCCAATAACATAGATTTTATCATTTAGCAAACTGACACCAGCATAAAAGCGACCCAATGAATCTGTAGTTTTCAGTTTTGTCCATTTATCTATTTTTGGTTCATATTGCTCCATTGTTCCATGCCAAGTGCTTAAAGTATATATACGATTGTCCATCACCCAGGCAGAAGTCGCCTCAGTGGAGCAAGGGGTCGGTTTATCAGCTTTCTTTGTCCATGTATCTGTTATTGGATCATATTCTTCCAATGTTGAAAGATCTTTTTTGCCATCAAATCCACCAATAGCATAGATCTTTTCATTCACCTCGCAGACAGATAGTATATATCTTACAGTCGGCATATCAGCTTTCTTTGTCCATGTTCCGCCCTCAGCTTGTGGCGCCATGAAAAAGGCATTTTGCAGATTTGGGACAACAGAACCTAATCCATCGCCATTCTGCTGATTTGATATTATCGGCGTATTTGATACCTTTACAACATCAACAGGAAATTCCCCAACATCCAAAACCCTTGATTCACTTGCTGATATAATGCCTGTCAAAGCCTTAAATGTGCTTGTTATATTAAAGCTCTGCCCAAAGCCAAGAATCACGGCAAGGATGCCTGCGGTCAGAGATAAACCGAGAGGCAAAGCCTTTGTCGTTGAAATAGGCTGGATTCTGATATGCTTCGCCGTTTCTACAATTTTGAACGTAAAACTGGCTTTTAACTGCTGTTGCTCAAAAGTCTCACTCATCATACCAAGCACTCCTTCCTTGAGTTGTGATCTAGCTCTGCTTAACCTTTGTCTTATGGTTGTAGGGGGAATGCCGAGAAAATTTGCAATCTCCATACTATTCATACCGCCAAGGTAATAGAGCGTTAATACTTGTTGATACATCTCTGGCAAGGAGTCTAAAGCATCATGAATTGATTCATCCGCAAGACCATCGTGATATGCTTTTAATGAGGATTCATCAAATATTTTCGGGTCTTGATCCTCAATGAATTCATTATCTATGCGTCTGGATTCGCTGCGGACGAACATTTTACAAAGGTTGGATGTTATGGCATGAAGCCATATCGAAAAATCGTCCCATCGTCTTAATGTGCGCAGATTTCGATAGGCTTTGATAAACGCTTCCTGTGTTATATCCTCAGCATCATGAAAGTTACGAAGCTTTGAGTAAGCCAACGCATATACACATGCCTTGTATTTATCCACAAGAAATCCGAAGGCGGTATCATCTCCGTCTAGGCATCGCTGAATGAAGTATTTGTCGTCTGATCGCATTTTATTTCTCCTGTCAGATTAATTCCCTCATATATTAAGATGCCGACGAACAGTCGAAGTGTTACATGAAAAACAAATTATTTTTAAAAAATTATCTATTTTTTGCGATCCGCACATCTCCCCATGTGGTTGGGAGTTTGCCTTTGAAATTGATGCTTTCGCTTGCTTCTGAGACATATTCCTCCACTGTTCCTATAATATTGTTACCTGTGACTCCTCCTATAACATAAATCTTATTGTTTACATTAGGAGCGCAAGTAGGCAACCATCCTCTTTCAGTTGGCATATCAGTTCTTTTTGTCCATTTATCATTTGCTGGATCGTATTCCTCTACCAATGTTGACGAGAAATTCTCGCCAACGACTCCTCCTATAACATAAATCTTATCATTAATTGCTCCTGTTGAAAAATTTGCTCTCAATGTAGGCATATCTGATTTTTTTGACCAAGTATCTGTCTTTAGATCATATTCTTCAATTGTTGAGACAAGTTTCTTACCGTCAGAACCACCAATGGCATAGATTTTTCCATTTACAACGCTTGTAGAAAACCAATATCTTGCTGTTGGCATATCGGCTTTCTTTATCCATTCATCTTTTATTGAATTATATTCCTCCACTGATGAAATGGTAGTTCCATCTCGCCATCCACCAATAACGTATATTTTCCCATCTACTGAACTTGCTGAAAACCATTGCCTTCCTAGTAATAAATTGGCTTTTTCTGTCCATTTATTGTTTTTTGGATCATATTCTTCTACTGCTGCAAGTTCAATATTAATCCCATTTTTCCATCCCCCCATAGCATAGATTTTGCCATTTGCCATACTAGATGAAAAGTTGGTTCTTTCTGTAAGCATATCCGCTTTTTTCGTCCATGTTCCGCCTTCTGCCTGGGGAGCCATAAACAGAGCATTTTGCAGGCTTGGCTCAGTAGAGCCTAGTCCATCGCCATTCATCTGTTGATTTGATATAATCGGTGTACTTGATACCTTCACGACATCAACAGGATATTCGCCAACATCCAAAACCTTTGTGTCACCCAGAAAGCTTGTTAATGAACCAATGGCATCAGTCATATTAAAATGCGTGTTTATGCTCAAAAATCCAGCGATAATCCCAACAGCCAACGTTAGTCCAAAAGGCAATGCTTTCAACGGCGATATGGGATTGACTCTTATATGCTTTATTATCTCAACGATGCGAAATGTGAAAGAACTTGGTAGTTCGTGCTGTTCTCTTGCTGAGGTCATCATGGTGAATGTCTCCTCCTTCAATTTTGTCATTGCTTCACTGAGCCTTCTGTCTATCGTTCTTGTTGATAGTCCAAGAAATCTGGATATTTCTCCGATGGTCATTCCGCCGAAATATCGCAGAGACAGGACTTCACGATATACTTCAGGCAAGGACTCCAGTGATTCTTTTATAGAATGGTATGACATATCCACACTATAGGAGTTTATTGAGACATTATCCAGATCGTCTGATTCCTGATCCTCTATGTAATCACGATCAGGGCGATTTGATACCGACCTGATCCAGTCATTGCATAAGTTACAGGCAATTCGATAAAGCCAACCAAGAAAATTGTCCCAACGCCTTAAAGTGTGTAGATTTTGATAGGCTTTAGTGAAGACTTCCTGGGTGATGTCTTGAGCATCATGGAAGTTATGAACTCTTGAGAACGCCAGAGCGTATATGCTTCTCTTATATTTGTCCACAAGCAGTCCATAAGCGGTCTGATCGCCGTCAAGACATTGCTGAATGATATATCCGTCTTCTGTTCGCATATCATTCCCCCGTTGTAATGATGAGTAATTAAAGCCTTCATTAATTATGACGTTTGTAAAGGAAAAAACACGCCAAAACGACTTGCAAAAATTTCGCTAACTATGTTAGAATATCTTTTAAAAGGTTTCTCTTTCAAATAATATTTATACTTTGGTTTTTGTATTATAATAATTGAATAGTTTTTCTTTTTCAATACTATTTGACTAGATTAATTATTAGTATTAAAGATAACTTGGCAAATCACTATAATGGAGTTGTAATATGAGATTGGAAAACAAAGTAGCAATTGTCACAGGCGGAGGACGTGGGCTCGGCAGAGGTATAGCAAAAGTCTTTGCTAAGGAAGGCGCAAAGGTCGTTATCGCCGCCCGAACTGCTGAACAGCTTGACAGAACTCTTGGAGAGATCAAGTCCGCTGGTGGAACGGTCTCTTCCGTTGTGACTGACGTTTCTGTAACTCAAGATGTGAAGAAAATGATTGAGTTTGCTGTTGAAACTTATGGTCGCCTTGATATACTTGTCAACAACGCAGGGATCGGATGGTTTGGATACAATATAGACGATGAAAAGATGGAAGAAGCCTATGATCGTCTGATGGGAACGAACCTTAAAGGGATATGGATGGGTATACACTTCGCTGTTCCTGAGATGAAGAAGATCGGTGGAGGATCAATAATTAACATATCTTCCGTACATGCGTGGAATACGTGGGCAAAAGGTTCTGCCTACGCCGCAAGCAAGGGCGGTATCGTTGCAGGAACACGGGCATTAGCCGTTGAACTTGCTCCTTTTATGATTCGTGTTAATTCCATATCTCCCGGTTCTATATTCGTTGGTGAACCAGCAGAGATGGTCGCAAAGCGATATGGTGAGCAGTATAAAGAGGAATATATCAAGCGTTTCGGAGACATACCCCATGAACGTCAGAAATATGCTCAACCCTTGCCCATAGCAGGAACGCCGGAAGATATAGGATACTGCGCCGTTTATCTCGCATCTGAAGATTCAAAGTTTGTAACAGGCACAAATATTACAGTTGACGGCGGGGCAACAGCAAAACTAGCAGTATCTACTGATACACCTCCCGAAATAAGACAACGGGAACAGGAAATGCATCAGTGGTTTGACGAACTAAGAAAAAAAACGGAGGGGACATAATGCAAGTCGGTATGATCGGGTTGGGACGTATGGGTATGAATATGGCGCGCCGACTTTTGATCGGCGATCACAACGTCGTAGTCTATAATCGCACTTACGAGAAAGTTGAACAGATGGAAAAAGAAGGTGCTGAAGGTTCAAAATCTCTGGATGAACTTATACAAAAGCTTTCACCACCGAGGGTCGTATGGATGATGTATCCAGCAGGAGAACTGGTTGACGAAACGGTGTCAACATTATCAAATCTTCTGACTAAAGACGATATTATAGTTGAAGGTGGAAATAGTTACTACAAGGATGATATACACAGGGCAAGAATGTTGAAAACTCTAGGCATACACTACATTGACGCAGGTGTTTCCGGTGGAATATGGGGACTTAAAGTTGGTTATTGTATAATGATCGGTGGAGATGAAAAGGATTTTAAGTATATAGAGCCGCTTCTCAAAACTCTTGCCCCATCCGATGGATATTTATACTGTGGTTCCACAGGGGCAGGTCATTTTGTGAAGATGATACATAATGGAATTGAATATGCTATCATGGAAGCTTATGGAGAAGGATTTGAGCTCTTAAAATCATCTCCTTATGGAGAGAATCTTGAACTTGATAAGGTTGCTCATCTCTGGAATCAAGGCAGTGTAGTTAGATCGTGGTTGCTTGAATTGCTGGAATCTGCATTAGATAAAGATCCGCAACTTGAAGGTATCAAGGGTTACGTTGATGATTCTGGAGAAGGTAGATGGACTGTATTGCAAGCTGTTGAGTCGGGTGTTTCTGCCCCGGTGATCGCACTCTCGCTTTTTAAGCGTTTTCAATCCAGACAGGACGATTTATTCTCAGATAAGGTTCTTGCCGCTCTTCGCAAAGAATTTGGCGGTCATACGGTGGTCGAATCCGATAAATAGAAAGGATAATAATGCCAAAACAAGATATTTATTGGACATACTTTGATGAAGCATGGAAGAGGGTCATTGAAACTTTCTTTCCACATCTGCTGAGTTTCTTTCTACCAGATCTATATGATGATATTGACTTATCAAAGAAGCCTGAATTTCTCGATAAAGAAATGGAACAACTATCAAAAAAGAGTAGAAAGGGCGCAAAGTTCGTTGACAAACTGATTAAAGTTAATCTAAAAGATGGCAATGAGCAATGGATACTCATACATATAGAGGTACAGGGCTATCCAGACAAGGATTTCTCACAAAGAATGTTCCGCTATTTTTATAAGATATTTGACAAACACAATACGAAAATAGTAAGCATGGCAATATTAACAGGTTTAGACACAATCTCTTTAGAAAGTAAGTATGAGCTTGAAGCTTATGGAAGCCGCTTGCTGTTTGAATATCCGACATACAGGTTGATGGATTATAATAATGAAGAATTGGAAAAGAGTGATAACCCAATAGCCTTTATAGTCCAAATATCGCAAGATAAAGAAAGAGCAGAACGACGAGGTGATCAATTTAATACAAAGCTTCAGTCAATGAGAAAATTGTTTGCTAAGGGATATGATAAGGAATATATAGCAGGATTACTTGTGTTTTTAGATTGGTCAATTCAAGTAAGTGAAGAAGAGGATGCTATTATATTGGAAGAAGCAAAAAAGATAGAGGAGGATTATAAGATGCCATATATAACAAGTTTCGAGAGGGTTGCTACTAAAAAAGGCATGAAGGAAGGACTTGAGAAGGGAATTGAGAAGGGAATTGAGAAAGGTATTGAGAAAGGTATTGAGAAGGGAATTGAGAAAGGTATTGAGAAAGGTATTGAGAGAGGCACATTGTTAAATAGCAGGGAGATGATCCTTGAGCTATTGGACGAACGATTCGGTAAAGTACCTTCAGAAATATCTGTTATCATAGACAAAATAGAGGATAAGGATGTGTTGAGAAAATACCATCGTTTAGCAATTCGATGTAGTTCATTGGATGAATTTAAGAAAATGCTGAATGGGAATAACTAGATTTTTATGGAGAAGGGGTCTAACATGGCTCAAATCAAAACTGAATTTGATGTGCGTGGTGATTTCTGTACCGAGATGCGTTCCGGTCCGTGTGGTGTTATCATATTTGGCGCATCTGGTGATCTAACGTATAGAAAACTTATACCTGCTTTGTATAATCTTTTCAATAGAAGCCTTCTACCAGATGATTTTTTTGTACTTGGATGCGCTCGTACTCCAATGTCAGATGAAGAATTCCGCAATAAAGCACGAGAATCAGTGAAGGTTGCAGACCAATCAACATTAGATAAATTTATTAGCAGGTTTAGCTATCATGCAGGCGATTATAATGACTCAATGACTTACGTTTCAATGTCACAAAAGCTTGATGAACTAGATAGTATATACTCAACTAAAGGTAATCGTCTGTTCTATTTTGCGATTCCTCCGGATCTATATAGCCAAATTGCCAACATGCTTGGCTCCGCCGGTCTTGCGAAGGAACCAGATGATGGACAGAGTTTTGTACACGTTATTTTTGAAAAGCCATTTGGCAGGGATCTTGAAAGTGCTTTATCTCTGGATAAGGAACTCCATCTCGTTCTCTCTGAACGCCAGATATATCGTATCGATCATTATCTCGGAAAAGAGACAGTACAAAACATACTGATGTTCAGATTTGCTAACGCAGTATTTGAACCTATCTGGAATCGCCGATACGTAGACCACGTTCAAGTTACTGTCGCTGAGACATTAGGGGTAGAGCATCGGGCAGGGTACTTTGAGCGTGCAGGTTTATTGAGGGATATGTTCCAGAATCATATTTTACAGATGCTTGCTCTGGTGGCGATGGAGCCGCCTACATCTTTCAATGCTGATCGTGTGCGAGATGAAAGAGTGAAGCTTTTAAGATCGCTTAGACCATTTTCATTAGATGATCTCGATAAATCTATTGTAAGAGGACAGTATATTTCAGGTAAGTTGGAAGGATTGGGTGTGCCGGGTTACCGTCAGGAAAAGAATGTTGCCTTTGACTCCCCAATTGAGACTTTTGTTGCTACTAAAGTGTTTGTTGATAATTGGCGATGGCAAGGCGTACCGTTTTATATACGCACAGGCAAGCGTTTAGCACAAAAATTGAGTGAGATCTCCATTGTGTTTAAAAGAGTACCTTATTCCATGTTCCGACCGCTTCCTCCAGAGGAACTAGCACCTAATGTTTTAGTCTTGAATGTCCAACCAGAAGAATGTATTTCTTTGACCGTTCAGGCAAAGCAACCCGGTGCCAAGCTTTGTATGAATTCTTTGACAATGGATTTCCGTTATAGGGATATGTATGGAGTCGAATTGCCTGATGCTTATGAGCGGCTTCTACTAGACTGTATGTTGAGCGATCAGACTCTCTTCTGGAGAAGCGATGACGTTGAATCCGCATGGTCATTCGTGACACCTGTGCTTGATAAATGGGAAAGCGAACCAGAAAGCTGTCCATTGTCATTTTACGAGTCTGGCTCATGGGGACCCCGTGAATCAGCGGAACTGATTGAACGTGATGGGCGAGAGTGGAGATAATGAATGGAGTCTTACGGTATACCTGAACCAAACTCAATAATCTATTCCAAGTCATTAACACACCCCCGGACCCCTTTCAAGAGGGGAGTTTATGTAGATTCCCCTCTTGAAAAGGGATTAATGGAGGAGGTGAATATTACCCAAAATATCGTTGATATAAAAAAACTCGTTATTCTTTTGGTTCTGATATTTGTATTCATATCTATTAACTATCCTGCCTTATCATGGGAAACTCTCAAAACAGACCATTTCACTGTTTTCCTCAAACACGGTTATGAATCTCAGGCACGTGAATTCCTTAACGCTCTTGAAAACTATCGTCCAAGAGTTGAAACTCTGACTCGAAACAGTGCTTATCACGTCCCAATCATAATTGAAGACGTAGGTACAAGTTCAAATGGTGCAACAGATCCAATCACCAACAGGATATTTCTATATACTTATCCTCCATCAGAATCAAACATTGGTAGAACAATCCAGAACTGGACTTCCGATGTCAGTATTCATGAGTATACACACCTGCTTCACCTAACAAAAGTCGGCGGGCTGATGGAAGCTGTTAAAACTCTTTTTGGAAATTATTTCATGCCAAACGTATACTCTTTCGATTGGATAACGGAAGGAATAACAGTATACAGCGAATCACAACTATCACCATATCAGGGCAGAATTAATGATGGATACTACACATCCTACATTGCAGCAAGAGTAAAAGATAACAGATTCCCATCCATCTTAGAAGCGGCTTATTCACCGATTGAGTATCCTTATGGCGACGGAATCTACAACTACGGCGGGATGTTTTTTGACTATCTGGCAAAGACTTATGGTGAGGACAAGTTTGCCAGATTATTTGATTATTATGGCTCATCATTACCCGTATTCATGCTTGGTACGTCAGCAAGCCAAGTCTACGGCAAATCACTTCCAAAACTATGGAAAGAGTGGGAGCAATATGAATCCGAACGATTCAAGGATTTTCATAATGAAGGTGAGATATTAACACAAAAAGGCGATTTTACATCTAATCTTATTTTTTACAATGATAAGCTGTATTATACGAGAACTAACGTTGAAAAGACCGGGGCATTCAATGCACGTAGTTTTACAAAAATCGTTCAGAGAGATATTGTAACTAAAAATGAAAAGTGCATTGTCTCGACAACCTCATTTTTTACTACACCCATTAAGATACATGATAACTGGCTTTATTACGCAGTAGCAGAGATAAAGCCCGGTTATGCAAATACCAGTTACATGACATACGGATATTATTCTATCGTTCACGAAAAAAATTTAGTGACCGGCGAAGATCACGTCTGCTTGAAAGATGGATTAAGAGATTTTGAAATTCTGAAGGACGGTAGCATTATCTACTCAAGAGATAAAAAGGAGGGCTTCGGTTCTGAGATCATTCAATACGATAGAAATACCAGAGAAAAGAAAAAGCTCTTTGATATAGAATTTCTCGTTGATAGGATAACCGTTGACGAGGATAGAATCATTGTATCTGCACGTAAAGATTGGGAAAATTATAACCTTTACGAACTTAGTCTGGATAAAAAGCAATTAACTCAAATAATTAATTCTCCACGATTTGAGGGATTTCATTCACTTTATAGGGATAAGCTATTCTTTACAGCGAATTATGGGAAAGTATACTCTAGCTACTGCTATGACTTGTCATCAGAGAAGATGTACCGCTTAACACAGAACGGATATTCAACATACCCCGCTTATGATGAGAAAAACATGAAATTGTATTATATAGGCTTAAACTCTTATGGACTTGATATTTACGTCAAGGATATAGAATGGAACGAGTTTCAGATACCCGATGAACCCATAAACGTGCATCCATTATTCAGTTTAGATGAAAACCAGATTCATAAAGGCGGCTACTTTGAGAATCTGAAAACAATGATTCCCAATCTTCACCTACCATTGTTTTCAATTGGTGCAAATAATGGAGAAGGTAATGGTCTTGGTGTGCTGTTATCGGGTGAGGATGCCCTTGGACATTTTCCTTATATTGCAGAACTATTATACGATCCTAATACAAAAGAACCATTATATAACGTTATGCTTTCGACAAGAATTCTTGCACCTTTCACAGCCTCGATCTCTGCATACAACTTTGACGAAGAGAAAAGGCTGAGTCTTGATATGCAATATCCGTTTTTAATGAGATTATCCCCGGGATTATCTAATTTTTCAATTGGGTTTTCAGGTAATTTATTTAATGATCATACAAGTATCGCAATTAATAGACGGGAATTGAAGCCATACTTGATTGCTGGTTTCAGTTTTCCATTAACGGAACTCGGATTAAAATTCAGCGTACCATTAGAAAGAAAAGTTATGGGATCAATCATCAACCGTAACGGTGTTTATGGAGAATTGGATATTAATCAATACATCAAGAAAAGCGAATTTCGTATTAAATCTCTTGGTATTTATGATCCTGATAATACATATAGTTTTATGAACGATGACAGAGAAGATAACCTGTTCCCTGTGATACGTGGTTATGTTCATCCTCTGTATAAAAAGATCGGCGTATCTTTTTCGGCTGATCTTACTGCCCCGATATTATCGTTAAGATATGGCATATTTCTCCTGCCCTACGTTTTCTTTGAGGACTTATGTACAGATATATTTTTCGATGCTTCGATACCCAAAGATGGAAAGAATTCGCAAGCGTCAACAGGTTTGGAACTACATCTTGAAACTAATCTGGCGATGATGATACCAATGGATATTGGCGTCAGATTCGTCATAAATAATGAGGATAGAAAACTCAAAGCTGAACCAATTTTAGGTGTTGCAGGAAGTTTCTAAAATGATATATTGGCAAATCATTCTTTTAGCAGTTGGTGCTGGAAGTTTAGAACTGCCATATCTTATGAAATCCATCGCCAGCTTATCGCCAGCTTGATGGAGTAGTGGAAACAGATGAAATCTATCAAACATCCGGTAACAAAGGACAGAGTAAAAGTAGTCAAAGATTTCACATCTCAGACCGTTCATCAGACCGTTCAGAAGTCGGCAGAGATAGCAGTCAAAGCAGGGAGCAAAATCTATACAGATTCAGCCAAGAGTTATCAAGCATTAGTGGTAATTGAGCGAGTAGGATATACTCATGAATATGTGAACCACTCGCAGAAAGAATATGCACGTGGTTTTGGGGTCTCGTGGGTATCCCCATGTGTATCAACTTGAGGGATTTTAACCCTAGAGGGGTGAAATATTTATAGAAAATAACCAAATAGCAAATTCTAGCTCCGTATGGAGCGACATATTTGATTCGATTAAAAGATTAAAAGATTGAAAGATTGAAAATTAGCAATGTATTCAATCTTATAATCTTTAATCTCCAATCTTCTAATTGATATTCTATATATCGCTCCTCTGGAGCTTTACGTTTTTTTGGTTGTCATTTCTATAAATATTTCACCCCCTTTGGGGTTCAGGAAAATGGCTTTTCACATTGAACATCTTATATTTGTTCCTTAAGTTGATACACATGAAACTTTCGTAAGTTAAATGCTTTTCAGTAGACAAGCTTGATCTTGCAAGCTTTATTAGAACCTGAGTTATCACAAAGGATAAAAGATGGTGATTTTGTTAAAATGTTTGACCATTTTAACCTACTACACTCTGTTATAAATTGAGGAATTTAATATATGATAGATTTGAAAGAAAAATCATGGCTAGAATGGCTTGAAGGGATAGACCCTTTCTCCACAGGTTATTTGTCCTGTGATTCTGAATATCACACGATTCGTCTTGCTTGTGCATTACGCAACTATTGGTCTTCAATGCCCGCTATAATAAAATCTGATGATCGCCTTGTGGGACGGATGAGTCCTTGCGGAATAGGAGGATTCAGTTTCGGTTCTGGCATTTATTGTAATACTAGATCAACAGAAGAACTAAAAAAGCAGTCACCTCAATGGCAAGAGTATATTGATGCCCTGATCGCTTTTTGGTTAAAGATGATACCTGCCAGTCGTATAAATTATCCAGAAGATGAAAGATTTATGAACGGACAGAACGTCTACTGGGCGGGATGGGGCGGACACGCAGTGCTTGGATTTGATCAGATACTTGCAGAGGGAACAGACGGTATTCGCAGGACTATAAACCATTATTTGATAAATGAGCATGATCCAGAAAAGCGTGCTTTCAGACAGGCACTGTTGATAGTCTGCGATGGGATAGACGCATTTGCGCTTAATTATGCAAAATCTGCTCTGGATATGATTGAAAATGAAACAGACGAAAAACGTTTAAGAGAATTGGCAACTATCGCATATCATTGCTCATATATTCCAAAGCAAGGAGCGAGGACATTTCCTGAAGCATTACAATCTTTTTGGTTTATTCATCTTCTGGATGGAAATGACTCCCCCGGAAGGTTCGATCAGTTTATGTTTCCATATTATCAAAAAGACATAGATTCCGGTAATCTGACTCAAGATGAAGTTCAGGATTGGATAGATCATCTATGGAAGCGATTTAACGACACCCGCTCTTGGAATGTATGCGTGGGCGGTCTAAGGCCAGATGGCAGTGATGGAACTAATGATCTAACTTTTATGGCTCTTGAGGCTACACGCCGTATCAAGAAAGTTGCGCCGAATCTATCGCTGAGACTTCACAAGAATTCTCCACTAGAATTATGGAAAAAAGCAATTGACGTTATAGAAACCGGTGTAGGTATGCCTGCACTTTATAATGACGACGTATTTGTACCAGCACTTATGCGTTATGGTATTTCAGAAGAAGATGCACGAGACTATGCTATGAACGGGTGCAGTCAGGTAGATATTCAAGGGCAATCTCATATAGGTCTGGAAGACGGGGAAATGAATCTGCTCAAGTGCCTTGAACTTGCATTGCACGATGGATTTGATCTAAACACTAAGTGTCAGATAGGACCGCATACAGGTGATCCACAAAAATTTTCTACCTTTGATCAGGTATGGCAAGCGTATACTATTCAGGTGGAATTCTTTAGCAGACGTCTTACTGATGCTTCAAACATTGTCCAGAAGGCACACGCAGAAACGTCGCCTAACCTATTTCGCTCAGTTTTTATAAAAGGTTGTATTGAAAAAGGACAGGATTTTAAGGCTGGTGGCCCAAAATATAATCACGGGCAGATATTGACTCAGGGAATCGCAAATACTGCTGACTCGCTTGCAGTTATTAAGAAGCTTGTATTTGAAGAAAATCGCATTAGCATGGATGAATTGTTAAATGCGATAGACCAAGATTTTCCCGATGAGTCTTTTCGTCAGCTACTTATCCACGAAGTTCCAAAGTTTGGCAATGATGACGATTACGTGGACAGCATAGCAGAACGGGGGATAGACCATTTCTATCGTCTTTTGAATACCTATAAAACGTGGCGCGGCGGTATATACGGCGGTGGTTCCATAGTATTTACAAGGGCAGTATCTTTCGGGGGCAAAGTCGGTGCTACTCCTGATGGGCGTAAGGCACATACGCCTCTTGCTGATTCTGTTGGACCAACTCAAGGACGAGATTTAAACGGACCGACGGCTGTGTTCAATTCTGTCGCAAAAATTCCTCAGATACTAGCTCAAAGTGCCTACGTTCTCAACATTAAGTTTACACCCCGAATAGTTCGAGATGATAAAGATAAGGTAATAGCCCTGTTTCAGACATATTTTTCCAAAGGTGGTCAGCAAATTCAGATCAACGTAGTGGATAAAGAAACACTTATTCGCGCGAAGGAGCATCCGGAGCAATATGATGGGCTAATTGTGCGAGTTGGAGGGTTCAGTGGGTACTTCAAGCATCTTTCGCCGGCGCATCAGGACGACGTGATAGCGAGGACAGAACATTCATTTTAAGCTGATTTTTATCCATTTTCTAGCGATTACAAACATAGCTCTTCTGTAAAAGAAGAAAGGAGTTTTACATGCGTATTCTTCAAATAAACGTTTTGATTTTATTCTTGGCTTTTTTTATTCTTGGATGTGGACCAAAAGCCTTAATCCCTCCAGAAGTAGATTTAACAAAGTATGACGCTATTGGTCTTATTACATTTAAGTCTGACGCCAAGGGGAATCTTGGCGAATTCGTAACACAAAAGTTTATGGAAGAGATCAGCAGGTCACAAAAAGGCCTAAAGATAGTAGAACTGGGTAAAGAAGATAAAGTCTTGAAATCCATTGATCGAGATACTATCGGTCCAAAAGCTATTCAAATAATAGGTGAAAAATACAACGTAGATGCAATTATAACAGGTGATCTGAACGTATCCAACATCAAACCCAAGATTAACATAGCATCTGTAGTTACAGCCATAAGCGTAAAGGCAGACGTACAGGCATCATTAGTTGTGAGGTTGATAGAAACAAAAGATGGAGCTACCATCTGGACAAATTCCGCAGAAGGTAAAAAGACAGTTGCAAGCGTCAGTATATTCTCGAAGAAAGAGATATCTTTCGATGCTAAGGACCCTCAAGAGGCTTATGGTGATCTGGCACAAACACTGGTTGATAGCGTTACAGCAGACCTAAAACCCAGAATGAAAAGACTGTAGTATTCATACACAATAAAAAATTATAACCTCTGGATTTCAGCTTTCGCTGGAATGACATTTAATACGTTTTTTGTCATTCCCAAGAAAGTGGGAATCCAGTAAATTTCCAATGAATCCATCATCCGATTAATTATTTAATGTTCATCAATATGCCTCTATGAAAAAGGAGAACTGTTCTCCTCTTTAGCTAAAATGGGGTTACAAATCCTTTATCCACAAGGGTTTACAGACTTGATGGTAAAGATAAGTGGCTCTTTGGTGTAAAGTGTGGAAATACGGAATAGCACAGCTTTAGCTTGTGTTTTTATTGCGAAATCCTGTATTTAACGCAGGCTAAAGCCCTGCTACTCCGAATATTTTTTGCTATGCAAGAATCATTCCCACACTCAACACAAAGAACCAAAAAGACTCAATTGAAAATCATCATCTTTTCAATATTATTATATTTTGGAGTTCTGAATTGTCTTCTATGCGATCAAGGAGGAATTATGTCAAGTAAATTTACCCGTATCAGTGAGCATCTATATATTCATCATGGTTCTATCAACGTTGGAATATTATGCGATGGTGATAAAGCTTTATTAATTGACTTCGGAGAAGGATCGGTCATTTCTTCATTAAATAAGCTAGGGATAAAGTCTATCGAGGCGGTATTATTCACGCATCACCATCGTGATCAGGCGTCAGGATTTTCTATGCTAAACGGCAAGGTGCGTGTCGGTGTTCCAGCGCAGGAATACAAATGGTTCGCAGAGGTAGAATCCTACTGGAACGATCCATCATACCGATGGCATATATACAACGTCCATCCACACAACCTGATGCTTACGAAATCTATACCGGTAACGGAAAGCTACAAAGAAGGCGATACCATAAAATGGGGAAATGCTGTAATATCAGTAATTGATACCCCCGGACACACAGATGGCAGTGTCTCTTATATAATTGACGTAGATGGTTCCAGATTCATATTCAGCGGTGACGTGATTTACAGCAAGGGTAAGATATGGGAACTATACAGTATGCAAAAAGGCGGTGAATTTGTTGGTGACTATCACGGCTTTCTTGGAAGTATGAAACAACTAAAGGGTAGCCTTTTGAAGATACTGGATCAATCTCCAAAAACCATAATTCCCTCTCACGGTGAGATCATTGATAACCCCGAAGATGCGATCAAGTCTTTGATTGAGCGATTAGACGTTTGTTACGACAAATACGTTGCAATCTCTGCGCTGCGATATTACTTCCCGCCTATGTTTGAGGAGTTTAATGGACGAGAAGGTCACATGCCAATCCGTAGCGGAAAGGCTGTGCCTGAATGTCTCCGTCATTATGGAACATCATGGTTCATCATATCTAAGAATAAAGAGGTATTCGTCATGGACTGTGGAGGCCGTGACGTTATCAATCGAATTAAAGAGCTTCAAGAAAAAGGTGAAGTGACAACAGTTGCGGGTATATGGGTTACACATTACCACGATGATCACGTTGATGCGATTCCTGAGTTTTTGCAGGCTTTTAGGTGTCCAGTATACGTTGATGCCCGAATGGCAGATATACTTGAGAATCCTCGTGCTTATCGTCTGCCGTGCATTTCACCGTCTGTAATAAATGTCACTAATCATACAGAAGACGGGGAATCATGGATGTGGAATGAGTTTAAGATGACTGCCTATCATTTTCCGGGGCAGACGTATTATCATGGCGGTCTCTTGGTAGAAGGTCAGGGCGTTAGAATGTTCTTCGCTGGTGATTCATTTACCATGTCAGGGATAGACGACTACTGCGCATGGAACCGCAACTGGCTAGGCAAGGGAGTTGGATTTGATCGCTGTCTTGCACTGATGCAGGAACTCAAGCCGACGCACATATTCAACTGCCACGTTGATCCTGCGTTTGATTTCACTGACGAGGAACTACGGTTCATGCGTGCTAATCTAGCGGAAAGAGAAAAGATTTACGGTGAGCTATTCCCCTGGGATTCGCCGAACTACGGTATGGATGAGTACTGGGTGCATTGCTATCCTTATGAGCAGGACGTAACACCGGGAAAGCCAGTTGAGTTAAAAGTTGAAATAACCAATCATTCTGCGTCAGATCGCCAGACAATTTGCCGACCGATATTGCCTGAATTATGGGGAATTGAGATTGAGCCTAAATCTGCAATTATACCTGCAAAGAGCGATGGATACATAGCATTTTCGTTTATAGTTCCTGAGAATGTCCCATTAGGTTTAGTAGTTGTTCCAATTGAATTAACCTACGGAGATCACTCACTTGGTCAGTTCAGAGAAGCGATTCTGGTTGTCAAGATTGATTAGCTTGATAGTGTTAGATTTAAAAGTAGCCCAAGCTTTTAGCTTGGTTTTTGTAGATAATATAAGAAATTGCCAGCTTAGAAATCTGGGCTACAACTGCATTTTTTTCTAAATGGTCAAAGAGTAATTTTATGTATTTATCAATTGACTTTGGATCAACATATTTCAAGGCTGGAATCTTTGATGACGACCTAACATCATTGGGGATAAGCAAATATACTTTAACTTATCTACCTACTAATGGCATCGAAGTTGAGTTGAGCATTAGCGAGGTTGAGAATGGGCTGAAATATATTATCCATGACGTTATTTCTCAGTCTAACGCTAGTTTAGACGACGTAAAAGCGATAGGCATTACGAGTCAAGCACAGACTTTCACTGTATTAGACAAAAACGGTACTCCTAAGACAAATTTCATAAGTTGGCAGGACAAGCGCGCGGTTGAAACAAGCCGTAAGATGCGTGAAAGTGCTGAATGGTCAGATTTTGCAGTACATTCCAGTTTTGGATTTCTATATCCGGGGCTACTGGTATGTCTGTTAAAGCACATTCGGGATTGTACGAAATTAATAACAGAACACGATACGATATTAAAACTACCTTCATTTGTGGTTAGGCGATTGACCGATAAATCCTATATTGATAATAATCTAGCGGCTATGAGCGGACTTTTCTCTTTGAAAGAGAATAATTGGTGGGAAAAGGCTTTAAATTATTGTGGAATAATACGAGATCAACTTCCTTCGATATGTGAGATCGGAACTGTTTCATGTACGACAACAAAAAGAGCAGATGCTTATGGATTGAAGGAAGGCATTCCGATTATACTTGCAGGTAATGATCAGACAACAGGTGCTTACGGGGCGAGGATACATGAATCCAATGCCTTATTAATCACATTAGGAACTGCCCAGGTAGCTTATCAATGCGTGTCAGAAATGCCTGAACCGTCAGTAAATATCACAAGAGGACCATATCCTTACGGTATGTTCTACAAAATGGCTGTTGATAATGCCGGAGGGAACGTTATAAACTGGGTAAAAGATGCGATCCCAGGGATTGGCAGTTATGAGAATTTCTTTTTACTTGCCTCTGAAGCTCTGTCTGGTTGTAATGGATTAAAGTTTTATTTTAACGAAGATCTAAACTGTGGCGATTGGAAACCGAAACGGAGACATAAGCCTTCTGATTACGCCCATTCGGTGCTTGAATACTTATGTGAGTGTATGGTTGAACTTGTGTCGAATATGAGCGTTAATCTCAATAATACATTGATTGTATGTGCAGGTGGCGGAAGTAAGCAGAAAATCTGGATTGACATACTTTCTGAAAAACTAAAAACTAAAATACAGCCAGTAGATGCAAACTCCTTGCTTGGTTCCGCAATGATGTCAAAAAAAACGGGACTTCCGACTTGAATGCGGAAAAGAATCTAATGACATGATAATTAATGCACAATAAAATATGGAAAATGGTATTATATAGACTTTTTCATGTTTACTTTCACTCATGCTGTAACAGCCGGGCAGTGAGCCAGCATATCTTTATTCAAGGGTATATTTCTTACGTGCTTATCTGATGCAAGAACCTCAAAGGGTATCGGTGACATATATTCGCAAAGGTTATTACAAAGCTTTATATCCCCATCAACTATCTCGTATATCTTTATTTTCTCAATGTCAATGACACCTAAACCACGCATATCCGCTATCTTCAAGTAACCGATACCTGATGGTTCAAATCCCATGAGATAGCTGGTAACTGCGTCTACTGCTGTTGTGTTTTTTCCGCCAACGACTAGATTGGTCTGTATGTTCTTGCCATGCCTGAATGCTGTGCCATCTCTGCCAACAATACCCTCGATTATATTAAGGTCGGGTTTTAGTACTGTGGAAAGATCAGAAAGCCTTTTGCACAATACTTCTTCACGCAGTTCTATCCCATTGGGTGAAATTTCATTGTAACGATGACCCAATTCTTGTGGAAATGAGCATAGATGACGTTTATGCGGAGGCGTGAGTGTTCCCATAAGATTTTTCATGCAAAGAGTCGTCACAGCAAGATTATGCGTCTTCATCTTTGGAACGTTGATGAAATAATTATATTTATCTATTACCGTCTTTGCGATGCTTATTTCCTTAAAGAATTCAGAGTCAGGCATATTATATACTATGGGTTCATCGTGGTTCAGGTTGACTAGCGTGGCGCTGTGGCGCTGAATCATTTCAGTATATCCTCCCTGACCATAATACTCATCCATGACATCACCGCCTCCACCTTCTGCGATCATTATATCTTCGGGTGAAAGTCCTATCTCTTTGAAATAGTCCACCATACCTGCGATGAAGTAAGGGTGTGTAACAATGCCCGAATCACGCTCTGCGGTTATTGTGATGTTTGGCTTCATCACGACCCTTTTCTTAATATCGGGTTTGAGCGCTTTTATAAACTCGTATCCAGCACGAGACATATTTTTTGGTGAAGGTTCGCAGCCACACTCTAATTTATATACATATATTGAGTCGTCAAGAATGTTATCACTCATAATAATCTCCGTTATATAAGTTTAGAATACGAGTTTTTCACTTATGGCACAAAGAAGACCCTTCACTTCGTTCAGGGTGACACAAAATGTCATTCTGAGCGCAGCGAAGAATCTGCGTTATGCTAGAAAATACAGCTAACTGAAAAACTCATATTAATAAGTAGGATGTCATTAATTCATAAAAAATGAACCATATCAAGAATGACTGTTCTAGTCAAGCCATTCTACCAATTTTAATGCTGACCCTGTGCTTTCGTCAAGGCTTTTTGCTAATTCAAAAGCCTCCTTGTAAACATCGCTTGATTTATCCCATCCACACGTTGCTATGAAGCCAATTATAGTGAAAACTCCCTCAGATATGGCTAGTGCCGCACGCATTTCGTCATCTTGAATTTCGACTTTTTTTATAAAATACGTTAGTTCGATACCAAGCTGTATTGGCGTAGCTATCTCTCCAGATTTAAGCATGATCTTGCTAATGTTAAGGATATTTCTTAATGAATCTATAACAGTGTTTGCATGAAGTTGTACAGCAATTTGATAAGATTCTATACAAGCATTTGCAGATTCCGTCCAGCTTTTTTGCATAGCATGAGCAAGGGCTATATTTTTCAACGTCCTACATTGTTCAAAAATATCTCCAAGTTCACGTGATATTGATAGCGAATCATAGGAGTATTTAAGTGCTAGACTATAATTCCCCGTATAAAAATAAATTCCACCTAAATTTGCTAATGATTTACACTGTCCTGGTTTAATCTCAAGATCGTTAAATATTTTTGATGATTCCTCATGGAATTTTATGGCATCTGTATATTGCTGTTTACCCAAATAATAATTGGCTATATTACTAAGAGTTAATGCTTCATTATACTTGTCATCTTGTCTATTGAATATATCACGAGCATCATTAAAGTATTGAAACGCCTTTTCTTTATCACCTTTGCTTTGATATATTAAACCTATGTTATTTAACATACCAGCCTTCTTACTCTCGTCACCAGTATCGCTAAATATCTCTAAAGCAGATTCAAAGTAATTAAGAGCTTTTTCTGTTTCTTTTATAGCAAGATGGATATTTCCTAACCTGATAAATGTTATTGATTCCAGTTCTTTGTCTTGATGTTCTTGAGCTAGCTTTAATACAAATTCAAAAGCATCTATTGCATCTTTCCATTTTCCTTGAAGACCATATAAATTGCCAAGATTATTCATGGTTTGTACATATCCCAATTGATCTCCAAGTTTCTCAAACATTTCCACTAACATTAAATCGTAATATTTCAATACCTTCCAATAACCATGCTTTGATAGAAAATCACCAAGTCCGTTCCATAGCTTTTTTGTTGTATTCAAATCACCTTTATTGATTGTTCGCTCAAGTATAGATAGACAGTTAAATAATTCCGTTCCCATCATTTCCAATGCAGGTTTGACAAACATTTCCATCGCCACTTCCTGAATCTGGCTTTTCGTCATGCCTTCAGGCATCTGTGGCTCAATTGCTTTTATCGCTGTATCAGGTTGAGTCATCGGCACTGTAGCATTAAGAAACTCCATGAAGTATTCAGTCATGCACTCTTGGTATTTATCTTTATCCTGATCCTCTGCCAATACCTGTTCAGCTTTGGCTTTTGCCATCTGGTGCAGACCAAGCCGTTTTCCTTGCTGATAGCTCTCAACAAGCGATAATCCGACCACCCGTCTCATTGTCTTATCAAAAGCATCATCATTCAGCTTGCAGACTTCCTGAAGTGCCTTTCGACTGGCAGTTGGATAAAATAATGACATGACAGCAAATAACCTTCGTCCATCCTTCAGGGCAAGTTTCAGCGAATTGCTAAAGATGTAGTCAAACATAGTGCCTTTCGCTTTTTTAAGGTCTTTTAATGCGCTTTCGAGAGTCTTTTCACCGGATGTTACTTGAGATACTACAAGGCGCATCGCCATTGGGTGCCCGCCTGTGAAATGGACTATCTGACTTAACCCATCTACATCAATCTGCAAGCCCTTTATTGATCCGTAAGCAACAAGCAGTTTGATCGAGTCAACCTGTTTCATCATGCAGATGTGAATCTGTCTTTCATTTATCTCTAGTGGTTCACGACTGGTGATAAGCGCCTTGCAATTAATAGGCAGGCTATTAAGCAACGTTCTTATTGCGTTAGACTTGACAAGGTTTTCCATACTGTCTAGTACGAGTAGTTTCCATTTGTTACTACTTAAACTTTTAAGTATATTGTCCCTTAAATCTGCTTCGGTCTCATCTCCTGACACCTCAAGTCCACATTTGCGTGCTAAGGTTGCAAGAAATCCCTCTGGACTGTTGATACGTTTCAAAGGATCATCGGCTTTAATGTGTTCCCTTAGTTCTTTTGGCGGATCAGCATGTCCCGAAAGCCAGATAAGATCGCTGAACCATTCTGCCATACGGTACGCTGATTCTATTGCTATCGCTGTTTTGCCTATCCCTGCTTCACCGTGCAGACAGACTACCTGAACTCCATCTCTGCGTTCAGGATCAAGTGAGCTTAATACATCGCTTAACTCACGCCTTCTGCCGACAAATTTCTGCTCACGAGTCATCATCGGATCAATCTGCGCCTGCTGTGGAAAAGCTAATTTTGCCTTTGGTTCAGCCATCATCTCTAGCGCTTCAGCGTCCATGATACTCATATCTTTATCCAGAAGTGAATCGTTGATGAATAAAACAGGCGTTGCCCATTCGTGAACGGGGATCTGCCAGTCGCTTGCCATAGCACGACGTGCAATCATAACAGCTTCGTCAATGGGTTTCCCTGTTGACAGGGCATTATAAAGGTTTTTTGTAAAAGCGAGATCGGCAAGCTCAGATATGCTTCCCTGCATCGCTATCAAGGCGGGCAATCCAGTTTCCATTAATGTATTTGCGATCCCATAAGCTTCCTCGCTCGCATCCGCCGAATGGCACGAATTCAACACTACAAGACGCAAACCACCCCTTAAACCTGTCGTTATTTGCTCACGAATCCAGCTTTCTTCAGCAAGATTAACGCTTGCATGTCTCGTTTCAAAAACTAATCGCCCAATGGCGCCATGACCTACAAAATGCAATACCTGATAGTTCTCGCTTAGTTCCCACGAGAACGCCTCTCTGGTTATATGCCTGCGAATCTTTATATCAGCAGGGAATGATTCTCCCTCAAGTTTTTTGAAAATATCGGTGTGCGCATTTATATCAATTGGGTAGATTTGTTCGGGGTCGTCGTCAGGCATGGTCTCATTGAGTATGGGTCCGGATATAGCGGTAAGTATTCTAAGATTGCCTTGTTTTGGCAAAAAATCAGGGGTGCTCCGGCCGGTCGTTGCAATTCGTACGATCCCTCTGGTTCTAGCTATCCAATTGGTTCCATCGTGGAGTAGCTCCCAGGGTATAGATGCAAGATCACTGCTTACAGATAGTGCGACAACTGATGGGTCTGTTGCTTTATATTGTTCGAGAGCATTACCGATAAATACTCTCTGAAAAAGCCTTATTCCAAAGCTCCTAAGCTTCTGTTCGTTAAACTCACTTGAATGTCTACGGATCAAGTTTATATCATCTATAAATTCTTCAACATTAAGCGGGGGATTTATAGCAATGAGAGCATCATTAACTACTGCGCTTTTGAATGTTACAAAACTCCTGACTGCTTTCATATTAATACTTCAAAGTCATGCTAACTTTCATAATGTTTTGATGCCAATAAACACCGGATTTCCATGGTTGCTTTATTGAGAAAATTGATGGTAACTTGGCTTCTTCGTTTTGTTTATTATCAATCTGTATATGACTGTAGCTAACATCCACTTTGGAATCCAGAGTAAATCTATACGTCAACGTGAGCATTAGAGTTTTAGTTTTTTCCACGATACCGCCAAGAAAGTGTTTTACACCATTCAATGCATTACCGTTGTAGTCGTAAAGGCTTCCACCTATTTCACCTTTTCTTATTCTATCATAAGAGAGTGTTGCCTGAAAGTCTTTTGAAAAAGAGTGATCTAATTCAAAGAACAGATCATCAGCATTTGGACCTATCCAATGTCCCAATGGAGTATTAAAATTTTTGTAAGATGTAGAAATGCCTTTATGTGGATACACCCAGGGTTCAACTCGTGCATACTCAGTACGAAAATCAGTGTCATCTATCCCAAAGGGGTCAGCGATTAATAATCCACTCAAAGCCGCCCAGCGAAAACCAGCATAAGTAAACGGGTTCTTTCCGGGGTGAAAGTCATCCAGAAACAAGGCGGAATATATCTTAGTGTTTGGTATAAGGCAAACGTCTGCATCAACTTCCATAGTGTTATTACCAATATCACCAAGGTAATCCTCTGCCATTTGATAGGGCATTATTGGATTGATTAGTTCAAGATGAAGTTTGTCAGCATATATAAAAGCCTCCTGCCATGCAATAGAGACACCAGAGAATAGTTTTAGCTCAAATCTGTGGGCAGAAATATATTTGTCAGTTATGTCATTTCTATTGTATACTTTACTATATTGCTTTGATATATTATCGCGCGTAGAACCCAATATACTGGTAAACTTGAGTTTCCATACTTCGATAGGCAATTTCACTATATCAAACGTTGGGTTAACCCCTGCTAATCCAACTACGCCGTGATAACCAGGTCCCCAGAGAATGGCATCTTTGCCCATTTGAACATTAGCCCACGGAAGTTTAAAGATCAAATAGGAATCGGAAAGCGCTTCCCACGGGTAACGTGTAAAGAATGGTTGCCATATAGGTCGTGGCTCATTGCTATTTTCGTAAGACGATCTAACGTCGCTGTAAAATACAAGACCTTGCAGCTCGCCCTGCAATATAACCTGACCTGTTGACTTATAAATTCTATGATCTTCAGTGCCTCTTTTTATAGTAACGTCTTGAGTATAACCTGCTTGTGTAATAAACCTTTTTCCATTACCAGACCAATCTAAAAGATATTTGCGTTTATTTAACCCGCTAAACCCAAGTTCACCTAGTTCCTGTGAAAACTCAGTTTTTAACTCTTCGAGTTGCGATTTTTCAGTTTTACTCAGACTCAAGCTATTGTTCTCCACCTGTTTTATTATGTGGAGAATCATCTTTGCCATTTCGTCACGGGAGTATGGTTTTGTGCTACTCAGGTAGTCTTTAAGCATACCTTTCGCCTGAAATCTTTCAATGAATTGATAGGACCAATGGTCAAGTGGTACACTAACAGGGGAAGCAGATATTTGTTGTGAGACTGAGATTACTCCGATGAAAACCAGTATGGAGGATATGTTTAACCTAATACAAAATTGTGCCATAATATATGTGTGTATTTAACCAAATTAATATTTATTTTCCCAACCAAGTGATTTTGCTTGATTGTAGCTTTCCATTGTACCGATATCATGCCATTTTCCATCAATAGGATATATCTCGACTTTTCTTTTTTGGTCTATAAGTCTTTGGATAAGATCAGGCATGTTGTAAAACTGGTTTTCAGGGATTACATCCAAAGCGGATGGAGAAACAATGTATATGCCAGCATTGATTAGGAATTCAACTGATGGTTTTTCTTCGATTGAAATTATCCTATTATCACGAGTTTGAATCACACCATAAGGTATTTCTACGGTATGGGTATACGTTGCCATAGTCAGTTCAGCAGATGATTCAATATGTGCGTGATACATTTTTTTGAAATCAAGATCAGTTAAGAGATCACCGTTCATTGTTATGAACGGTTCGCTATCAAGCAATTTTTCAACCAGTTTAATAGGTCCAGCAGTACCACAAGGTTCGTTATCCTCAAAATAAGTAATCTTAACGTTCAGGCTATTGCCATCACGAAAATAAGATTCGATGCTTTCAGCCTTATATTTTACATTTAGAATAATGTCTGTAAAACCGTGTTCTCTTAGTTGTTCAATGATGATCTCAAGAATGGGTTTTCTCCCAATTGGCAGTAAAGGTTTCGGTATTGTATCAGTCAATGGTTTCAGCCTTGTTCCTCTACCGCCAGCAAGTATAACTGCTTTCATAGTAGTATTCCCTTCATACCTGACTGGTTTCGATATGTTCAGCAAACCATTCGATTGTCTTCTCCAGACCTGCGCTCAGAGATATCTTGGGTTGCCATCCTAATAGTTCTTTCGCTTTCGTTATATCTGCAACCAGTTTATCTATAGCAGGAGTCTTCAAACGTATCCTTGTTGCATCAAATAGTATTTCTACCTCTCTACCAACGAGACTTACTATAGTATCCGCTAGGTTGCCTATTGTAATTCCATTCCCGGAACCAAGATTTAAGGCAACTCCTACCGATTCAGGGACTTCAACTGCTTTTATTAGTCCATCAACGATATCTTCTACGTAAATAAAATCCCGTGTTGCATGCATATCTCCAAGCAACAGCTTTGGTTCTGTAAGCACTTGAGTAATAATAGTCGGGACAATAGCCTTTAACGACTGCATTGGTCCATAAGTATTAAATAATCTTACTATAGTTACTGGTAATTCATAAGAATTATAATATCCTTCTACTAGCTTTTCTGCTCCTATATCACTCCCAAATTGTGGTGACTGTGCTTTGAGAGGATTATTCTCACTAATAGGCATAACCTCCATGTTTCCATAAACCTCAGCGGTTGATACATGAATAATTCTCTCGGTTTTATTATTTTTAGCAGAATTAAGCACGTTAAAAGTACCAATAATGGTTCCTTCAAGGTAACTGCGAATATTGATGGCTTGATATGGGATTACATCTAAAATACCGAGATGGAACACTATATTTGTATCTTTAACAGCATATTCAATAACGTCTGGATTAGTCAAATTCCCAAAGATCATCTTTATACTTTTCTTAATATATGCGGGCATTCTATCCAGTAAACCAATGGAACTATGATAGTCATGCCGTACGAATGCCCGCACATTGCATCCTAACTTGACCAGTCTCTCAATCAAGTGGATACTTATGAAATGGTCAGCTCCAGTCACTAAAACATTCTTATTTCTCCAATTCATAAGTCTACCCCTTTATACATTGTAAATATCCGTTTTGTACCTGTTAAGGAAATCAGAGAACCAATCAATTGTTCTCCTCAATCCTTCATCCAATGGCACCTTCGGCTCCCAATCCATAAGTTTTTTTGCCTTTGAATAATCGGCAATAAGCCTTCCAACCTCGCTTGTAACGGGTCTTATACGTTTGTCGTCAGATATTATTTCTAATCTTTTTCCTGTCAGAAATAAAATTTTCTCGACAAGGTTCCCTATTGATATTTCTTTTCCTGTACCAACGTTTATTATCTCACCAATAGTTAAGGATGACTCCGCAATTTTTATAAATCCATTAACAGTGTCATCAACGTAATTAAAGTCTCTAGTTGGGTGTAGCGATCCAAGATTTACACTGTCAGAATTAAGTACCTGTGTAATTATAGTTGGAATAACTGCTCTTGCTGACTGACGTGGTCCATAAGTATTAAATGGTCTAAGGGTTGAAACAGGCAGATTGTATGATAAGAAAAAGCTTTCAGCAAGCTTATCAGCCGCAATCTTACTTGCCGCATAAGGAGACTGTGCCTGAAGGGGATGATTTTCGTCTATAGGAGAATATTGGGCTGTTCCGTAAACCTCACTTGAGGAAGTTTGTATTACTCTTTCAATTTCGCATTCTCTGGCAGAATTTAATATATTCAAAGTTCCAATAACATTTGTTTCTATTGTATCTCGTGGATTGACATAAGAGTATGGAATAGCAATACATGCTCCTAGATGAAATATTATCTGAGAGTTCTTGACAGCAGATTTTACTGATTCTGGGTCACGAAGATCACCTGATATAACTTCGATTTGGTCTTGAATGATTTTTGGTAATAACTCAAGCAAGCCTCTATCATTCCGTGAATTATATCTTACAAAGGCATAAGTTTTGGCGCCTAGTTCTGTCAGTTTTGCCACCAGATGACTTCCAATAAAACCACCTGCACCAGTAACCAATACTTTCTTGCCGTTCCAATCCATTAAATTCCTCCTCTATTAGGATTTTGGTATAACCATGGCTACACTACATTTTTTCAGGTTCATTTTTTGCGTTCTGCTGCAACACCATGATCTCATCAATATTTTTGCAGATATCAGGTTCCGATAATCGCCTGCTAATGAAGGATAAAACAAAACGACTAGGGATAAATATAAGCGATAAAGTAGCAATAATCACTTTAAAATCAAATAAAAAACTCCTATTCTCAACGTACCATAGCTCAAGTTCAGACTTTCTAGGTATGATCTCATTCTTGAAGGAATCTTCTGCAACACTCTTATCCTTAGACAAGAGCATTTCTTCGTTAAAAAAATACAGAGACCCAAATCCTGTAATACCGGGTTTTATGGAATATATCTTCATAGCAACTTCAGGGTCATAAATTTCAAGCTCTTTTGCCGGTAGCGGACGAGGACCAACAAAACTCATATCACCTTTCAGAACGTTGATTAATTGAGGAAGCTCATTAATTTTGGTTTTACGAAGAAATGATCCTACTTTTGTAATACGTGGATCATTGTTATAAGTCACTGTTCCTCCTACTATGTGTGCATCTTTAACCATTGTTGCAAACTTAATCATGGAAAATGGCTTGGAATTTTTACCAACTCTCTGTTGTATAAAGAAAACCTCTTTAGCCACAAACTTATTTATCAAAGATACAATTACAAACAATGGCGAGATCAATATAAGCCCAACTAAAGCCATAACAAAGTCAAATACTCGTTTTGCAATCATTTGTGATATAAATTCCTCTGAAAGACTCTATGGAAGTCATCAGTTACTTTTTATGTAATTTTTTTATCGCTTCAACTACATAAAAAAGTTCATCATTTGTCAATTCAACATGGCTTGGAATGTTGATCCCTCTATTATATAGTTTTTCAACTAATTCTATATAATATGTCTGACAATCTTTGTATGGAAGAAGAAGGTGCAATGGAATAAAAAATGGGCGTGCCTGAATCTCTTGGGCATTCAAGTTATCTAACACCTCCAATCTATCTTTACCAAAGTCGTCTAAAAGTAACCATGATAGCCAATAGGTACTAAAAGCCCACTCTTTTTCTTTGCATATTTGCAACCCCATGCCATTTCCAAGTTCATTTTGATAAAAAGATGCTATGCGACGTTTTGATTGGATAAATTCGTCTATTTTTTCGAGTTGAGCCAAACCTAAAGCCGCCTGAATATTAGTCAGTCTGTAATTATAACCAACTTCGTCGTGAAGATATTCCCTATTATCACACCTTGCTTGAGTAGAAAGATGTGTGACCCTTTCAGCGATCTGATCGTTGTCGGTAACAACCATTCCACCACCACCAGTAGTTATAATTTTATTACCATTGAAACTAAAAGCTGATACCAGACTCAGTTTCCCGATCATCTCTCCTTTATATTTTGCACCCAACGCCTCAGTAGCATCCTCTAATATAAACAAATTATACTTTTGTGATATATCTAACAATGGTCTCATATCCACAGGATGACCATAAATGTGTACAGGAATGACACCTCTGACTCTTCTTTGAGTAGATTTATTTATAAGGCAACCATTCGACCAGACACATTCTTTTTCGATAAAGTCTATTGTTTTATTCACATCAATACAAAGAGTTTCGGCGTCTGAATCCATAAATACAGGGTGTGCGTTGCAGTACCGCACCACGTTAGCAGTTGCTATGAACGTCAAAGAAGGAACAATAACTTCCTCATCAGCCTTCAGTCCAAGAGCTACAAGAGAGACATGCAAAGCGGCAGTTCCATTAGTCATAGGTACTGCATGTTTAACACCAATATATTGAGCAAAACTGCTAGCAAATTTTTTTACAAATTCCCCTGCAGAAGAAACCCATCCTGAATCAAGACATTCCCTAACATACTTCCATTCGTTGCCAGTGATAAATGGCTCAGAAAGTGGTATACGTTTGTACATTATTTAAGCTACTCCTAATATAATAGCATTAACGGTTAGTTTTGGCTTGGTTCCATGATTAACGTTCGTATCCTTGAAAAGATCTAAGGATGAATTATAACAATTTTCTATGTCAGTTGAAAGAATATTGACAAGATTTTGTGATTTCTCCATATCTCATTCTGCTATCATAATTTAGCGACAACAAAGAAATCGCCAGAATTGTCCGTACCATATAGCTTTCGGATTGTATAATTCTGAATATCAGATTCTGCAAGTATAGTCTGAAGCTTTTCTTTATCATACATAAATAAGGGGCAATTCATTAACCGATAACGCATTTTTCTGATTGCCATTCTATATGTTGATTTGCTTGGAAAACTCATGATGATTTTTTCCAACGTTATATTTCGCATTTTCGAGATTACTGAAACAGGATCGGCTATATAATCGAATAAACCTATGGCAAGCGTAGTATGAAATTTGGTGTCAAATTGATATTTTGTAAAGTCACCATTAATAAAAGAGCATAAGTTCGATATACCATTATCTTGAGCAAATTTATTAGCAAGTTCGATAGCATTCTTCGAGAAATCAATCCCTACAATTTGAGCAGGATTGTATTGCGCTAATCCAATACTATAACGTCCAGAGCCGCATCCAACATCAAGAATCCTCTTATCACCAATATCTTTGCATTCTTGAAGTGTCAATTCATATCGTTCATAAATGTCTTGTCTAAAGTGATTGTCCACAAACCTTTTGAATCTACCTTTTCTCTCTGAATATATTAGATCAAAGCTGGAAATTGATCTCTGAAAATGTTGCCTTATTCTCTCATTATCTGCCAATTTTTAGATCCTTTATTCCTCGTTTAGCGACCAAAAAGTTACTCCAGAGTCTAAATGAATAGTACTCAGACACAATGAATCTTATACTCTGATCTTTCGCTAATATTCTAGTGGAAAAATAGATACTTGTCAACGCAAGAGATTTTTATTCTATTTAATACTTTTCCTGTGAATTAGTATAGACCTGATGTACATATAGATTGGATATGGCATACTTTGAACTATAAACAATCCAATAGCATAAATGATATTAACCCAACTTGCATTTAGGTCAATTATAACACGTAATCTATCAACTAGATCAGAGAATGATTTTTTCAAGCCAATCCTACGTGAGCCTGTTCCTTTATTAAACCTAACTGAATATAATACTTCGGGTAGATTAGAAAACTTGCAGTCATTAATAAAACCGCTTAACCACAGTAACGTATCTTCATTTTTTGGTGAGAACAATGGATAATAACCAGCTTTTTCAAAGAACCTTCTTCTAAATATAGACGGACCTTGACCTAATGGATTACTTTTAGCAAAATACTTTTTCATAGCTTCATGTTCTGTTGGATATATTCTAATTTTATTAATTTTTGAAGGATCCGATCCAGAAAATTCTTCAATAAATGATCCTGAAACGTCTATGTCATCGTTAGATTGCATATATTCAACCAACTTTTCAACACGTTTACGATGGGAAACATCATCGGCATCCATTCGCACAATGAATTCCCCTTTAGCAGATTTAATGGCATGGTTTATGGCATTAGCCGCACCTTTGTTTTCGAGAAGATGTATTAATTTAACTCTTTCATCGGAATTTTTAAGATCTTCTAAATATGATTTAATGTCTTCTCGTTTCACACCATCCAATACAATAATAAATTCGTATTTTGTAAACGTTTGATTTAAAATGCTGTCTACCGCAACTTTTAACTCGTTAAGTTTATTGCCATCATAGACACACATCACAACGCTAACAGGTATGAATAAATCTGGATTTTCTAAATCATTGTCTTTTAGCATAATTTTCAGTACACTAACCTTGCTTCCGCTAATATAATTACGATAAAATCGTTTACTCTAGCACTGTTTTGTTACAATTACTTTCAGCACAACCGTTCCCACAGTGACCCTAATCCATTACAATATGTAGCATAGCAAATATGAATGGCATAATAAATATAAATATTTCAAATAATCAGAAAACTTAGTTAAGGATGTTTTCAATTATATTTATTGACCTTTGAGCTAATATTTTCCACGTTAGATAATTTGCTACATAAGTTTTCGCGTTATTACCAAGTTCTGATAACTCATCTTTTCTTTCTTTTGATTTCGAGATCGCATTTGCGATTGAATCAATGGATTCATCGCATAGGAATCCACCATGACTGGTTAAAATTATATCTTGAATATTACTCCCCGGTGTAACTATACAAGGCTTGCCAAATGCCATAGCTTCCAATACCGCAACAGGTAAACCCTCAAATCTTGAGGTATGAATAAATACATCAAAAGTCTTAAACCATTCCCATTTATCTTCTCCGTATACCGGACCAACAATCATTACTTTATCGGAATATTTCAGTGAATTTAATAATGATTTAATGGTAGATTTATCAGTGTTTGTATGAAAAGGTCCGATCATTACTAATTTAATTTTCTCGCCATAACCTCTGTCTTGCAATGATTTTATTGCTAATAATAGCAGGTCTATACCCTTATGATATACATCTAATCTTCCTAAAAAACCGATAATTAGATCGCCTTCGTTACTAAATTCTCCCAAATTTCTTGGATTCACTTTTGATTCAAGAGAAAGCAATTCTTCATCTATACCATTAGGAAGAATAAAGATTTTGGAATTTTGATAAGATTTCATCATATCATTAGCTTCGTTGTTGCTTGTAGCAAATAGTGCTTTTGCACTTTTAACAAAATGGCTCATGAATAAAATATTTCCAAGCTTCTTTTTAATTGGTTTAACACTTAAAGCCAAGTGTGTCAACCCGCCCTGCGGAGTAATAATATAAGGCAAACCCATACGTTCACAAATCCTGCCAAAAGCCGAATGGAAAGGTATAAATGTGTCATGAAAATTTATTATATCAGGAATTCCAAAGTCAGCTTTGATTGTATTTATCCAATCATTAGATAATTTCCAAGGATTATAATGTCTTGGATTTAGATTTGGTATTAGAAACACATCTTTAGAAAGTGCTTCTTTAGATACTGGCGATACAGACGGCAATAATGCAACACTGTGGCCCAAAGATGATTGAGCCTTTGATAAACCAAGAATACTTGCAGAAACTCCGAAAGCCGTATTAGGATCAATAGGGCCTATATGAAGAATTTTCATTTTATGTATTATTTAGATATAAAGATTTTTAATTATCCTTTTTTATCAGATTTAGTAATCCCCAAATTGATCCAAGACCATAGGAGAAATGCAAAGCAACGAAAGATGCTACTACAAATGGAAAAAGCTTAATTCCATTTTCCATTGCTATTTTCATACTGATTAGAATGTTAGTGAATATATATGATCCAGTTATTAGGATAAAAAGATATAGAAATGGCATCCATAAAAATGAAAGACAAAAACTCCCAAAAAATGATAATAGAAAAGCAAAAGGAATAAGATGCCTTAAAGAAAAAGCTCTTTTTGTAAATTTAGCACTATAAATCACCCAGAATCCATTCATAAAGTTTTGCTTAAATAAATCTTTTAAGTTAGAGCGAGCATAGTATGAACTTATTATGTCAGGTACTAGAAGAATTTTTCCACCCATCCTTTTCAGTCTCAGACTCAAATCTATATCTTGATTTCTGATTAAATTTTCATTGAACAACCCAACCTTTTCAAAGACTTCTTTTTTATAGCATCCAAAAGGAACTGTATCAACGAGCATTGGCTCTTTTACACCAACTCTGAAATATGAATTGCCAACACCAAATGAATGAGATAATGCAAATACAATTCCCTTGTTGGTATAAGAATCGCTTCCGGGAACTGTCTTCATTATACCACCAACAATATCAACATTATATTCATACAGATATTTTGCACATTTAGATATATAATCACTATTGTAAATATTATGAGCACCCATAATAATAATAACTGATCCTTTTGCATTTTGTATGCCTATATTCAGTGCGGTTGGTGTAACTAATTTTGGATTTTCAAGAATCCTAATGAAAGGGAATTGTTTTATATAGCTTTCCACGATTTTTCTTGTTCTATCTTTGCTTATTCCATCAACAATTAGTATTTCGAGCAAATCCTTTGGATAGTCATTAGCGATTATCGAATCGAGACATCTGGCAATAAATTGCTCCTCGTTTAGACAAGGAATAATCACAGAGACAAAAGAATTAATCTCCTTTCTATTAGTTTTTTCTAAATTTTCCAACATATTCTCCATCAAACTGCATTACTTTTCGGATTAAGGATATTGGCATAAACATCCAAAAGTTTTATTGATTCTTGCTCCCAATTGTATTTTTCCAACACAGCATTTTGCCCATTTCTGCCCATCTCTTCCATGAGTTCAGGTTGCTCTAGTAAATACTCGATTGCCTTAGCAATTTCTTCAGGGTTCATAGGGTCGACCGTTAAACCGCAATTATTTCCTTCCACGATATTTCTCCATGAAGGAAAGTTCGAAGAAATCACGGGTAGACCTGCAGACATATATTCAAAAAGCTTGTTATTTCTACTTGCAGCAGCTATATTATTAGGTGAAGGAAGTAAGCAAATAATACCAACATCAGCTTTTTCCATAAAATATGGTACTTTATCGAATGGAACTTTACCGACCAATTGAATATTATCATTGACTCTATCTTTGATCTCACTTTCAAATTGAGGATCATAGAACCAACCTAATAAAATCAACCTAGCTTTCCCCTGTAAACTGTCAACGGCTTCTATTGCTTCTTTTATTCCTCTTTCTCTCTCTAATGTTCCTGTGTAAATAAGGACAATAGTTTTTTCTTGAGATTTTCGCTTTCTATCAGTAAGTTTTATTTTATCAAGCAACGGATAGTTCCTTACCAAAGCGACTTTAAAAGAAATAGGAAAATTTGATGCAATATCATCTCCTGCAACAATTATCTTATCAAAAATATAAAAACATACCCTTTCTGCTAGAAAATAAATTTTGCTTACAAATGATCTCAGAAAAGAAGGTATCCAGATTTTAGCAAGAATACTCCCTTGGTAATCCTCATGAATGTCATAGATAATTTTTGCACGAGTGAATAGTTTGAGAATCAATCCTATTGGTATAAGTTCCGGATCGTGAAAGTGGTAGATTTTAGCCTTTTCCTTTAAAGTATTGAAAAGGATTTTTATTGGAAATCTAAACATACGATAAAATCTAGTTTTAGGTGTTGGCAAACTTAAAATTCTTACTCCATTAATAACTTCATTTTTGTCATGTTGACCTATGACGGTTATATTATAACCAGCTTCTGCCAAAGAGTGTGCTTGCTTGTGAAATATCCTGACGTCGAGAGCAGCATGCGACGATGTCATTATTACTATTTTATTTTTGGATAACATGCTTTATAACCTATGTTCCTTCTGTCACGGTAGATAATTTATAAATGGTTCTGTCCATATAATTCAACTGTAACAATGGGTTCCAGATCGCTCCAATACAAAACCACAGATAGTAACTATCAAAAAGAGAGCTACTAAAAAGCCCAACAATGGCAAAATATACCCATAAAAACGTAAATACCACGAGAAAATTGTCTTGATTATTTGGCTTTAGGATTGATTCTTTCCATATCTTGATGACTTGTTTAACGACTTTGTATAAGATCAAGATAAGCAAAATTAATCCAATAACACCGGTTTCGAACAGCACTTCGAGAAGATAATTATGTGCATAAGCATAGTTTTCTGACGCATTACCAAATCCAATTCCAATAATTGGAGTTACAGCGAAACGCTCAAATTCGTCTCTAATTATGTCAACTCGTTCTGAAATAAAGTCCCCAGTTTCGCTTTCTGAAATATCACCTGTGGTGAGATCAAGTAACTGTTTTGTTTCCATCAGGCGTCCTGCTCCTCCATGAAACCGACTACTTACTCCATTCCAGATAAAAGCCATCATTATGGCAATAAAAATAAATGCTAATACATATCCAATTTTTCTTGATTTTCTTTTATAAATAAAGATATAAACAAGCATTATAATCATAATTACCACGAATCCCAATGTCCCACCACGAGAACCGGCTAATATTAGAGCGATGAAGAAAAAAGGTATATAGATTGCGAAAATTAAATATAATATAACTTTGCTACGCTGATCAATTTTCCGAAAAAAAACTAAGGACATCATTATAATAAAACCACTTGATAATAAATAAGTCTGTCCATGATAGTTGAATGTAGTCATAGCAGTAGTAGAAGCCATAAACATGGCACTTGTGGGGTTCTGGATCAATTTGAATAAATTATAGATACTTAGAAAAAATGCAAATCCAAATGCGATCTTCAATGCACGAACAGCCACATTTCGATCTAGAAGAGTGCCAGCCAATAAAGCAGGAATCCCCATAATTACAAAGAATCCCAATTTTTTTGTTGCACCCGCTGTTTTAGAGAACAAAACATATTGTATCAAAATATAAGTCGTAAATATTAAAACTGTCCATAAGTTACGATTCAAGCTTTTAAACAAATTGCCTTTTCGATAATGATAGATCAGCAAAGAAAAAATTGTAAAACCATGTATACAGGCGTAATATACAGCGGTATAGTTGGTGTCCCCTTTCGTCAAACCTGAGTATTCTAATGCCAGAAGATAAAAATAGTATCCACCTAATGCGTAACCTACTAAAAATGATGGAAACCACGATAATCCTAAGACTACTAACGCTCCTCCCAGAAATAAAATTATATGTATATGCAAAACTAATGAAACTATAGACAAAACTGCCCCTGCGACGACAAAATTTATCGCAATAAATGATTCTTTGGAAATTCTACCAGTTAAAATTCCAAATCGTCTATTTTTTAATACGTAGTATTTCATTATAACACTCCAGCAGTTTTATTTGTTTTACCCGATTAATTTGTCAATGTTCATTATCTGTATTTGTATTTGTATTTAATTTAGTATTTTTATCCAAACTTAGAATTATATTGTGGCTTTTTTTATTACACGCCTCTTTATTCTATCTAAAAGCCAGCCTATATCTCCTTGAATCACATAAAGCAACAATCTTTTAGTTTTTGCAATATTCCTTACTAGATTAGCAAAAAAAGAACCATAAGGATGTTTTAAATAGATTGAATATATTTTTACATCCTCACTTTTACTAATATGAGGTATGTTTGAGGTTTTGGATAATGAGTGAATGCGAAGACAACTCAGGAAGGATCTTAAAAAATCAAATTTTGCTCCAGAAATAACGAACCTAAAGAACAAATCAGTATCCATAGAAAAAGAATATTCTGTATTCATTCCGCCAACTCTTAAATATATCTCTCTACGCCAAAATACACTAGGTTGCGCAAGGTCAAAGCCTCCATATAAATAGCCATTTGGTAAAAACTGTGTTGCTCTTTGCTCTCTTATAATATTATCATCAGGATCAATTCTATATATACTCCCATATACAACATCGGCTTTTGGATTTTTCTTAAAAGCTAGACTGACTTGATTCAAAGTGCCCGGCAAATAAATATCATCAGAATTGATCCATGCAAATATCTGTCCGGAAGCTTTGCGGAATCCCTTATTAATCGCATCTGCTTGACCATTATCTTTTTCACTGACCCAATAAGTAAGGTATTTTTCATATTTTTTTATTATGTCTATGCTTCCATCAGTTGATCCGCCATCCATAATGATGTATTCAAGGTTTGGATAATTCTGATTTAGAACTGAAAGAATCGTTCTTTCAAGAAACTGACCTTGATTAAATGACGGAGTTACAATAGAAATTTTGGGGAAAGAATTATCTTTTTTTAGTATAACATTTTCATCAAATAAAGGCTCTGATACAAATTTCTTGATTTCTTCATTAGAAAACTTTTTCATAATAAATGAAGTCCTTTTAGGCATCACCGTGTTTTAACCAATCTGGATAATGCAATGTTATAATCTCATCAAATTTTTTGAATACGTTGTTCCACGAAAACTGCTTTGAGAATTCCTGCAATCTTTGCCTTTGTTTCAAATTATATCCCAACGTTTGCTCTATAAAGTCTGTTAATCTAAATTTCTTATAAACCTTGCTGGATTACCAGCCCATATCTGATTTGGTGGAATATCTTTTGCTACTACGGAACCAGCGCCTATTACAGAACCCTTACCTATTTTAGTTCCTTTGAGGATTATTGTATGTGCACCAATAAAAACATCATCATCAATAAAAATTGGAGCTGTTTTTATATTGTTAGGATTTTCTCTTCTATCCAAGTAATGTATTGGATGAAAATCTGTATCATATATCTTAGCACCTCCACCAATAAAGACTCTTTTACCTATTGTAATTTTATTCATACAAACTATTGTGCTATTAGATATGCCAGTTTCTTCACCAATAACAAGCTCACCATTTACAAATAACTTTAGTTTTTCGTCTCCACCTATAACATTTGCTTGGATTCCACTATTAAGCTTAACTCCATTTTCTAATACAATTTTTCCTGGGAGATACAAACGAATATATGGAATTCCATTAATATTTATTTTACCTTTAACATCTATCCGAAAATATTTGATCAACAAACTACAATATAATTTTTGTATACTTTCTTTTATAGAATTTAGACATTTGTAAATCAGCTTAATCATTTTTTTCTACATCTAGTGGAAATTGTAATTTCATGATAAAGTAAAGGTTATAAATATAACCAATCTGGGTAATGCAATGATATAATCTCATCAAACCTCTAAACTGAGAAAATGCAGAAGCTTATAATTTTTGGTTTGCCTTTTTATTGTTTTGATCATAACTTGAATTACTATAGAATGGATTTGAAAGTAACAGTTATTCTACTCCCATCAAAATGCTCAAGCTTTCTGGACCACAATTGAATAATAAATCTACAATTGACAATTTCGGTATAAATTCTCCCCAAAGCTGAGAATAGATAGGATGCTTAAAATCATAGTATTGGAGTGTTATATTAGCCTTTTTAAATAAGTCCTCTTCTTGATATTTACTACCTCCATAACCTGATAAATAAGCTTCACCTCCAAGTTTTTTCACAATGTTTATTAATAATGTTGTACTTTCTTCTTCTATATTGAGTTCAGATGCCATGATTACTTGATTTTTGAGGTTAAGTTTGTTTAAGATCAGCGTCAGCAGGCTTGTATTAAAAAGGCACAAATTATTCCAATCTGATTCATAGTAAATCTTTTTGATGTCATCATAAATTTGATCGAAAAATTTTGCTCTTTTATAACTCATTTCCAAAGTTTGCAAATGCTTTCTTCTCCAATCAGTCTGATTGCTTATTTGTACACTCTTTATAAACTGTTCAGATAGTCCATTAGACTTAGCTGGAACAGTCAACCATATTTCATTCCCTTGTGGAGTTTTAATCTTGTTTCTGTTTATGAAGCTGTTTTTGGAATATTTGACGTTATCCAACAAAACAAAAATATCGCTTTTAGCAATTTTATAAAAGTACCCAAGCCATGGCAGAAAGTTAGGCTGATGAATAGCTATTATCATCTCTTCCTCCGATATATCTATACCAAATTCAATTTGGATTCACAACTACCTGATCATCCATCTTATGACTTCAAATGATTCTGCATATTCAACCCCGATCTGTACCCCGCGAACTCTTGCCAGACTACTGATAAAATCCGCTGCCGCATAATCTCTTTTGGATTGAGACTTATAGCACTTCAATGCTTCTATTTTGCTTTCCACGTGTCTTTTTTTTAATGATACAAACATCACGGTGTTAAAGCTCAGATTATTCCAGGGCATTTCATAGCCTATCATTGAGATCTTTTTGAATGATCTAAAACCTTCTTGTGCGATTACCTGGTGATCTTGATGAGTATCATGCGGAGATGGCAACAGTACTAAATCAGGATTTATCTGATCTCTTAGAGAAATCATATCCTCAAGGATTGATTGTCTATATAATGGAAAATCTCTAACAGGATAATCAAATAGAATAAGGTTATCCAAAGGTATAGCTAATACATTCATTGCCTCTTTCACTTCTTTCTTGAGTATGTCAGGAGGCATTTCTTGAGGAACTGATTTTTCCGCGGATGAGAAAACAACGTAATATATCTTTTTATTTTCCTCTACCCATTTTTTTAATGTACCGCCGCAACCAAATTCTCCATCATCAGTATGTGGTGCTAAAACCATAATTCGTTCAATGTTTAACATCAGACAGACATCCCCCTATACATTCTATTCTTTCTTCTGATCTTTATCGCTAATGTCATGCTATGGATCAATCATTTATTGACCAGCCAGGATAATGCACTGACAAGATTTCATCAAAACGTTTAAATACATTGTTCCACGAAAATTCCTTAACCATCCGTTTCAGATTTTCTTTCTGTTGATTATCATATTTTAGTGCTTCATCTATACCCTCCGAAAATTCATTGGGATCATCAGCCAGAATGGCATGGGGTGATAGATTTTTCAAAGCACCGTATGAAACTGTGATCATAGGCAGACCAGAGGCAGCATATTCGTAAAATTTGAGTGGTCGCTCTGTCATACGTGCCTGAGGTATGTCCAGAACTGGGTGTAACCCAACTTGCGCATGCTGCATATATGCAGGGATCTCTTCATGTGGTCGAGATCCAAAGACATAGACATTTCTGGGAAGATCCTTTGGAATTCTTTTTATAGCTCCAATTAAAACAAAAGAAAGTTCGCTTTTTAGCTTTGCTGTATTGATGAGTAAATTCCAATCAAAATGGTTTGAATTTAATGTACCTACGTAAAGTATTATTGGTTTTGGAATAATACTATACTCTGGAGGAGAGGGATATTCCATTTGAAATTTATCAATATCACAACCATTTGGCAATAAATATACACCTTCGGAAGTGCCTCTTTGTTTGACTGCCATATCATAGATTGGATTAGATACTGCAAGGATAATGTCCACTTGCTTTACCATATCTTTATAATATGAACAGTCTAAGCGATAAAAAGAAGAATCAAGATAATCCTGAACTCTTAATATAGACAAATCTGCTCTTATTTTATAGTATATTCCTGCTTCTGCTATACTAAAAAATAATATTCCTATCTTTCCCAACGATTGGGTTATTTTTTTTATCGAAGGATAAGTGATACTAAAATACTGCCTTGCAACAAAAGAGTTGTGAAAAAATGATATACTCTCAACTGGATGAAAAAGTGTTGTAATTCCGCATACTGTATAACTCCCGACGTTCTCTTTTTGTACGGTATAGGGACCTTTCATACTTAAACGCATCCTATGGAGTGTTTCTTTATTAGGTTTAATGAGTTGTAGTATTGAAGTAGCGTGAACCAGATTTAAAACATTACAACCTTTTCGAATAAAATATTCATTATAGAAATGTGTTCCCCATTTAACTGAATGATCGTCAGGAAATTTCTGATGCAAAAAAACAACATTACAGCTATCCATCTATTACTCCCGGTACAACATTCTGGTTATTAATAATACACTTAATCACAGACATTCCAACCCCATTATTTTCTGCTATCCAATCCAAAGTTTGTCTATAAACTTCAGCGGTATCTTTGTGCTCCAGATATTCGAGGTAATAATTATGCCATAAGATGACAATACATCCCCCAAAACGTTTTGTTACCTCAAGCAATTGCCTTACACTTTGCCATGATTCTTCTGAATTCAGGTTTTTATATTTAATTTCATACAAAGTGGCGTCCATGACTGTAAGAGGAATTTCTGTCACTTTATAAGGTCTGTCATCATCAAGGCTATATGGCTGATATGGCAAGCAGATGCCTGAACGAAAACCCTCGTGTTGAGCATAACCAAGCGTGACGTCGCATTTTATGCCTAGCTTTTCGTATATGGCATACGTCTTTTTGACGTCAAACCTTAAAAAATGCTGGCGTATGCTATATACTTCACCAACGATCTTCTCTAAGCTCTCTTTTTCACTTTGAAGCATCTCTAAGTTATTGTAAGATTCAAAACTCCCGTGTAGCCCAACTTCGTATCCGCTGTCTTTTATTTCACGAAGTAGATTTGTCATTTCTTTATCATGAATAGAATACTTGGCATCCCAAAAGTGATTACCACCTCCGAAGAAGTAAAATGACGAGGAGAATCCGTATTGCTCCTCAAGCTTAATTATCTCTTTATAATTCCAATATGGATCAATATGGTTAATCATCAAGCCCAATGCCTTTTTCATTCTGCGAATTGCTGATATGGGCTTGCGTTTTTTTAATGTGAGGCTTCCCCAATGTCTGATCTCGCTATATGTTCCTTTTCTGTCCCACATTTTTGCCTCGTCAATGTCATGTGTCAAGCAAGCGGCAAAATCTTTATCACCCCAGAGCTTTTTCCGCTTGAAGCCGAGATTAAAGCTGTCTATCCATCCCCAGAGCAATTCTATGTATTCATTGACAATTGGTTTGGTCAGAAATCCCTCTTTATACGCTACGCTTGCAGATGCAGGGAATCGGTCGTATTGGTCTCTTTCGTCAACTAAGTATTCCTCATAGCGTGAGAGCATAAAGAATGATGATGCGATTATGTCAATATTTGTCTCGATAACATTCTCATTCCGAATGACGAGTCCTCTAAGATTGCCGTTACCTTCGTATATAACTGGAGTATCCTTATATCGCTTTGACGGTAGCTTCGGCATTGATGATTGCGTTTTGTAGTCTTCACCGAATAGCTTTGATTGATAAATGTGAATATGGTAGCTAGAGCTTATTTTTGGCTTCTCGCTTCCATAGCTTATTATCAATGTATCAGCTTCTATCTCATTGGCATTTAGATTAGAGTAAAATAAGATTTCATAATCAATACCTAACGTTTTAAGTATAATATTAAGTGTATATTTTATTGGGTTAAAAAATGATTTATCAGCAATATACAAGATAATTTTTTTCATAATAAGAATATAAATTAAATATATCCAATGTGGGCATTAGTAAATTCCCAAGGATAAAATCTGAGTTCACTGATAAGATCATCTGGTGCATATAAATAAAAAAAAGTTGAATTGCTTTTTCTTGATGGCAACCCTATACTATGAAGCAGTTTCCTAATTTTTTGATGCTCATAAGGTATATATAGATTAAGGGATTCAGCTTTTTGTATATCACATTCCATAAATATATCATTAAGTATAAACTCAAATTCTGATTTCTTTAAATCTAAAGTAGACCAGTCTTTTAAAACAACGTTGCTCTTATATTCTGGTTTTGTAAACACAAAATAATTTGTGTTCTGATCACCATGAATCATATATTTTATATATTCTTTGTCGGGGAATCTAAAATTTATCATTTTTGAACTAGAGGATACAAGACGATTTGCTCTTTGAAAATTATACTCTCTGTCAGAATTTAGCATTTGCACTCGATTTATTTCATGTTTGCAATTTCTCATAAACGACTTAATCTTTAGTACTCTCTTCGGAAAAGAAAAAATACCTGAAAATAATGCTATTTGAATTAGATTCCTCTTTATACGATTCTTAATCATATCTGGCATTCTGAAAAATGTAAAATAATTTTGGCAAGAAAATTCAAATTTCTTTGCTCCCAGAAACTTATGACATTGTGCTGCACGACCTACTGCTACTGCAAGTATTACACATATACCTTGGTATGATGCTTCACAATTTAATGTTTTTATTAAATCAATGGCTAAAGGATAACTAGAACCTTTAACACGTTTATTTCGATAAACTGGGTCTACTACTAGAAATTCTCCCTTTGCTCCTATAAAAAATTTTCCAGCTAAAAAAAACTCTGTCGGAATTAGGCTATAAAATCCAATAACACTTTCCCGATACTTAGCAATAGCGTGTAAGCCTTTACCATAGGGATTATATTTGAACCAATAAAGCCATTTATCTTGATTAAATTGTCTTGATGTTAGGCTTGCATATAACTTAAGTCCATCAATAACTTCTGGTGTAATATCCTGTGTTACCTCAATTTTTATATCATCCTGTAGAATATTATTATTCGACATATTTTCGTCAAACACCTTATTTCATCAGAAGGCTGTGTATCCACCATCAATAACAAGAATGGTGCCAGTAATCCACCTAGCATCATCCGATGCAAGAAAAGCAATACCTGCTGACACATCATCCGGCTTACCGAAGCCCAATGGGTGCATAGACCTAAACCGTTCCACCTGATTTGATGATAAGTTGCGAAATACTCTATCCATTAAATCAGTCTCAACCATACCAGCGGCAATAGCATTAACCCTTATATTTCTTGACGCAAGCTCAAGAGCAAGAGATTTTGTCAGTGAGATTAACCCACCTTTAGTCATAGAATAGATGGAAGAACCTGCTACGCCCACAAGCCCATACATAGAACTTACATTTATAATAACTCCTCCGGTTTTTATCATGACTTTCTGAACTCTCTGTGTAAACCTTATTACACCGCCTAAATTTACATCAACAATCTTATTCCATTCTTCACAAGATGTCATTGCAAAAGATCGAACAAGTTCTATTCCAGCATTATTAACAAGTATATGAATTGCCCCATAATTTTCTAAACAGTGTTCTATACATCCTGCAACATCATCATCATTAGTAACATCCCCAACGAAGTAGCAAGCTTTACCACCATTCTCTGTAATCTCCTGAACACATTTTTCCAAAGATTCTTTTCGTCGAGCAAATAAAATTACAGAAGCTCCATCAAAGGCTAATCTTTTCGCCGTAGCAAAGCCAATACCGGATGACGCACCAGTTATCAAAGCAACTTTATCTTTGAACCTATCTGGATACATTCTTATCCTCGCCCGTCCATTTCAGCAACACAGAACCCCATGAATAACCGATCCCAAACCCTATTAAAATTAGCAAGTTCCCGTTTTTGAATAATTCATCCTTTTGGCAATCTCTAAGAGTGATGGGAATTGAAGATGAAACAGTGTTACCATATTGCTCTAGGCAAATAGGAACTTTATTTTCAGGAATAGACAAATATTGCGTTAAATTCTGAAGCATAAACCTATTCGCTTGGTGCATTATGAACCAGTCAATATCATTTGAACTAAAATTGGTTTTCTGTAAAAGCTTTTCAATTGTCTTGGGAACAGCATCAAGTGTGAATGAAAATATGTTAGCACCATTCATATATAAATTATCAAGAGAACGAATATTCCCGCTATTATCCTCTTTTTCGATTGCGGTTTCAGAAGTTTTTGGAATTCTGAAACCACTGGTAGGAACAATAAGATTTTTATAACCTGCTCCATCTGTTCCTAAATCAAAGTCTCCTATCTCAGCGATTCCATCATCTGTACTTATAATAGTCGCAGTTCCAGCATCACCGAAAATTGTGCGGACAGATTTATCTAACGGATGAATAACTTTAGAATATGTATCTGCTGTTATCAACAAGACATTCTTTGCCATCTCACTGCGAATATAGGCATTAGCTATTGATAATCCATAAACAAATCCAGAACATCCCAAATTTATGTCAAAAGAAGCACAGGAATTTGGTAACCCTAAACGGTCCTGTAATATACAGGCAGATGTAGGCAAACAGTAATCGGGTGTTTGGGTACAAAATATGAGAACATCAATATCTTTGGGTTTTATATCACTTCCATCAAATAATTTACAGGTTGCTTTGAATCCAAGATCGGATGCACATTCATCTTGAGATGCTATATGTCGGGTAGAAATGCCTGTTTTTGAGTATATTTTTTCTGATGACCATCCGGGATATAACGCCTGAAGTTCCTCATTAGTAAGTATTTGCTCTGGTAAATAATATTCAATAGATGATATTTTCGCTGACGTAAGACTCATTTTATTCTAAAGCTCCACGAGATTTTAACTCATCAATCAAATCCCCTAAAGTGTTAATTTTTTGTAAATCATCTCCACTCAAAGACAAACCAAGCTCTTTACCAATCACAGCAATAATATTTAGATACCCCATAGAATCCCATGTTTCAACATTATCAGGTGACGAATCTCTGTTTAAGGTTCCAGATTCAACTTCCAGAGCAAAACAGCATTTATCAATGAAATCTTTTATCTTCATATATTATCCCTTCTTTTAGCTACTTTCTTTAGAAATTTATCTTTAGGTATATATCCGTAATACTCATACTTGTCTCGTTTTTCCACTATTTTGTCTTTATCCAGAGTTTTTATTATCTTTGCAGGCACACCAGCAAGAATACAATAGCCTTCTGGAAAGCTCTTTGTAACAACCGAACCTGCACCAACTATTGTATGATCCCCTAACTCAACATCAGGAAGAATAACAGCGTTCATACCTATCCAGCAATATCTGCCAATTATTACTTTCCCTTTTATATGACTTTTAAGGTCGTAAACATCATGATTTGAACTTATTATACCAACACCGGGAGCTAAGATAGAATAATCACCTATTTCTATTTCCCCTGCGCCTTGTATATAGCATCCTGGCGACATTCCGGGCGATGTTCCTATACCAACTTTGACGTTACCACTTACTACGGAAGCAAGGTGAACAGGCCAATAAGCTTTCCGATTAAAACCCAATACTTTTTGATAAAACCACGTTTTTACAGTGATTGGGTCCGCTGTTCCTCTTGTCCTATATATATGCTTTATGATTGGTAGATAACATAATATCGTTCGCAGTAAGCTTCTTATCTTTCTCTGCATTTATAATGATTTTCCCAATAGTATCTTTCCTGAAATTCTGTGCATTGCATTATGAATATCTAAATTAAAACGATATAATATGAATAAATATACCATTACGCCTACAACAAGAGATATTAGCATAAAATAGATATTTGCTGTAATTTGAGCTAAAAACAGCACAGGTAACAATAATATAAGTGAAAGTATGACATATTTTGTCAATACTTTCATTCCTGAACTTATGGAAGCTTTACTAAAACGATACACAAAATAAAATATTATTGTATAGAAGATTAGACTAACAACAGAATAAGCTATTAGACAGTTTCTTACTATTCCAAATTGCGCAAATAATATAAGTGCAATAATTCTACTTATTAATTGGCTTAAAGTTAAAAATAAACCGGATCCCTGACGGTTAAATATAGCAAAAACTGAACTTAATGGGGAACTTATAAATTGGAAAAGAACATAAATGCTAAGAATCTGTGTATATATACCAGCTTCTACCCATTTCTCTCCGAAGACAAAACCAAAAAGTGGTCCACCAAAAAATCCTAATATCATAAAAGGAAAAACACCAATCTGAACGAGCCGCTTAAATGTGTTACTGACTATATTAGTCAACTTGCCTGTCTCATTATATTCCTTCGCCGCAGAAGGAAAGAATACCTGTGCAATTGATCCACCAAACAACACCATAGGTAATCCAACAAACCTATTTCCCAAAGAATAATAACCAACTACCGTTGTAGAAAAGTATATACCTAATATAATTGGAGGTAATTGCATTGAAGCTGTGTTAAATAGTCCTGTCCATATATCATAAATCGGGAATTTTTTGTGTTGTTTTGCGACTTCCCATATATACTTAAGAGATAAATTTGCAGTTTTAGCTTCAGATAAAAACTCACGGGATAAGAAAATAAAGAGTATTAGAATACTCAATATCATGCCCGTGATTTGCCCGATAAATAGAAACTTTGCAGAAGCGCCGAAAATTAAGCCAAATGGTATTGTAATAAATATGCTCCCCGAAGCAGAACCGAAATCCGCCCAAGCCATTGCCCCGAATTTGCCAGAACGTGAGGCATAATATCTTATCGCAGAACCAACCCCGCCAAGCAATACTGTCAATGGCAAAAACCATAAAAACGTCTCTAATTCAGGTGATTTTAGCCATATAGCAACTTTCGCTTTTAATATCAGCACTAAAATAAACGATACTAAAGTAACCGCCAAAGCAGATATAACGCTTATTATGAAACTAGCCATAACCTCGTTTTTGTCTCTGCCTAGTGGTATTGACAATTCATATCGTAAACAAGATATTACAACGATAACCCCACTTATTGATGAAAACAACTGAACAGTGCCAAAATGCTCTGGTAAAAAAATTCTTGCAATTATAGGGGCAGTTATAAAGCTTATCGCCTGCGTAGCAATTTTGCTCGATAATAGCTTTAATACGTTAGTCCCAAAAGATGCACTCAAAAGGGTCTCCTATATCCATCGATCCACTCTTGATTTTTTATATACCATTTCACTGCATTTGAGATACCTTCTTCACTCTTTTAGAATCGGAGTGTAGGCATCATTCACTTTATTCATGCCGATAACAGTCTTTACCTGCTTTAGCAGTCTATTAACCCATTATAAATACTGGAAAAGTATAGACTTTTTGATATAGTTTGTCAATAGAAATCACCTGACAAATATCTATAAAATATTGGTTTATATGGATTTCTAGGTGAAACGGGTTTTATTGAACTGCACCATAACTGGGCTCTGTGTAGACATTTTAAAACTTACCTGAGCGAACCCGTTTATAGAGTATATCAACTATTCGCACAGCAGTATGACCATTCCATATCCTAGGATATGTACCTGATTTTCCTTTTCCATCCAGAATCTTCATACTTTCTTCAACGATCAGTTTCGTGTCATTACCGACCAACGTATTTGTACCATCTCTCAAAGTCTCCGGTCTTTCTGTATTCCCACGCATAGTTAAACAAGGAATATTCAGCACTGTAGTCTCCGTCTGCATGCCACCGGAATCTGTTAGTGCAAACTTCGCATTTATTGTCAGTCCCATAAACTCCAGATACCCAAGCGGGTCTGTTATAATCAGGTTATTCATTTCAGCTATTTTGTCTTCTAGACCGAATTCTTTTACTCTTGCCCTTGTTCGAGGATGTATAGCAAGAACTATCTTTATCTTATTCTGTATTGCATCTACGGCGTCTAATATACTGACAAGGTTTGGTTTAACATCAACGTTAGATGGACGATGTAGAGTCATAATTGCATAAGATTCCTTTGAAAGCTTTAGATCTTCAAGTATCTTGCTGGATAAAGCCTTTTCTTTATACTTTAACAGAGTATCTATCATAATATCCCCAACAAGAAATATCTTATCCTCTGATATACCTTCTTTTCTCAGATTCACGTTTGCTTCTTCCGTAGGGGTGAAAAGGTAATCTGATATTACGTCAGTCATTATCCTATTTATTTCTTCAGGCATCGTTCTATCAAAGCTTCTTATTCCTGCCTCTACGTGGACAACGGGAATACAGAATTTTGCACTTACTAGCGCACAAGCTAAAGTAGAATTTACGTCTCCAACGACAAGAACTGAGTCAGGTTTATGCTGGATTACGGATTCCTCAAAGGCTATCATTATTTTGGCCGTCTGAACAGCATGAGACCCTGAACCAACTCCAAGGTATATGTCAGGTTTTGGAATATTTAATTCATCGAAAAACACTTGCGACATCTCGTAATCATAGTGCTGACCAGTATGTACCAGGATCGGTTCGAGATTTGGATATTTCTTCATCTCCTCAAGTATGGGAGCGATCTTCATGAAATTAGGTCGCGCACCTACTATGCAAGCAATCTTCATTTTTCCAATCTCCCGTAATATACAGTTTTAATACTAATCTAGAATTTGACAGAATTAGGACAGAATGATCTAAGGTTAGTGACAAGCAAGAAAATATTTTAAATGGTGGTTTTGTCATAAAGAACATTCTCCTAATCTGGGATTCTATTGTCTATTGTAGATTGAAGAATTCATATAACCAAATAACTTCATCTATCCAGAGAATTACAAATGACATTTACCACTTGCTCTTGCTGTTCGTTGGTTAGTTCCGGATAAATAGGAAGTGCTATTGTATTAGCTGATGCTTCCTCTGAGGCAGGGAAATCTCCCAATTTATATCCAAGATCAGAATAGCATTTTTGTAAGTGCAATGGTACAGGATAGTAGATTTCTGTACCTATTCCAGCATCTTTAAGATCATCTCTCAGGCGATCCCGTCCATTCTTCAACTTTATGACATATTGATTATAGATATGATAATTAAATGATTCGGCATAAGGCGTTGTCAAATCTATTCCTTTGAAAAGAGTGTTGTATACTTCTGCATTATGGCGTCGTGCTTCGTTCCAACTGTCAAGATATTTTAATTTTGCCAGCAACACTGATGCTTGAATAGCATCAAGTCTGCTATTACAGCCTATAATAGAATGATAATATTTAGGTTTGCTTCCGTGAACTCGTAAGATGTTCAATTTTTCAGCTAATTCAGGGCTATTAGTAAGCAACATCCCGCCATCCCCGTATCCTCCGAGGTTTTTGGTAGGGAAAAAGCTTAAACAGCCTATGTGTCCCATTGAGCCAGCTTTTCTACCTTTATACGTGGCTCCTATTGCCTGTGCCGCATCTTCGATAACGTAAAGATTATGCTTTTTTGCTACATCAAGAATAGGGTCCATGTCAGCGCATTGTCCATAGAGATGCACAGGGATTATTGCTTTCGTTTTATCGGTTATTTTTTCTTCGATAAGATGAGGGTTAATATTGTAGGTCATTGGATCAATGTCTACGAATACAGGTGTTGCCCCAAGTCGAGAAACTGATCCTGCGGTAGCAAAGAAGGTAAATGGAGTGGTTATAACTTCGTCTTCACAGTCAATCCCAATAGCCATGAGAGCAAGAAGGATAGCATCGCTTCCAGAGGAAACGCCAATGCCATACTTCACATTGCAGTATGTTGAGATCTTATCTTCTAATTCCTTCACTTTCGGTCCGAGAATAAATATTTGACTTTCGAGAACATCCTGAATAGCCTTATTTACTTCTTCTTTAATTGTTTCATACTGCGCCTTTAAATCTACGAGTTGTACCGCCATTTTAACCCCTCTTTTATTTTATAAGGTCACTAAAAAATTAAACACAAAGGACACTAAGAACACAAAAGAAAAGTGATGAGTAATCAGTAACAAGCGAAGAATAACAGCTTACTAATTAAAATATTCTTTACTAATTCATTTTGTGAGCTTTGTGCATTTGTTGTCTTTGTGTTTATTTTTATTTAATCCAAATAACTAATCTGGTTGATCATTAATTGCTTCTAATCTTGCCCCAAAGGGAAGTAAGTTTAGTTTTTGGGGTGTTGCATAATTCAGTCTTTCTATGAGCCAATTCTTTTAACTACTCCCCCTTGTTTTTCATATTGCTCTTTACATTTATAACATTCGGCAGTACCGTCTCCTCCTTTGAAATCCAGCTTCTCCCCGCATTTGCAAATCCACCCCGCTATTCTGGCGGGATTACCATAAACCAGAGCATAATCAGGAACATCCTTTGTCACCACAGAGCCGGCTCCCACGAAAGCATATTGACCGATAGAATGACCACACACAATCGTGGCGTTGGCACCTACTGTAGCCCCCTGTTTCAATAGTGTCGGGAGATACTCATCTATACTCCTATGAATCCCGGACCTTGGATTTATAACATTAGTAAAAACCATAGAAGGACCGCAAAATACATTATCTTCAAGAGTAACTAAATCATATACTGCTACGTTGTTTTGAATATGGACGTTATTTCCGATTTTTGCTTTTGCACCTACGAATACATTCTGACCAAGGACACAATTATCACCTATTTGCGCATTTCCCATAACGTGACAAAAATGCCATATCTTCGTTCCTTGTCCAATAATAGCGCCATTGTCAACGAAGGACGATTCATGTATAAAATAATCACTCATGCTTTATCTCCAATGGGTATAGGGATCCCGCCTTTATCTAGCGATTTTTGAGCCGCCTGCAAAACTCTGACAACTTTCAAACCATCCATCCCGTCACTTCTAGGTTGTTTATCATTTGTTATGCAATCTATGAAATGTTGACATTCCAGTCTGAGCGGTTCTACCATTTTAACATAAGGGATTGTCAAGTCCCCAAATCTCAATGATAATGATTCACCAAAAGAATCATAACTCGGATTAGAAACACCTTTATCGTATATTCTGATCATTTCTGACTGATCCGTGTCATCAAATACCACCATTTTCTTACTGCCAACTATTGTAGTTTTGCGTATTTTGTGAGGATCTAACCAGCTTAACTGAACGTTTGCCATGATCTTATTTGGAAATTCCATATTCAGAAATACCACATCCTCTATACCTTCCTGCAGATACGATTGTCCTTTGGCACTAGCATTTATTGGTTCAGATTCCAGCAGATACATTATTATAGAAATGTCATGAGGGGCAAGGCTCCAAAGTGCATTCTCATCCTTTCGTATACGTCCAAGATTTACGCGCTGTGAATAAAGGTAGTATATATCACCAAGCTCTTGATTCTGTATCATCTGTTTCAGCTTTTCTATTGCCGGATGGTATTCCATCAAATGGCCAACCATTAACTTAACGTTGTTCTGCTGTGCAAGTTGGATTAGTTCTTCTGCGTGGCAGACATTTAGGGTAAGGGGTTTTTCAACAAATACGTGTTTATTATTTAGTATGGCAAGCTTTGCAAGTTCATAATGTTTAACTGCGGATACAGCTAAAACTACTGCATGAATTTCGGGATCATCTAGCAGTGATGTATAGTTATCAGTTGTGTTAATGTCAGGATATTGTAATTTCAAGCGTTTCAAAGCAATTTCATCAAGATCACAACAGGTTTTCACTTTACAGCCATCGAGTTGAGTAAAGTTCCTTAGAAGATTTGGTCCCCAATACCCCAACCCGACCATGCCAAGATTGATTTTACCCATATTTACTCCAAGTTTAAGAAAAGGTTTTAAAGCTTTTAGCTATTAAATATTTATTCATAAAGCTTTTCTTAACTGTAAACTGCTTATTACTGCTATACATATCGAAATAACATACGATATAGTTCTTATTTAAATGTACTTGAAAATAAGTATATCATAGCTTTGTATGCTAAGTCAAGGATTTCTCAATGCATCCAAGCATAAACTTCTTGCCCGCGGAAATCTAAACACAAAGACACTAAGAACACAAAGAATCATGAGTTAAAAGTTAAATGTTTAAGGTTGAGCACGATATTCAAACTTTTTTACTTTTAACCTTCAACTTTTAATATCCTTTGTGTCTTTGTGTTTTTTCTTTGAAAAATGCCACGGACAAGAAGTTTATGCTTAGACCAATGCAATTCTGGTTGACAGCATAAATGTATTATGGCATAATGGATTTATTGAATTTACAATCAAAGTAGGTATGTTAGCAAGGAAAATTAATCAAGGAAATTTGATATGAGTAAAAAGCCAAATATTTTACATATATTCACAGATCAACAGCGTTTTGACACACTTGGCATAATCAATCCAGTAATCAAAACCCCAAATCTTGACAGGCTTTGTGAGAATGGAGTTGTCTTTACAAACGCATACTCACCGTCTCCTGTCTGTGTATCTGCGCGCTGCTCAATGATCTTTGGTCAGTACCCTATGAATACAGGATGTTATGAAAATACATTAATGCCGACTGATGGTCGCCAATCTTTCATGGATGCACTATCTGAGGTAGGCTATCGAACTCATGGAATAGGAAAATGTCACTTTACACCGGATACGTTCGCACTTCGTGGTTTTCAAAGTAGAGAAAGGCAAGAAGAAGGCGGTGCTAACGACCTTGAGAGAAATCCTTATTTCAAAGCAATATATGACGCAGGATATAAGCACATCTGCGAGGCTTATGGAATACGAGGAGAGATGTATTACGTTCCTCAACCGTCCCAGCTTCCACCAGAATTGCACCCAAGCCAATGGGTAGGCGATCGCTCAATAGCGTTTATCAAAGAGCAATCTGACGATCAGTCTTGGTATCTTTTCTCCAGCTTTATTCATCCTCATCCGCCGTTTACACCGCCTAACCCCTGGCACAAGCTCTATCGTTCTGCGCTTATGCCTTTGCCGAACGTTCCAGATGATGTTGAAGCACTACAAACTTATGTCAATAAATGCCAGAATCGCTATAAATACAGAGATCAGGGATTCGACAAGAACCTTCTGCGCTGTATGAAGGCGTATTATTACGCCTGTATATCATTTATAGATTTTCAGATCGGCAGAATACTTGATATTCTGAAATCTACTGGACAATTAGATAATACATTAATCCTTTTTACAAGCGATCATGGTGAGCATCTTGGCGACTATAACTGCTTCGGCAAAAGGAGTATGCACGATTCCTGTGCAAGAATACCGTTTATTGTGAGTATGCCCGAAAGATTCGAGGGTGGGAAAATCTATGATATTCCAGTCAGCCTTGTGGATGTTGCACCAACGTTTTTGAGTGTTGCAGGGACATCATTCAACAGTCATAAATCAGATGGCGTTGATGTATCTGAAATTGTTTCAGGGGTATCAGATCGTAAGATGGTTTTTAGCCAGCATTCTTATGCGAATGCGAATCCTGTGGGTGATTCTGTTCCGCAAGAGTATCGTGATGACCCTGAATTATGGCGTGCGGCAATGTCTCAATACATGGCGGTCAGCAGGGAATGGAAGTATTTTTACAGCGCACCCGATAATCAAGAATTTCTACTCGGCAAAATTCATGACCCACGAGAGACACGCAATAAGGCAGGAGTCATATTTTGCCAGAAGGATTTAGTTGAGATGCGAAAAGCTTTATTTGATCATCTTAGACAAGGAGACGAAACGAGAGGCATTGAAGGCGATAGATGGAGAAAGTTCCCTAAGCCAGAGTTTCCAAGCGATCCAGATGCAGGGCTTCTCATACAAGATGGTTATACGCCTTGGACTAATACATTCATCCCTGGATATTCAGGTCGTTAGAATATAAGGATAAAGATAATTTACCTGTTCCTGAATCACAATATTTCACTGAATATATTGCTATTCATTGAAAGTGATTGTATAATAATAAATGATCTGGATAGTTTGCTTTTCTCAATTCCTGATATTTTTCAGGTATTTCACAGGAGGTATGTAAAAATGAGGTTTTATGTTTGTTTATCTGTTGTTTTACTGTTTCTTTCTGCCTCAATTGCCTTTTCTGCTGATGAAGGGCTAGTCGGCTACTGGAAGTTTGATGAAGGGGTAGGCGATACTGCCGTTGACTCCAGCGGGAACAAAAACGATGCCAAGATTGTAAGAGGTCCCGAATGGGTGGATGGCAAGTTCGGAAAAGCGCTGAAATTCGATGCTGGTCAGCGCCAGAAGGTAGAAATTCCTGATTCTAAGACTTTTGCAGAAATCACAAACGCTGTGACAATGGAGGCATGGGTGAATCCCGCCGGTTTTAGCGCATGGATGAGCTTTGGCGTCAAAGGTGATATTACTTATGGGATGTTTATTGAGCCAACGCAATTTGTAAGAATGCATTACAGCGATGGCAGCACCCTAGATACGCCAGCGGGTGCAATAAAAGCCAATGAATGGACTCACGTTGTTGGAACTTATGACGGCAAAACGGTCACTATATACCTTAACGGTGAAGTGAAAGCCCAGATAAATGCGAATGTCGCAGTACCTGCAGGTGCCGCATCTTACGTTATTGGCGGTACCCAAGAAAGCCGTGACTGGTATAGCGGAATGATTGACGAAGTTAAAGTATATAGTCGTGGACTCACAGCAGACGAAGTGAAAAAATCTATGGCAGGCGACAAAGCCGCTGTCGTATCCACAGATAAACTTGCATCCACTTGGGGAAGCATAAAACAGTGAATCGCTATTCGGACTATAATAACTTTGCGTGGATCTATAATAAGCATTGGGGGTATTTTTACAGCGGGAATTCATTTGCTATTCTTGAAAAACTGATGTTACAATATCTTCCACCTAATGCGTATATCCTTGATCTTTGTTGTGGCACTGGAAAGCTTGCGCAAAAACTTACTGAACAAGGATATCGAGTAACGGGAATTGATAGTTCTGAGGAAATGATCCGTTTTGCCAAAGAAAATGCCCCCAATGCTGAATTCATCGTTGAAGATGCCAGAAATTTCAGATTGCCAAGCGTCTATAATGGTGTTATCGCTGCCTATGACAGCCTTAATCATATCATGAATCTGGAGGATCTGATAGGAACTTTCCAAAATGTATATGAATGTTTGGTAGAAGGCGGTCTATTTCTCTTTGATCTGAATATGGAAGATGCGTATAATACATTCTGGAAAGGTTCTCGTGGAACAGTTGAGGACGATTATGCTTACATAGCTAGATCAAGTTACGATCCAGATGAGAAGATTGGCAAACTTGATTTCACAATATTTCGCTTGCTGGAAGGGAAATGGGAACGATCAGATCTGACGTTTCTCCAGAAATGCTATTCTGAAAGAGAGATAATATCTGCACTAGAATCTGTAGGTTTTGCTGAAATTAATGTTTATGATTTTCAAAGGGGATTAGATGGTTTATACAAGCAGATTGGACGGTCCTTCTTTGTTTGTAATAAGCCTCTCTCGGATAATCCAATAAAATTTCTGCATGGAATAATTCAGGATGATTAAGGCTAAACATCGGAGATTTAAAAATGCACCAAACTGTTTTTTCATTAATTTTACTTCCGTTCATTATGTCTCAAGAGCCTGTTTTAACAAACAGACAAGTAGAATGGCAGAACAGTATCCTCAAAATGCCATACAAAGAAGCAAAAACAGAGAACATCCCTGTGCTTTATCTCATCCGACAGGATTTTGAAGACCTAGAACTAGGGAAATCCGTGATCAAGACACCTATGCGCATTGGAAACAGGAACTTTCAACATGGGCTTGGAACGCATTCCATTAGCCATATCCGTGTATATTCACCTGAACCGATAAAGCATTTCTCTGCGTGGATCGGCGTTGACAATAACGAGCGGACTCAAGGAGGAATCGGGTCTGTAACGTTCTCCATCGTGGCGAATGGAAAAGAAGCATATCATTCAGGGGTCTTTCGTGGCGATCAAGATCCTGAGAAAATTGAGATTGATGTGGGAGAAACGAATACAATTGATCTTCACGTTGATGATGCCGGTGACGGTCCTGCCTGCGACCATGCGGATTGGGGAGATGCAATAATAATGACCAAAAGCGATAAAACTCTATTCCTTGATGAACTCAAAAAAGGTATTATTCCCGTTGTCATGTCACAGTATCCATTCTCTTTTGTCTATTCCGATAAAAAAAGCGATGAAATATTGGACTCATGGCAAAGAGAGAATAAAACTGAGACATTAGACGAAGATTGCACTAAAATCGTAAATACATGGCTGGATCCAAAAACAGGGTTAAAAGTAACTTTTGAGGCCATAAAATTCTCAGACTATTCAGCGTTAGAATGGGTGTTATATTTTGAAAATACTGGTTCGTTTGATACACCAATCATACAGAACGTCCAATCCCTTGATCTGACTTTACAATCGCCTATCAGCAATAATATACCTTATAAATTGCACAAAACTAATGGCGCGCCTTCCAATCCTACAGATTTTCAGGTCAGCACGGTCGTCGTGGACAGTAAGAAATCCGAAAACATGGGCGGAGGTGGTGGACGCTCATCAAACAAAGATTTTCCGTTCTACAAGATTGAAACAGGTGAAGGTTCCTACATTATCGCTGTTGGTTGGTCAGGTCAATGGAGTTCAGAGCTTGCATGCTCAGATAATAAGCATCTGCACGTCACAGCAGGTCTTGAAAAGACACACTTCTTACTCCATCCGGGCGAAAAAGTGCGATCACCTAGAATGTTAGTGATGTATTGGGATGGCGACACTATTGAAAGTAATGCCCAATTCCGACAACTGATATACAAGCATTATACAGCGACTCGTGACGACAAGAAGATACAGCCGATCCTCTTCTGCAATACGTGTTTCACTCGTGGCGGCGGATGGCTGAACGAGTGCAATGCAGAGAATCAGATATCGCTGATCAAGGCTTATGCCCCGCTAGGGTTAGAAGCCCTTATCACTGACGCAGGATGGTTCGAGGGTGGGTGGCCTGCAGGCGCAGGGAACTGGACTCCCCGTAAAGACGCTTATCCCGATGGTATGGGTCCCGTTGCGCTATCAGCAAAAGAACATGGTATGGTTTATGGTCTATGGTTCGAGCCTGAGCGTGTTGTATCAGGGACGTGGATACACAAAAACCATCCCGAATGGCTACTTTCCAGCACAGATAAGCCACAGGATACTTATCTGCTGAATTTTGCTTTGTCGGAAGTGCGTGACTATATGTTCAACGTAGTCAAGGGATTCATGGAACTGCCGGGATTCAGATTTTATCGTCAGGATTTCAACATGGGCCCGCTTTCTTATTGGCTTCACAGCGATGCACCCGATCGTCAGGGCATATCGGAAATGAAATACATCGAGGGACTTTACGCATACTGGGATCGCATCGCACAAACGTGGCCCGATGGCATACGTGAGGAATGCGCAAGCGGGGGAAGACGTATTGATCTCGAAACTGTGAAACGTATGCACATACACCAAAAGACTGATTATTGGTTTGATAATGACGTTGATCAGGCGAGTTTATGGGGAATGAGTCAGTACCTGCCGAACAGCGTCTTTGTCGCCCATCTCAACCGCATGGATGATTACTCGTTCCATTCAACTATGGCTTCGTCTTTGTGCATGGGATGGATAGCCGATGCGCCTGATTTTGACTTGAAATTAGGCAAAAAGCTTCTCGATCAATATCTAAAAGTGCGCCATCTTCTCATCGGTGCGTGGTATCCGCTTTTGCCATACTCACGGGAAGATTCAGCGTGGATGGCGTCGCAATATCATCGTTCTGACTTGCAGGAAGGCATGATACTCGTATTCCGTCACGCCGAAAGCCCCTATCGAACAGCCGATCTCGCCTTGCATAGTCTTGAATCAGATGCAGAATACGTGATTACATATACCAGCACGAATCAAGAATTTATAATGAAAGGCGCAGATATGATGAAGAATCTTCCAGTGACCATCCCTGAGAAACATAAATCAGAGCTTATACTTTACCGAAAGAAACAATGATTAGCAAGTTATACCTATTTTAGTTAGAAATGATACTTATTCTTTTTGACATATAGACTGAACTGATATATAATGGCTAACCGTAGCTATAAAAACCAAAGAAAGAAAGGTGATTACT
>Ga0315282_10000621_pt1 | contig 69683 bp, 58 predicted proteins | sample YL17G07_20_MG_FD_203693 | JGI IMG/M metagenome (GOLD analysis project Ga0315282, IMG submission 203693) | Sediment microbial communities from Yellowstone Lake, YNP, Wyoming, USA - YL17G07_20 | ecosystem: Environmental > Aquatic > Freshwater > Lake > Sediment | place: USA: Wyoming | collected...
CGCGCGGCGCGTTCACATGGCGAACATCGCGCAGACGGTCAACGTCCTCCAGGCGATGGTGCTGACCGAGGGCGCGCGGATGCTCCGCACGCCGACGTACCACGTGTTCGAGATGCTGAAGGCGCATCAGAGCGCGACGTTGCTGCCAAGTCACCTGGAGGGCGTGAAGTGCGGGCCCGATCTGACCCAGGTCACGGCCTCGGCCTCGCTGTCACGCGACGGCGCCATCAACCTGTCGCTCACGAACATCGATCTGGAGAGGTCCGCGGGCGTTGCGTGTGAGATCCGCGGCGCTTCGCCCGAGTCGGCGTCAGCGCGTGTGCTCACAGCGCCGGGAATGGGCGCGCATAACACGTTCGACCAGCCGGACGCGCTGGTCCCGGCCGCATTCGGCGGGTTCACGCTACGCGGCGGCACGCTCACCGTTGAGCTGCCGGCGAAGTCGGTGGTCGTGGTGAGCCTGGAGTAGCGGGCAGGGAGAACGAAGTGGACGGTCCCTCGCTATGGCCCTCGCATACGACGCTCGCGCCTACTCGGGATGAGCGGACGACTCGCGCGCGCGATCGGCTCACGGAGGGTCTCGTCATCCCCGCGCATCCGCTCGCGCTGACGGCCGCGCGTAAGCTCGATGAGCCCCACCAACGCGCGCTGACGAGGTACTACGTCGCGGCCGGCGCCGGTGGCCTCGCGGTCGGCGTGCACACCACGCAGTTCGCGATCAGGGGCCCCGGCGTGGGGCTACTCCCGCCCGTGCTCGAGCTCGCCGCCGAGACCTCGCGCGAGGCGGCGCAGCCTCCCGTCCTTGTCGCCGGCATCTGTGGCCGGACGCAGCAGGCGGTGGCCGAGGCCGAGCTGGCCGCGAGTCTCGGCTATGACGCGGGGCTCCTCAGCCTGCCTGCGATGCGAGACGCGGATGACGGCGAGCTCAGCGCTCACTGCCGCGCTGTTGGTGAGGCCATCCCGCTCTTCGGCTTCTACCTTCAGCCCGCGGTGGGCGGCAGGCCGCTGAGCTACGCCTTCTGGCGGCGCTTCGCGGAGCTTGAGAGCGCCGTCGCGATCAAGATCGCCCCCTTCAACCGCTACCAGAGCCTCGACGTTCTGCGCGCCGTAGCTGACGCCGGGGCCCAGGGTCGGATCGCGCTCTACACGGGGAACGATGACAGCATTATCTCCGACCTGGTGACGCCGTTCCGAGTTGGCGGGGCCGAGGTGAGGATCGTCGGCGGGCTGCTCGGGCAGTGGGCCGTCGGCACCCGCAGGGCTGTAGAGCTGCTTGCCCGGGTGAAGGAGTGGCTCGCCGCCGGGAGCGTTCCCTCCGAGGCGCTCTCACTGGGCTGGCGCATCACGGATACGAACGCCGCGCTATTCGATGCCGCGAATGGCTTCGCGGGCTGCATCGCGGGCATCCACGAGGTGCTCAGGCGCCAGGGCCTGGTGACCGGCAGGTGGTGCCTCGACCCGCGCGAGGATCTGTCGCCCGGGCAGCATCAGGAGATCGACCGCGTGCTCCGCGCGTACCCCGAGCTGCATGACGACGAGTTCATCGCTGAGCATCTGGATGCGTGGCTGCGATGAGGTAGCGAGACAACGGGCTTTAGCCCATTGCAGACCCACAATGGGCTAAAGCCCATTGTCTCTATGAGATCCCGAACGCGAATACCGTCCCGCGCACGACGCTGAACTCGTAGCCGATCGTTCGGCCACGGAGGTCGGCGTTCGCGCCTCGCCAGGCGATCGGGTGGTCGATGAGGTCGCCCACGATCGGCCTGCAGTCGTCCCAGTCGAAGCCCGCGATGGGAGCGCCGTTCTCGTCCACGACGCGAGCTCGCAGCTCGCCCCCGGGCGGATCGACTTGGGCATTGACCGTCACCTGCACCGCGTTGCCGAGCAGGCGGGGGACTGTCCGCAGAACGCCGCCGTCGACGCCCGCGGAATAGCCCACGTAGCGGTCCTGTCGCATGTGCGCGAGGCCGATCTGCCGGCCTGTGAACCGTTCCGACTTGTGTCCCCAACGGTACCCGCCGTAGTAGATGCTGGTGAATCCGCTCTCAACGAGCGGGTCGTCGCCCCAGGCCATCGCGCGGTCCCACGCGCCGGGAGTCGGGCTGCGGTCAAGAAACGGCTGCGTCTCGCGGCGCCAGGTACGTCCGTCGCGGCTCCATGCGATGACCGTGTAGCCGATGCCGGCGAACGGACGGTCCGGATCGTGAAGCTCGGCCGCGGTCTTGCCCGGCTCGCAGTTGAGGTCGTCGCGCAGCACCTTGACGAGGGAGACGAGGATCTCGCCTCGCGCGATGATACCGCTCATGCCGTAGAACTGCGTCTCCCCCCGCTCGATCGCGGCCGTCTCGTCCGGTGTGACGGTGGGCCACGGCTCCTCCCAGCTCAGCAGATCGTCGCTTACGCTCTGGTGCGGGATGCGCCTGCCGGCCCACTGGCCGGACGTAGGCACGACCGACAGGCACGCAACGTACCGCCCGCGTATAGGGTCCCGGTGGATGCTCGCGATGTCGTGGTTCGCTCTCACCACCGGGCCCGCGGCGAGCAGCGTCCAGTCGAGCCCATCCGGTGACGCGGCGATCTGGAGTCCGCCGTCCTTCCACCAGCCGAGCTTGAACCGCCTGCTCGGGTCGGCGCATTCGGGCCCTTCGTCGATCACGCTGGAGCCGAACTGAATGGGAGCGGGGTCGCGCAACACCTGGTGGGGCCTCATCCAGTGGATCCCGTCATCCGACTCCATGTACGCGATGCTGGTCTCCGACGTGTTGCCGGGCGTTCGCGGGGTACCGTACCAGATGCGGTACCGCCCGGTCCCCCGATCGCGCACGACCGTGAGGTAGGGCTGAAAGCACCCGTCCTCGTAGCCGGTCACGATGGGGTCGGGCAGCCGCGAGGGCGGATGGACCTCGCGCACCAGTCCCGACGAGTCCGCGACCAGCTCGTCGTCGAGCAGGAGGTACGGCCCCGGCCGCCACTCGGCAGCCGGCGTACCCTGCGTCTCAGCGAGCGCCGAAGACACAAGCGGCCCCGCCGCCAGCGCCCCGGCCGACGCGCCCGCGATGAATCCTCGCCTAGTCATCTCCAAGCCCCCTTGGTCTTGCTCGTCGGCGGCGTTGGTCTTGCACGGGGGCTGAGCCGATTCCTGCGCCAGGGCGAGGAGGGGCGCCAGGCGGGGCCGGCGAGGCCCCGCCTGACGGTACTGTGCTAGCTTGCCCTGCGCCGGTTTCGTGCAGACACCCAGGCTGCCCCGGCTCCGAACACGAGCGCCGCCGCACCCGTGAGGGACACTACCACGGTGGGTGTCCGGTGCGGCCTAGAGAGGGGCATCTGGTCATTGGACCCGGGCGACGCAGCCCCGAGTGTTCTGTCTGTGCCGAGCACATTACCCGTGACTGCGTCGACGCTGGCGCAGTAGGTGAAGCTCTTCGCTTCGCCTTCCGTAACAGGTTCGTCTGCGTCCCGCATTCGGAATGCCCACACGAGTGACCCGCGGGTCTGGTACAACCGTGGCGTGATGGTGGGTTCGAGCTCCGGGCGGGTGATCTCCAGTCGTTCGGCAGCGGAAGCCACGGCATCCTCGAGAGGCACCTTAGCGTCGATCGGGGCCTGCCCGTCCGGCACCTCCTGCCGGTAGCTCACGACCCGGCCGTCGAGCCGCACATCGACAGTGACAGTCGGCGACAGCCCGACCCGAGGAGGGTCGCCGAGGTACGCGCCCGTCCCGGTGGCCCGCCACGTGTCTGAGCTATCTCGTTGCACCACCCACGTCAGCCCGTCTGCCTGCGACCCCAGCGCCCTGCCGGCCGATTGCCGTGCGATCTCCTGGACATTCTCCGGGTCTGTGCTGCGGCCGTCGGCCGCTTGGGGGCTGGACCGGGTCACTCCCCAAGCCAGCACCACCCCTTGTGTAGCATCCACCGAGCAGCGCGCTATGCGGTGCCCCTCCGCGTTGACGGCCTGTAGATGGTATACAAGGTGGCATCCCGGATCGTGCTGCGCCTCTCGCAGCTTCGACCCGTCGAAGGACACACCTGTCGCGTCAGTGGCCACCGCACGAGCCTCGTCGAGGGAGAGGTCGGCTGTCGCCGGGCGTCCTGTACTCCACGCGATCGCGAGGAGCGCGAAGCAGAATCTCCAATCCTTCATGTTGGCACCCCCTAGGGCCAGAAGCGCGACGCAAACGCAAGTTCTGGGGGGGGTACACCCACTGCTCTCAACCCAACCACGCTCCAATCACCAGACAAGCGGGCCGCTGCGGGTGCCCTGCGCCTCACCACCTCCTCACTCCCGCCAAGGATACTGCTGCGTGGTTCGCCTTTCCCATGTCCTACCCCTTCACGTTTGCTGGAGGTGGGTTTGGTGCTGGCGGGACAGGCGCGTTCTATGTCGTCGCTTCAGGACTCGACGTAAGGAAGGGCCGCCAACCTAGGGCTCGCGCCCTAGGCTATCATATGGCGTCGCTTCGCGACTCAGGCGGGCGACGGAACAGAACCCGCGCGTCGCCCCTACGGAAGGCCGGCGCCCCGCGCCAGCGCCCCGTCCCTAACCGCGCACTCGTAGAAGAACCGGAGGTTGTCCGTCGTCGCCCCGCGCGAAGCGTAGCCGATGAGGGTCATGCGTGCGCGGCGCTTCACTTCGTCCTGGAGCACGTGCCGCACGGCCGCCTCGATCTCGCTCGGCCCGCGGCCGAGGAACGCGTGCGACACCTGCGCCTGGATCGTGATGGGAGCGTCGATATCGCGGACCATCCGCACGAGGTCGACCTGCGTGCCCGGCCCGTCGAAGGTGGTGATGCCTAGGTCTCGGTGCAACGTGACGAACAGGTGCTGCACGTGCCCGCAGAGGTGGATCGACCTGGGGCCCGTGGTCATGGCGCTGTACAGCCGCTCATGCTGAGGAAGGACGAACTCCGCGTAGTGCCTCTCGGACAGCAGCGTCAGGCTGTCATCGCAGATGCCCCATCCGCTCGCGACCGGGAACACGGTCTCCGAGCCAGCCAGCCGGTGCCAGCACCTGGTACGCTCAATGGTCAGGTCGGTCACCGCGGCGAGCAGGTCGTGAACGAACGCGGGATCGTCCGCGAGATCGATGCAGATGCGCTCAAGGCCGCGTATCTCGGCCGCCTTGGTGAAGATGCCGTGGGTGGAGTTCACGGGCGGCGAGACGACGCGCACGGGGCGCCCGAGATGCTCCCGTCCTTCCGCCAGAGCGCGCAGCTCCTCCCAGTGACGGTAGAATACCCCCGCCCTGATCCGCTCCTCCGCGTCGAGCCCGCGCAGGTGCTGGATCAGCTTGCCCTTCAGCATCTCGATGGGCAGTCCCCAGGCGTAGTCGTTGTCCTGAAGCTGAACCTGGGCACCGTAGAACTCGTTCTCGTGCATCCAGCCGGCCGGCGCGACCCACCACTCGTCGGGCAGCCCGAGGGGCGCGTCGTGAACGACATGCGTGCGGATCCACTCCTGGTTCCGTAGCTGCACGTCGAGCTGGACCTCGGAGCTGGTGTAGTACTCGCGGAAGCTGCGCCCCTGCAACGGAAGCAGGAACTGCTCGTCGAAGGCGATCGTCGTGGGCACACGCTCGTTGGTCCCCTGGCCGTAGGCCCCCCACAGGCGCGTCACCTCCGCGTTGTGCCTCGGCACGTCAGGGACAGCTACAACAGGTGTGGGCTGCTCCATTCGGAATCCGTCTCTCGGCGCGGGCTTGCCGCGCCAACCTTCTCCCGCCGCACGTGCCCGACCTTGCGCGGCCGCCGCGGCAGAGGCGCTCATGACAGCGACCGCGGTTCGCGTTGGCATTGACGTCGGCGGCACGTTCACCCACGCGGTGGCGCTCGACGCATCGGGCGCCCGCCTGTTGGCGAAGGCTCGGGTGCCAACGACTCACCAGGCGCCCGAGGGAGTCGCGCGCGGAATCGCCGACGCGCTTCGGAAGCTGCTCTCCGAGGCCGGTATCCGGCCGGAGCGGATCAGTTTCATAGCGCACTCAACCACCCAGGCTACGAACGCGCTCCTCGAAGGCGATGTCGCGCGCGTGGGCGTGGTGGCGCTCGGACGGGGCCTCGAGGGATCAAAGGCGAAGGCCGACACGGACCTCGGGGAGCTCGATCTCCCGTCGCGCTCGGTGGGAGTCGCACACACGTACGTGGACCTCGGCGCACAGGCGACCTCGAGGCCGCCCCTACGGGAGGCGATCGCGGGCCTTGCTCGGTCGGGCGCCGAGGTTATCGTCGCGGCCGAGGCGTTCTCCGTGGACGACCCGTCCGGCGAGCTGGCGGTCATCGAGGCCGCGCGGGCCGAAGGACTCCTCGCGACCGGCACACACGAGGTGTCCGGGCTCCTCGGGCTCCGCGCCCGCACCCGCACCTCGGTGCTGAACGCGTCCATTCTGCCCAAGATGATGGCCGCCGCGCGGGCGACCAAGGCGGCGGTCCGGGCCGAGGGCATCGCGGCACCATTGATGATCGTCCGCTCGGATGGCGGCGTGATGACCCTCGACGAGGTCGCGCGGCGCCCGGTGAGGACGATCCTGTCGGGCCCGGCCGCCGGTGTCGCGGCGGCGGTTGTGCACCTCGGGCTGGCCGACGGCGTGTTCCTCGAGGTGGGCGGGACCAGCACCGACATCTCCGCGATCGTGGACGGCAGGCCGCGCGAGCGCGCCGCGACAGTGGGCGGACACCGGCTCCACCTGCGGACGCTGGACATTGAGACGATCGCCGTCGCGGGCGGGTCAATCGCTCGCGTCCGCGGCGGGAAGCTCGTCGGCGTCGGCCCTCGCAGCGCTCACATCGCCGGCCTGCGGTACTACTGCTTCAGCCTTGGCGCCGAGCCCAACGAGGCGCGGATCGTGTCCCCCACGGCAGGCGATCCCGCCGAGTACGTCATCCTGGCCCGCGGAGCGGATGAGTGGGCCTTCACGCTGACCTGTGCGCGCAGAACCCTCGACGGCGACTGCCCGAGCAGTGGCGCGGAGCCGGCCGGGCGCCTTGTGGGCCTCTCCGGGGAGGAGTTCTGCCGGCAGATGCTCGCCCTCGCGGGCCGGGAAGCGGCGCAGGCGGCGTCCCGCGTAGCCGACACCGCCGAGTTGACCGGCGCGAGACGTAGGCTTGTCGGAGGTGGGGGAGGCTGCGGGGTGCTGCTGCCATCGGTCGCCGAGGCGCTGGGCTGCGGCTGGGCGGAGTGCGAGAACGCGGACGTCATCTCAGCCATCGGCGTGGCCCGCGCGATCTTGCGTGAGGTCGTCGAGCGGACGGTCCCCAACGCGACGGACGAGCAGCTCGCGGCCGTGCGCAGGGAGGCCGTCGAGGGGCTCCTCGGAATGGGCGCCGACCCGACCCGGGTCGAGGTGCGGGTCGAGGTTGACGGCGCGGCCGGGATCGTGCGCGCGACAGCCACGGGGCCCACGGAGCTCGACGCGCGCGCGGCCCGCACCGAGGCCGACCTCAGTGACGAGCGGCTCGCGGCCGCCGCGCGCCGCGCTCTGGGGGACGCGGTACAGGCTTCGAGCCAGCTGAGCCTCGCCGCGCGCGCGGGCGGGCTGTCGGTGTTCTCCGCGGAGCAGCGCCGTCGGGGCTTGATGGGCCTCCTGGGTGGCGCCGCTTCGCCGGTTGCCGTAGTGGACCGCTCGGGCCGCGCGAGGCTCGTTCGCCACGACGCCCGGGTCGTGCCCGCGACGGTGGGCTCGGCAGCGGACGCGTTGCGCTCGCTCGTGGACTACGGGGATCATGGCGCGCGCGTCCCGCCGACGCAGGTCGTCGTGGACGGCCGCATCGTGGACCTGTCCGGGGTAAGCGACCCCGAGCAAGCACTAGCGGTCGTCGGCCAGGAGCTCTCCGGGCTGCCGCCGGACGCGCCGGTGGCGTTCGTCAGGTCACTCTGAGGGAGGGTACGATGCGCACCCGCCGCCCACTGAACAAAGCCGAGATCCGCTGGATCGCGGACGCGTACGAGGAGATCGGCGTCCTCTCCATCGAGGGCTATCGCAGCACCGACGAGACCCTGCAGAAGGCCGTCAAGCTCATCGAGTTCTGGCTCGAGGACCAGGACTTCCTCGTGCTGATCGGCGTCGAGACCGGGCGCTCCGGCGCCGTGCCTGTGAGCATGGTCATCTGCCACGTGCGGGCGTCGCCCCTGGACAGGCGGGCCGAGGGTGTCATCGACGCGATCTACGTGGTCCCCAGGAAGCGCCGCACGGGGACCGCGCGGCTGCTCGAGGCGGAGGCCACGCAGTGGGCCCGCGAGCGCGGGGCGGAGCGGATGCGGACCTTCGTGGCCTGCTGGAACTCGCCGATGCTCGCCTTCTGCGAGCGACTCGGATACGGCCACGCGTACGCTGAGCTTGTGAAGACCGACATGTCACCCCGGGAGTGAGGAGAGCGTCCCATGCAAGGCAGCGCCGGACGGCAGTTCATGCGCGCGACCGCGTACGGCTACCCCGACGACCCACGGGAACAGTCGGACCAGGAGAAGGGCCTTCCGCAGCCGCCTCTGCAGCTCGACTATGACGAGGGCGCCCCGGCCATAGAGCTGCCCCCTGCGGACCAGATCGCCGTGCCGCACGCGGATCTGCGAACCGTTATCGAGCAGCGCCGCAGCGTGCGCGCGTACGCGGACAGCCCGCTGACCGTCGACGAGCTCGCCTGGCTCCTGTGGGCGACTCAGGGAGTGCAGGAGGTGCGACCCGGCCGCACGCTGAGGACGGTCCCGTCCGGCGGGGCGAGGCACCCGTTCGAGACCGTGCTCCTCGTGAATCGCGTCGGCGGCGTGCCGCCCGGGCTGTGGCGCTACGTCGCGATAGGGCACAAGCTCGTGGCGTGGCACATCACGGCCCCCGACATCGCGGAGGCCGTCACCCGGCACTGCATGGGCCAGAGGTTCGTCGCTGAAAGCGCGGTAACGTTCATCTGGGTGTGCGTCGCCCATCGCGCCGTCTGGCGCTACCAAGAGCGAGCGTACAGAGGGATGCACATCGACGTGGGGCATGTGTGCCAGAACCTATACCTCGCGGCCGAGGGCATCGGCTGCGGATGTTGCGCCATCCTCGCTTACGGCGACCTGCAGATGAACGAGCTGCTGGGCCTGGACGGCGAGGACCAGTTCGTGATCTACGTAGCCACAGTGGGGAGGAAGCGCGCTCCGTAGGGCCGGGGCGACGGGTTCGCCCATGGCGGCCACGCCGGGCCGCCCCTACGCCCGAAGGTCGGGGTGAGCGCCTACACCCCGGTTGTCTCCCATCAGCGCAGCCCCAGACGAAGCTCACCCGCACGCTTGACAACTCCCGCCGGAGCCCGGATTATACGGCATCGTTGTGCCGGCACTGCCTTGCCGGCATAATACTGCCGTACGAGTCGCGACGGGAGCTGAGGTGTGGTGACCAAGGTTGAAGCCATCGTCAGGCCGGCCAAGCTCGACAATGTCCGGAACGCGCTGAACGCGGCGGGCATTCACGGCATGACCGTCACGGAGATCCGCGGCTGTGGACGCCAGAAGGGGTTCACGGAGCGGTACCGTGGCAGCGAGTACACCATCAACTTGCTGCACAAGGTCAAGGTCGAGGTCGTCGTCCAGGACGACACCGTCGCCATCGTCATCGCCGCCATCATCGAGGCGGCCCGCACGGGCGAGGTCGGAGACGGGAAGATCTTTCTATCCCCCGTCTCCGACGTCGTGAGGATCCGCACGGGTGAGCGTGGCCCTGATGCGCTCTAGGGCCCGCCCAATGGGACCGGTTGGGCCCCAAGCGTCACTCGGAGGGAACGGCGATGTCCGACCTTGACACCGGCGACACAGCGTTTGTGCTACTCAGCGCGGCACTGGTCCTTTTCATGACCCCCGGCCTCGCGCTGTTCTACGGCGGCATGGTAAGGGCGAAGAACGTCCTCAACATGCTCCTGCAGAGCTTCTTCCTCATCGGGCTCGCCACTGTCATCTGGGGCGTCGTGGCCTACAGCCTGGCCTTCGGCCCGGACGTCGGCCACATCATCGGCGGCCTTGACTACGTCTTCCTCAACGGAGTCGGCGCCGACCCGAACGCCGACCTCGCGGGCACCATTCCGCACCTCGCATTCATGATCTTCCAGGCGATGTTCGCGGTCATCACGCCCGCCCTTGTGACCGGCGCGATCGCCGAGCGGACCAGGTTCACGAGCCTGATGCTCTTCTTCGCCCTGTGGCTTGCGCTCATCTACGCGCCGGTCGCGCACTGGGTATGGGCGCCCGGCGGCTGGCTGCGCGAGATGGGCGCCATCGACTTCGCCGGCGGCACGGTCGTACACATCCTGTCTGCCTCGACCGCGGCCGCTCTCATACTGGTGATAGGACCGCGCATAGGGCATCGAGAGAGCCCGATGGCCCCACACAGCCTCCCGCTGACCGTGCTCGGCGCGGGCATCCTCTGGTTCGGTTGGTTCGGCTTCAACGCGGGCAGCGCGCTCGCGGCCAACGGGCTTGCCGCGTCCGCGTTCGCGTCGACCCACATGGCTGCCGCCGCCGCGACGGTGTCATGGGTCATCGCGGAGGCGCTCCATAGGGGCAAGCCTACCACCCTCGGAGCCGCGTCCGGCTGCGTGGCCGGCCTCGTCGCGGTAACGCCGGCGGCCGGCTTCGTCACCCCCGGCTCCGCGCTGGTGATTGGACTGCTGGCGGGGGCTATCTGCTACTACGCAGTGCTCCTCAAGGGCCGGCTCGGATACGATGATGCGCTCGACGTGCTCGGGATCCACGGCATAGGCGGGACGCTGGGCGCGCTCCTCACGGGCGTCTTCGCCACTACGGTTATCAACGAGGCGGGCAGGAACGGGCTCTTCCGCGGCAACCCGGGTCAGGTCGGCATCCAGGCGGTCGCGGTGCTGACCACGATCGGATTCGGGTTTGTCGGCAGCTTGGCGCTCGGGCTCATATGTCACAAGGTCCTCGGGCTGCGCTCAACGGCGGACCACGAGATCATCGGCCTTGACACCACGGAGCACGAAGAGCGGGCGTACGAGATGTACTGAGGGCATCGCGGGCGGGGCGCGGGCGGAGTACCGATGGCTCCGGCGACCCTACAGCGTTACCGTCCTGTCCGAGTCCACCGCCCAGGCGGCAAGATCGGCCATCGCCCGCACTTCGACGCCCTCTACCAGCGGGGCGAACGTGAGACCCCTCGCCTTGACGCAGCTCACGCAAGCCTTGACCTCGGCTCCGCGCGCGATCGCCTCGGCGAGCATCGCCGCGATGTTGGGCACGCCGTCCGGGGTCATCTGTCTCTGCACGGAGCAGAGCACCCCATCGGACATGAGGAAGATCCGGACGCCCGTATCCGGATGCCCCTCCAAGAGCGCGTTGGCCAGGCGCAATGCGTTGTAAGCGTTCTCCGTCGCATAGGGCGAGCTGTTCACGATGATGAGCGTCCTGCTCATGTCAGGTCCTCGACGCGCTCACCGGTTTTCGCCGGCAGGGAAGAACCGCAGCAGCTCCTGGACGAAGAAGTCGTGCCCGCGAGCGTCCGGGTGATTGATGGTGTTCAGCAGGAGTGTCTCGTAAGGGATCCCCTCATACGCGAGCAGCTCCCAACGGCGGTAGGAATCGCACAGGCCGCAGTCCAGCTCGCGCGCGCCCTCGCGGACTGTCTCGTTGACTTCGGCCAGCCGCCCGAACCACGACTCAGTCATGAAGTTCGAGGTCATGTGGATCACCTCGGCGCCGGCCTCGCGGCACCGCCGGGTGATGATCCGCAGGTTCTCGGCGAACTGCTCCTTCGGGGTGCCACAGTCGTTGAGCGGGAACATGACAGTGACCAGATCGGGCTTGTGGACGAGCACGTCACGATCGAGCCGCTCGATGCCGAACGCGGACGGGGTGCCGCCGACGCCCGCGTTGAAGACGCGCACGTGCGCTTGCGGGAAGCGCGTCCCAAGTTCCCGACCCAGCCGGGCGACGTAGCCATCGCCCTCGATGCTCGGTAGGTCGGCACCGCAAGTGACGCTGTCGCCGAGGCAGACGATGGTCACGTCTTCACCGGCCCTAAGCTTGGCGAGCGTCTTCTCCACGAACCGCGGACCGGCTTGAGTTTCGCTCGCGCGCCATTTGGCGGCAAAACGCTCGGCACCCGCGGGGTCGGGGACGAGAATGCAATCCGCTGTGACGGCCACGGCGCTCGCCTTGACCCAGACGAAGGCGAGGGTCTGCCAGCCATCCGGACATGGCTGCGGCGCGGGCCCGTTGCGGACACCGGCGCCGGCAATGACAGTGGGCGATCCACCGGGCGGCAGGCAGACGCGATCCATGCGCTGCAGGCCCAGGCGGTAGTCGACGTAGACCGTCTGTCCCTCGGCGATGCGACCGTCCGGCAGCCTACTCACGGCGGCCCACATCTCGTCGACCTCGTAGTCGCGGCCGCGCTCATAGATGGTGCCGCCGTCGGGTGCCTCGCGGACCTCGACGCTGCCGGGGATGAGGATGCTGTGGCAGCAGTGGTAGTACGTCGGCGGCGTCACGCGGCAGGAATCCAGCATCGCGCCACGGCACCAGGCGGGCGGATCGGCGGGAAGGGCCTTTGGCTCCGCCGTCACCGCCACGACGGCCGTAGGCATCACGTCGACCGTCTGCCCGCGCACGAGCAGCTTCCAGGACGGCGGCTCGGTGGGCGCCACGTCCGCCACCTGGCCCACGGACAGGCAGCCAAGCAGAAGAGCTCCCAGCATGAGGGGCTTGTCACCTTCCCGGCAGCGGCGGCTGCCTATTCCAGCCGAAGCAGAGGCACGTCGAATGTCCCCACAAGCGCCATGCGCCCATTGGCGCGGGTCGAGACGGATCTCCCGCGGACACCCCCCGTGGCTGACAGCCCCCGAACGGTGGCAACCTGTCCGTTGAAGTACCCGCTGACCCAGCCGATCACACCGGGCCCGACCTCGGTTAGGCCGACACCGCCGATGGCGTCTATGCCGGACTGGGACGTGTCCTCGAAGTTGCTGAAGAACCACGAGCTGCCGTCCGGAAGGGCCACTCCGCCGAAGTAGAGGTAGTCTGTGGCCATGCCGCCCGAGGGGTCGGAGAAGCCGAACCAGTCGCCTGGTGCGATGTTGCGCTGTGCGATCAGGTAGAACAGCGCGTAGGGCAGTTCCGTGGGGTCGTCGCCGGATGCCAGCCCAAAAATGAAGTAGTCGGCCCAGATGCCCTGCGGGTCGGGTATGGTGACTCCGATGCCGGTGGTGAGAAGCCAGATCTCCGTGTCGGGATTCCCACCGACGATACCCATGCCGGCCTCGATGTCGAAGTGAGACCCGGGCTCCACGACCTCGACCGATGAGGCGAAGTCCTGCTGCAGCACCTCACCGTCCTCGTCGAAGCGTACGCGGAGGTCGTAATCGCGCGCGGAGATGGACTTGAAACTGAAGCGCCCGTCCTCGTCGGTGTCGGAGGTCTGCACAACGCGGCCGTCCACCATGAGGTCCACTTGGCCGCCCTCGCAGGGGCTCAGGTCCTCGTCCGGGACGGGGTTCATGGAGATGGTGAAAGGCCCGTCAGCCTGGGAGGCCGTGGCGCGCGTCCCGGCGGCGCTCGGAGTGGCCGGGACGTAGACGTAGCCCTGCACGCCTCCGGCAGTGGTGCCGACGATGGTCGCATCGACGTCGGCCGGCGGAGTCGGCGGAGTCGGCGTTGAGCCGCAGCCTAGGGCCAGTGCGCCCGCGAGCAGCAGGAGGCAGGCTGCGGCTGGGAACATGGTGCGCATGGGGGCCTCACCTATCCTTTCGCGGCTGAGTAGACCTGCGGCTCGCGCTCTTGGAGGGTATTCGCCGGCGCGGCGCCGCAGGCCTGTCGCGGCCTAGGCGGGGCGCGCGTCTTGGGGCCGGGCGAGGGTCAGAATGCCCGTCCTGTAGAGGATGAAGCCTGAGATAAAGCCCCCAAGATGCCCGAGATGGGAGATCCCGTCATGCCTGAAGAGGCCCATCAGGCTCCCGAACATCGTCGGTGCGAGCCACAGCACCAGGACAAGGAGGCCCAGGAGAAGCTCGGGGATGAAGACCCACGCCGGCCGATCGGGCTTGTGCACGAGCCCGAGCACCGACAGCATGACGATCGCGCAGACGGCACCGCTCGCGCCGATGGTCGCTTCCTCGGGCTTCAGGAACAGAATAAGGCCCGCAAGCGCCGATGACACGAAATAGGACGTCGCGAACACCGCGCGCCCATAGCGCATCTCGAGGTAGAGGGCGAAGGGCATGAGGAGGAGCATGTTGCCGACGAGGTGGCCGAGCCCGGCATGGACCCACGCATACGTGAAGAGGCGCCAGACCTGCCCGCGAAGCACGAGGTCGGGCATGAGGGCCAGGTCCGCCCTCAGCGACGGCATCGCGGTGGCGGCGGCGAGTACGCCGAAGTTAGCCAGCACGATTAGCAGGAAGAGCGGGGGCAAGTCGTGTCGCGCCGGCCTGCGAGACCCAGCGGGCCGCTCCATTCCTGAGGCTCCCTTCGCCGCCGACCCCTTACCGGGGACGGACAGACCCCGTGAAGGTTGCACGTTGGCGGTCGCGAACACAATAGCCTCTCCTGAACGGGCACTCGGTCGCGGTGTGGTTTGGCGGGAGGCTCGAACTCACATGGCAGCCCAGGCGGGGCTCACAGGTGTGGTGAACCAGGTTGATTCGTCCCGAGGATCTCGTGAAGGTCGATGCTCTGAAGGACCTGTCCCCGCAGCAGCGGGACTCGGTCGGCGTTCTGTTGTCGGAAACGATCGTGCCGGTGGGGCGCATCATCTTCTCGGAGGGCGAGCCCGGCGACTCGGCCTACTTCGTCCTGGAAGGCGCGGCCGAGGTAGTCCGCGAGGGTGACGACGGGGCGGCCTGCGTCCTCGCCCAGGTCAGGGCCGGGTGGATCGTGGGCGAGATGTCGCTTCTCGACCGGGGTCCAAGGTCTGCCACGGTCACGGCGGTCGACAGGTGCAGGCTCGCACAGCTCACGAGAGACGACTTCGAGACACTCGTCGCCGAGCATCCGGTCATCGCCTGCCTGATCCTTCGCCGTCTGGGGCGAATGCTCTCCTTGCGGCTGCGCCGAACCAGCGCGCTTGTGACGTGACGCTTCGGGGCCGAGGCCCTAGGCCAGTGAGGTGGCCCGATGTCCGGTCGACCGCTATCGCGCAGCTTCGCGTGCGCGCTTGCCGCCATCAGCGTGATGGTGTGCATAGAGGGAATGGCCCAGGCGCCCCAGGTCGATGGGGCCGCGCTGTACGCGGCAGTGGCCCCGTCGGTGTGCAGCGTGCTCGTGGACGGCGAGCTCAAGGGCACCGGCTTCGTGATAGCCGACCACGTCGTGTGCACTAACGCACACGTCGTTCTGAACGTGCTGGGCTCGGTCCAGGTGGTCCTCGGGTCGACGCGGCTCGGGGCCGTGGTCTTGATGTCGGACAGCGCCTCCGACGTGGCATTCCTCGCGCTCCCATCGGGCTCTGCCGCTCCGCCGCCGCTCGCGCTCGCGGGCGGCCTGCCTGCTCCGGGTCAGCCTGTCTGGGTGATAGGCTACGACGCGGGGACTTTGGGGGGGCTCGCGCCGGGGGTGGTGTCGGGGCCGCCGGTGTATCAGACTACGGACGACCCACCCAGGCACGGTGCCTACCGTCTCTCGATCAGGACGAAGGTGCTGCTCGGACCGGGCTCCTCGGGCAGTCCGTTGCTCGACTCCGATGGGAAGGTCCTCGGCGCGCATTGGGGCGTCAAGACCGGTGCGGGACTCGGAATGTCCATCCCCGCATCGCGCATCAGTGAGCTTCTGGACTGGACCCTGGCCCGTGTCTCGGAGTCGGGTGCGAGCCCCCCGGTTCCGCCCCCTCCGTACCCGTACATCGGCCTCATGATGCGCGAGGTGTGGGAGGGGCAGCCAACGGCGGCGGCACAGAGGACCGTAGGCATCCTTACGCAGGGACCGATCGAGCGCACCGGGGTTCTCGTGTCGGCGACCTTGCCCAACAGCCCCGCCGCGGGAGCGGACATCCGCCCACTGGATCTGGTGACCGCGGTGGACGGGAGCCCGGTGGCGTCGGTGACTGACTACGCCTCAGCGGTGCTCAAGCTCGAGCCCGCCGACGTCACGACACTGACCCTTGTGCGCGCTGAGAACGGCACGCCCGCGGAGCACCAGGTCACCCTCCCGGTGGGCGACGCGAACAAGGACGTGCTGGCGCGCTACGGCAACCTGTACTGCGACGTCGCCTCACCGCGCCGCTCGGCTCCGAGCAAGTGGACTGTGAGCGACGCCACGGGCCTCGTGAAGCTGAGAGTGTCGGTGTCCAACGGCACGCCGCAGCCGCTCGCCGGTTTCCGCATGGCCCTCAGGTTGCCGCCCGGGGTGGAGGTGCTGTCGGGCGAGGCCCGGCTGGTCGATCCGGCTGCCAACACGGCTGTGCCGATCGACAGCGACGCACTCGCGTCTCCCGAGGGCGCCCGGCTGCCGACCCTCGCGCCGACGCCGGACTGGGACCCGACGGCGAAGCCAGGCGAACGGCAGTACGTGGAGATCGGCCTACGGCTCGCCGAACCACCCCCCGAGGGTCAGGACTACTGGGCGGCCGCGTTCGACTGCTGCCTAACCTATCTCGGCACCGAGTGCGCGCGGGACTACGTGATGGTGGCGAGGGCGGCGTAGGTGCTCTGCGCTCTCTGATGCTGTGGGTTCTCCTCCGGCGCCCCTGACGGGGCCCATGGACCGGGCCCCGGCCTACAACTCCACGACCTTCCTCGTTTCCAGCGACTCAATCGCGGCCTGTATCACGCGCTGAGCGGCGAGGCCGTCGGCGCCCGACCCGTCGATCTTGTCGGGGCTGACACCGGCCGTTACCTCTTCAAGGAACTTGTGAATCCGGTTCATGAATGTGTCCTCGAACCCCCGCACCCCGCCGAAGACCGGGTTTGTGTAGACGGCCTTGTCCCAGGAGTCGGCGGGGTACAACGTGGCCTCGCGCCAGATGTCCTCAAGCACGAACCGGCCCTTCGCGCCCGCCACCTCGCACCGCTCCATCGGATGCCCTCGGACGATGTCGTAGCTGCCGGTCAGGCCTCCGACGGCGCCGCAGGCGAACTCGAAGTTCATGTGCGCCGTCGACCAGATGCTCCGCCCGGGACCCTTCACGGCGAAGCACTGCACGGCCTTGATGTCGCCGCAGTAGTAACGGAGGATGTCGATGCTGTGCGGGTGGAGCGCCTTTAGGTGGAAGTAGGGCGAGCTCTCCGCCGGGTTCCCGATCCACAGCGCCATGTTGGCGAACAGCAGCGTGCCGATCCGACCCTCGTCCACCCACTCCTTGGCTCTGAGGGCCGCCGGCGTGAAACGGTGGTTCAGGTCGACCCCGAGGCACAAGCCCTTGTCGCGGGCCTTGGCGACCATCAGCTCTGCGTCGGAGATGCTGTTCGAGATGGGCTTCTCGCACAGAACGTGGCAGCCGGCCTCGAGCGCCTGGAGCGTGGGCGCGCAGTGGTCACTGCCGTACTCGTACCCGCCCGTGGCAACGCTGACGAGGTCAGGCCCGAGCCGGCTGAGCATCTCCTCGGCACTGTAGAAGCCCGGCACGCCCAGCCTCGCTGCCGCGGCGTCGGCACGTTCCCGAATTAGGTCGCACACGCCCACAAGCTCCGCCAGTGGGTCCGCATCGTAGATGTCGGCATGACGGTTGCCTATCGGACCCACCCCGATCACACACACGCGCAGCATCCTGGCTGGTCGCTCCTCGAAGATGGCAGGACGGGTGCCCGCCGGCTTGTGCTGTCACAACAGGGAGGGATTATACCCCCGTGGCGCTGAGGCGGAGGGGGTAAGGTGCCGCCAAATGGGAGGCGCGTAGGAGTGACCCAGTATGCTCTACCGGGGCGCCCACGTTGGGTTGCCTCTACGTTGAGGTGCGGAAGTAAGGTCGGCCGGGCCCCGGCGGCGAACCGCGTCCCATGCCGCGCGTCGATCGGAGGCCCACCATGCGCGCCCTTCTCACTGTTCACATCATCATGCTGATCTCGGCCGCGACCTGCGCGGCCCGAGACCTGTCCGCGGTCAATCCGCCGTTCCCGCGGATCGCCAACTGCTATGGCTCGGGGCTCGGATGGCAGACATGGGAGAAGGGCAGGGAGTACTGGTCGAAGGTGGGTCTGTTCATTGGCGGCGGGTACGACATCCACTACGACTGGGACGACGAGCGCTGGCCGGGAGTCCTCGAGCGCGTAGAGGCGAACCTAGCGATGGTGCGCGCGGCGAATCCCCACGCTCTCGCGTTGCCGTACGTCGACGTCATCGAAGGGCCCCCGAACCCCGCCGTGCCGGACGACTGGTGGGTACGCGACGAGCAGGGGAAGCAGACGAGTGGCTGGCCCGGGATGAACCGGATCCGCACCGACCTGCCGGAGGTGCTCCAGCGCAACCTCGACATGGTGCGCGAGCGGGTGCTCGGACATGAGTGCTTCGACGGTGTGTTCTACGACTGCTGGAGCCCGGACGACTGGCTCGTTCCCCGAACGGCGGAGCTCAGAGGCGGCCGGGCGGTCGTCATGGTGAATGCCTGGAACCTGCCGACGACGGGGTTTGAACACCTGAATGGGGCTCTCGCCGAGGACGAGATCAACCGCGTCGTGGACGGCAAGGTCGAGTTCGAGGACCTGCTGGCCCGCTACCTGAAGTGGACCCGCGAGAGCCGTAAGCCCGCCGTCACGACGCTTGTCTGCAGGCCGCGCGGCATCGACGACGATCCCTGGCGCTGGGCCAAGCTAAGCCACGAGGAGAAGGTCGCCATCCAGGAGCGCGCCCGCGCCGAGGACGAGCGGACGATGCGCTTCGGACTCGCCACGGCTCTGATGGGTGACGGGTACTTCGGGTTCGACTCGGGAACGATGGGGCGAGGGAACTGGTGGTGGTACAAGGAATACGACGCGCCGCTCGGCTACCCGAAGGGTGATGCCGCCCGCGCCGCGGACGGGACCTGGGTCCGCGAATTCGACGGCGGGACGGTCATCGTCAACGGCACCCAGTACGACGTCGTTGTGGAGCTGCCGAGCAACTGCCGAGACGTCAGCACCGGGCGCGTCGGGACTAGGTTCACGCTCCCGCTGTTCGATGGTCGCGTCTACCTGCCGACCGATGATGCGTCGACGCTCGCAGATGACGTGGCGCCGACGATCACCCGCACTCCGCCCGAGCGGACGCGCGTCGTCACGCTCGACGGCGGGCTGGTTGCCGTGCGGACACCCGACGGTCTCGAGGTGCGCGTTGAGCCAACAGGAGTGCCGCGCAACATCCTGTGGAAGGGACGGACGCTTCTCACGGGCGGCTGGCCGGTGGCGGCGAGCAGCCCGTGGACGCCGTTCCGCACCGAGTCCGCCGAGCAATCCGAGCGACCCACGCTGTCGCCCGATGGGAAGGCGACCTTGTCCTACCGGGGCACGCTGGCAGAAGGCGACCACAAGGTTGAGTTCACTGAGACCTGCGACGTGGGGCCCGACGGGCGGCTCTCGATCTCCTTCGACTTCACGGCGCTGACCGACCTTGACCTGCGCATGTGGAGGCACTACCTCGCCTTCCCGGTCGCGCAGTTCGCCGGCGCCGAAGCGGAGGCAGGGGGCAAGCGCGTCATCCTCCCCGCCGAGATCGGCGACGACTCCGAGCTGCTGCCGTCATCGCCGAGTCTGGTCGTGCGCACCGCCGACACCGAGGTAGCGGTCAACGCTTCGTTGCCGCTGAGCCTCGTGGACCACCGGAAGTGGGGCATGAACGAGTACCTGCTCGCAGGTTACCCCGTCGCAGGCGAGGTGAAGCAGGGCACGGAGTGGCGGGTCCGGATCGAGGTGACGGCACGCGACCGAGGGGCGGAATAGGCGCTAACCGCGTCCGGGCACTTCCGCTATCTCGGAGCCCCCGGCGAGCGGAATCCCTTGGCGTACAAGGAAACAGGCATTCGGCGCGTCCGCAAAGGCGCGCTCAGACTTCCGCTATTCGAGCGCGGCAGGTCCCGCTATCGCCGTCCCTACCGAGTGTGGCACCAAGGACACAAGTCTGGGCTGCATCGGAGTGGGCCGGATGGGGTCCTTCCCGCTACGCGGGCCCCTTCCATGCGGCTCCTCCGGCGAAGCTACGCGAGACCCCTCAGTCCTTCGCCTGTAGTTTCTGCGCGGCTGCGACGCTGCCGATGTAGAGGTCGGTGCCGAGCTTCCAGCGCGCGATGGGGTCGGGCCTGCCCGTCTCCTTGGTGCGGCGCTCGATGTGCGCGTTCATCCGCTTGCGGAGTGCCTCATACATGCTCTTCTCGTGCTCGGCGACGTTGTTGTACTCCAGCGGGTCCTCGATCAGGTTGTAGAGCTCGCGCTTCGGGAAGCCGTGGAAGTCGGGCTCTAGGGACTCGATCGCCTTCCACTCAGGAGTCCGCAGACCGTGCTTGCGCATCCACGTGCATTCGGTGATGAACAGCTCGGAGTAGTTCGACACCCGCTCGCCGCGCTCGATCGGCCACACGCTCCGGCCGTCGAAGCTGAACTTCGCGAGTACATCCTCCCAGCCCATGATGTCGAGCATGGAGGGCACTATGTCGGCCAGCGTCGTCATCCCGCGAACACGCCGTCCCGCGGGAACGCGTCCTGGCCAGCGGAAGATCATCGGCACGACCAGGGTCGGATCATACATGCTGTGGTGGTCAAACCAGCACTTGTGGTCATAGAGCGTCTCGCCGTGGTCCGCGGTGACGATGACGAGCGTGTCCTCCGCGATGCCCAGGTCGTCGAGCTTGGTGAGGAGGTGCGCGATGCACGTGTCCATGTACGCGACCTCGCCGTCGTACAGGTTGATGACGAAGTCCTTGTCGGTGATGCCCGGCGGCAGCCACGAGCGGATGTAGTCGGCGAAGGGCTTGAAGGCCCAGACCGCCTTCATGGTCTTGTTTCCGGGGTCGAGCTCGTCGCCTTGGTAGAACATCCGGTCGAAGGGCGCCGGTGGCAGGTAGGGCGAGTGGGGGTCCATGTGGCGCAGGAAAAGCACCCACGGCTTCTTGCCCTTGCTCAGCCGGTCGAGCAGCGGCAGCGCGACCTTGTTCAGCTCCTCGGCCTTGCGCAGCGGCCGATCCTCCCATGCGCCCCAGGCCGCGTGGTACCCGTGGTACTCGTCAAAGCCCTTGCACAGCCGATCGTCCATCCCCAGCGCGAGGGAAACGTAGCCCTGTGCGCGGAGGATCTCCGGCAGCGTCGGAACCGAGTCCATGATCGGCCCTGGCTCGCGGAGCGACACGCGGTCGGTGCCGAACACGTCGAGGCCGGTTAGCATGTTCGCGTAGCCCGGCGTGGTCGGGATGTGCGGGCTGAAGCTCTCCTCGAAGAGCGTGCCTTGCGAGGCCACCTTGTCGAGGTGAGGCGACGTGAGGAACGGGTACCCGTAGCAGGACATATGGTCTCGGCGGAGGCTGTCGATTCCGAGGAACAGGATGTTGGGGCGGCACTTGCGGGCCATCGAGCTTCTCCTCATGGGACGTCGGTGTTGCGGGCCTTACGGGCCGAGGCTGCTTGTTCGGCTCGACCGGCGTCGGCCCTTCAGGCGAACGGGCCTCAGACGAGCTCGCCCAGCGCCTCGCGCTGTGCGGCGACGAGCTTCGTGATCCCCGTGAGTGCCAGGTCGAGCATCTCCTCATGACGCTGCCGCGTGAACGGGAAGGCCTCCGCTGTGCCCTGCACCTCAACCAGTAGACCCCGCCCGGTCGCGACTACGTTCATGTCCACCTGGGCCTCGGAGTCCTCCTTGTAGCAGAGGTCGAGCTGCACCGCGTTCTGCGCGACGCCGACGCTCACGGCGGAGACTAGGTCGCGAAGGGGGAGCCGGTTGAACGTGCCTTTCTGGCGGCGGAGCCAGTCGAGAGCCTCGACGAGGGCCACGAAGCCCCCGGTGATCGACGCGCAGCGCGTGCCGCCGTCGGCCTGCAATACGTCGCAATCGACGATGACGCTGCGCTGCCCCAACGCGTCGAGGTCGGTCACCGCGCGCAGAGCCCGACCTATCAGACGCTGGATCTCCATCCCGCGGCCGCCCGGCTTGTTCCGCTGCTGGCGCTCGTTCGTGGAGCGTGGCAACATTCCGTACTCGGCCGTCACCCAGCCGGAGCTCTGGTCGCGCATCCACGGCGGCACGGTGTCCTCGACCGTAGCCGTGCAGATCACGTGGGTGTTGCCTATCTCGATAAGGCAGGAGCCCTCGGGGTGTAGGAGCACGGACCGGGTGAGCTTCACCGGGCGAAGCTCGTCGGCCTCTCGTCCGTCGATGCGCTTCACTGTCATCCTCCTCATCCCCGCCGGACGGGCCGCGTGGGGTGGCGCGAAGCGCCGAACCCCCAACCGGCTCACAAGGCCCTATCCCCTACCCAGCGACTTCAGCGTGCTCTCCACCACATCCGCGATGGCCGACGCGGCCCTTTGCTGGAAATCGTCCTTGATGACGAGCTTCAGCTCGTCCGGCACGTCCAGGAAGGCGATCTCCGCGAGTGCCGCCGGCATCTGAGTCTCGCGTGTCACCACGAGCCGCCCGGCCTTGGCGCCGCGGTCGTGGAGGTGCAGAGCCGCGACCAGTGCCGCTTCGACGGACTCCGCGAACGGTCGGCTCGCCGCGCTCGTGTACCAGGTCTCAGTGCCACTGGTGTCGGATGCGCCGGAGTTGTGATGGATCGAAACGAACAGATCCGCATCCGCCTCGTTGGCGATCTCGGGCCGGTGGAAGAGGTCGACCGACGTGTTGGCGGTGCGAGTGAGGATGGCGCAGATGCCGCGCTTCAGGAGCTCCGCGCGGAGCTTGAGGGCAACCTGCAGGTTCAGGTCCTCCTCGTGGATCGTGCGAGAGGGATCCATCGCGCCGGCCTCGGTGCCCCCGTGGCCCGGGTCGACGATCACGACGCCGCGGTAAGGGGGGGTCACCCGCAAGGACAATCTCCACGCATTGGGCGTGGAGGGGTCCCGGGCTAGGTCGTAGGGCATCATCCGGTCGAGCCCCACGGTGATCCTGGATGACAGCGTGTCGCCGGACGGAAGCTCCGCGAGTCGCACCCAGCGTACCCCGGGCGTGGGGGTGAAGGGCACATCGACCCACCCTGACGGTACGCCCTTTGTGGCCTCCGGGGCTGCGTCGGGGACGTCGATCCCCAGGCAGTTCGGGTCCGCTGTTAGGATCAGAACCGGATCGGCCTGCCCGTCAAGGGTCATGCAAAGGTCGAATGTCTCCGGGCTCGAGGCGACCGCCTCGACCTTGAGGAGGTGGAGCTTCTGGTCGGGGCGCTGCTCTAGGATGGGCCCGGTCGGTGTTTGTGGGCCGGTGCCCGGAGGCGACGTCTCGCCCGTGCCTGTGGGCTGCTCGTCGATCTCCCCGACGGCGACACTGATCTCCGCGGACGGGCTCTGGGTGAGGACCCTCACTGGGGAGGGCTCCGCCAGGTCGAGGACAACGCGGACGACGGGCGGGACGGTCGAGTACTGGCTGGCACGGACGCGCGACACGCCCCCCGAATCCACCGGCTGGGTGAGCGTGCCCTGCGGGAAGAACGCGTCCTCTATGTCCACGACGAGCCGCTCCGGGGCCTCCAGTGTCGCCGAGAGGCGGAAGGACGTGTATCGCACAGGCCCGGCGGCCACCACCGTGACCAGCACGCCGCCTGCCTTCTGCGGAGTGGCCGTTATCCGCCCGACCGGGGTCGGCTCCCTCTTGGCCGGCTCGTCCTGGGCGAGCGCCGGGCGGAGTGCCAACAGGCCCACCGCGCAGACGAGCGGCAGGAGTCTGGCCTCGCCGCGCGCAGCCGCCATCATTGACATCACTCCTCGGAGGGGCAGTGTGTCACAGGCCGTGTTAGGTTGTCCAGGTTTGAGGCGGGAAGGTTGCACGTCGATGGCCGATGGGCCGTGCGCGGTGGCGCACAACGCCGGGCCCCCAGCCGGCCATGGGCTGAGCCCATTGCCTTCAGTACACAGAGGGCCTAGAACTCCTGTCCCGGGATGATGACGATGATGCGACGCGATCCGTCCGAGCCGCTCGGCGGCGCGGGGCGGGGCCCGCGGCTGGAGGAACCGTGTCCGGTCGGCGGCGGCACCCCTGATCCGCCGGGGCCGGGGCCGTTCGAGACGTGCGCTACGCCGGAGCCGCCGCTGTTTCGGATGCGGCTCTGGCCTCTCGGCACTATCGGCTGCCGGCTGCCCGAGTCCGAGGGCTGGGCCTGCTCACTGTCGGCTTGAGGCCCGGGGTTGTCCTGGTCAACACCAAAGCTGCTCGGTCCGGGTTGCCCTACCCACCCTGACACACCGGAGGTACGAGGCCCCCATACCTCCTCAGGGCTGAAGTCACCCAAGCCAGACCAGCCGACGTCACGCGAAGCGGGCACCGTCTGGATGTAGGGGAACGCAACCGCCTTCTCCTCTGCCCGGGGCAGAGGTGCGGCGGCCATCGAGGACGGTCCGATGACCGGTTGGCGGCTGCCCGGCGACACGCCCTTGCCCACTGACAACCCAACGAGGAACACCGCAAGGCAAGCCGCCACAGCGCCGGACCACTGGAGCGTACGTACCGGAAGCACGATCACCTTGCCGGAGGATATGGTCGCGGGCTTGGTGGCCCGGATCTCAGCCATGACCCACCTGGTGAGGTCGGCGGAAGCCGGCTGGGCGTGGGACGAGGCCCGGCACGCTAGGAACGAAAGAGCGACCAGTTCCCCGATGGCCCGCGCACACTCCGGGCACACGCTCGCGTGCTCGATGACGATCTGGTCCAGCCTCGGGTCCATGCGCGCGTCGAGTAGATCGTTGGCCCGCATCAACAGGGCTCTGCAGTTCATGCCGGCACCCCCTCGCCTGGGGCGAGATATCTGCCGAGGAGATCGCGCAGACGGGCGCGCGCTCGGTGAAGCTGGGCCTTGACTGTGCCCTCCGAGCAGCCCATCTCACGGGCCACCTCGCGAATGTCCAAGCCTTGCACCTCAAAGAGAACGAAGGCCGCCCTTTGTCGGGGAGACAACTGGCGGAGGGCCTTCTGCAGCTCCGCCAGCGCCTCCGAACCCTCCGCGCTCTCAGCGGGATCGGGGTCGCTGCTCACGGTCGGTACTTCGCGAGCGTAGTCCTCGATTCGACGGCTTCTGTAGCGCTTCTTCCGGTACCCGTCGAGGCACAGGTTAACGGTGAGGGTGCGAAGCCACGGGCCGATGCTCGCCGCGCCGCGGATCTCGTTGAGCCGACTGTAGGCGCGCACGAAGGTCTCCGCGACGGCGTCCTCGGCGTCCTCGCGGTTGCCCGTATAGCGCCACGCTGTGCGGAGCAGCATGTCCGAGTAGCGGCTCACCAGCTCTTCGAAGCCGGAGTCGTCACCCAGAAGCGCTTTCGCCACGAGCGCGGCGTCCGTTGGGCCGCTCTCAGCAACCATCATCTTGGCAACCACGGCCGCCTTCGTCCTCACTCCACAGATGATGACGGTCCACCCGGGAACGAGGTTGACGGCTTGTCAGGGCCCAGCCACTACGGAGAAGGCAGCGATTCAGTGCCCGATGCGGGCTCGAAGGTTACGTCCTCAACCATCCACATTGTCTGCGTGCTCTGCTTCATGCGCAGGACGCAGTTGGCTGTCCCCTTGTCGCCCGTCAGCATCACGGAAACGCGCGCGGTGCCCGCACCCTTGTTCTCCTCAGTGTGCATCTGCGGCATCCCGCCGGCCCCGGAACTGGACCCGATGTCCGACATGGCTCCGACCTCGTCCCTGATCTTCTGCGCGAGCTTGTCCACCTCGGATCGACCGCCCACGGTTAGCTGGGCGGCGGAGTCGAGCTGTCCGGTCTGCACGTTGGCGAGCCAGCCCATAGCCATTACGCCCGGCATGCCGCCCATCTGTTTGTACGCGTTGGCCGCGCGGTAGCCGGGTATCCCGCAACAGATGCCGGCCCCCAGGAGCGCCAGGACGCCCAGGATCCCCGCGACCAGACACCCCCACTTCCATGCCGGCCACGGGGCCTTCGCGCCGGGCGGGGGCGGCGGCGCGTAGTACTGCGGTCCGGGGCCGGGCTGAGCCGGGTCCGGTGGTGGTTGGTAGGTCATGTTCCATGTCCTCTCCTACGCCGACGTGGCGGTTCGGTCGCTCTTCCTACGCACTACGCACGCGACTCGCGCCGCCTGACAACAGCCTGTCCTGACCAGACCGACGCGACACGCTGGGCCGTCGTGCCTTCGATAAACCGCTGCTGAGACCAGACGAATCCCGCCGGCGGACGTAGCGCATCCCAGTCGACCGTGGGCTCACATCCGCGCTTCCACTCATCCAGTCGGGCGCGAAGCCGCTCCTCAACTCCAGAGCACCCTTCGGCGCCAAGAAGGTTAGTTCCCTCTCCCGGGTCGGCCCGCAGATCGTAGAGCTCGCCCTCTACAATGTTAGCCGGGTCGAACATGGGATGCATCCTCCGCGGGTGGTCGACGGGCAGGCGGCTCTCGACGTCCGCCATCCGAGGGTAGTCGGTCAGCTTCCACTCATCGGTCCGTACGCTGCACGCCGGCTCGGTCATGAGGGCGGGGATGAAGGTCTCGGCGAAGACCGCGTCGCGGAACGGCCGCGACGGGTCTTCCAGCAGAGGCACCATCGACCGCGCCTGCATCGCGTCCGGGACGGCGATGCCGCAGAGCTCGAGCAGCGTCGGCGCAAGGTCGATCTGCTGCACGAGTGAGCGACAGACCCCCGGCCCCACGCCCGGCACGGACATGAGCAGAGGAGCGCGGGAGGTGGGCTCCCAAAGCTGAGCCCACTTCTCGATCCAGCCGTGCTCGCCGAGGCAACTCCCGTGGTCGGAGGTGAACACCACGATGGTGTTCTGCCCTAGGCCCGATCGCGCCAGGCCCTCGAGGAGCCGCCCGACTTGGTCATCGATGTACGCAACGATCCCGCGGTACGAGGCCCGGCACCGTCGTATGTCCTCCTCATCCAGCTCCCCGTAGCGCCGGGTATCGAAGAAGAGCTGCACCAGCGTAGGCTTGCGGCGGCGATCGCCGCGAAAGCTCTCCGGCACTTCCTCCGCGTAGGGATCGAACATCAGCGAGTAAGGCGCGGGCGGCGCGTAAGGCGTGTGCGGCTGGTTGATCGAGACCCGCAGGAAGAGGGGCTGGGACCGATCGTGCGTCGCCAGTCGGCGCAACGCGGCGTCAACCGTGAGAGCGGCCTTGCACTCCTCAGGGGGCACGGGCGACTCACCCCAGATCACGATCGGCAACTCCCCGTCGAGCCGCTTGTAAGCCACCGTCCGACGGAGCACGTGGTCCGGCGTGCCGAACGGCGAGAAGCTGTCGCCCCTGTCTTCGTGGTGCGAGAAGCCGGAGACCTCGATCGGCCAGGGGAGTTGGTACTTGCCAACATTCTCGGTGCGCCAGCCGCTTTCGGCGAACAACCGGTAGAAACTCGTGCGCTCCTCCCCTTCGATAGAGGGCGTCGCGTTGTCGAGACAGCCATTCGACCGCGCGTACCGGCCGGTCGCGAGCGCCGCTCGGGAGGGCATACAGATCGGGCACGGAACGTAGCAGCGCTCGAAGACGACGGAGCGTTCGGTAAGTGAGTCGATGTGCGGTGTGCGAGCCAGCGGGTCGCCGGCGAAGCCGAAGAAGTCGGCCCTCAGCTCGTCGCAGTAGACCATGAGGATGTTGGGCTTCATGTTGCGGGCTCGATTCGCTGGGGTAGGTCGGGTGTCCTCGCGTCGCGCGAGCAGGAGTCTGCTGTGAGCGCGCGCGGCCGCGTTCTCGCGGTCGATCTAGGTACAGGCGCGGTCAAGGCAGGTGTCTTCGAGCCCGGCCTTGCTGAGCCGCTGGCGCTCGCCGCCGCTCCGTACCGCGTGCCCACCGACCGCGTACATCCGGAACGCGCCGAGGTCGATGCCCAAGAGTGGCGCTCGGCTGCCGCGATCGCGATCGCGAGCTTGCCCGACGGCCTGAGAAGGTCGGTCGCGGCCGTCGGGCTCACGGGCCTATTCCCCGCCGTCGTCCCCCTCGATGCGGACGGGCGCGCCCTTGCGCCAGCGATCCTATACTGCGACCGCAGGAGTGTTGCTCAGGTCGAGCGCCTTCGCGCGGAGCGCACGGCTGAGCTCATCGAGCGCATCGGCGGAAGCGTGCTCACGTGCGGCACGACCTCCCTCACCAGCTGGCTGTGGGTGCGCGAGAACGAACCCGAGATAGCGCAGCGTGCTCGGTGGTACGGGCACGCCTCGACGTGGCTGGGCGCCTGGCTCACGGGCGAGATCGCGATGGACCGGAGCAACGCCGCGATGAGCGGTCTCCTCGATAGCGGGCGCGGCGAGTGGTCCTCGGAGGTCGCTGACGCGGTCCGGGTCGATCTCGCATGCCTCCCCAGGCTGGTGTCGGGCACCGAGGCCGTGGGGATGCTGCTGCCCGAGCCGGCCGCGGATCTGGGCCTGCCGACGGGCACCCCGGTGGCTCTCGCGGGTGGCGACACGGCCTGTGCCGCTGTCGGCGCGGCGTGCCTCGAGCCGGGGGAGTGCTTCATCTCGAGCGGCACGACGGACACGATCTGCCTGTGCCTGGACAGGTACGCCTTCGACCCGCGCTTGTTCAGCACGGTCCACGCGCTGCCGCGCAGGTGGCTGTCGATGGCGCCGACGACGTACACCGGTGGGAGCATCGAATGGGCCGCGCGACTGCTGCACGGGGACCCTTCGGTGCAACCGTTGCTGGCCGATGCGGCGGAGGTCGCGATCGGCGCCGGCGGGCTGGTGTTCATCCCGTACCTCATGGGGGAGCGTTCGCCCGTTAACGACCCGCTCGCACGGGGTGTGCTGGTCGGTATGACGCCCGAGACCGACCGCCGCCACGTCGCGCGCGCGGTAGTCGACGGCACGTCGCTGGCGATCCGCTCGTGCGTGGACGCGCTCGCCGAGGCGAACGGCGTCCGGCCGGACACCATCACGATCGTCGGCCGCCCGGCGTCGTCCGAGCTGCTCAACCGCTCGCGGGCGGCGGCGTGCGGAGTACCCGTGCGGGCGCTCGCGTTCGAGGAGGGCACGCTTCTCGGCTCGGCAGCCTGCGGCGCCGTGGCGGGCGGGCTGGCGAAGACGACCGATGACGTGACGGGACCGTTCCTGGCGTCCGCACGCATCTTCGAGCCTCGGCCCTCCGCTGCGGAAGTGTACGACCGCCTGTACCCTCTTTTCCGCGACACCTATCGCTGCCTGGCTGGCGCCGGTCTGTTCGCGCGACTGGGGCAGGTTTGAGCGGCACGGGCCCTGAAGCCCTCGGTGATCGTTGAGCTGGCATGCAAGACCGGAGTGCTGGGACCCGGTACAAGGCAATGCGCGGGCGATGCTCGCGCTCACGCGGAGGGGGTTGCCCCCATGCGGAGGGAAGCCGCAGGCATCGTCGTCCTGGCCTGTCTCCTCCTCACTGTCACTTCATCTCCCGCGCATGCGTGGGCCGTCAAGGCCCACCTGTTCATCGCCAACACCGTCATGGAAGACCTGGCGGACGGGAAGCTCACCGTCCGCGCGGTCGAGACGGGGCCGGGCGGCGAGCGCCTCACTGTCGACCCGCCGCTTGGGGAGATCGAGGTGCCGCCCGACATCGTGCAGGCGATCATGAACAACCGCGCGGCCTTCCGTGCGGGCGCCGCGGGCCCCGACGGCTACCCGGACATCTACTTCGGGCAGTCGATCATCCACCCGTACGAGCCCGGCCAGCCATGGCGCGCGATCGACTGGGGCCGGCACCTGCTCGAGCGGGCTCGCGACTACGAGGACGGCGAGAGCCGCGAGCGCGCCATCGCGTTCGCCTACGGGTTCCTAGTGCACATCGCCTGCGACGCGATCGGACACACGTGGGTGAACAGCCACTCGGGCGGGGCGTGGGACTGGGGCAACATGACTATCGTGACGACCCACGTGTCCCTAGAGTCCTATGTGAACTCGAAGCTGCCGGAGACCGAGTTCGAGGGCGACCCCGACAACATCAACGTGGACAGCGGGTTCCTCACTGAGGCGCTTCTGCTCGACGACGACACGCAGTCGTCGGTCGTTCGAGCGGGCTACCTGAAGGCCCTCGTGGACTACTGGGACTTCTTCGACCGGGCTCAGGCGAAGATCGACCGCCTGCTCGATCGCACATGGAACATCGACATCTCGGGCGGGGCGCTCTCGGCCATGCGCTCGGCGCTCCGGCACCAGCGCGGCGTCGCCTGGGACGCGCTGAACGCATGGATCAACACCAGCACCGCCACGGTGGGCGACCTTGCGCAAGGCAGCTACATCCGCATTCCCGGCTACGTCTCCGACTGGATCTGGACCTGGACCCCGCAGCTCATGGGCGTCCCCGGGGGCGTGCTCACGGCGCTGGAGTACCTGGGCTGGCCGATGAGCGTGGTGTCCGACTGGCTCAACGAGCGTTTCATGCAGCTCCTTGAGGAGGTCTACAATGCGCTGCTGCGGGATACGTTTGAGGCGCTCACGGACCCGCAGGTGTTCCTGGACCAGACGCAGACCCCCGAGGCACGTGAGCGGATATACGAGGAGATGGCGCTCGATCGGGATGCGGGCGTCCTCAACCCGGACATGTTCTACGCGCTCTATGACTCGATCGCGCTTAGCAAGCTGTGCCTTATGGACGGCGACGCCATCGGAGCTGTCGGAGCGGCGCTCGGAGTGACGATTCCGTGGTCCGGCTCGGACGATCACATCCTGTACGACTGCGTGAACAGCCTCGACGCATCGAACCAGCTTGGCCTCTACCCGCCCTTCCGCCTTCTCGAGACCCCGGAGCTCACGGACAACGCTTACAAGCGGCTGTTCAAGGGCGATCCGTACGCCGCGTCGCCGTCGTCCATCGATCCTGCTCACTTGTTCGTATACAGCGACGGCACCGGCGGCCTCGTGTTCGCGACTCCGGTGCTCGACCCGTGCAACGAGGGCTCACGGATCGTCGCCTACGTCTACCAGGAGAATGAGGGCGGCGGCGCGGATGTGCGGACGCCCTTCTCCGAATCCGGCATCCCAACCCTGATGGCCGAGGGCTGCTTCACCTCACTCATCCGCAACGACCCCTACCTTCCCGCCACGGGACGCTCCCACCGCTACCACCTCGCTACCGCACTCGCCCAGGAGGGGTCGAACGAGCTGCTCGAGGACCGTGGCGTCGACATCGTCGTCGACGAGGCGACGCCCTGGACGGCCCGCGCGTCGGCCCTCCCGCCGGAGCAGGTAAGCGCGATGGTGACGCAGATGCTCATCGACGCGGGCGTCGATCCCGCGGGCCTGCCACCGGGCGGCTTGACTGAGGAGCACATGGAGGGTGTTGCCAATCAGTGGTATCAGGCGCAACTCGATGCGATGGACCAGACCATACAGGGGTTCGAGCAGGCGATCGCCCAGGCTCAGGCGGATGGCAACGCCCAGACCGCGACGGCCCTTGCACAGCAGCTACAGGCAACGAGGGAGGCACGCCAGCGGCTCATCGACCAGGGGCCACCCGGAGGGCGGCGCGGGCAAACGACAGAGGGCCCGGGCGAGCCGTTCGTCTACAACGAACACATGCTGACCGGCATGACCGAGGCGCTGCGCAACGGGGAGCTGACCAGGGACACCAGCCCGCCATCTTTGCCGGGCGACGACACGGGTCAGTGGTCGGACTTCCTGGGGAACTCCACGTGGCTTATCGGCACCGTCACCGATGAGGCAGGGCAGCCACTCGAGAACGCGACGGTCACGCTCGTCGAGCGAACGATCTTCGACCAGCTTCGTGCCGTGACCGGCGTGCCGGAAGTGCGCTTCCAGGACTGGTACCTGCAGGGGCTGTACCTCTTCGGCCGCACGAACCCGGCGGGGCAGTATCTCATCCCGTTCTCCCAACCGCACGACTACATTCTCGTCGCCAGCGCCCCCGGCTTCGCGAAGCGCGAGGTGCCGGTGACGGTCACCGTCGGTGAGGCGCCGGGAGCTTTGCTCGATCCCGTCGCGCTCTCGCGCGAGCCGACCGAGGGGGCGTCCGAGCAGACAAGCCCGACCACATCGGGCCAGCCGGCGGCGCATCCGGGGATCATCATCGAGACCGACCCGCCCCTTGTGAACTGGGAGCAGGCTGACGCGGACGGAGTCGCCGAGGTGCGTGTGAGGCTCACCGCGATCGGAGGGCTTGCGGGCACCTTGTCGCTGTCGCTCGAGGACCTGCCGCACGGCGTCACCGCGGAGCTGTCGCCCGACACGGTCGAGATCGCGGAGACCGCTGAGGCCGTGATCCGGCTCACCGCGGAGGAGGGCGCCGCGGGCGCGGGACGCGCCCGGTTGGTGGCGGAATGCGGCGGCGTTACCCAGACCGTCCCGCTCTATGTCGCGCTTGGTTTGGGCACTCTCGGGATCGAGGGCGATGAGCTTCGTCTGTCGCCGGGAGAGGACACCACGTTCAAGCTGCGGTACGACGGCGAGGGGCAGGCGCCGCGCGTTTTCGTCGACGAGTTGCCGCGGGGGCTCTCGGTGAGGGTCCGCGCGGTGAAGCAGAACCGCGACGTCGAGCCGCTCACGGTCGACGCCCTCACGGTGCCGCGGGCGCAGGAGGCGGCTGAGGCGCTGAGGCCGCTCATCCCAGCGATAGCGGCGGAGCCGCCTGTGCTGATCGCTGTCACCGAAGAGGAGGTCCGTGCCGCGCCCCGGCGGGCGCTGACGCTGGGCGTTCTGCTGGCCCCCGAGGGGTGGCTCGAGGTCACGCTCGCAGCGAGCGAGGACATCGAGCCTGGCGAGTATGGGATCCCCGTTCGGCTGCAGTATGGCGAGAACTACGTCGTCAGGAAGGTCGTGACGGTCACCATCGAGTAGGGGCTGTCGCCGGGTCGCCTCCCCGCCCTCGGGGGGGAGCGCGTGCGTAAGGGCGAGCCAACGTGTTCGCCCAGGGCGGCCGCGTTGGAACGGTCCCACGTGGTAGAGCTGCGAGGGAGAGAACGGAGGGCCCAATGCCCACGCTTGCCACCTGCTTGATGCTCGTCTCCGCGCCCATCGGGCTCCTGCCGAACGGCGGCTTCGAGGAGGGCGGCGCCATGCCCGACGGCTGGACGCTCGAGTCGGCAGGCGGACAGGCCACGGCCGAGCGGGCGACGGGCGACGCGTCCGAGGGCTCGGCATTCGCGCGCATGACTCGCGCGGATGACGGTCAGGCGGACCTTCGGCCGGCGACGGGCTACGTGCAGCTCACCACGGGCAGGGCCTACCTGCTGACCGCGTACGTGAGGGCCTCGAACGTGGCCGACGGCTCCCACTCCGTGGAACTGCAGTGGTTCAGCGGCGGGGGCTTCATCGGACGCGACGTTGCCCAGGCCCGGGTCGGGGGCCGCTGGGTCACCGTCGGGGTCGGGCCGCTGCTTCCACCGGCGGGCGCAACGAGGGTGATAGTGCTCCTGCGCTCCCACAAGGCCGGCACCTACGACTTCGACGACGTGCGGCTGACGGAGGTACCCGACATGCCACAGTGCTTGCTGCTTAACCCGGGCTTTGAGTCGGACGCGGACGGCGACGGTGTGCCGGACGGATGGACGCCGAGCGACCAGGGCGCCGCGGTCGACACCGGGGTCGTGGCCTCGGGCCAGCATAGCGCCAGGCTGTCGCGCGAGGCCGCGGATGCGCCGGCCGCTGCCTGGCGGCAGCAGGGCGTCGCGGTCGACGCGGGCCGGCGCTACGAGCTCTCCGCGGCGACAAGGTGCGACTCTTTCGGCCGGGAGTTGCGCATCGCCATTGAATGGTCCCGCGGCGGCGAGGTGCTCAAGACGGACGAGTACAGGGACCAGACCCTCGAGGCATGGCAGCGGAAGCGCCTCGCGGCAGTCTGCCCGCCCGAGGCCGACCGCGCGAGCATCATCCTTGAGCTCGTTTCGGAAGGCACCGTCTGGTTCGACGATGTCGCGCTCTCCCCGCAGGATGTGCTCGCCGAGGTGACGCTCGACATCGCCTCGCCGAACCCTCGCGGGCTGCTGCGCCGCGGGCTCGACGCGGACAACGTGGAGTGCGCTTGCCGAGCGACATCCGCGGTCGAAGGCGCGCGTTGCCGAGTCACGATGATCGATGAGGCCGGCGCCGAGAGGCATGAGGAGCAATTCGCCCTGCCGTCGGACGCGCGGCGCCTATCGGTTCCCACCGCGGCCATGCCGCTCGGGCGGTACCTGTTGCGCGCCGACGTCCTGTCGCCCGAGGGCGAAGCGCTTGCGAGCGACGTAGCCTACATGGACGTCCTTCCGGCGGACGCCAAGGGCGTCTTCTTCAGAGGCGACCACGTGGCAGTCGTCAATGGCGCGCCCTGGTTTCCGATCGGCCTCACGTCGATCTCGCCTACCGACGACGAGGCCGCCGGGCTGGCCGAGGCCGGCTTCAACCTGCTCATCACGGGCGTCGTCTCGCAGGGTACATCCGAGGAGATGAGGCGCGTCCTCGACCGCGCGGCCCAGCTCGGCATCTACGCGATGGAGTGGGACAACGCGTGGGTCTACCCGCCGGGCGGGACTCCGCCGGACGCACGCGAGGCCGCCCTGCGGAAGATGGCCGAGAATGCAGGCGACCACCCCGCGTTCATCGGGCTGATGTGCGACGAGGCGATCTGGAACGGGGTGCCGCTCTCTGACGTCCAGCACGCCTACCGCACGATGCGTCAGCTCATGCCAACGAGGCTGTTCTGGCAGAACCAGGCGCCGCGGAACACTATCGCGGACCTCGCGCGCTACTGTCGGAACGCCGATGTGTCCGGCATGGACATCTACCCGGTCGACATGCCGGAGCACTCGGACCTGCCGAACAAGACGCTGAGCGTCGTCGGCGACGAGGTGAGGAAGAACATCGCCACCGTCGAGGGCCGCAAGCCGATCTGGGCGATCCTGCAGGGCTTCGGCTGGAACGTGTGGTCGGAGGACACATCGGCCCACAAGCGCGCGCCAACATGGGACGAAACGCGGTTCATGGCCTACGACGCGATCGTCAGCGGAGCGACGGGCGTCATCTACTGGGGCGCCAGCTACGAGAAGCGCGACACCCCGATCTGGTCGTTCCTTCGCCGGATGGCGTCCGAGCTCCGCGAGCTCACGCCGATGCTCGTGTCCTCCGAGCGCGTGGACATCCCCGCCACCGGGGGCGTACTGACGATGGGTCGGATGGTTGAGGGGAAGATCTGGGTCATCGCGGTCAATGAGTCCTCGTCGCCTCTGGCGGCCGAGCTGACACTCCCCGAGGGCACCGGTCCACTCGCCCGATGGAAGGAGGACGGTCCCGGCCCCGCGGTCGATGGTACGCTGCTAAGGGACGAGTTCGCGCCATTCGGTCTGCATGTGTACCGGTAGAGCCAGTCCGCACGCCCCCCACCCTCGGGGGAGGGAAGACACGCGGCTAGGGTTAGGGATGAGACTCGACCGTCGTGAATTCATCGTCGCCGCGGGGATCGCCGGCGCAGCCGCGACTGTGGGGACGGCGCGTGCCGGAGGAGGAGCGCCCATGCTTGAGCACAACTCCGGAAGGCAGTCCTTCCCGATCGAGACGCACGAGGTGGACGTGTGCGTCGTGGGCGGAGGGATGGCCGGCCTCTGCGCCGCCGTCGCGGCTGCGCGGCACGGCGCGCGCACCGTGCTCATGCAGGATCGCCCGGTGCTCGGCGGCAACGCCTCGAGCGAAACCCGTGTGCACGTCTGTGGCGCCGACCGGCACAACCAGGTCAAGAACATGCGCGAAACGGGGATCCTGGAGGAGCTGAGGCTCGAGAACCTGTACCGGAACCACCAGCGCAGCTTCTCGGTCTGGGACACGGTTCTCTACGAGACCGCGATGCTGCAGCCCGGGTTGACGCTTCTCCTCAACTGCTCGTGCCTCGACGCGGCCATGGACGGTCCGCGGATTGAGAGCGTCACCGGCTGGCAGCTTACGACGCAGACGCTCCATCGAGTGTCGGCGGGCATGTTCATCGACTGCTCGGGCGACGCGATCCTCGCACCCCTCACCGGCGCGGCCTGGCGCATGGGCCGGGAGGCTGGGCGAGAGTACGGCGAGTCCCTCGCGCCCGAGACGCCCGATGAGCGCACGATGGGCATGACGTGCCTGTTCCAGACGCGCCGGCACGACTCGCCGCAGCCCTTCGAGCCGCCGTCGTGGGCCTACACCTTCGATGAGTCCGACCTCCCCTACGGCGCTCGGGGACACGGCTGGTGGGAGATGGGCTACTGGTGGATCGAGCTCGGCGGCGAGGAGCACACGATCCGCGACACGGAGCGCATCAAGCACGAGCTGCTTAGGACCGCGTACGGCGTCTGGGACCACATCAAGAATGGCGGTGATCACGGGGCGGAGAACTGGGCGCTCGAGTGGATCCAGTTCATCCCCGGCAAGCGCGAGAGCAGGCGGTACATCGGCGAGCACGTGATGACGCAGCATGACATCGAGTCCGGCGGGCGCTTCGAGGACACGGTGGCGTATGGCGGCTGGACGATGGACGACCACCCGCCCGCGGGGTTCCGCGGCGCCAAGCTTGGGCATCCCGCGGCCGTCATGACGCAGTGCCGCTCGCCCTATGGCATCGCCTACCGGAGCCTCTACTCGCGGAACGTCCCGAACCTCCTCTTCGCCGGTCGTTGCGCGAGCTGTACACACGTTGCGATGAGCTCGACACGAGTGATGGGCACCGGGTCGAGCATGGGCCAGGCGGCCGGCACGGCGGCCGCGCTGGCCGCGAAGCTGGGCGTGGAGCCGAGCGGCTTGCTCGACCACATGTCCGTTCTCCAGCAGGCGCTCCTTGCCGATGACTGCTACGTGCCGGGCCTCGTGCGCGAGTTCTCGGACCTGACGCGCACGGCGGACCTCACGGCCTCACAGGGCGATCCGGAGCCGGTGCGCGACGGGGTCAGCAGGCCTGTGGCCGGGGACCCGCACTCGTGGACGTGCCGGGTCGGGGATCATGTGGAGTACTCCTTCGACGGCCCGCGCCGGTTGCGCGAGGTAGCCCTGGTCCTCGACTCAGCGCTCGAGAAGAACGTGCAGATGAGCTACCACCAGCGGGACGACCAGCTCACAGCGCCTCCATCGGAACTTCCGCGCGCCCTGCGAGTGGAGGCGCTCCGGTCGGGCGAGTGGCGGACGTGTGCCGACGTCGCGCACAACCGGCAGCGGCTCGTGCGCGTGCCCGTGGACATCGAGGCCGAGAGCGTGCGCCTGAGCATCGACGGGACGTGGGGTGACGATGAGACGCGGGTGTTCAGCTTCAGTGTCGAGTGACCCGCACCGCATCGCATTCATCGGCCTAGGGTCAAACCTGGGCGACCGCATGGGGGCGCTTCTGCGCGCCCTGGCTCTCCTCGACACCACAGCCGGCCTGCGAGTGTCCGCCGTGTCGCCTGTCTACGAGACGGAGCCGGTGGGACTTGAGGAGCAGCATCCGTTCCTCAACGCCGTCGCCCGCGTCGAGACGACGCTCACCGCCCGCGCCCTGCTCGAACGGTGTCAACAGGTCGAGAGTGAGCTGGGAAGAGAGAGGGCCGTGCGTTGGGGCCCGCGGACCATCGACCTGGACATCCTCCTGTACAACGGTGAACGGGTTCACGAGCCCGACCTTAGCATCCCTCACCCGCGGCTTGCGGAGCGCGCATTCGTCCTGCGTCCGCTGGCCGATCTCGCGCCCGACCTGCGCCTGCCCGACAGGAGGGCGGTGGCGCAGGCGCTGGCAGCCGTCGGAGAGAAGGGCGTCCACCTGTACGGCACCATCGCACGCTGAGGGTGAGCGGCCTTGCCGGTGTTCGAGCTCAGGGCCAAGACGCGCGAAGGCCGCGAGCTAACCACCACCGTAGTCAGCCAGAACCGCGAGGTGGCTGTAAGGCGCGTCCGCGCGCGCGGCGTATACGTCGTGGCGGTGAGGCGCCTGCGCGCCGGACGAGGCGGCTCCAGCGGCTGGCTGGCAGGCGTCCTGCGCCCCGTCTCCCCGGCCGCGAAGGCTGTCTTCCTCCGGCAGCTTCACGAGCTCCTCACCGCAGGCATCGGACTTGCGGAAGCCTTCGACCAGCTCAGGTTCCGAGTGTCGGACGCGAGGCTCCGCAGGCTCTGCGATGAGGCCCGGGCCGAGGCGACCGCCGGGCGGTCGCTGTCGGAGATCCTCGCCGCCAGGCCGGGCGTGATCGAGCCGTGGATCGCCGCCGCGCTCGGGGCCGCGGAGCGCGCGGGCGCGGTGGACAAGCTCCTGCCGTCGCTGGAGCAGGACATCAGGAACGATGAGCGGGAGCGCAGGCGCGCGACGTTCCCCGCGATCTACACGAAGGCGATCGCGGTGTTTGCCGTTATCGCGGCCACTATGCCGATCGCCATCACTCACGGACTCGCGGGCTGGCTCACGAACACGCTCGTCAACGGCCTCCCGCTTCTCGCACTCGCCTGGGTCGCGCTGACCGGAGTGCGGGTCGTCGCGGCACTGCCGCCGGTGCGCGGGCTGCTCGACCGGACGCTGATGCGCGTGCCCGTCATTGGCAGAGGCAGACGAACCGTCTATGCTCTGCGCTTCCTGCGCGCGTACACCGCACTCATACATGCGGGCGCGTCTCCACAGGAGGCCTTCGAGGCCGCCTCATCGGCTGCCGGGCCCGCCTGGCTCGAGATGCGCGGGGAGTACGCGGCCGACCACCTCCGGCGGGGCGGCGATCTGGCCACCGCCTTGCGGATGTTCGGCCTCCTGGACAGGCAGACTCGCGGCCTGATCGAGACGGCGGAGGACACGGGCGAGCTTGACAACGTGCTGGAGGATTCGGTTCGGATGCTCGAGGAGTCGGCTGACCGGGAGTCGATCCGACGAACGGTCTGGGTGTGGGCCCTGCTGCTCCTCCTGTCCGCGGTGCTCGTCATCACCGGGGTCGTGCTCGGGATGGTGGGCTACTACAAGAAGCTGATGGAGATGTTTGACTCGCTCATGGAGGGGTCGTAGGGGGCAACGGGCTTCAGCCCACGCCCTTACCGCCGGCCCCCCTCCCCGGGGAGGGACATGACTTCAGAGATGCAGCTTCGCAGAACGCCGCTGTTCCACGTCCATGTCGAGGAAGGCGCGAAGATCGTCGCCTTCGCCGGCTGGGAGATGCCGGTACAGTATCAGTCGATCATCGCGGAGCACGCCGCCGTCCGTGGCGCGGCCGGCATCTTCGACGTGTCGCACATGGGCCGCTTGCGGGTGACGGGGCCGGGGGCGCTCGCGAGCGTTCAGCTCGCGGTGACGAGTGACGTCTCGAAGCTCGAGGCCGGGCAATGCGTCTACTCGCTATTGCTCACCGAGGATGCCGGTATCGCTGATGACCTGTTTGTCTACTCGCCCTCCGGCCGGGACGACGAGCTCACGCTTGTGGTGAACGCGGTGAACACCGACAAGGACCTGGCGATGATCCGGGCTTGCATGTCGGACGCCAAGCTGGCGGACGAGACGCCGACCACGGCGATGATCGCGCTCCAGGGCCCAAAGGCCGAGGCGATGCTGGCCCCGCTGACCGATCTTGACCTTGGCTCGCTGAAGCTCCACCGATTCGCGGTCGGCACAGTTGCCGGGACGGAAGCGACCGTGTCGCGCACGGGCTACACCGGTGAGGACGGCTTCGAGATCGTGACGCGCGCCGAGGACGGCCCGACGCTGTGGCGCGCCCTGCGGGCGGCGGGCGCTGTCTCGTGCGGGCTCGGCGCGCGGGATGTCTTGCGGCTGGAGGCGGCCTACCCGCTGTGGGGCCACGAGATAGACAACGACACGAGGCCGTCCGACGTCGGGGCCGCGCGGTTCTGCTCCGCCGAGAAGGGCGACTACGTGGGGCGCGCGGCGCACGAGGCATACGCCGCGGCCGGCCCGTTGAAGTGCCTGGTCGGCCTCCGGATGACGGCGAAGAGGATTGCGCGAGAGGATGCGGAAGTCCGTGTGTCGGGCGCCGCGGAAGGCAGAGTCACGAGCGGTACATACTCACCAGTCTTGGGTTGCGGCATAGCACTGGCACACGTCGCCAACCCCCACCGTAAGCCGATCCGCGAGCGCCGGGCCGAACTCGCCGGTCGAGCGGCGGTCTGCGTGACCGGGTCTGTCGAGGTCCCGGCGCTGTTCGTGGACCTGCCGTTCTACAGGCGCGGGCAGCTTCATTGATGGGGCCGGCGAGCCCCGAGAGTGAGGAGACGAGGAATGCCTTACCCGAGCGAGCTGAAGTACACGGCCGAGCACGAGTGGATCAGGGTCGAGGGCGACATCGGCACGGTCGGCATCACCAGCCACGCCGCCGAGGAGTTGGGGGACATCGTGTTCGTCGATCTGCCCGACGCGGGCCGAGTCGTGGCGAGGGGCCGTACGTTCGGCACCATCGAGTCGGTAAAGACTGTCGCCGATCTGTACATGCCTGTCTCGGGCGAGATCACCGAGGTCAACGAGGCCCTCAACGACGCGCCCGAGGCTGTCAACGAAGACCCGTACGGCGCGGGCTGGATCGTCAAGATCAAGCTCTCCGACCAGTCCGAGCTCGATACCCTCTTGTCCGGCGACGCCTATGAGGGGACACTGTAGGAGCGTGAATCCATCCGCTCCTCCCCCTGGGGGAGGCCGCGCGCAGCGCGGGCGAGGGTGGTCCCGAAAGGGATGATGAGGTGACACTTGCCACTCCCTGTGACGCGGACGGCCGAGGGATGCTCGCGTCCCTCGGCCTGTCCGACGTGATGGAGCTTTTCTCCGAAGTGCCCGAGGACGCCAGGCCCTCGGGCGCTTTTCGTTTGCCTGGGCCCCTGAGCGAGATGGACCTGCTGGCGCACATGCGCGACATCGCCGCCGAGAACGTGGGCGGGTCGCACACCGTGTGCCTTGCGGGTGGGGGCGTGTACGACCACTACTCGCCGGCCGTAGTGGACTACGTCATCCAGCGCGGCGAGTTCCTGACCGCGTACACATCCTACCAGCCTGAGATCAGCCAGGGGTTCCTAGCGGCGATGTACGAGTTCCAGACACTCGTCTGCGAGCTCTACGGACTCGACGTCGCCAACGCGTCACTCTACGACGTGGGCACCGGCCTCGCGGAGGCCGCGCTGCTCGCCTACGAGGCGACCGGGCGCGACCGCATCGTACTGGCGGGTGCTGTGAACCCGGCCTATGTGGCGTGTCTCCGCACGGTCCTCGGTTCCGAGCCGTCCGGCCAGGTAGTCGCCGTCCCGCAAACCGACGGCACAACCGACCTGGGTGGGCTGGCGAAGGCCGTGGACGACACGGTGGCTTGTGTGGTTGTGCAGCAGCCATCGTTTCTGGGCACGATCGAGGACCTGCACGCGGTTGTCAGCGTCGCTAAGGCCGCCGGCGCGTTGACCGTCGTCTGCGCGGACCCGATCGCGATGGGCATCCTCGAGAGCCCCGGCGCATGCGGGGCCGAGATCGCGGTGGGCGAGGGCCAGGCGCTGGGGCTGCCGATGTCATACGGTGGCCCGTTGCTGGGCTTGCTCGCGACCACGCGGGACCTTGTGCGAGCGCTCCCCGGCCGCGTCGTTGGCAAGACGGTCGACTCAAGCGACAGGCCGGGTTACGTGCTCACGCTGCAGACGCGCGAGCAGCACATCCGGCGCGAGAGAGCGAGCTCCAACATCTGCACCAACCAGGGCCTCTGCGCGCTCGCGGCCACGGTCTACATGTGCGTGATGGGCGCCTCCGGCCTGCGGCGCGCGGCCGCGCTGTGTGTCGTGCAATCGCACAAGCTGCGGGACCTGATCGCATCCACGCCGCTGGAGACACTGAATGAGGCCCCCTTCTTCCAGGAGTTCGCGGTGCGGAGCCCGATCCCGGTGCCCGAGTTCCAGAGGCGCCTCGCCGCCAAGGGTTTCGTCGTCGGCGGCGACGCCTCCGAGGCGACGGGAGTCGAGAACACCCTCCTGCTGTGCGCCACCGAGAAGCGCACGGAGACCGAGCTCGAGGCTTTCGCGGCCGCGGTGAGGGAGGTGCTGTGACATGATGGACGAGGGCCTCATCTACGAACGCGAATGCGGCGATGTCGAGAGCGGTTACCTGCCGGGCGATGCCGAGACTGAGGATCGCGCGCGGGCGTTACTCCCGGGCGCCGCGCTTCGCGACACGCCTCCGAAGCTGCCGTCGGTGACCGAGGCGGAGGCGGTCCGCCATTTCACCCGGCTGTCGCAGCGTAACTACGGCATCGACACCGGGATCTACCCGCTGGGATCTTGCACGATGAAGTACAACCCACGGGTGAACGAGGCCATCGCGCGCCTGCCCGGCCTGGCCGATCTGCATCCCGGCTCCCATCCGTCTCTTGTGCAGGGGATGCTCCGGTTGCTTCGCGATCTTGAGGGGATGCTCGCGGAGATCACAGGCATGGACGCCGTTTCGCTCCAGCCTCCCGCCGGGGCTCAGGGAGAGCTAACCGCCCTTCTGTGCTTCCGAGCCTACCATCGGGACAGGGGAGACCTGGGCCGGACGCGCATCGTCGTGCCCGACTCCTCGCACGGCACGAACCCGGCCTCGGCCGCGCGCGCGAGGCTCGCGGTGAGCACTATCAGGTCGAACGAGCGCGGCCTGACAGACCTGAGCGCTCTGGACGCGGCCCTCGACGACACGGTCGCCGGCTTCATGCTCACGAACCCCAACACGCTGGGGCTCTTCGAGGTTGAGGTGGAGGAGATCTGCCGGCGCGTTCACGCGGCGGGCGGGTTGGTGTACTGCGACGGGGCGAACATGAACGCCCTGCTGGGCATCGCGAGGCCGGGCGACATGGGCTTTGACGCGATGCACCTCAACGCCCACAAGACATTCTCGACGCCACACGGCGGCGGCGGGCCGGGCGCCGGGCCGATCGCGGTCAGGGCCCACCTCGAGCAGTATCTGCCCGTGCCTCGCATCGTCGAGGAGGCGGACGGGAGCCTGACCCTGTCGGGCGAGTTCCCCCAGTCCATCGGCAAGGTCCACTCTTTCTACGGCAATGTCGGCGTGCTCGTGAGAGCCTACGCGTACCTCCTCGCTCACGGCGCGAAGGGGCTGCTCGAGGTCGCGCAACGGGCCGTGCTCAATGCGAACTACCTGCTCAGTCGCGTGCGGGGCTCCTACGAGCTCCCTTATCCGTCGAGGCCGATGCACGAATTCGTTCTGTCCGCCGACCGGCAGAAGGCCCTCGGCTGCAGGGCACTTGACATCGCGAAGCGCCTGCTTGATCTCGGCTTCCACGCTCCGACCGTGTACTTCCCGCTCATCGTGAGCGAAGCGCTCATGATCGAGCCGACGGAGACGGAGACGAAGGCGACCCTCGACGCGTTCGCCGACGCGCTGCTGCGGATCGCGCGCGAGTGCGAAGAGATGCCCGAGGTACTCCAGGGCGCGCCGCACAACGCGCACTCGGCGAGGCTGAACGAAGTGCTCGCCGCAAGGCAGCTCGACCTCCGGCACACCCCGATGTGAGTGTGTGGGGCAGCCCCGTGTTGGCCTATGCCCAAAGGACCGCCCGCGCCATCTCAAGCGCCGCGGGTGTCGACAGAGCCTGCTCACGTTTGCGCGGGCCGGGGGCCGGCAGTTCCGCCCGGCATTCGGTCAGCAACGAGGTGTCGGGCATCACGAGCTCGCGCGTGCGTGCGAGCTCCTCGGCCGACTCGAGCACCTGAGCGGCTGTCGCGCTCTGCCCCATGCGGCCCAGCGCGAGCGCCAGCCCGGCAAGGCTCTCGACCAAGCTGTGTGCTTCTCCAAGAGCCTCTTGCGTCGTGGCGCTCTCGTGGAACAGCCGCGCCGCCCGGATGTGGTCGTCACACCTTAGGTGCACTTGCCCGAGCATGCTCAGCGAGGCGGCAACGCCCCGCAGGTCGCCAATGGCTCGCCTCAGGGCCAGGCCCTCTTCCGCGGCAGTGGTGGCACCCGAGCAGTCGCCGAGCCCTAGCAGGACCGAGGCCAGGTTGTTCAATGCGTGGGCCAGCGTTCTCCGGTCGCCCAGCTCCCTCGCGAGCTGGATGCTCTCCAGGTGGAACCGCTTGGCGGCCGCGGAGTCGCCCCTCTGCCGCGCGAGGTTCCCCAACGTTCTGAGCACATGGGCAACCTGATGGCCGCCTCCGGCGTCCTTCATGCGCTCCAGGCTCTCCTCGAGCAACGCGTTGGCGCGGACGAGCTCGCCCCGCTTCATGGCGAGCAGTCCCAGGTTGGAGAGGGCTGCCGCGATGCCGCGCGCATCGCCGGCTTCTCGCATGTGCCTTAGGCACTGGTTGTAGTGGCGCTCGGCCGACGCGTAGTCTGCTTGAACTAGGCTGAGGTTGCCGAGATTGCCCGTCGCCCCCGCAGCCCCGGCCGTGTCCCCGCAGGCCTCGGACACGCCAACGGCCTCCGACCAGAGCTCCTTGGCGCGCGCGTAATCGCCCTCGTCGTACGCGAGGGCGGCTGCGCCGCACAGAACCTCCCCGAGAACCGGGTCCGGGCGAAGGTCGCCCCTGTCTACGAGGAAGCGCTCACAGTACCGGCGCCCCTCAGACACGTGCCCGCGGAGGTGCCAGTAGTGCCACAGCGCGGCGCAGAGCGCGAGCCCGTCGGGGCGGCTGCCGCCGGCGACGGTCTTCTCGACGGAGTCGCGCAGGTTGGCGTACTCCCGGTCCAGCCTGGCGAGCGTCTCCTGCTGCCCTGGTCCCCTCACGCCGCGACCCTCGCGCTCGGCGAACGCACGCGACGAGTCGATGTACCGGCGGGTCACCGCGTCCGCCTCCGCGGCTTGGTCCAGGCGCTCAAGGCCGTACTGCCTCAACGTGTCGAGCAGGCGGAAGCGCGCCTCGTCCCCGATCTCGTCAGCGGCCACCATGGACTTGTTGACGAGGCCGGCCAGGACGTCGAGCACTCCGGGGGCGTCGAGCGGCTCGAACGCGGCGACTGACTCAGCCGACTCGATGCCGAATCCCCCGGCGAAGACCGCCAGCCTGCGGAACAGCGCCTGCTCCTCTGCTCCCAAGAGCCCATAGCTCCAGTCGATCGTCGCGCGCAGGGCCTGCTGGCGGGCTTCGGCGGTTCGGCTTCCGCCAGTCAGCAGCTTCAGCCGGTCGCTCAGTCGTGCTTCGATCTGCTGAAGCGACAGGACAGCCGTGCGCGCCGCCGCCAGCTCGATCGCGAGCGGGATGCCCTCCAGCCTGCGGCAGATCGCCGCGATGGCCCCGGCTGTCCGGTCATCGAGCGTGACGCGCCCTCCCGTGGCCGAGGCCCGGTCCAGGAACAGCTCCACCGACGCGTAGCCTCCCACGGAGTCCGCGGTGGCGCAGTCCTCGGGCGGCACGGGCAGAGGCTGCACCCTGATGACGCTTTCGCCCGACACCCCGAGCACCTCTCGGCTGGTGGCGAGTACCTGCGTGGCCGGGCAACGCCTCAGCAGTACCTCGGTGGTCGAGGCGCACTCACGGACGAGGTGCTCGCAGTTGTCGAGGATTACAAGGTGCTCGCGCGAGCCTAGATGATCGCTGATTGTGTCGAGGAGCCCGCGGCCGGGCTGCTCCTTCAGGTGGAACGCGGACGCGATGGCCTGCGGCATCTGCTCGGGACGGGCGAGGGGCGCGAGCTCCACGAGCCACACGCCGCCCGCATAGTCGCTCACCAGACTGGCTGCCGACTGCAGCGCGAGCCGGGTCTTGCCGCAGCCCCCCGGACCCGCGAGGGTCACGAGGCGCGACACTCCCAGCCTGCCCCTCACGGTGCCGAGTTCCTCTTCGCGGCCCACGAAGGACGCGATCTGCACCGGCAGGTTGTGGAGGTACCCGTCGAGGGATCGGAGGGGGGGGAACTCCGTGTCCACGCGCGCATCGACGAGCTGGTAGACGTGCTCGGGCCGCGTCAGGTCCTTCAGCCGGTGCTGTCCAAGGTCGCGCACGGAGACGCCCTCGGGCAGGTGATCCTGGACGAGCGCCGCCGTCACAGCCGAGAGCAGCGTCTGGCCGCCGTGCGCGAGAACCTGCAGACGGTCGCACCTGTTGACCGTGGGCCCGTGGTAGTCGCCCCCGAGCTGCCGCACTTCGCCGGTGTGCAGGGCGATGCGGACTCGGATCGGCGTCTCGGTTGGCCACGGATAGGCGTACAGGCGCCGCTGCAGATCGCGCGCCGCCGCCACGGCATCGGTCGGGGAGGCGAAGGCCGCGAACACTCCGTCGCCCAGGTTCTTCACCACCCGGCCGCCCTGAGTCGTTACGCAATCGGCGGCGATGGAGTCGTGCGCCTCCATCGCCGCCTGCATCGTTGTCTCATCTGTCTGCCACAGGCGCGTGCTACCGACGATGTCGGTGAAAAGAAGCGTCACCGCACTTCCGGAGCTCCGCGCGGTACACATCTCTCGCCCTCAGTCGCGGGGCGTCCCTCCTCGGCCGACGAGATGGGCATGCGGTCGCTAGTGCGCATCGAGACCGTCGCGGACGGCCTGGAGAAGAGCCGTGAGATTCGTCTCGTTGACGCTCGACTGCTGCTGCGCCTTGTAGGCCGCAAGCAGGCGTGCGGCGGCGACCTTCACATCGTGACCTGTCACATTGGTGGGGAAGACCGCATTCGCGGCTCGTTTCATGGCCTTCGCCATGTCGGTGATGCCCGCAGCCAACCCTTCGGCCGGTAGCTCGGCCGGCGGCGGCGGGATCAGAGCCGGGACTGACGCCACGTCTACCACCGCGAACAGAAGCGGCGCGTCGTCCGCACGCGGCTTGGCCAGCATGTAGCGAGGAACAGACAGCACCTCATCGTACTTCGACTCGATCAGGGCCTGAACCTGGTACTGAGGAGGCGCGTACGTCCAGCCGTGGCTCACATAGGCTTGGGCGATCTGCGAAGCGCCCTGGGCAAGGAGGTCCAACGCGAGGTCGTGGCCCGTCTTGTTCCTGTGGGCTGCGGCTAGGGATGCTCTGACGACATCATAGAGCGCCTGGTAGCCGCCGGGACCCGAACCGCCCGGTGCTGGCGGAACGCTCTGACACACGAGCTGCACGACGGCGAATAGGAGCGGGGCATCGTCCTCACACGGGGGTTGGGTAGGATCGTTAGGGTCAGGAATGCTGGGCACCTCTGCCACCCCTTTCTAGGAGACGCGAAGAGGCGGACCACGGCGCGTGGGGGAGCGACACGCGGATCCGCCACGCCCGTCACCGCGCGGTGCGACTTCCAGGCGAGCCGACCTTGCACCTCTGTCCCGGAACCGTCGTCCGCGCCGACTCCCCTACCCCTTCAGCCCGGTCAGCGTGATGCCTTGGATGAACGTGCGTTGGGCGAGGAAGAACACGAGGATCAGCGGAGCGACGATGAGCGTCGACGCGGCCATCAACAGGTTCCACTGCGTCCCGCCGTGCTGGCTCTGGAAGAACTGCAGACCGAGGGAGAGCGTGAACATCCGCTGGTCCGTCAGGTAGATCAGTGGCCCGAGGAAGTCGTTCCATGTGTACATGAAGTGGAACAGCGCCACCACGGCGAGCGCCGGCTTCGCGAGGGGCACTATCACGTTCATGAAGATCTGAAGCTCCGAGCATCCGTCGATACGCGCCGCGTCCGACAGCTCGGTCGGGATGGTGCGAAAGAACTGCCTCAGGAGGAAGATGTTGAAGGCGCTCCCGAACCACGCCGGCACCCAGAGTGGCTTGAAGGACCCCACCCAGCCCAGCTCGCGGAAGATGCCGAAGATCGGCACCATGATGACGGGAAAGGGGATCATCATCGTCGCGAGCGTGGCGGCGAAGAGCGCGTCCCGTCCGCGCCACCGCAGCCGGGCGAAGCCATAGGCGACGAGGGCGTTCGACATGACCGTACCGGCCGTCCCCAACACCACGAGGTACAGGGTGTTCAGAGCGTACCGGACGAAAGGCGGCGCCGGATCCTCCTTCGGCTTCCACCGCTCGCGGTCAACGATCACATTGGCGTAGTTCTCCCACCTGAACTTGTACTCTTTGGGGATCCACGTCGGCGGGTTGTCCATCGTCTCATCGATGGGCTTAAGCGATGTCGCAACCATCCAAACGAGGGGCGCGAGGAAGGTCAGGCCGAGGACGGTGAGCAGCACGAAGACGGCGACCTTGCCCCCTATGGAACGTATCTGCACCTCCCCTCACTCCCCCCCATAGTGGATGTGCCGCTCGCTGACCTTCAGCGACAGGAGCGTGAGCAGGAAGATGATGACGAAGAGGATCCACGCCATTGCCGACGCGTAGCCCATCCGCAGGTACGTGAAGGCATTGTCGTAGAGGTACATAGGCAGGAAGTAGATCGATCGGGCAGGCGAGCCGGTGGGCGAGATGACGTAGGGCACCGCGAAGAACTGGAGCGACCCGATGAGCCCCATGACGAAGTTGAACTGGATCACCGGCGAGATCGACGGCAGAGTGACGTGGCGAATGCGCTGGAACCACCCCGCGCCGTCGAGCTCCGCGGCCTCGTAGAGATGCTGCGGCACGTCCTGCAGCCCCGCCAGGTAGATGACCACGGAGTTGCCGACACACCACGCACTCATCATCACCAATGCCGGCTTCGACCAGCTCGGATCTGACAGCCAGCCCGGCGGCGTGGGATCGGGTCCGCCACGCACGGCGGCAATGAGGTGGAGCACCGGCTTGAGCGCGTGGTTGAGCACCCCGTACTCCCCGTTGAAGATCCACATCCACAGGACGGCCAAGGCCACCATCGGCACAAGGACGGGCAGGAAGAAGATGGTCCGGAACCAGGACATCAGGGGCACGCCCGTGTTGAGCAGGAGCGCCAGGCCCAGAGAGACGATCAGGCCGAGCGGGAGGGAGAGGCCCGCGTAGATGACCGTGTTGGCCAGGGCCTTGACGAACACCTCATCGCGGACCAGGTCGACGTAGTTCCCCGTGCCGATGAACTCCGCCGGCAGCAAGACCGAGTACTCGCAGAAGCTGTAGTAGAGCGACGCGCAGATCGGGTACACGAGGAACGCGCCAAGTCCCACAAGCCAGGGGCTCACGAAGAAGAGCCCGGTTGCCAGGCCTCGCCTAGATGCTCTGCCGCGCGTTGGGTGGTGCGTCGTTGGTCCTTTCCGCGGCTGCCGTCGCCCCGTGCCGCCCTCACCCCCGCCTTCCCCTTCGCCTAGCTCAGGGTCAGGCACCCCCTCTCCCTGGGAAGACGGGGAAGGGGGGTGAGGGCGTTATCCCAAGTCTCCATTCGTCAGTACAACAGGCACGAGCATCACCATCGGCCGGCCCGCCATGGTGAGCTCGACCACCATTCTGCTCGGCCCGGAGGGCACCCTCTCCGCCTGTACGGTGAAGCTCGCCGTCGTTGTCTTCCCGAAAGGTGCCTGCTTCACGTGGAGTGTGCTCTCGCGGCTCGGCAGCACGGACCAACCCTCCGGCACGTACCACCGGACATCCAGCGTCGCGGCGATCTTGTAGTTGTTGGTCACCGTCAGACTGATGGTCTTCGGGCAGCCTGACATCACCCGCGGAGAGTCGCCGTAGTCCACCGCCACATCGAAGAAGCGGAACCGGTGGACCGTGCCACATGGAGTCCGGTAGAGCGCCTCGCGGAAGTCTCGGCCAAGAAGGCTGTCCGGCGATAAGCCGGCGAGGTCCGTCGGGCCGTCGGACCAGATGACGACCGGGGAGCCGTGGCGGAGCAGCACCTGCGCGGCCACGCGCTCGGTGCGGTCGGTCAGGTCGTCGACGTTCTGTGGGAGCTGGTTGCCGAAGTACCCGAGCTCGCCCAGGTTGAGGCACGCAACCCTGATCGTCCGCCCGATCGGGTCGATCCATCGCTGCGGGATGCTCTCGGCGCCGTGGAGGATCCCGAAGATGGAACCCACTGTGGCGCCCGTGCAGTCGGTGTCCTCACCGCAGTTCACGGTGATGCAGAGGCTCTCGTCGAAGCGCCCCTCACCGTACAGCAGGCCCAGCACGATGATCGCGATGTTGCTCGGCGCGTCCCATCCGGTAACGCCCTCATGGAAGCCCTTCTCCCGGTCCTCCTCGCTGGTGCACCACACGAACGTCATAGCGGTGCCGCCACGGTAGTCGCGAAGCACCGTGTCGCGGGCGTCGCGCCAGTTCATGCCGGAGTCGTAGCAGTCCATCGCGCAGCGCACGGCCCGCGCGACCCCGCAGTCGTCGGGGACGTACGACAGACCGATGTCGAGCAGCTTCCTGATGTCCTTCTCAACAAAGGCAGCGCTCTCGAGGGCCGCACAGAAGACGGCGGCGTGTGTGCCCTCGCCGTCGCCGTGGTCGAGGATAGCGTCCTCGTAAGCGTACCGGGCGGCGATCCGCGGCTGCCCGGGCGCGATGCACGCCCAGATCTCCGATCTGATGAAGGCGCCGCAACTGTGCTTGTACAGGTTGTGCTCCGTTCCGCTCAAGGGCGGCATTAGGCCGGCGCGCATGTTGATCTTCGCGTTGCCGTACTCGCACCAGTGAGGCGTCACGTAGAGCAGCCAGTACTCGGCGAGGACGTGCGCGTCGATCTCGATGCCCTGCTCCTCCAGTGCGACGAGCCAGAGGAGCTGGATGTCTAGGTCGTCGTTCGGGAGCGGCTCGCCGCCCAGGTCCTGAGTGTAGAAGGAGACGTCGTTCACTTGCCGGCGCCACTCGAATGGCGCGCCGAGCGTCCCGCCGATGTTCTTGCCAAGCCAGCACCCTAGGACGCTGGACCGGTACTCCTGCCTGTTGATCGTCATGGCCGCACACTCTCCCAATCCCCTCGCCCCGACCGTGAACCGGGGGCCCGGGACACGGGTTCCGCCCTTCGGCACGCAGACCTCGTGGGCAGGCGCAGGCGCGGACGCGCGTCCGGCGAAGAAGACCGGGCTACAGGACCCGCGACGAATGCGGCGCGCGAGTGTCTAGGAGGTTGAGCGAGGCGCGGGCCCCATGCGGGCCCCGAGGATGGTGGAGGAAACATGAAGCGTACCCTGCTGTGCGTTGGCGCGCTGATACTTGCGAGCATCTCGGCCCTGGCCGCCGATGACCCGGGTAACCTCCTGTCAGGCCAGTTGCTAGGTGACAAGGGCACCGCCGCCACGGGCGCCCCCGCCGCGAACACTAGCGAGAAGCAGTACAAGCTCGAGTTCGCCGGCGGCACCGTGACCGACCTGGTGACCGCGCTGACCAAGACGCTCGGTCAGCTGGTCGTGCCGCGCCGCGCTTATGATCGCGCACTGCCGGAGTTCACGCTCCCGGGCAAGCCCCCCGAGGACGCCTTCAGCCGTATGAGTATGGACATGGGGCTCTTCGGACCCGGCATGGGCGGGACGGCCGGCGCCGACTCCAAGGCAGAGACGGTCTCGGAGCGCGGGCTGATGATGATGCTCGCGCGCTACACTCGCGTGGGCACTCGCCCCGGGTGGCTCATCCGACCGGGCAAACCGGCTCCGGAGGGCGAAGTCAATGCTCCCAAGCTTAGGGAGCTGGACAAACAGCGCGACCTGGCGGTCATCCCGTTCATCGACTTCCGGAACAACCCGGTGACGATCCCCGACCTGCTCACACAGGTGCACAAGTACACCAAGTTCGCGATCGTGGTCGATGACAAGGCGACGCTGCCGGAGGGCACCTTCCCCATCTACAAGGAGAACACCACTCCGAACGAGTTTATGCAGCAGCTCGCCGCCGAGCTGTACGGCGGCGCCGAGGCCGTGCCCGTGCAGGTGGCGTACGACCTCACTGTCGACATGCAGGAGTACCTCGAGTGCATCACCGAGGACGAACTGGCCCAGGCCGGGCAGATGCTCGACTGGTGGAACAAGCTCAGCGACGAGCAGAAGAAGAGCCTCCTCGACACCGCCTGGAACCAGTTCAAGAACAACATGTCCGCCGATCAACGAGGCCAACTCCTGTCCGAGATGCAGAACCTGATGAACAGCATGGGGGGGATGCTCGCATCCATGGGCGGCGACATGATGAACCGGATGCAGGGCATGTACGGAGACATCCAGGGTTGGTACAACGGCCTCGGCGCCGGCGACCGCAGCGAGCTGGCGGGCGTTATGGGGGCGTTCGGCAAGATGCTCGGCGGCGCGACCGGCGGCCGGACAGGCGGGGGCCGGCCCGGCCTCGGCGGACGGTAGACGCGACCTCAACGGGCTAGTGACGCCGGCGTTCCCGGGCCCCCGGGTCGCCGGCGTCGCCGCTCATCGGGTCATCGCCGCTTCTTGAGCACCATCACGTGACCGCTCTGCCGCGGGAAGACCACCTCGTCGCAGCCGTCGCCGTCGACATCGGCCACGCGCGAGCGCACCTCGCCGTTGTACCAGTAGCCCTCGATCTGAGCATCCTGGAATGGCACGGTCGCCAGAAGGCCTCCGGCGCTGTCGAGTATGAAGGCCCGCAGCTCGAACTCCTCGGTCTTGTAGCAGGCGTGCGAGGTCGGGCTGCACGCCTGCTCGGCTACGAACAGCTCGGGCGCCTCGCCCGGGGACCAGGAGATGAAGTGCGGCCTCGTGGCGAGGACGCGCCAGCCCTTGAGCCGTTCCGGGTCAAGTTGGGTCCACGCCAGGTCGCCGGTCGAGGCGAGCCTGCGGCCGCCGCCGGTAAGGAGCGCGCTTGTCGACGCTTCGCCCCACAGCGCGGAGATGAAGATCAGCCGCCCCTTGCCGCCCGGGTCCGACGTGTGTGCGATCCACTGCCCGTGGCCGATCGTCGCCGCCACATCCCAGAGTACACTACCGGCGAGATCGATCAGGATGCCCTTCTCGATGAGAACCTGCGCGGTCCCGGTTCCCTCGAAGTCCGCCATCGCCATATCGTCGAAGTGAGTCTCTTGGGCGTAGTCCGACACGTTCCTGCGCAAGAGCACCGTGCCGTCGTGGTCGACGATGAGAAGCTCCCCGACCGGCGGAGCCGGCCCCGGCCCGGCGATCCGATCGACCGTGCAGAAGGCTACCTCGTCAAGTCCGTCACCGTCGAAGTCGCTCACATGGAACTCGTGGCCGAAGTCGTGCCTAAGGCCCTCCACCCGCCAGACCTCGCGCAGGGCGCCATCCAGCGCCACGACCGGCCCGCCCGTGATCGCGGCGACGATGCCCGGCGGGGAGCCGGGTCTGAGGCGCGCGGCCGCGAGGAGGGGCACGGTTAGTCCGTAGGCGTCCTTCGTGGTCGTCCGGAACCCACGGGTCGCGACGGGCCGGCCGCTGCCGTCTATCACCACGATGCCCGCGGCGCCGTCCGCGCCGGGGCAAGGCACGACGATCTCGGCGCGCCCGTCGTCGTCAAGGTCGGCCACTGCGGGAATCGCGGTGCCCCACGTGCCCTCATTGGGCAGCTCGTGCTCGAACGCCGTGCTCCCATCGAGCCGGACCGCGCGGAGTGTCTTCGCCGACTGGTCGAGGACGACGCACTCCATCCGTCCGTCGCCGTCTACGTCGCCCACCTCGAACGAGTAGTTCGGGTAGCATCCCAGATCGGGTTCATACACGATGTAGTAGGTCGGCACCGGCGTGCCTCCTCCGGCGGCTCCGCAAAGGCAGGCCGCCGATAGTGCCGAGGCGGCAGCGATCGTGGTCCTCATGGCGCCCCTCATTCGACGGCCCATTCCCGGCGGCCGCACATACGCCCTTCACGCCCAGATCGTGTACGTTAGTTTGCGCGTCAGAAGGGTGAACAGCGACCAGAGGCCTCCCACGGCGAAGTCACCCATCACCAGGCCCATCGCCACCGGCCGCGCGCGCGCGTACCCCGCCTGGCCGCCGTACCGCACTATGAGCGCCTTGAGGGCCCAGGCTATGAGCAAGGCGAACCACATATGCTCCATCGCCCACGCAGAGGACACCGCGCACCCTATCGGATGGAGCGGCCACCAGCCGATGCGCGTGCGAGCCGCCATCCCGAACACGGCGACGGCAAACCCGCCCGCTATCGCCATCGCCACGCGCCAGTTCGGCGCCGTCTGTCGCTCCAGGTTCGTCATCAGTTCGTCCATAGGTGGCCCGGCCATCCACAGGGAGTGGTGGGGCGCCCACTTCGCCGCGGCTCCGTCTTGGTAGTAGTTGTGGAGGATCGCCCAGCAGCCGCACAGGCCGCCTAGCAGCATGGCCGTCAGGATCGGAAGTGACAGCGACCGGGTCCGAAGGCCGGTGTGGGTGGCAAGGTTGCACGCCTCGGCGATGTGCGGTTCAGGGTGTGACCTGTGAGCGTAGTTGAACCAGTAGAAGGCATACGATGTCGCCATGTTCCTTGCGCCGGCCAGTCGCGTCCCGAGGACCCGAGGCATGAGCTGGCCGGGCGCGATGTAGTGGAGCTCGTGGGACGGGATCCCCATCTCCGCGCGTATCCTCGTGATGGACTGCACGATCAGGAAGTACACGACGAAGAAGCCCATCGCGTACCACCAAGACATCCCGGCGCGCACGGCGAAGACGACTACTCCGGCGAACGCCAGAGCGAACCCCGCGACAGCCGCGCGGGAGGTCATGAGCTCCCCGCCGTCGTCTTGGGTGTCTGGCCGGAACGCCGCCCGGAGCACCCGCATCGCGTATCCTCTACTCAACCATAAGGAGAACAGCGCGAAGCCCAAGTACGCTCCGAGCGACTGCTCCTTGGGGAATGGCATTCCCTCGACCGCCGTCCAGCCGAAGTGCTGGCTAGCCACGAACTGCGCCTTGAACAGCAGATAGAAGAACCAGCACGAGAAACACAGCTCGGTGGGGATCAGCAGGCCCAGCCCGATGATGAAAGGATAGAACGACAGGTGCAGGAAGCCGACCGCGCGCCAAGGCAGGTCGACGATCTGCGCGCCGATGTCGAAGGCCGGTGACGCCGTCGATCTCACGGGGATCTGGGGGACCTCCGGTTTGAACACGTGCAGCCCGTTGAGCACGTCGATCATGGCTGCCGCCACGAGCGCGATCCAGAAAGCGCCCGAGCGCGCGAGACGCTCGGGCGTCGCGACCAACGCGAGTGGCACCTGAGCGACGGGGTAAGTGAGCCGCTCGGACTCGATCCACCTCCGCCGTGAGAGCGACGCCTGCGCCAGGAACCCGCCGCACATCAGCGCGATGAAGACGGCCCACCGTCCGAGCGGGCCTAGCCAGGGCCTGTAGTTTGCCGGATCGTAGAGCGTACTGCTGCCGGTCCAGAAGCCCGCGAGCGCGGTCTTGTCGAACACCATCAGGTCGCGTGGCAACAGAGGGAGGGCCACTTCTCCCCATCTGTTCTCGGGGCTGGCGTACTGCCCGGGGTAGGCCATTACCGCGGTGAGGCCGCAGGTGGTGTCCAGGGCCGCGACCGCGGTGCCCACTGCCGCGAGCACGTACACCGTCACGAGCTCGCCCGGTCGCAGCGCGAGCCGGGGCGCCCAACGCTTGAGCGGCGCGTTCAGTAGGCAGATGATCGTGAGGCAGAACATGACGTTGTAGAAGAGGGACACCGATGTCGGGTAGTGGGTGTTCCGGACGAACTCGGCCAAAGCCACCCAGTAAGCGTTGAGGGGCACCAGCAGCAGGCCGATGGCTATAGCCCGATGGCTGGCTGCGACGCCTAGTCGCGAGGCCTGAGGCTGTGGTCGCATTGCACGGGGAGGTTCGGGGCGCCATAGGAGCGGCCCTGCAGGACAGCCGCCCTTGACTCCGCACCCGGGCCGGTGTAGTGGTACGCTATCACATGGCCGCGAGGAGGCCACCCTACATGAGTGTTGAGCGGTCCACGTGGACGAACAAGGTCGGGCTCGCGAGGATGCTCGAAGGCGGCGTCATCATGGACGTCACCACCGCCGAGCAGGCGCGTATCGCGGAGGACGCCGGCGCCCAGGCTGTGATGGCCCTCGAGCGCGTACCCGCGGACATACGCGCTCAAGGCGGCGTGGCTCGGATGAGCGATCCCGAGAAGATCGTCGAGATCCAGGAGGCCGTCACGATCCCCGTGATGGCGAAGTGCAGGATCGGACACATCGCCGAGGCGCGCATCTTGCAGGCGCTCAAGGTCGACTTCGTCGACGAGAGCGAGGTGCTCACCCCGGCGGACGAGGAGTTTCACATCTGGAAGCATGACTTCGACGTGCCGTTCGTGTGCGGCTGCCGCGACCTCGCGGAGGCCTGCCGGCGGATCGGCGAGGGCGCGGCGATGATCCGCACCAAGGGTGAGGCCGGCACCGGCAACGTCGTGGAGGCGGTTAGGCACATGCGCTCCGTGCAGGGGGACATCCGCAAGCTGGAGACCATGCCGCCGGAGGAGATCATGTCCTTCGCGAAAGAGATCGGCGCCCCGTTCGATGTCCTCATGCAGGTTCGCGAGTTGGGGAAGCTGCCTGTGCCGAACTTCGCCGCGGGTGGGATCGCCACACCGTCCGACGCGGCCCTCATGATGCTCCTCGGCGCCGAGGCCGTGTTCGTCGGCTCGGGCATCTTCAAGTCGGATGACCCGGCAACCACGGCCAAGGCGATCGTCGACGCCACAGCCTACCACAACGACCCGGCGCGACTCGCGGCTATCTCACGCGGACTGGGCACGCCCATGAGCGGCCTGGATGTCCGCAGTATGGACGACGCCGACCGGCTCGCGGTGAGGGGCTGGTAGGGGGCGTCGGTGGCTCCGGCGTCCCTCGCGGAGACGCGGCGTTGGCGTGGACTGGGCCCCGGGGTCCGGGGCGGTGTCCTTTCCCGTGGGCCCGCGTTCCTCCGTGCCTTCGAACCTCGCACACGATGCGCGCCTATCGTGCTTGCGCTCCCACGGAGATCGGGCAGTGTAACGCGACAGCCCGCCGTCGCTACTGTAATATGCAGGATGCCATAGGTAGTTCACCAGCGGGTGGTCTGGCCTTGACCGGGCGGGCTGGCGCCGGCGGACGGCCGGCCCTGTTCGCCAAGCGCATTGTCGCCGGGTTCGTGCGTCGGCCCGGATATGGGAAGGGGAATGCTCGTGCGCAGCAAGTTCATCGCCATCTGTGCCTTGTGTTCGGTGGTCATGCTGCTAGTCGCCGCCTGCGCGGTCGGCTGCGGGAAGAAGGCCGGTGAGGGTAAGTCAGGCTCTGCCCAGCCCACCAAGCTCGACCAGGAGCGCATGAAGGGCAGCATGCCGCCCGGTGCACCGGGCACCAAGGGCCCCGGCTAATGCGTCGGCCCGCACAGCCGCGTGCGTCCTGGTACCGCTCACGAACAGCGTCGACTCGGGCTCACACGTCGAAGGGAGTGTGTTTGCCTTGAACAAGAGAGGTTTCACGCTGATCGAGTTGCTCGTCGTCATAGCGATCATAGCCATACTCGCCGCGATCCTGTTCCCGGTCTTCGCGAAGGCCCGCGAGAAGGCTCGCCAGACAAGCTGCCTCAGCAACATGCGGCAGATGTCGACGGCGATCCTCTCCTACACCCAGGATTACGACGAGAGGTTCCCGATTATGCGCGCGTACAACACGGTGACCGCCAAGTTCTACGACTGGCGCATGTGCATCGCGCCGTACACGAAGAACGTGCAGATCTTCGCCTGTCCGTCGAACAGGAACGGCGACACGTACTACTGGGGTGACTGCGTCGGCGAGGCCGACAGCGTGGAGAACCCCTATGTGCCGATGTCCTACGGCTGGACCACCACGACGTGGACCGACCCGGGCGACGTGGGCTTCAGCTACGGATGGGGCGCTCGTCCGCCGTTGCTCGCAGAGCCTCAGTACCCCGCGCAGTTGCTGCTGATCGCGGAGACAAACACCACGTGCTGCGATCACTGCTCGTGGTGCGGAGGCAACGCGTTCTACAGTCACAACAGCGCGGCCAACTGGGCCTTCGGCGACGGACATGCCAAAGCCATGAAGTGGGCGGCAACGATGCAGCCCACGTGCATGTGGACCTTCAACGGCCTTGACCCCGGACCGGGCTACGGCGGCGGGGTACCCCAGTGGATCCTGAACCTGCCGGCCGACGCGCGGTAGGGCGGCTCTTCCGGCACCGACGAGAGCAAGGACGCGCCTCGCCCAAGCGGGCGGGGCGCGTCGTCGTTCTTATAGCAGCGCCAGTGCCTTGAGGACGAAGAAGAGAGCGCACAAGAGAAACAGGCCCGCGAGAAGCAACTTCGCAACCGGCGACTGCCGCTCCGCGAGCCCCTTGAGTCGCGCTGACGACATGCCCAGCCACGCCACCAGCAAGACCGCGAGCAGAGGCACCATGAACATCGCGTCATAGAGCAGCAGCCAGCGGATGGCGGCCAGTCTATCAGCGTTCGCGGCGACCATGTATGTAATCGCCGGGACGTACACCTGGCCGGTGCAGGCAAGCTCTACGCCGGATACGCAGGCCCCGGCCAACAACGCGCCGGGCACCATGAGCGACCGCGTGCCTATGCCGCGGCGGACGGCCGCGTGCGCCAGGCGCTTGAGGCCGAGCGGGAGCTGATGCGCGACCTCCGAGGTACGGCCCGCCCGCAGGTGCCGGTAGTCGGCCACCGAGATCCATGCGAATGCGAGGCACGCCGCGCCGAGCATCCCGTGGAGCACGCGTCGCACCACGGGGAGCCCTTCGAGCGCCAGGGCGGCGTGGAGGATCCCCAGCCCGAAGGCGAGGTACACCAGGAAGACCCCAACACCATAGGCGATGCCGACGCCCGCGATCGCCCTCCCGCGCACGCCGGCCATGCCGAGGTAGCTGATGAAGAAGACAAGGGTCGCGAACGCGCAAGGGTTGATGCCGTCTACGAGGCCCGCCACGACGACTGTCATGACGCCCCAGCGGCGTAGGTTGCCCGGTAGCGCGTGGCGTGCCTGCCCGCGGATCGCCTCGGCCTGCGGACGCAGATCGGGGGCGCCGGTCGGGGCGTATGCGGCGAGCATGGCCCGGACCGCGTCGCCGTTCTGCCACGCGATCCCGCCGACGTAGTCATGGCCCACGACGAGCCCCGGGGCGCTCGGCATGATCTCGGGCCCCACCCCGGCCACGACCAGCAGGGCATAGGCCAGCTCGTAGTCCATCGCCGTATCGACCGTGGTCAGGGCCAGCGAGGGCATCTCGGCGGCGATCTCGTTCATGAGCGCATCGCCCTGCTCGCAGCCGTGGCAGCCGTGACCGGTGAAGTAGTAGGCGTACACCGGCGGGCCATCGCCCTGCGCGTTCGCTGCGAGCGCGAGCGCGCCGACTGTGAACGCCAGCGCCCAAGGCAGCCTCAACCGGGCCTCCTCCGCTCGTCCCCACACTCCGGGTGGTCCGGCAGGGCCCCATGCGTTACGGCCCGCGCGACCAGGACCGCACGCGGATGTAGGCGAAGACAGGCCCCGACACGGCGTTGGGGCTACCCGCGTAGCAGGGGGCTATGCCCGATGAGCGCCACCAGGAGACGGGCCAACCTAGCGTTTCTCATTCTGCTCCTGGCGGCCCTCGTTGTCACCAACGCGCGGCTCTACCTCCCGACCGGCCGCCGGCTCGGCCGCGCGAGCGTCGCTCCGGATGTGATTCCCAGCCTACGGTTCCTGAAGGCATCCACGCTGCACGGCGCGGGTGAGCGGATGCAGCGGTTCTTCCCCGAAGGCTACGTGTTCCAGCTCGCCACGTACGGGCTCGCGTGGGTCGATGTAGGCCTCCGCCAGAAGCCTGACAGCCCCCTCCGAACGGAGGCTCTCGACGAAGCGCACAGCGCACTGGCGCGGCTCAGGTCGGTGACCGGTACGGAGCCGTACAGCGAGACGCTGTCGCCGCCTTTCGGCGTCTTCTACGTAGCGTGGACAACGTGGCTTGCGGGCGGGGTGCTGATGGTGGAGGCGCCCGAAGACCGGGACCCGGAGCACATTGAGCGGTTTGCCTCCGACTGCCGGAGCCTTGCCTCGGCGTTCGAGGCAAGTGAGACGCCGTTCCTATGCGCATACGACGGGCAGGCATGGCCATGTGACTCGCTCGTCGGGGTCGCGTGCCTGCGTCTGCACGACTCTCTGTTCGAGCCTGAGTACGAGGATCTGATCAGCACGTGGTTGAAGGAGGCCAAGGCGCGGCTTGATCCCGCGACCGGCCTGCTGCCTCACGAGGTGGACCAGTACAACGGTGACCTCGTTCAGGGCGCCCGGGGCTCGTCTCAAGCCCTCATTCAGCGCTTCCTGCCTGAGGTGGACCCCGCGTGGTCGGTGGAGCAGTACGCGCTGTTCCGTCAGCAGTTCGTCGCGGCACCGTTCTCGTTGGCAGGTGTGCGCGAGTACCCCAAGGGTGTTCGCATGGGCGGGGACGTCGACTCGGGCCCTCTCGTGTTCGGGCTGAGCGCGTCGGCCTCGATCGTGACGCTGGGTGCGGCGCTTCTTCATCAGGATCGTGGCCTTGCCGAGCCGCTGTCGCACTCCGCCGAGGCGATCGGCTTCCCGCTCGGCGCCGGCCGCACGAAGCGCTACCTGTTCGGCGCCATGCCTGTGCTCGACGGGTTCCTCGTGTGGTCGAAGACCGCGACGCCGTGGACGACGCGTCCGCCGAGGCAGGAGTTCGCCCCGGCGGTTCCGAGCTGGTGGCGGCTGCCGATCCATGCCGTGTCGGGCCTCCTGTGCTGGGTGCTGGTGTGGGCCTACCGGCGCGCGGGTGTACCACGCGCGCGGCGCCTTCCGAGGCGGTGCGGTGCGCCGCTCGCCGCAGTTGAGCGTCAGGAGTAGGGGGCGTTTGAACGACCCACCCGGGGGTGGGCGTGTTGGACCGAGTGTTCCGGTACAACCTGTCCGCCAGCAGGCGAGCACTCCGGCGCGAGCTGGCCTGGGCGGCCCCCATGGTGGCGCTTATCGTTGCCCGGGGGCTGAGACTTCGACCGGGCGAAGACCGCGGGGCCTACTTCGCTGTTGTGGCGGTCGGGTTCTCCCTCGTCTTCCTGGTCGTGGCCCTGCGGGGCGTGCGCCTCCATCGTATCTCCGCGAGCTGCTGGGTCAGGGTGACCGACCTTGGGATCGTTGTGTGCTCCGCGTCGAACCGGGTGCAGGACCTTGGCTGGGGCCAGATAGACCGCCTCATAGCCCGCTACGCGAACCACATGTCCGCCCAAGTGCTGGACTCGCTGATGGGATGGTCACGGCTCGACATCCGCGGCGACGGTGTGTGTCTGAAGATACCGGCCGGCATCGACGATCCCGAAGCCCTCGCAGGCTTACTGCAGCGCCTCGGCCGCCTGCGGCGGCGCCCGCCCAGCCGGCGCTCCGACATCGCAGTCTGGCAGCCCGCCGAGTACGACCCACTCGGCCCAGGCGACCACATCGCGCGCGAGTGACACCGCGTGCCGGTACTGCTCCTGGCGCACCTGCCACTGCTCGGACGGGCTGAGGATCCATTGGGCGAACACGGACAGATCCTTCACAGACTCAAGCAGCCCCGCTGGGGCCGGCCCGGGCGGGACCAGCTCGGCGAGCTCCTCGAGCGACAGCCCGCGCGCCGCGCGGGGCCCTTGGCTGGCGAGAACCGCGCGCAGAGCGTTCTGTGCGGCCTGCTCTGCGTGGAAGCACAGGTGGGCGTACGGAGGCACCGAACCGGCTGCCAGCGCGAGGTTGACCCTTGCATGGACAAGGTCTTGCGCGACCGCCTTGGTGTAGGGGGTCCGCATGGCGGCCTCCTGACGGGCGAGGCCGGGCGCTCAGCCAACGGCGTCGGCGACGTCGCTGTGAAGCCGATTGGGACAAAGATCGATGCCGCCCGGCCATGCCACGGTGTCCGATTCGGGATCGACGAACGCTTTCTCGAACTCCCCGGGCCGAAGCCACGCCTCAAAGACGCCGTGACCGGCAAGATGGGACAAGTCCACGACCCCGGCCAGACCATCGGAGAAGATAACCTCCAGCCGGTACCCCGCCAGGGGATGGACAGCGATCACTCTGTGCATGTTGAGCCCCCTACCCAAGGGGCTCGATCCAGCCCAGTGGGAGGTGCGCCTCTGCCAGGTTCCAGGTGGCACGTAGTTCAGCTTGCCTGGCGGACGCCCATTCCATTACAAGCCCGAGCGCTCTTGGCGGCAGTCGTCCGCAGAGCACGGCCAGGGTGTTAATCGCCACTTCGACTGCGTCGTCGCCGTACCTGGCGTGGAAGTGAGGCGGCTTGTGCTCGCTGTAGTACACGTACACGGAGATGCCGAAGAACTCACTGATCTTGGGCATCCGCACTCCCAGCCGCAAAGTCTGGTGGAGGCGGCGGGAATCGAACCCGCGTCCGAAGTGAGAGCCTGGGCTGCTTGCTACGAGCGTTCCCCGCGTACTAGGTTCTCACCTCGCCGGCGCCCACGGGTGGGCTCCTGGCTCGGCCAGCCCGCTATCGATTTCCCCCTCGCCCAACGGGCCCGGGCGAGCGGTAAGCCGCAGTGTGTGTCGCCCTTCGCACGGCCTTCGGCGCGCCTAGCGAGGACGTAGCGGCTTACGCCGCTAGTGCGTAGTTGGTGTTGGCAGTTATTGTTGCCCTACCAGATTAACGAGAGGTAGGCCGCTCGGCTCGCTGCAACCTTCGCTCCAAGCACTCCGTCGAGACCTGTCGCCCCCACTCACAATGCTTGGCCGGCCGCCGGCCGACCAGTTCATTGTAACACAATTGAGGGGGCGCGCGGCGAGCGACACCAAGCACGCCAACCCCCCGGGCAAGGTCGCCCCGGACATGTCACCCAAGGGCAAGTAGTACCTGCGACGACTCGCTCGACGGACGGCGGCGGGGACCTTGCCGCTTGCGGCTGCCCCGCGAACCGGTCCTCATGTGTTGGAGGTGAGAGGAATTGCGCAAGCGCGGAGGCTTCACGCTCATTGAGCTCTTAGTAGTCATCGCCATCATCGCGATCCTCGCCGCGGTCTTGTTCCCCGTCTTCGCCAAAGCTCGCCAGAAGGCCCGTCAGACCGCCTGCCTCTCCAACAGCCGCCAGATCGGCACCGCCATCATGTCCTACGCCCAGGACTACGACGAGCGCTTTCCCCAGAACTGGCTCGGACGATGCGCGAATCCGGCGCTCGGCGACCCGGGCTACGGGTGGGACTGGATGGAGACCACACAGCCGTACGCCAAGAACTGGCCCCTCTACACGTGCCCGTCCGGTAGCTGGAGCGAGATGCTGGACGGGATGTTCATCCAGGCCTGCGCGCTGGGCCTCAACCGGTCAGGAGTGGGACGACGAGGAGGCTATGCGCTGAACTCGGGCCGAATCGATCCCGCGTTCCCCGACCAGATCGACCCCGGGCCGGGCGGCAACAGCACTCATTTCTCGAAGCGAATGGCGCAACTGAAGGTGCCGGCCGGCGTGATCATGGTCACGGAAGTCGAGGCCGCGGGGTGCGGGATGCTCTGCGGCACGGCTCACGCCGGGGGACGGGCGCCGTGGTTCGCCAACAACATCACCGGAAGGCATAACGAGGGCTGCAACAACACCTTCACCGACGGCCACGCGAAGTGGTTGAAGCGCACCCTGATATCCAACGACATCGCGGGCGCTCCCATGAACCCCGAAGCCGCCGCTTACTGGGGCCGCCGCAGCTAGCTCCATCATCCGCGATCTACCGTGCGTGCGAGAGAGGCGGCCGGGCCGCCTCTCTCGCTTCGCCGGTCATCCGGGTGTAGAGACGCAGCAACAGCCAAGCCTGCTGCTCCCACGAGTAGTGCGCCCTGACCGCCGCCCGGCCGCGCTGACCCATCTGCGCCGCCTGGTCCTGGTGCGTGAACAGCCACTGGAGTGCCTCGGCGATCGGACCCGGGTCCCTCGGATCGACGAGTATGCCGCATCCGTGCAGTCCGACGGTGTCCCGTAGGGCCGGCAGGTTCGAGCCCAGGATCGGCAATCCCGCGGCCATCCCCTCGAAGACCTTGTGTGGGCTCGCGTTCACGTGATTGGGCGATGGATGGTACAGTGCCAGCATCACCCGCGAGCGACCGAGCAGGGCGCGCACGTCCTCAACCGAGAGGTAGCCCAGATACTCCGACCTGCCGCCGGCGGCCCTCTCGACGTCTTCGGCGTAGCTCGGCGGCGAGTAGCTGCCGGCTATCACGAGCCGGGCGTCCAGCCAGGCCGGCAAGAGTGCGACCGCGGTCGCGGCCTCGAGCACACCCTTGTCGTGCCTCACTGTGCCGGGGTAGCAGGCGATCATGGGCCGCTCGCGGTACGGCACCTCGGTGGCGGCGCTCATTGCCTCGGCCCTACGCGCGTCTGTTCGATGATAGCGTAGTTTCTGACCTGTATCGTCTTCCGGGCGGGGAACCGCGCCGCAATGTCATCGTTGACGGCGACGACGCCGTCGAAACACATCGCCGCGCAGCGCTCGAGGACCTCGAACCCCCAAGCGAGGGGCGGTCGCAGAGCGGCGGGCAGCCATTCCTTGCGTCTTATCGTCGCGGGGTAGTTCTCGTGCACGTCGTACACGACTCGGCGCTGCAGCAGCTTGAGCAGCACGCCAACGGGCAGCAGCTCCGGGTCGTGGAAGTGGTAGATGTCCCCGCGCTCGCGGAGCGCCTGCCGGAAGACGCGCCAAACGGTGCGCGTCATCCTGGAGAGGCGCCCGCCGGTGACCGGCGGTACGGCTCTCACCTGCACCCCGTGGGCGGCTTCATCGTGCTCGTGCGGAACCACGAGCACCACCTCGTGGCCCGCGCGGGCGATCGACACGCACTCCTTGTAGAAGATGCGCACATCAAACGCTCCGTGCGCTGAGGTCAGGTGCACTACTTTCATGCTGCATCCCCTGCTTGCTCGAAGCAGCGATGCGTCCGTCAGTCAGTCAGCAGCACACAAGGGGCCCATGTCGGCAGTCTACATGCTCAACGAGCGTGCACTATGCCAGGAGACCGTTCCAGAAGCGTTCCAGCCGGTGTCGCCGCAACGCGGCAGTGTCCGGTCTGCGCAAAGCGGCCGTGTCCGGAGGCGGGCGATAGAGACGCACGCCTTGTAGTAGATGCACACACCAAACGCTCCGTGCGCCGAGGTCGGGTGCACGACTTCCATGCTGCATCCCGTGCCTGTCCGAAGCGGCGATGCGTTAGTTGGTGGGACACAAGGGGCCCATTCCCGCGGTCCACATGCTCAGCTAGATGGCGGCAGGTCGCCCGGTACGTCGGTCTTGGGGACGACGCTACGCTTGTACAGACGAGGTCGGGGCGCGCGGGGTCTCGGTCAGGCGCGGTGGCTACCGCGTGGCTATCCGGTCATAGAGGTCGAGGAGTTTGGCGGCCTGCGACTCCCACGTGTAGTGCTCGAGGGCCGCGGCGCGGCCCCGCTGACCCATGGCCTCAGCCTCATCCGGATGCTCGAAGACCCAGCGGAGCGCCTCGGCTATAGACTCCGGCCTAAGGGGATCGACGAGCAGCCCGCATCCGTGCTGCTCGATGATCGGGCGCCACTTTGGGAAGTCCGAGGCTATGACAGGCAGACCGGCCGCCATCCCCTCGAACATCTTGTTTGGGCTCGCGTCCGTGTGATTCGGGCACGGGTGGTAGGGCACGATCGTCGCGCGCGAGCGAGCGTACACCGCCGGCACGTCAGCAACGGGGATCTGCCCTAGGAACTCGACCCGAGCGGGGTCCCAAAGGCGCTCGATCTCCTCGCGATAGCTCGGAGGGGCGAACTCGCCCGCCAGGATGAGCTTTGGCTCCAGCTCTGCCGGCAGGAGCGAGATTGCCTTTACGGTCTCGGTGATGCCGCGGATCGCCGTCATCGCGCCGAGGAAGCAGGCGGCGTTGGGGCGGGAACCGTAGTCTGCCTGCGGCACGGCCAACGCCGCGCCGACGTCACTGCTCGCGGCGCCGCCGCGTACGTAGTTCCTTACTTGGATGGTCTTGCGTTCCGGGAAGCGTGCGGCGATCTCATCGTTGACGGTAACGATGCCAGCCAGACGGCCTGCGGACCAGCGCTCGAAACGGTCGAACAGCCACGCTAGCGGCCGACGCAGCGCAGCCGGCACCCACGGGCGATGGGTCATGGCCGCCGGGTAGTTCTCATGGACGTCGTAGACTACTCTGCGCCCGCGCAGCCTCAGGGCCAGACCCGCGAGGATCAGCTCCGGCTCGTGGACGTGATACACGTCGCCGCGCTCGCGCAGGCCCGCCCGAAGCACCCGCCACAGGGCGCCCGTGACTCGCGAGAAGCGGCCGCTACCCGAGCGGCCAACGGCCCGAATGCGGACCCCCGCGCGGTCTTCATCGGACCCGCGGGAGACGATGAGCACCACCTCGTGGCCCGCGGCGGCGGCGGAGACGCACTCCTTGTGGAAGATGCGGACATCGTCCGCTTCATGGGCCGTCGATAGGTGGACCACTTTCATGTGACGGTGCCACCCGACCCCTCCTCGGCCCGGCTCGCCGCCGTCAGCGATCGTCGCGAAGGCCTGATGCGAAGCAGCGCGTGCTTGGGTCGTGTCCGCCCACGCGGAGCCACCAGCACGAGGAGCAGCCACAGCCCGCCGCCATGTGTCAACATCGACGTGAGCAGCGAGACGTCCATCCACTTCAGCGCGGCTCGCAGCACGGCCAGCGACGAGAGGAGCATCTTCCCCCGGTCGCGACCAACCGAGTCGAAGGCCCACAGAACCAGCATCCACACTGCGGTGAACGCCACTATGCCCCCGACACCGAAGTTGGCGTATGCGTCAAGGAACGGGTGGGCGTTCGCGTGCGAGCCACCCCAGGGGAAGTACTCCTCGCCTATGATGTCGGGCGGCTTGAGCTCATAGGGGTAGTCGCCGAACGCCTTTAGGAGCCCGTACCCCAGGAACGCCTTTTGGTGGCTGCTGAAGTAGTCGAAGTACAGCCCCGTCATGATCCCCGGCGTGGTGATGCGCCGGCGAAGGACGTAGTTGCTCATTACTATGTTGTGCGTCAGGGAATCGATGAGCATGCTCACCAGGACGAGCGCGAGGCTACCCGTCATGACCGCTGTCGTAAGCCGCCGGCGGTAGCGCAGTACCAGGTAGACGCCGAGAAGCAGCGCCGGCACGGAGAAGGGCGCGGACTTCATGCCGCTGACGGCGTACATGAAGTAGCTCCCCGCCGCCCCAACCACCACCAGCCAGTAGCGCCTGTACATCGCGCCCCAGACGATAAGCAAGGGGTTGACGACCTCGGACAGCCAGTTGACGATATAGCCGGCGAACGCCCCACCCCTCTCGTCGAGCGCGGTGGCGAACTCGTCCCTCACCCCGTAGACCTCCGCCACCGTGGGCGCGTGAACGCGCAGGCCGAAAAGTTGAACCAGCGTGGCGTAGCCTGCCAGACCGAGAGCCGCGACGGCGCCCCAGAAGATGACCGACGGCAGGCGCACGGAGGGGAGCTTCAGAGGCGGGAGACGATCGGTGAACGTCAGCGCCGTGAAGCAGCCCGTCAGTACGAGGATCAGGCCGGCGAGTGACATCGGCGTGATGTCGAGCCGCATGTACGTCGGAATGATGCACGCCGGAATGTGCAGGAATGGATAGAGCACCGACACCGCGACGGTGGAGGGCCTGCGCATTGAGTCCCGAAGCCAGAGAGACGGCAGCAGTGCGCAGATCCAGCCGATCGCGACCAGCGCGCCGGAGCTGGGCTCGTAGACCCAGTTGGTTGCGTAGAAGATCGGGCACAGATAGTACACGTACGCCAAGTGGAGCGCGACGGTGTAGGCGACCGATCCCGCTACGATCCAGAAGCGATGTGGAAGACGCCTCGCGAGGCCGTGGCGCGTCGGGGGCAATGGGCCGGACATGGACAATGGGCTTAAGCCCATTGTCTCTGGCGAGCCTATCGCTCGAGCGTCTCGGCTCAATGGGCTGAAGCCCATTGCCTGTGCATCCCTCCGGTAGCGGCGGGTCGCTTCCACCCGTCACGGACGAGGTTATACCAGCTTCGCCGCCACGGCGCGAGCCGCCGTCGCTCTTCCGGCAGGGCGGTTCGGCCCGCTATCTTCCCCTGCGCGCGGAGAGCGGCCAAGGAGCAGCGATGGACATCCTCAAGACGATCATATCGCTTTTCGCGATCGTGAACCCGATCGGCGCTGTGCCTGTCTTTATGAGCATCACCGCGGGGCGGAGTGCGACCACGCGCGCGAAGATGGCTCGAATGGCGGCGCTCGCCGTGCTGTGCCTACTGGTGGGATCCATCTTCCTGGGAGGGCGGATACTGCTGTTCTTCGGGATAAGCATCTCCGCGTTCAGGGTGGCGGGAGGGGTCCTATTGCTCCTGATGGCGATCGCGATGCTCCAGGCGTCCCCGAGCGCGACGCGGTACACTCCTGAGGAGACAGCCGACGCAGAGGATCGTGAGGGGGCGGCGGTGGTGCCGATCGCCATGCCGCTCCTCGCCGGGCCGGGCTCGATCAGCACGGCCGTGCTGTGGTCGGAGCAGTGCCGGAACCTGGGAGACAAGGGCGTGCTGGTGCTCGCGTCACTGGTGGTCGCGGTTTCTGTGTGGGTGAGCCTGGTGCTGGCCGATCGGATCGGTCAGCGCCTCGGCCGCACGGGGATCAACGTACTGACCCGTCTGATGGGCCTCTTGCTGGCTGCTATCGCGATCGAGTTCGTGGTGGACGGGCTCGGGCAGCTGCTGCCGGGCCTGGCCGCGCCGAAGACGTAGGCGGCCGGAGCACAGAGGCCCCGACACGCAGTTCGCTCCGGTTTGCGGTGAGGGCCCGGGAGGGGGCTGCTCCAGCCCCCCTCGATCGCCGGGCGGAAGCGGAACAGCCTCAGATCACCAGCGCCAGCACCTTCTTAGCCGCCGCTGCCGCCCTGGCCGCGGCTTGGTCGGGAGGCAGCGCGGTCAGCTCCTTGCTGAAGGTCTCGATGCCCATGTAACCCGTGTACCCGACTGTCTTGAGCGCGGTCAGGAACCCGAGCAGGTCGATGACGCCCTCGCCGGGCAGCAGACGCTGGGAGTCTATCTGCTCGTCGCGAGGCCGGGCGGGCGCGTCGTTGAGGTGGACGTGCACGATCTGCTCGACCGGAACGGCCGCGAGCTCCTCGGGGGTGTGCCCGGCTGTGAACCAGTGGAAGCTGTCAACAAGGAGCCCCACATTGGGCTGCCCCATCTCGGCCTCCATCTCGAGAAGCTGGTCCATGCGGTGAATCCACACGTTCTCGGCGGTGCGGCAGGTCTTCGGACCGACCCACTCCAGGCCCAGGCTGCACCCGAAGCCACCAAGCACCTTGGCGCATTCGCCGAAGCGCTTCACGGCGAGCTTCCGTAGCTCAGCCGGATCGCAGTCGACGCTGGGTGGGAGCCACGTGCAGCAGCTTGTGCAGCCCAGGTCCTGCCCGACCTTGGCGTGCCCCGGCAGGGCCTTGAGGCCGGCGGCGAAGTCGTCCTCCGACGCGCGCCAGTCGACCGGCAGACCCCAGCAAGCCGGCTGCACGCCGCTGGTATCGAAGAACTCGCGTGCGCCCTCCAGCGACTTCGCTTGCACGAGCGCGGCGAGCGCCTCGATGCCTGTATCCACCCCCTTAAGACCGTGCCTGGCGGCGAGGTCGACCTGCTCCTCGAGTGACATACTGGTCCCGATGATGACTCCGTTCAGTGACGGCTTCAACGCTGGCCTCCTGTGAGCCGCCCCGACTCCCTACGGGTTCCGAGGGACCCCGGTCGGGCCCTCTCGCCGATCGATGATGAGCCAACGCGCCGCGACTGCGGGCAGGAACCCGGCATCGTTGTGGAACCTACTTCAGCAGCTTCAGCAGCTCGTCGGCGAACCTGGCCGCTGCCTCGGGTGCGTTGCCGGTTACGAGCTTGCCGTCGACGGTCACGGACTCGCCGGTGTACGTGGCGCCGCCCGATTCGAGGGCCTTCGATTCCGACTCCCACACGGTCGCGCGCTTGCCCTTGAGCAGGCCGGCGCGAGCGAGGATCGACGGCGCCAAGCAGATAGCGCCCACGACCTTGCCCCCGTCGACCGCCTCGCGCGCGAGGCGATGCGCGTCCGCATCCTCGAAGAGAGCCGACGCCCCCGGCCCGCCG
>Ga0315282_10000622_pt1 | contig 69543 bp, 57 predicted proteins | sample YL17G07_20_MG_FD_203693 | JGI IMG/M metagenome (GOLD analysis project Ga0315282, IMG submission 203693) | Sediment microbial communities from Yellowstone Lake, YNP, Wyoming, USA - YL17G07_20 | ecosystem: Environmental > Aquatic > Freshwater > Lake > Sediment | place: USA: Wyoming | collected...
GTGGTCTTTACCAATGTCCAGAGCGTCGACCGGATCATCTATGCCATCTTCCACCGCTTTAATGAAGACTGGCGCACCCGCACCCTCGAACTTTTTACACAAAGAACTTGACGCCACCGAGTCCTTCGGTACCGTTGACAGCCGGGGTCCGTGTGCTATACTGGAAGTCCTGGGGTTACAGGGAACGTCATTCCTACCACTCATCCGAGGTCATAATCCCCGGGTCGCTCGCTAGGTCTGTAGGAGAACGAGTTAACTCACCCGAAAAGGCGTAATCCCACCATCGAGGCACCGTGGAGTCCGATAGCTGCAAAAGGGAACTTGTGATTGAAATCCCCGTGGATGTTGTCGCCAAGGAGGCGGAGAACGTCCTGACCCAGTTCCAGCGAGTCGCACGAATCCCGGGCTTTCGCAAAGGGCACGCGCCCGCCACCCTGGTGCGGCGGCATTTCCGCGACGACATTCGCAGCGAAGTAGTCCAGACGCTCCTGCCCAAGTTCTTTGAGACAGCCGTCAAGGAGCAGAATCTTTCCGTGATCGGCCGGCCGCGCTTCGAGGAGCTCAAGTTCGAGGAGGATCAGCCGCTGACCTGCAAAGCAACCTTCGAGGTCGTCCCGCCCTTCGAGTTGGGCGAATACAAGGGCCTGGAAGTCGAGGAAGACTCGCGCATCGTCACGGAGGAGGATATCGACAAGGCGGTGGAGGAACTCCGCCAGCGCGCCGCCGCCTATGAGGATGTTCAAGATCGCGCTGCCCAGGACGATGATTACGTGATGGTTTCCTATCGCGGGCGGGACGCCAAGGATGCCGGCAGCGCCCCCGTCGAGTCCAAAGATGCCGTGGTCCATCTCGGGGCCAAGGGAACGGTCGAGGCTTTCACAGAGAACCTGCGCGGCGCCAAGGCGGGCGAAAAGCGAGAGTTTGACGTCACTTACCCCGATGACTACCCGCAGAAGTCCCTGGCCGGAAAAAATCTGCGCTACCAGGTGGACGTACAGAGCATCAAACGAAAGGTACTGCCCGCAGTGGACGACGAACTGGCGAAGTCGGTCAGCGAGTCCGAAACGCTGGCCGGTCTGCGCGCCAAACTGCGCGAGGGCCTCGAGAAACGCCGGGCGCGACAGGTCGAGAATGCCGCCATGAACAAGCTGCTCGAGCAATTGGAGAGTCGGCACAGCTTCCCCGTGCCGGGCACGCTCATCGAAGCGCAACTCGACCGCAGGCTGGAACACATCGTTACCCAGCTCATGGCACAAGGGATTGATCCCAGGGCGACGCAGGTCGATTGGAAGAAAATGCGCGAGGAGGCCCGGCCGGAGGCCGAGAAGGACACGCGCGGTTCCCTGCTGCTCGAGCGGATAGCGGAGACCGAGAAGATTGAGGTTTCGGAGGAAGAAGTGGACGAATTGATCCGCGAAATGGCGGAAGACCACCGTGAAGCCCCCGCGGCGCTGAAGACGCGCTTGACACGCGAGGGGGGGCTAGATAGAATAAAGTCTACTCGCCGAAATCAAAAAGCGCTTGAATTCATCTACCGCAACGCAAAAATCATTAGGAAAAGCTAGATAGACCGGCGCGGGTTGAGGGGCAAAGCCCAGAAAAGGTCATGAGCAGGAACGAGCCGAGCATGACGCTGATCCCCATGGTGGTTGAGCAGACCAACCGGGGCGAGCGTGCCTACGACATCTATTCGCGGCTACTGCGCGACAACATCATCTTCATCGGCACGCCGATCGATGACAACGTCGCCAACCTGGTCACGGCGCAACTCCTGTTTCTGGCGGCCGAGGACCCCGAGAAGGATGTTTCGCTGTACATCAACTCCCCGGGCGGCGTGGTTACGGCGGGCATGGCGATTTACGACACGATGCAGTTCATCAAGCCGGACGTCACCACGATCTGCATCGGTCAGGCCGCCAGCATCGCCGCCTTACTTCTGTCGGCGGGCACGCCCGGCAAGCGCTTTGCCCTGCCCAATTCCCGGGTGCTGATTCACCAGCCGACGATGGGTGGCCTCTCGGGCCAGGCTACCGATATCGACATCCACGCCCGCGAAATCCTGCGCATCCGAGCCAGCCTCAACGAGATCATGGCGAAGCACACCGGCCAGCCCGTGGAGAAAATTGAACACGACGTCGAGCGCGATTTCTGGATGGGTGCGCAGCAGGCGCGAGAATACGGGATCATTGACGAAATCATTTTCAAGCACAAATAAAGAAGGAAGCCAGTCTTGAAGCGTCCAGGCAACGAGGACATCCCGCGCTGCTCGTTCTGCAACAAACCGCGGGACGCCGTCCGGCGTCTGATTGCTTCACCCGGCGACCAGCCCCGCACTTACATCTGCAACGATTGCATCGGCATCTGTAACTCGATCATCGAGCAGGACCACACCGAGCACGTGGCGGCGGCGCAGGTCAAGCTGCCCAAGCCGGCCGAGGTGAAGGAATTTCTCGACCAGTACGTCATCGGGCAGGAAAAGGCCAAGAAGAAGCTGGCCGTGGCCGTCTACAACCACTACAAGCGCATCATGTATTCCCGCGTGCGCAGCGAAGTGGAGCTGACGAAGTCCAACATCCTGCTCATCGGGCCCACGGGAACGGGCAAGACGCTCCTCGCACAGACGCTGGCGCGCCTGCTGGAAGTGCCCTTTGCTATCGCCGACGCCACGACCTTGACCGAGGCGGGCTATGTCGGCGAAGACGTCGAGAACATTATCCTGCGGCTCTTGCAGAATGCCGGCGGGGACGTCCAGCGCGCCCAGCAGGGCATCATCTATATCGACGAGATCGACAAAATCGCGAAGAAGGACGAAAACCCTTCCATCACGCGCGATGTCTCCGGCGAAGGCGTGCAACAAGCGCTGCTCAAGATTCTGGAGGGGACGGTGGCAAATGTCCCCCCTCAGGGCGGGCGCAAGCACCCCCACCAGGAGTTCACCGCCGTCGATACGACCAATATCCTTTTTATATGCGGCGGCGCCTTTGTGGGGCTGGGCAAAGTCGTCGAACAACGGTTTGGAAAAAAGACCGTGGGATTCCAGACGGAGAAATCCAAGACCACGCCGACCGCTTCCCGCCGCCAGGATGTCGAATTATTGGAGGAGCTTCAGCCGATAGATCTAATTAAGTACGGCCTGATCCCGGAGTTCGTGGGTCGGCTGCCGGTCATGAGCATTTTGGAGGATTTGGACGAGGCGGCTCTCGTCAGAATCCTGACCGGACCCAAGAACGCGCTCATCCGCCAGTACCAGAAACTGTTTGAGTTCGAAAACGTCAAGCTGCGATTTACCGACCAAGCCCTGGAGGCGGTTGCCGTGCGGGCGATCGACCGGAAGCTGGGGGCGCGGGGACTGCGCATGATCCTGGAAGACTTGATGCTCGATCTGATGTACCACCTGCCCAGCCAGCGCAAGGTTAGGGAATTCGTGGTCACGGAAGAAATGGTTAAGAAGCACGAAATTAGCTTCAATTCCCATTTACTCGAAAAGGCAGGCTAAACCTCCCAATTATGTTCTCCGGCCGAGGTGAAAAAACCGATTCGCGGACCTTGCCCATGATGCCCATCCGGGACGTGGTCATCTTTCCGCATATGATGACCCCGTTCGTCGTGGGGCGCGAAAGTTCCATCCGGGCGCTGGAAGATGCGCTTGCAGGCGACAAGAAGATTTTTCTGGCCACCCAGCACGACGCGGCCGTGGATGAGCCCAAGGTCAACGAGATCTATCAGGTGGGAACGATTGCCAACATCGTTCAGAGCCTGAAGCTGCCCGACGGCAACATCAAGGTGCTGGTCGAGGGGGTCGAGCGCGGCAAGATCCAGAAGGTTTCCACCGAGGAAGGTTACATGCGCGTCACGGTCAAAACCGTGACCTACCGGCCGGTGAGCACGCCCAGCCTGGAGCAGCTTGTCCAGAAGGTCTCGGGGCTCTTCGAGCAGTACGTCAAGCTCTCCCAAAGCCTGAACTACGAAACCATGATCGCGGCCATCAAGGTGGACGAAACGGGGAAGCTCTCGGACACCGTCGCCGCCAGCCTTAATGTCAGCGTCGAAGAGAAGCAGGAATTGCTCGAAATTTTCGATCCTGTCGATCGCCTCGCTCGCCTGGCAGACATCCTGGATCTCGAAATCGAGAAGCTGAACGTCGACCGCACTATTCAGGGCCGCGTGAAACGCCAGATGGAGCGCGCCCAGCGCGAGTACTACCTGAACGAAAAGATCAAGGCCATCCAGAAAGAATTGGGCCGCAACGAAAAGAGCGAGACCGACGAGCTCAAGAAAAAGATTGAAGCATCCGGCATGACTAAGGACGCCCGCGAAAAGGCGGAGCAGGAACTCAAGCGGCTGGAAATGATGCCGCCCATGTCGGCGGAGTCCACCGTCTCACGCAACTACCTCGACTGGCTGCTCGCCGTCCCCTGGAAGAAGAAATCCAAGGAAATCCGCGACATTCGCCGCGCCGAGCAGATTCTCGAGGAAGATCACTATGGTCTCGAGAAAATCAAGGAGCGCATCCTGGAATTCCTGGCGGTCCGGCAGCTGGTAAAGAATCCGCGGGGCTCGATCCTCTGCTTTGTCGGACCTCCGGGAGTCGGCAAGACCTCGTTGGGCCGTTCCATCGCCCGCGCCACCGGCCGTAAGTTCGTGCGCCTCTCGCTCGGGGGAGTGCGCGATGAGGCGGAAATCCGCGGCCACCGCCGGACGTACATCGGCGCACTACCCGGCCAGATCATCCAGATGATGAAGAAGGCGGGGACGGTGAACCCGGTCTTCCTGCTCGACGAGGTCGACAAGATGAGCATGGACTTCCGCGGCGACCCGTCGGCGGCGCTCCTGGAAGTGCTCGACCCCGAGCAGAACTTCATGTTCTCGGACCACTACCTGGACGTGGAATACGACCTCTCCAAGGTTTTCTTCATCACCACGGCCAACGTGATCCACACGATCCCGCAGCCGTTGCAGGACCGCATGGAAATCCTCCGCCTTTCCGGTTACACGGAGCCCGAGAAGATGGAGATCGCCAAGCGCTTCCTGGTGCGTAAGCAGCTTGAGCAGGCCGGAATCAAGAAGGAGAACCTGACTTTCACCGACGAGTCCCTGGTTTCCATCATCCGTCACTACACGCGCGAGGCGGGGGTGCGAAATCTGGAACGCGAGATTGCGAACATCTGCCGCAAGGTCGCGCGCAAGGTAGTCAAGGACGGCAAGGGATTGCAAATCACGCTCAAGCCCGACGATGTGCAGGAGTACCTGGGCGTCATCAAGTTCCGCGATACCAAGTCGGAAGAGAAGAATGAAGTCGGGCTCGCCACCGGCATGGCCTGGACGGAAGTTGGCGGCCAGATCCTGAACATCGAAGCCACCATCATGCCGGGCAAAGGAAAGTTGACGCTCACTGGCAAGCTGGGCGACGTGATGCAGGAGTCGGGCCAAGCCGCCCTGAGCTATGTCCGTTCCCGCGCCTCAGGCCTGGGCTTGGGGGCGGACTTCTACCGCCACGTGGACATTCACATCCACGTTCCCGAGGGCGCGATTCCCAAGGACGGCCCCTCGGCGGGAATCACGCTCGCGACCTCGGTGGTCAGCGCGCTGACAAAGATTCCGGTTCGCCGCGACGTCGCGATGACGGGCGAAATCACGTTGCGCGGCAAGGTTCTACCCATCGGGGGCGTAAAAGAAAAGATTCTGGCGGCTCACCGCGCCGGTAATCAAATCGTGATTCTGCCCCGCGACAATGAGAAGGATCTGGCGGAAGTTCCCGCGAACGTCCAGCAGGACCTGACCATTCGCTTTGTGGAAACCATGGACGAAGTCCTTGACCTGGCCCTGGAACGCAAGCTCGAAGCGCGAACGGCGCTCGATGTCGGGCCGGAACCGGCGCCAACCCTGCCCCCCGAGGACAGGGAGGCCGGCCGCGAGCCCTTAACGAATTAGCCGCCGGCCGGCTAACGGGAAACACCGATTTTTCAGCCCCGGAGCAACCTCCGGGCCACCGAGGCAGGACGTTTCCGCCGCCCTGCCCGTAGACCAGTGACAGACCCTGAGAGTCCGGGGATCGAGACCCGCGAACCTCAATAAGAAGCTTGACCATTCAAGCCGCCGTGATTCTGCTTAGAATCGCGCCATGAATCTTGCAGCGCGTTCTTTGCACCGTCGGGCGGCGTCCATCAGCTCCCGGAAGAGCTGAGACAACCCTGAGAGACCCGCGAGCGGGTTCTCAGCACGAATTCAACTAAAGAGAGTGAATATGCCAGCAAGAAAACAAAGTATTGACGAAGCCTCGGAAGAAAAGGGCGTCGAACTTAAGGAAGGCGAAGTCCTTGACATCGGGAAGCTGAAAGAGATGAACATCGCAACGTTGACCCAGGTCGCCAAGGACCTGAACGTCGTGGGCGCCACCAGCCTGCGCAAGCAGGAACTGATCTTTAAGATCCTGCAGGCGCAGACCGAGAAGAACGGACTCATTTTCTCGGAAGGCGTCCTCGAGTGCTTGCCGGATGGCTTCGGCTTTCTGCGCGCGCCGGACTACAACTATCTGCCCGGGCCGGACGATATCTACGTCTCCCCCTCACAGATCCGCAAGTTCGACCTGCGCACCGGCGACACCGTCTCCGGCCAGATCCGTCCACCCAAGGACGGCGAGCGCTACTTCGCGCTTATCAAGGTCGAGGCGATCAACTTCGAGCCGCCCGACGAGGCACGGAACAAGATCTTCTTCGATAACCTCACGCCGCTCTATCCGCAGAACCGCATCCGGCTCGAAACCATCAAAGACAATGTTTCGGCGCGGGTGCTCGATCTGCTCACGCCCATCGGCAAGGGGCAGCGCGGCCTGATCGTCGCCCCGCCGCGCACCGGCAAGACGATGCTCCTACAGACGATTGCCAACTCCGTCAGCACCAACCACCCCGAAATCACGCTCATCGTCCTGCTCATCGACGAACGGCCGGAAGAAGTCACCGACATGCAGCGCACGGTGAAGGGTGAGGTCATTAGCTCGACCTTCGACGAGCCCGCGGCGCGCCACGTGCAGGTGGCGGAGATGGTCATCGAAAAGGCCAAGCGACTCGTCGAGCACAAGCGCGACGTCGTGATCCTGCTCGACTCCATCACCCGCTTGGCGCGCGCCTACAACACCGTGGTTCCGCCCTCCGGCAAGGTGCTCTCCGGCGGCGTGGACTCGAACGCCTTACAGCGGCCCAAACGCTTCTTCGGCGCGGCCCGCAACATCGAGGAAGGCGGCAGCCTCACCATCATCGCCACCGCCCTCATCGATACTGGCAGTCGCATGGATGACGTGATCTTCGAAGAGTTCAAGGGCACCGGCAACATGGAAATCAACCTCGACCGCAAGCTCGTCGACAAGCGCGTCTTCCCCGCCATCGACATCAACAAGTCGGGCACGCGCAAGGAGGAGTTGCTGGTTCCCCGCGACGAACTCAACCGCATCTGGGTCCTGCGCAAGGTCCTGAACCCGCTGTCACCCGTGGAGTCGATGGAACTCATCATCGACAAGCTCTCCAAGACGCAAGCCAACGCTCAGTTCTTGTCGTCGATGAGCAACGGCGGACGGTAGGCAGAAGGACTGGGGCAAGATTAAGTGTGAAGTGTGAAGGATGAACGGTCCTAGCTTCACACCCCCAGTACTCGAACCTTCGTGCTTCAGACTTCAGCCTGATTGGAGAAGCTTCTTGTCCCGAGCGATCTCGACGATCCGCTCCACGACCTGTTCCGCACTGAGGGTTGTGGAGTCAATTTCGATGGCGTCGGCGGCGGGGAAGAGCGGAGAGACCTTCCGCTCGGCGTCGAGTTGGTCGCGGCGGCCGATGTCGTAAGCGGTCTGTTCCAGCGTGCTGGCGCGGCCCTCTTCCTGATCTTGCTTCAGCCTGCGTCGCGCGCGCTCTCCCACATCGGCTTTAAGGAATATCTTCAACGGGGCGTCGGGGAAGACCACCGTCCCAATGTCACGTCCTTCCATTACCACACCCTGGCCGCGCACGAGATTTCGTTGCAGAGCAATCAGCTTCTTGCGGACTTCCGGCAAGCGTGAGACCTTCGCCGCGGCGAGCGTTACTTCCGAAGTGCGAATCTCCTGCACGACGTTCCGGCCATCGAGATAGACACCGGTCTCGCCATCCTTCGGCGCAAAGTCAATCGTCGCCCCGCTCACCGCCTCGACAACCGCGCGCTCGTCATCCGCCGAGACGCCCGATTGCACCACCTTCAACGCTGCGGCGCGGTAGGTGGCGCCGCTGTCCACATAGGTCAGCCCCAGCCGTGCGGCGAGCCTCTGCGCTACCGTGCTCTTCCCCGCCCCGGCGGGACCGTCGATGGTAATAATCAGAGGAGTTGTCTTCACACCGAGACCCTAAGAGCGGTTAGTCATCAGCCGCGGCGCATGTCGAGCCCTGATTGCTGAAAGCTGAATGTCGACGACTAAATCCGCTTGAATGCCTTCTGAAGCTCCTTCATCCTGTAGCGCAACACGATGGGACGGCCGTGCGGGCAGGTCATGGGGGCTTGCGAATCACCCAACGCGCGCAGCAGCCATACCATCTTGCTCTGTTCGAGCCTCATGTTGATTTTGATGGCGGCATGGCACGAAACAGAAGCCGCAATCTTCAACCGCAAGTCATCGAGTGAAAGACTCTTCGCTTCCTGGCCGACACTGTCAAGGATTTCCAGGAGCAACCGCTCGACGTCGTCGGCGCGAATCTCGGCCGGAGCGCTTTTGACGGCGACGGTGCGTTGTCCAAAGGGCTCGACTTCAAAACCGTTGGCGCCGAGCTCGCCGGCGATTTCGTGATAAACGGCCTGCTGCTCGGGCTTGAGCTCAACCACGATCGGCATGAGCAGGCGCTGGCCCTCGACTTTCCTCTCGCGTCGCTGCCGTACATGCTGCTCAAAAAGCACGCGCTCGTGCGCCGCATGCTGATCCACAATCCACAGCCCCTCGGCGTTCGTCGCCACAATAAAGCTCTCCTGCACCTGGCCGAGCGGGACCAAGTCAGCCGGCAATTCCGAAACGCCCGCCGGCCGTGGCACTTCGGCCTCAAGCGAAGCGCCTTGCTGCGCTGTTACCGCCGGCGGCGTGTAAACCGAGAGTGCTCCGTCGAGCGGCAGCCGCCCGGTCTCCGGCGCCGGCCGTGGCGAGGAAAGGTGATAGTCGTCGCGCCTTTGCGGAGGCCGCGAAGGACCGGGAATCTCCGGCCCCTTCAGCCCCGGTGGCTCGTCGCTCAGTCGCTCGGAAGCCTCGGCCTCGAGCAAATCCGTCGCCGGACGCTTCTGGGATTTCCCCAGAGGAAACGCTGCCACCGGCCGCGCCGCCACGAGCGACTGGCGAACCGAATCGCGCACGAGATCGTGAACGAACTGCGAACGTCGAAATCTCACTTCGGTTTTCGACGGATGAACATTCACATCCACTTCCGCCGCAGGAATCTCCAGGAAGATCAGCGCCACGGGAAATATTCCGGAGGGAAGAATGTTCCGATAGGCCTCGGTGATGGCGTGCAGAATCAGCCGGTCCCGCACCAGGCGGCGGTTCACAAAGAAATAGATCTGGTTGCGGTTGAGTTTCTGAACCTCGGGGCGCGATACGAACCCGAACACACGCACCATGACGGGCCCTGCATCTTCGGCTTCTTCCTCAAACCCCGCATAGGAAGGCGCGGGCATCCGGCGCACAGCCGGTGCAACCTCCACCATCTGTTCGAGCAGTTGCCCGCCCATCACCTGATAGACGCGCTCGCGCGCCGTCGCCACCGGTGAAACATTCAAAATCTCGTTGGTCAGCGAGGTGAGCCGGAAGCTCTTCTCTGGGTGGGCCAGCGCGTAGTGGGTGACGAGCGTCGCAATGTGGCCGAGCTCCGTGGATTCGGACTTGAGAAACTTCCGCCGACCTGGAGTATTGAAAAACAGGTCGTGGACATCGATGCGCGTGCCTTGCGGCCACGCCACCTCCTTCACGTCGCGCAGCTTGCCGCCGGCGATTTCGATGCGCGTCCCAGCGTCCTCGGAGGCGTGGCGGGTCTCCAGCTCCAGCCGCGAAACGGCGGCGATGGAGGGGAGAGCTTCGCCGCGAAACCCCAGGGTGGAGATTTCAAAAAGATCTTCGGCGGTGCGAATCTTGCTTGTGGCGTGGCGCTCGAAGGCGAGCAGGGCGTCGTCGTGCGACATCCCGCAGCCGTCGTCGGTGATGGTGATGCGCCGCTTTCCGCCCGCTTCGACGGAAACTTCGACCCGTTCCGCGCCCGCGTCGAGTGAGTTCTCCATCGACTCCTTGACGACCGAGGCGGGCCGCTCCACGACCTCGCCCGCGGCGATCTTGTTGGCAACAGCTTCAGGGAGGATGCGGATTACGGAAGACTGAGTCATTGATTCAATGTCTCATCGAAGCATCGGGCCGTTGTCCCATTGGCTCGGCCGGACGACCATTCAATGGGTCGACGAGTCAATGAGCCAGTGAGTCAATTCCCGGTGATTTTCAGCCCTAGCTCGTCAAGCTGCTCGGGATCGACTGTCGCTGGCGCGTCGCACATCATATCGACGGCGCTGGCGGTCTTGGGAAACGCAATGACCTCGCGGATGTTCGACTCGCCGGCCATCAGCGCGATGATGCGGTCGTAGCCCAGTGCGATGCCGCCGTGCGGCGGCGTGCCCGACTCAAGCGCGTCGAGGAAAAATCCAAAGCGTTCGCGGGCTTTCTCGTGGCTCAGGCCCAGCACCGTGAAAATGCGCTTCTGGATATCCTGGCGGTGGATTCTGATGCTGCCGCCGCCGATCTCGGCGCCGTTCAGCACCAGATCGTAAGCGAGCGCCTTGACTGCGCTCGGATCGGATTCGAGCTTGTCCAAATCGTCTTCGCGCGGCGACGTGAAGGGATGATGCATGGCCCCGTAACCCTTTTCCTTCTCGTCGTACTCGAACATCGGAAAGTCCACAACCCAGAGGAACTTCCACACACCTGGACTAAGGAGGTTGAGTCGTCGCGCCACCTCAAGACGGATATCTCCCGAGGCCACGTCCAGGCGGTGCTGCAGGTCCGAAGGCAGCGACTGGTCTACCTTCGTCCAACGCGCCCTCTTTCCTACCATGACTACCCGATCCCCCATTCCAGCTCCCGCCGCGTCTACGGCGGGCTGAAGTGCACCCCAATCATCATTTTCTGCTAACGCCGATCGCATCCGTGAGTCATCAACCCTCATTACCGAGTGCCAGTCTGACTCACTTGTGTTAAGCGTTTCCAGAAGCTTCTTGAACTGAGTACCAGAAAGAGAGCCGCCTTCCGGGATGCGCATGGCTTTGACTGAAGGATGTACGCCCGACTTCGATGCGACCTCTGCAGACAGGTTTAAGCGCTTCCACTCTAAGGGGCATCGCAAATCCGGCTTGTCGGAGCCGTAGCGCTCCATCGCCGTGTCGTAGCTCAGGCGCGGGAAGGGGCGCGTCACCTTCACGTCAACGAGCGCAAACATCTTTTCGATCAGACCCTCGATGATGTTGAACAGCGCCTCGCGTGTCGGGAACGCCATCTCGATATCGATTTGAGTAAACTCCGGCTGGCGGTCGGCCCTCAAATCCTCGTCGCGGAAGCAGCGCACGATCTGAAAATAGCGGTCGTAGCCCGCGATCATCAGGAGCTGCTTGAAGAGTTGCGGCGACTGCGGCAGCGCATAGAAACGCCCGTGGTGCACGCGGCTGGGCACCAGGTAATCGCGCGCGCCCTCGGGCGTCGAACGCGTCATGAAGGGCGTCTCGACCTCGATGAAGCGGTTCTCGCTCATGTACTCGCGGACGGTCAGGCCGGCGTGATGGCGCAGTCGAATGTTCTGCTGCATCTTGCCGCGGCGCAAATCGAGGTAGCGATAGCGCAGACGCGTCTCTTCGATCGTCTTGATTTCGTCCTCGATGGGGAACGGCGGCGTCTTCGCTTCGTTGAGGAGCAGCAGCGTCTTTGCCTTCACTTCCACTTCGCCGGTCGCGAGCTGCGGGTTGACGGTTGCGGCGTCACGCGGCACCACTTCCCCTTCCACGCCCACCACGTATTCGGCGCGCACTTCTTCCGCCTTATCGTGCGCCTCAGCGCTGAGTTCGGGGGTGCACACCACCTGCGTGATGCCGGTATGATCGCGCAGGTCGAGAAAGATGAGGTTGCCAAGGTCGCGGCGGCGTGCCACCCAGCCCGCCAGGAAAACCGTCTTGCCGGCGTCCGATTTGCGAACGTCACCGCAATAATGAGTGCGCTGTCTTTCTCCCAAAAGATCGAGTTTCAATTCAGTGACTGCCTTTCTGCAATTTTTCTTTCAAATAGGATGCGATGCCTTGCGGATCAACTTCTTCCTGCTGAGTGGTCGCCATGTCTTTCACCTGGTAGCGGCCGGAGGTGAGTTCACCTTCGCCGATGATGACCGCGAATCGCGCGCCTTGTTTGCTGGCCTGCCCGAGCGATTTCTTGAGTTTCGCCGCTTCGTAGTTCGATTCGACCCGCAAACCTTCTTGCCGGAGGGTTTTGGCCAATTGCGCCGCGGGTCGCCCTCCAGCGTCGCCCATCCAGGCGACAAAGACATCGAGCGCGTCATCAGCCTTGAGCGTCGCGGCCTGCTCGACCATGAGCAGCAGGCGATCTTCGCCAATCGCCACACCGAAGCCGGGCGTGGGTGGCCCGCCGAGCATTTCGGAGAGCCCGTCGTAACGACCGCCGCCGAGGAAAGCGTTCTGCGCGCCGAGGACGCTGCTGGTCATCTCAAACGTCGTGCGCGTGTAGTAGTCGAGGCCGCGAACCAGGCGCGGCGTGATTTGATAGGAAACGCCGCGCTCCCCAAGTTCCTTCGTCACATGATCGAAGTGCGCGCGGCACTCCGGGCAAAGGTGATCGATGATGTGCGGCAGATTCTCGATGATCGGCTGGTCGGCTTCCACTTTGCAGTCAAGCACTCGCAGCGGATTCGTCTCGGCGCGGCGCTGGCAATCGCCGCACATCTGATCCTTGACTTTGTCGAGCGCCTGGCGCAGAACTTCGACGAAAGCCGGGCGGCACTTGGGACAGCCCACGGAGTTGAGCAGCAGCTTGTATTCCGTCAAGCCGACGCGCGTGAGCAGAAGGACGAGCATCTCGAGAAATTCTGCGTCGATCGTTGGGTGGTCGGAGCCCAGGACTTCCGCGCCGATCTGGAAGAACTGGCGGTAGCGGCCCTTCTGCGGGCGCTCGCGGCGGAACATCGGGCCGATGTAATAGAGCTTGTGGATGCCGCCCTCGTTGTACATCGTATCCTCGATGTAGGCGCGCACGACGGAGGCGGTGGCCTCCGGGCGCAGCGTCAGAAACTCATCGTCGCGGTCCTGGAAGGTGTACATCTCCTTGGTGACGATGTCGGTGTCGGCGCCCACGCTGCGGGCGAAGAGCGCGGTCTGCTCGAGAATCGGCGTGCGGATTTCGCGGAAGTTGTAGGACGCGAAGACGCGGCGAGCCTCATCCTCGACGCGCTGCCAGAGCGCGGTCTCGCGCGGCAGCAGGTCGCGGGTGCCCTTGACGGAACGGATTGGCTCGGCTCGGTTCGACACGGGACCTGGCTTTCGATGGAGTTGCTTGCGGGCTTCGGAGGCTTTGATCGACTCAGAGCGAGGGGTCGATTCGCCCAGTCGCATCCTTCGTAAGTCCCTAAACCTTTTGATGTTAACACAGTCGCGCGAGAAGCGGCTAGCGCGGCAAGAATCGTGCGTGAGGAAACCTCGCACCGACGGTAGTCGATATGGGGGACCGGCGTGTCGCCGCGAAGTTTTCCAAATCACGTTGTTTATAGGGCGTAACGAATGTATAGTAACACTCGCTAGGGCGAGAAAAATCAGAGTCTTGACTTGGTTTTGCGCGAGCCCATATTCCGGTCCACCGAGTCGCCCGTGTGAGACCGGGCACGCATAAGGTTACAAAGCGAAATCTGCCAAAGCATATTTCTTAGCGGTAGTTGTGGGAGACCTGGCCGATATAAGAGAGTCTAACTCGATGGCCAACCATCTAGGACGGATGCTTAGTCAACGAGGGTCCCTCGAAAGGCTGTAGAACATGATCTCCGAGTCCAGCCACCCGGAAACAACCGGTCCCTCCTTTCCTCCGCTGGGCAAGAGGATTAAGGCCCTCCTGGTCTGGCCCAAGATTCCCAACTCCTTCTGGACGTTTTCCGGGATGCTCGAGCTGCTTCCGGAGAAGGTGGTCATGCCACCCCTGGGACTTATTACCTTGGCAGCCCTGTGTCCGCCCGAGTGGACGATTCGCCTGATCGACCAGGCCGTGGAAGACCTGACGGACGAGGACATCCTCTGGGCGGACCTCGTCATGGTCAGCGCCATGACGGTTCAGACGGCAGGCCTCCAGGAGACCCTGGCCCGCGCCCGCCGGCTGGGCCGGCGCACCATCGTGGGCGGGCCGTACGCAAGCGGCGAACCTGGCCGCATGCTTCCCATCGCGGACCATGTGGTGGTCGGCGAGCCCGACGAAGTGTTTCTGGAGATTGCGCGCGACCTTGAAGACGGTACGGCGAAAAGGCTTTATGAAATTACAGATAAGCCCGACGTCACCAGAACCCCAATGCCGCGCTTCGATTTGCTGAAGCTTGACTGTTATGCTTCCATGTCGGTTCAATTCTCCCGCGGGTGCCCGTTTCAATGTGAGTTCTGCGACATCATCGTCCTCTACGGGCGAAAGCCTCGGACCAAGCGGCCTCAGCAGATGACGGCAGAGCTGGACAGGCTCTTGAGTCTGGGATGGAAGAAGCAAGTATTCATCGTGGATGATAATTTCATCGGGAACCACACCCAGGCGCTCAGTCTGTGCGTGGAGCTGGAGAAATGGCAGCAAGAGCGTGGTTTCCCGGTCATGTTCTACACCGAAGCATCCATGGACCTCGCCCGAAAGCCCGCGCTCGTCGCTGCGATGGTGAAAGCGAACTTCTTCTATGTCTTTCTCGGTATCGAGAGCCCTTCCAAGCAATCCCTCAAAGAGGTGAAGAAGCTCCAGAACCTGGCCATGGATCCGGTAAGCTGCGTGCAATTCCTGCACCAGCGCGGCCTCTGGGTGACGGGCGGCTTCATTGTGGGCTTCGACTCCGATACGGAGGAGATCTTCGAGCAGCAGGTCGAATTCATCGAGCGCACTGCCATCCCCTGGGCCTTGGTGAATTTCCTCCACGCCCTGCCGCGCACCGCCCTTTACGAGCGTATGCAAAGAGAAGGCCGGATGATCGAATCTCGGGGCAGCAGCAGTGATGGCACGCCCCCGAATTTCCGTACCACCATGAATTCCGCAGCTTTGCTGCGAGGTTTTGGAAAGACGATTTCCTCGATTTACGACCCGGCGAAGTTCTATGAACGCGCGTGGCGGTCCTTGCGGAGTTGGGAGACCAAGCAGTGCCAACACCCCGCCCAGCACCCGACGGCCAGGGGGTTTCTTGCCATCCTGGCGCGGTCAATCTGGCAACAAGGGCTCTGCTCCTCCTACCGGAAGCCCTACTGGAAATTCTTCTTCAGGATCTTTGGCCGCTACGCGATGAATCGTCCCAAGCTCTGGTTGGCCGTTACGATGCTCATCTCGGGCCACCACTTCATTCCTTACGCCAGCAAGGTTGTGGAGAAGATGGAAGGAGAGATACTGACCGCTCTAACTCTCCAGGAACTCGTCCCCGCCTCCGTTGCAGACTGATCCCCCTCCGCCCGCGGCGCGAGTTGCAGGGGGGGCTTGCCCGCCCTGACACCGTGCGCGCATGCAGAGGACGATGCAAGCATCGCCCCTACGCCCAACCCACTGAGTCCCGTAACGATCAGATTTTTGGCAGGACGATGCCCTGTTGGGACTGGTATTTGCCTTTCTTGTCCTTGTAGGAGACTTCGCACATCTCATCGGCCTCGAAGAAGACGATCTGGCAGAGGCCTTCGTTGGAATAGACGCGGGCGGGGAGCGGCGCGGTGTTGGAGATTTCGAGCGTGACAAAGCCTTCCCATTCGGGTTCGAGCGGCGTGACATTGACGATGATGCCGCAGCGAGCGTAAGTGGACTTGCCGACGCAGATGGTGATGACGCTGCGCGGGATCTTAAGATACTCCACCGACCGCGCCAGGGCGAAGGAATTGGGCGGCACGATGCACACCGGGCCTTTGAACTCGACAAACGACCGCTCGTCGAAGTGCTTGGGATCGACGATGGTGCAGTTGACGTTGGTGAAGATTTTGAACTCATCGGCGACGCGCAGGTCGTAGCCGTATGCGGAGACGCCGTAAGAAATGACGCCTTCGCGGATTTGCCGGTCGGCAAAGGGGTTAATCATGTCGTGTTCCAGCGCCATGCGGCGAATCCAGCGGTCATTCTTTACGGCCATCAGTTCCACCTCGTCTGGGAATGTGAAGGTATGCGGTCGCTTGCTGGTCCGTCAGGTGACGGATGAGGCCCTTAAACCCTGCATGCAATCGAGAAACAGCGAGGCATAATATTACAGGTGAAAGGGCTTGACAATAGCGAAAGCCATTCCTTAGGATTAAGCCTAGTCTTTTCAGGAGGTTCGCGTGATCAAGCTCGATATCATCAATGAGGTCGTTAGTCGCACCGGGATCACCAAGACCAAAGCCGAGATGGCCGTGGAGACGGTCTTCGAGTCTATGAAGAAAGCTCTCACCAAGGGCGACCGCATTGAGTTGCGCGGCTTCGGTGTCTTCAACGTAAAGCCACGCAAGACCGGCATCGGGCGGAATCCGCGCACCGGCCAGGAAGTCAGCATCCCGCCCGGCAAAGCCGTGCGCTTCAAGCCCGGCAAAGAACTGCAGTCACTGTAATCCGAAATCTGCCCACAGGAATCATGGGAAGCGATGCGTGGGGGGGCACTTCACCGCCAGGCGTTCGATCTCGGAAACGACCAAGCCCAACTCCTCGATGAGCGGGCTGTCCCCGGCCTCGCGAAAGGCACGGAGCAGCTCGCCGTAATACCACAGAGTGCCTTCCTTCCCGCCGTGGAACCGCTTCCAGAGCGCCTCGCCCAGCACGCGATAGTCGGCGAGGATGGCGCGCGCGTTGTCGAGCTTGTCGCAGGCAGAAACCAGACGAACGGAGGGCGAGGCCTGGCGCACGTGGGCGATGTAAGCCGCCTTGCGGGCTTTCCACGGCGGCTTGGGTACGAGATCGGAATCCGTGCATCCCACCACAATCTCCACCACGCGTTCGCCGAAGCGGCGGCGGATATCTTCCCGCGTGGCGGCACCGCCCTGGTCCTCGATGGCGTCGTGGAGGAGCGCGGCAATAGCCTCGTCCTCGCCGGCGCCGTACTGAAGGGCAATGCTGGCAACGCTCAGCAGATGCGCGGCGTAAGGAATCTTCGAGCCCTTGCGGTACTGGCCGGCGTGGAGCCGGACGGCATAAACCAGCGCTTCCTCAAACCTCGAAGTCAGCGGCATGCGAGTGTCTTCTCCCTTCAGTGGTCTTCGTTTTCGTTCACTACGGGAACAGATCCAGCTTCCCCCGCCTCTTGAACACCCGGCCGCCGAAATAGCTCCCTCCGCACCAGTACTCATCGAGCTTCTCGAGGATATCGTGCGCCGTGTCCACAGTGACAGAGTTCTCCATTTCCGGCGCTATCAAACCGTGGTACCAGCGACCGGAGGCGGTGAACGCCTCATTTTCGTAGTGATAGTGGAGCCAGAGGCGGCGGCAACGGCGGCAGCGGAAGACCGAGACGTCTCCGAAGTGGGCGTCCATCCCGAGGTCTGTCACCTCGAAGTTCTCGCCGCCCCATGCACCTTCTGTGCAATCGCACTTGGGATCCTCATCCATTGCTTTTCCGGCTCCTTTCACCCAAGAGCAGCAGCCAACGCCTCCATGGTTCACAGGATATTGACCGGATCCATATCGATCATCACCGCCTGGGGCGGAACGCCGCGCCGGTCGCAATCATCGGCCAAGCGGCGGAGCGCTTCGTTCAGCCGGGCGCGAGATTTGGCCTTGATGAGGAACTGAATGCGAAAGCGCCCTTCGATTTTCGCCAGCGGGGCGGAGTTCGGCCCCAGCACGCGCAGGCCGTAAGCCTCTCCGATGCGGCTCAGGAAGATGCCCATTTGCCGCGCGATGCCCGCCGCCGCTTCCAGTTGCTTGCCCTGCGCGATGACGTTGGCGAGCGCGCCCGAGGGCGGATAGTGCATCATGCGCCGGAAGCGCATCTCCTTGCTGTAGAACGCCGCGTAATTCTGCTCCGCCGCGAGCTGAATCGCGTAGTGCTCGGGATAGAAGGTTTGCACGAGGACTCGGCCGGGAGCGTCCCGCCGCCCGGCGCGGCCTGCCACCTGCGTGAGCAGCTGAAAGGTGCGTTCCGCAGCGCGGAAGTCTGGAAGCGACAGCCCCTGATCGGCGGAGACCACGCCCACCAGCGTGACGCCGGGGAAATCGTGCCCTTTGGCGATGAGCTGTGTGCCCACCAGAATATCAATCTTGCCGTCGCGGAAATCCGCCAGAATCTTGTGGTACACCCCGGCGCGGCGGGCGATGTCGCGGTCGAGGCGCGCCACCCGCGCCTGCGGAAACATCTCGGGCAGTTTGGCTTCGATTTTTTCCGTCCCTTCGCCGACGTAGTGGAGATGCTCGCTGCCGCAGGCCGGACAGTGCGTGGGCACCGGCCGCGTGTAGCCGCAGTAGTGGCAGATCAGGCGGTGCTCCCGCCGGTGATAGGTGAGCGAGATCGAGCAGTTCACGCAACGCTCCGTCTCCCCGCAAGCGCGGCAGAGGAGAAACCAGGAATAGCCGCGGCGATTAAGCAGAATCATAACCTGCGAGCCGGCGGCGAGTTCGGCTTCGACCGTTTCGCGCAGAGTGCGGGAGAAGGGGACTTGCGTGTGCGTCTCGCGGAATTCCTTCCGCATGTCGATGATTTCCACGGCGGCGAGCGGGCGCCCGCTGACGCGCTCGGGAAGCTCCAGCAGGTGATACTTCCCTTCCCGGGCGTTGAAATACGATTCCAGCGATGGCGTCGCCGACCCCATCGCCACGAGCGCCCCCGCCAGGCGCGCGCGCACGATGGCGACGTCTCGCCCGTGGTACCGCGGCGTTTCATCCTGCTTATAACTTCCGTCGTGTTCTTCATCGACGACCACGAGCCCCAGGTTCTCGACCGGCGCAAAGACCGCCGAGCGCGTGCCGAGGACGACGCGCGCCTCGCCGCGCCGCACCCGCCACCAGGTTTGGTGCCGCTCGTTCTCGTTGAGGCCGGAGTGCAACACCGCCACTTGCGCGCCAAAGCGCGCCAGGAATTGTGCCTGCACGGCCGGGGTCAGGGCGATCTCCGGCACCAGCATCAACGCCGTCCGGCCCTGCTCCAGGCAGCGCGCCATCAGGCGCAGATAGATTTCCGTCTTGCCGCTCGCCGTCACCCCGTGCAGAAGTGCGGGATGAAACTGGCGGGTGTCGAGCCAGCCCTGCAGTTGCTCGAGAATGCCCGCCTGGGCCGGAGTGAGATCGATCTCCGCCGCCGCTTCATCGGCGGGCGGCTCCAGCGGGGCGGAAGGCGCCTCCGCGAGTTCGATCAGGCCCTGGCGCTTGAGCTTGCGGAGATGCTCCAGACTCGCCTGCGAAGAGCGAAGCAGTTCGCGGTGATCGTCCGCAGCGCCCTCGCGCGCCAGCGCGTCGAGGATTCGTCGCGCCACGGGAGAGAGCCGCACCGAGCGCTCCGGCAAGGCGGGTCCGGCCAGGCGCACGCTCCAGATCTCCCGCCGCCCGCGGTCCCGCTCGACTTCCGACGCGACCGCGAAGCCCGCCGCGCAGTTCTGCTGAATGAGCTCTGACGCGGTCTTCGGAAATTTTCGGCGTATGCTGTCGAGCGCCGCTGCGGCGCCGTCGAGATGCGCGAGGAAGCGCGCTTCTTCGCTGGCGGAGATCTCGGGCAGCAGGCTCGATTGCAGCTCGCGCAGCCGCTCGCGCCCTTTCTCCGTCAACGCCAGCAGCTTCTGCCGCTGGGTTTCGGCGCGTAGGGGCAGCATGGCGCGGAAGACTTCGCCCACCGGCGCCAGATAATACTCGGCGATCCAGAGCCCCAGGGTGACGAGTTCCGGCGAAAGCACGGTCTCGGCGTCAAGGACGCGCAGCACATCGCGGACCTTGACACCCGGCGCAACCCGCGCCACCGGCTCAATCACCACGCCGATGGCGCGCCGCGTTCCGAGCGGTACGAGGACACGCTGCCCCACGCGCACATCGAGTGGCGGCGGAACCCGATAGGTAAGCGGCTCGCGCAGCGCCGCCAGCACTGCGACATTCACCAGCGGACCCTGCAGCGCAACCGGCTTTCGCGACATGCAGGGATTCTATTCCGGGTGAGGGAGAATGGCCAGCCACAGCGTGTGCTGGCGGAGGGAATGAAGAGGGAAAAGCATCGGGGCCCAGAACAAGGTCTGCACAGAGCGCGCCCGCGAATCAGCTTCCCTGTCTGGAGATCTTGTTCCCGACGTTCATAAAGACGGTATTAATCTGGCTGGCGATCGTATCCATGGCGGCCGTCGCAGCCAGGCCGATAATCACCGCCACCAAGGCATATTCCACCAGGTCCTGGCCAGACTCCTCGCAATGGAGGACCTCCAGAACCGCCTGAGCATGCATCCAGCGCGCTTTCATCCTTTCGCCCTCCCCTTTGGTGCGCAACACCTCGATGGCCGGCTCCTCCCCTCGCCTGTGGCGGCCGACAAATTCCCAACTCTTCTTTATCAGACTCTCCTTGAATCGTGAATAGGAAAAATGGGCTATGTACTAACCACAAAACAACCCTCTGATCAACGCGGGCCGTTCCCAGCCGAGAAAGATCCCGATCACTCCCGGCTGCTGCGCGCGGCAACTAGATTGGCGTAAAGGCCGCCCAGGCGCTCGACCATCTTGACCGCGGAGGAAAAATTGCGGCGGTTGACGTGCTCCACGTTGATTCCCAGGAGGGGCGGGTCGGGAGGCAGGTTATCGAAGACATCCATCAAGACGCGTTGCGCCATGTCCAGCGAGCGCTCGAAACAAGTCTCCTTCGCAGCGCCGCCCTCCTCGCCCAGCAGAAAGCGGTCCAGGCTGGGCGGGATGTCGGCCCCCAGCCAGCGCAGAAACTTCAAGTCTCCGGGATGGCAGACGGGCGCAAAACTGAGGAGCACCCGCGCCTCCAGGCCGTTCAGGCGCTGCATCAACCAGACGATATCATTCGAGTCAAACAGAATCTGGGTGGTGAAGAAAGTCAGGCCCGCCGCCACCTTGGCACGAACCCGTTCCGCCTCGTTGGGGCGGCTGGAGATGATGATCCCTCCCAGCGAGAGTGGCAGCCCCGCTTCGCGAATCAATTGCGCCGCCGCAAGCGGCCCCAGTCCCGGATAGCGAATCGCCGCCGACTCGCCGCCCACCAGAATCACGTGTTCGATGCCGTACTTGGCGCGCGTTTCCTCGCACCAGCGCACGGGATCGGGGTCGTGGACCACCACGCGGTTAAGCACCACTTCCGTCCCCGCCTCACGCTGAATCCGTTCCCCAAGCAAGCGCGGCTCGACGCGCGGGATGAAGCGGTAGGTGCGCTCCGCGCCACGCGCTTCCTCGTGGATTTCCGGCAGGTTGATGGCGTCGACGAGATGACGCACGCTGGCAATTTCGCCCAGCGTCGCGTCGACCGCCTCCGCCTTGCCCTCCTCCGGCGGCACGACCTCGAAAAACGTCACCGGCGCGCCCGCCGCCAGCAGTTTGTCCCTCAGTTTCACATTTGGCTCACAGTCAAGCCGAATGGGCCTGGCGAGCGCGTGTGGAAACTGCGGATCATGCGCTGTAGCGGCGCTCTATGAGCGCCGAACTCATTGCTTCTCCAAATCGGCGGTCATAGACCGCCGCTACAACAAGAGATTTTGCCACACACTCCAGTGCCCTGCGGTCCAATCCCAGCATAGACTGAGCGCCCCAAAACCGCAACCTGGGCGGGAAGGCGGAGTGGCAATGAGTGGGGAGTTAGGCCGTCACCCCCGCGGAAGCGGGGGGCCACTGAATTGCATATTATCGGCGCTCGCGGACGGTTGTGGATTCCCGCTTGCGCGGGAATGACGACGGGAAGACGAGGAGTGCGTAGCGCAGAGTTCGGCGGTTTCGAACTCTGCGGTTGTTTACATTACAAGAGCCGCAGAGTGTCTGAAATGCGAAACTCTGCGCTACCTTGCTGCTCACAACAGTTCGACCCGGACCCCGCCGACCGATGCGAGAGCGCGGTCGCGCGTCACAAGCGGGGCATCAAGCGCTTCGGCAAGGGCCAAATACGCCGCGTCATATGCCGTCAGGTTGTGGCGCAATTGCCAAATGCGAGGAAGCAGGACGAAGTGCGGATAGCGGTTGAGGGGAAGGTCGGTCAGGTCCGTAAGGGCCTGGGCGCCTCGGGCCGAGGAGATGACTCCCGCACGAGCGTAGCGGCGCAAGACCTGAGCGATTTCTACGTCGAGGAGATGGGGGGCGTGCAGAGTTTCGCCCGAGGCAAAGATTCGCTGGCCGACGCGCGACGCGGCGGGCGTCTGAAGCAGAACCTCAAGCACCGCGGAGGCGTCCACGACGATCAACGGCCCTCTCTCTCGGCCCGGACGGCGGCAGCCGGCGCCGGCCGCGGGCGGACCCGCGCACGCCCGGCCAACCGTTGCTTCAATTCTTCCAGGGTCGGCCGCTCGACCGCCATGCGAACCTCTCGAAGCAGATAATCCGAGAGCGACATGCCTTCCAGCGCCGCGCGCGCCTTGAGTTGTCGATGCAGGTCGGACGGAACGTTCCGAATCTGAACCATCGTGGACATGCGATAAGTATAGTTCCATGCGCATCGCATGTCAATCAAAGCGGATGGCCGGAGAACCCATGCCCTGCTCACGGACCGCTGGGCCAGCATAGATCCGCCCGAGGTCAACGACTGCTTGCGCACCGTTCCTGTCGAAACAGGTTTGTCCGCGTGTTAAGCTACTCGCTGCGATGAGACCCGATCAGGAGATGAGACCATGAAGCGAGTTTCGATGTTGGGATTCATTCTACTTCTATCCGCGCTGCCGTTCGGCGGGCAACCGCAAGCGGTCGAGCCCGCGGCGCCGTCTGCTGGCGCGCCCGAGACGCCGCAGCAGCAGTGGTTTCGCGACGCAAAGTTCGGCATGTTCATCCACTGGGGCGTTTACAGCGTGCTGGGCGACGGCGAGTGGGTAATGAACGAAAAGAAGATTCCGGTGAGCGAATACGAGAAGCTGCCGGCGCGATTCAATCCCACGGAATTCAACGCCGCCCAATGGGTGGCGCTGGCCAAGGCGGCGGGCGTGAAGTACATCACCATCACCAGCAAGCACCACGATGGCTTCGCGATGTTCGCCACCAAACAATCCGATTGGAACATCGTGGACCGCACGCCGTGGAAGAAAGACCCCATCAAGATGCTCGCCGAGGAATGCCAGAAGCAGGGCATCAAGCTCTTCTTCTACCACTCGCAGCTCGACTGGCATAATCCCGACTACTTCCCGCTCGGCCGCACCGGCCACACCGCCGGACGCCCCGCGGGCGGCGACTGGAACAAGTACCTCGATTACATGGACGCGCAGCTCACCGAGTTGCTCACCAACTACGGCCCCATCGGCGGCATCTGGTTCGACGGCATGTGGGACAAGCCCCAGGCCGATTGGCGCCTGGCGAAAACCTACGGCCTCATCCACCGCCTGCAGCCTGCGGCGCTGATTGGCAGCAATCACCACCTGAAGCCGTTCCCGGGCGAGGATTTTCAGATGTTTGAGAAAGACCTGCCCGGCCATGCCACGCAGGATTTCAACGCCGGGCAGGAAATCGGAGAGTTGCCGCGCGAAACCTGTGACACCATCAACAATTCCTGGGGCTACAACAAGAACGACCACAACTTCAAGAGCACGACGGACCTGATCCACTATCTGGTGCGCGCCGCGGGCTACGATTCCAATTTCCTGCTCAACGTCGGGCCGATGCCCAACGGGAAGATCCAGCCGGAATTTGTTGAGCGGCTGAAGGCTATTGGCGCCTGGCTCGATAAGAACGGCGAGAGCATCTACGGTACGCGCGGCGGGCCCATCACGCCGCGCCCCTGGGGCGTCACGACTCAGAAGGGCAACACGGTTTACGTCCATATCCTCAACTGGCAGGACGCGGCGCTGCTGCTTCCGAGACTTGATCGCAAGGTCCAGTCCGCTTCGCTGCTGGGGAGCGGCGACGCGGTGGGAATCGTGGAGGCCGACTACGGCACCGTGCTCAAGCTGCCCGCTTCCGCCAAAGACCCGGTGGACAATATTGTGGTGCTGAAGATGATGTAGGGGCACGGCGCGGCGCGCCCTTATGCGCGGGTCTTCACAAAATCGCGGATGGTATCAAAATCCTCGCGAAGGACTTTCTCTTCGCGCGGGTTGCGGAGAACGTAGGCGGGATGATAGGCGACGAACGCCTTCGTCTTGCCATAATCAAAGAATTGACCACGAACTCGGGTAATACCTTCCTTAATACCAAGCAGCGTCTTCATCGCCGGCGAGCCGAGGCAGCAGATCAGGCGGGGCTGAATCGACTGCAGCTGGCGGAAGAGAAATGGCGAGCAGGCGTCGACTTCGTCCTTCTCCGGCGTGCGATTGCCGGGCGGGCGGCATTTCACGATGTTGCAGATGTACACTTCCTCACGCTTCATGCCCACCGCCTGGATCATGCGGTTGAGGAGCTTGCCGGCACGGCCCACGAAGGGCAGGCCTTGCTCGTCTTCGTCGGCGCCCGGGCCTTCTCCGACAAACACCAGCGCGGCGTGCGGATCGCCCTGCCCGAAGACAATCGTCTTCCGGCCGGCGGCGAGCTTGCAGCGTTGGCAGTCGCCCAGGTCGGCGCGGATTTCAGCCAGCGTCTCTCGCGCACGCGGCGGCGGCGGGGGAGCTTCGAAAAGGTTCAGCGAGATGGGTGGCGGTGAGATCGCGGTGGTTCGAGGTTCGTGGCCTGGAAGCCTCGCCTCGGGAGCGGGCAGCCGGGAGTCGGATGTCGCGAGTGGCGTGGCAGCGACGATCGGTGCTTCCGCGGAGATCCGAGCTTGGTGTTTCGTGTTTCCAATTTCAATTCTCGCGCCCGGCTCGCGTCGATAGAACTCCTCCATGCCGAGGTCGCGATAGAACTCCAGCCACGCCGCGAGTTCCTCTTTGAGTCGATCATCCATGATCTTCAGGAATCAAGTGCCAAGTCTCAGACGTCGTCTCAGAAGAAACCCCCTACCCGAGACGAGGATGAATTGAGCAGCCCTCGCCCTCAGCCCTTTTTCTTCCGGAGTTCCACGACCTCATCCAGAATGCGGTTCGCGACGTCGGACTTCGGCATCTTCTCCAGCGGGATTGTGCTGCCGTCCGCGCGCAAGAGGGTGACGACGTTCGTGTCCACGTCGAATCCCGCACCTTCGCGGGTCACGTCGTTGGCGACGATCAGGTCCAGTCTCTTCCGCCGGAGCTTCGCCGCGGCGTTCTCGATGAGCCGTTCGGTCTCGGCGGCAAAGCCAACCACGATTTGATTCGCGCCACGCCGGCGCGAAATTTCTCCCAGAATGTCGCGCGTCGGCTTGAGGCGAATCGATCGCAAACCCTGGCGTTTCTTGATCTTCTGCAAACGCACCTCGGTCGGCTGGAAGTCCGCGACAGCCGCGGCCATCACGACGGCAGTGGATTCAGGCAAACGGGCTACGACGGAATTTGCCATCTCCCCCGCCGTCCGCACGCGCTCGATCTCTACACCCGCCGGCGGCTCAAGGTTCGTGGGCCCACTGACCAAGATGACCTGGGCGCCACGCCGGCGGCCGGCCTCGGCAATTGCGTAACCCATCTTTCCGGAGGAGCGATTGCTGATATAGCGAACCGCATCGAGCGGCTCCTCCGTCGGGCCGGCGGTGACGAGCAGCGTCTCTCCCTGCAGATCGTCGCGCAATCCGAGCTTTGCGAAAACCACGCTGGCGATGGCTGTCACAGACGCCAGGCGTCCCACGCCAGTCATGCCACAGGCCAAATAGCCCTCATCGGGATCGACCACGGTCACACCGCGCGCCCGGAGCGCCGCAACGTTTTGCTGTGTGGCGGCATGCTCCCACATATTGACGTTCATGGCAGGCGCCACAATCACCGGAGCCTTCGTGGCGAGGGCGAGCGTGGTGAGGAAGTCGTCAGCAATTCCGTGGGCCAGCTTAGCCAGCACATTCGCCGTGGCCGGAGCGATCACGAGGGCATCAATTGACGTTGCGACGGCAATGTGTTCGATGGCACTCTCGACGTTGGCTTCGCCACCGGCCTCACCGAACATCTCGGTGATCACCTTGTGCCCGGTGAGCGCAGCGAAGGTCAGAGGCCGCACAAACTCTCCGGCGTGCCGCGTCATCACGACCTTTACATCGATACCCTTGTCCTGAAAAATACGAACAAGCTCCGCAGCCTTGTACGCCGCGATGCCGCCCGTGATGCCGAGTGCAACCTTCATGGCAGGTTCCAGGTGTTTGTGCCTGCTCCAACTCACAGTCTACTTCGTCGATTTGGACTTCTTCGCCTTCTCGCCGTTCGTCGTCGTCGCCTCAAGCATTTCAAAGGGCACAAGGCCGGCCTCGACTTCCATCTGCGCGATCTTGGTCACCTTTTTGGTCTGAGTCTGGACCAGCGGTTTCGTCCCCGCCTGCAATTGGCGGGCCCGCCGGGCCGCCACCAGAATAAAGCGAAACTTACTATCCATTCCCTGTGGAACATCCATTATGTTTCATCCTCCAAAAGTTTGGCTGATCTCCCGGGCGCGTCCCTTCCGGACCTCCCGCCTGGCCCGCGCTGCTTCCACGATGACGCGGAGTTCCTTCGTTGCCCGGGCCAGGCGGTCGTTGACCACCAAGTAGTCGTACTCCGGCCAATGCCGCATTTCCCGGCGCGCCTCCTCCAACCGCCGCTCGATGACTTCCGGCGTATCGGAGTGCCGCTCGCGCAGCCGGCGCTCCAGCTCCGCATACGAAGGTGGCAGAACAAAGATGCTGACCGCCTCCGGCAGCTTGCGCCGCAATTGTGCGTGGCCCTGCACATCAATATCCAGCAGGACGTCCTGGCCCGCCTCCTGAGCCGCCAGAATCTGCTTCTGTGCCGTCCCGTAAAGCTGGCCGAAGACCTCCGCCCACTCAATGAATTCTCCGGCGGCAGCCATGCGGCGGAACCTCCGCCGACTCACGAAGAAGTACTCCCGACCGTTCTTCTCGCCCTGGCGCGGCGGCCGCGTCGTGTGGGAAACGGAGAACCGCAGGCCGGGCATCGCAGCAAGCAGGCGCTGCACTAGGGTCGATTTTCCAGACCCAGAAGGGGCGGAAACCACAATGATGCTGCCGCGCGCCGGGTTCTGTTTCGCTTTGACCGCCACCATTATTCGATGTTCTGCGCCTGCTCGCGCAACTTCTCAATCTCGGCTTTCATCTCGATGGCAAGCCGCGTGATTTCGAGGCCGACCTCCGGCACGTCCGTGGTCTTGGAAAGCATGGTGTTCGCCTCGCGGTTCATCTCCTGGAGCAGGAAATCGAGCTTCTTGCCGACTTCATAACTCTCGTCCAGCAGCCGGTTGATTTGGTCGAGATGGCTGCAGAAGCGGGTTAATTCCTCGGCGATGTCCGAGCGCGACACGAGGAAGGCTACTTCCTGCGCCAAGCGACCGCCGTCAACGTCCGGCGGGGTCGATCCCCCCAGGATTTCCTGCAGGCGTCGCTCCAGCCGCCTGCGGTACTGAGCCGGAACATCCTGTGCCAGACCATCCACTTTGGCGGCGAGGCGCCTCAGCCGTTCCAGCCGGCCCCTCACATCTCGTTCGAGGGCCTCGCCTTCCCGAGCCTTCATACTGTTGAGCCGATCGAGGGCTTGCTTCGCGGCCTGGTCCAGTACGGCTTGGAGACGCTGCAGTTGGCCGGCCGGCATCTCACCGTTCACAGAAGCGACCATCCCCGGGATGCGTAGCAACGCCACCCAGTCGGGCTCAGCGGAGGAGTTGAATTCCTTCCTCAACTCCTGCAGGGCCTTGACGTAGGCGCCTAGAAGCTTTCGATCCAACTGCAACGCCGCCTGCCCAGTTCGGTCCAGACTGACCTGCACTTCCACGTGACCGCGGGCAACGCAATTTTTGATGAGATTGCGCAGCATCGGCTCGAGCGGCTCCAATCCCGCCGAGAGCCGTACTTGCATGTCCAAGAAACGGTGATTGATGCTCTTCACGCTCACGGCCAGCGTGAACTCCGCGTCTTCTTGTTGAACCCGACTGTAGCCGGTCATGCTTCGGATCATTGTTGGCAAACAGGAGACAAGAGCCAGATGTTAGGAGTCAGAGTGCGTCTCAGATTCGTGCACTCAGCAGTTACAAGCCTCGATCGCCAAACCCGTTCAATCTACAGGCCCTCTCCCGAACCTCCTTTGTCTCTGGTCCTTGGTACTTGGTCTTTCCTGAATCCTAAGTCCTTGTCCCGTAATCCTGCCATTACGGTTCCGCGTCCACAAACTGCAGTTCGTGGAGCCGCTGGTAGATTCCACCGCGACTGACCAAATCCTCGTGGGTCCCCATTTCGGAGATCGTTCCGCGGTCGAGGACAACGATGCGGTCGGCGCGGCGCACAGTTGAAAGCCTGTGCGCAATGACCAGCGTGGTGCGCCCCGCCATCAAGTTGCTGAGGGCGCGCTGGACGAGCAACTCTGATTCGGAGTCGAGCTCCGAGGTGGCTTCGTCGAGGATCAGCACCGGCGCATTCTTGTAAAGCGCGCGGGCAATGGCGATGCGCTGGCGCTGGCCGCCCGAGAGGCGCTGTCCGCGTTCGCCAATCACCGTCTCGTAGCCTTGCGGCATCTCCATGATGAAGTCATGGGCCAGCGCCGCCTGCGCTGCCTCCAGGACCTCCGGCCGGTTCAGGTCGGCACGCCCGTAGCAGATATTGTTGAAGACCGTATCGTTGAACAGAATCGTTTCCTGCGTCACCAGCGCGATCTGGCCGCGCAGTGAGCTGAGCTTGACGTCGCGAACGTCATGGCCGTCAAACAAAATCCGTCCTCGCGCCACGTCAAAAAACCGGGGAATCAGGTTTGCCAAAGTAGTCTTCCCCGCCCCGCTCGAACCCACGATGGCCACGACTTCACCCTTGGCAATCCGCAGGTTCACGTCCTGGAGCAGCGGCACGCCGTCCTCGTACTCGAAACCGACGTGATCGAAAACGATCTCCCGTTGAAACGTCTTCAGCTCCGCCGCCTGTGGTTTCTCGACCACCTCGGAACGGATGTCGAGAAATTGGAACACCTGTTCAGAGGCCCCCACCGCCTGCTGGTAGGCGTTGTTCACTCCCGTCAGGCGCTTGATGGGCTCATACATTTTGATCAACGCGTAGAGGAAGGCGACAAAGCCTCCCGTCGTCTGCGCCTGATGCAGAATAGCGTTGCGCGCATAGAGCAACAGGCCCGCAATGGTAATGGCGCCCAGAGTCTCCATGAGCGGCGAAGTCACCGCCTGCGCGAGCACCCAGCGCAGATTGATCTTCAGCAGGCGGCGCGTGGCGGCGCGGAATTTCGCCACCTCAAACAGTTCCATCACAAAGGCTTTCACGATCCGGATACCGCTGAAGGTTTCCTGGAGGACGTTGTTGATCTCCGCCATCTTGTCCTGGCTGGAGCGGCTGGAGATGCGGATGTAGCGCCCGATGTTCGCGGCCGGATAGACGACGAAGGGCACAAGGAGCAGCGAAGCCAGGGCAAGCTGCCAATCCACATAGAAGACGACCGCCATCAACCCCACCAGCGTGAAGCACTGCTTCAGGAAATCTGCAGAAACCTGCGAAACGGCGTTCTGGATCTTTTCGATGTCGCTGGTGATAGCCGACATCAGCCGGCCCGTCGGATGTTTGGTGAAGAAGCCGATCGACTGCTGGATGATGCGGGAATAGAGTAGGTTGCGCAGGTCGCGCACGACCGAATGACCGATGAAATTGACAAAGTAAGTGGCAAGAAACTCCGCCACGCCCTTCGCCACGGTTACGCCCACGATGGCAATGGCCACCATCGTCCAAACGTTGTGGATGCGACCGGGGAGCAGGTCCTGCAAATGGAGACTGCCCCCCCAGGGAAACTGGAAGAGCAGAATGGGCGTGGATGTTGCCCGAGGATCGAGCACCTTGTCAAAAACCGGTTTGATGAGCAGGGCGGTCAGTGCTTCGCAGGCCCCGACGACCGCCATTAACACGACGGCGGCCACGAAACGCATCGTGTACGGTCGGATAAAGCTCAGCAGACGTGTAATTTGGCTCATGCTGTGCCAGGTCCGCCAGTGGACGGAGGATATGTCGTCGCCGGAAACCTATGGTATTTCCCGTAGGCGGGGGGCGTCAAGCGAGAGGGACCCGTCATGACACCCCGGAAAGACTCGATTCATCAACTAACCATATGAAATGACACGACTTAACTGGTGCAAGCAAAATTCAGAATGGCGTTTGTCAGATAGTTAACCGCCCCCTTACGCCGCTTCTAAGGCGAGAGCTACGGCCCCGTACAGGGAGGAGTACGATCCCAGTTCCGCGATAACGACTTCAGTCGAATAGGGGATCGACGGCGACCTCAGAGCCTGAAGAGTTTCATGGATCGGATCCAGCAGAACCTTGCCCGCCTGGGCCACGCCACCACCCAGGATAATCTTGTCTGGATTCACGATGCGAATCAGGGTAAGGAGTGCCCGGGCCAGCCATCGGGCAGCTTCGCGGATGATGCTGTCGGCCGCCATATCTCCCTCCGAAGCAGCCTCCACGACGACTTTGGCAGTAATGGATTCCGGCGAGCCGCTCAGCTCGAGCATGCGAGTTACCGCCTCCGGCCGACGTGCAGCCCACTCCTGTGCCGTGCGCGCAATGGCCGAGCCAGAGCAGACTGTTTCGAGACATCCCACTGCACCGCAGGAGCAAACCGTGCCAGAAGGTGCAAGGGGCAGGTGGCCGATCTCTCCTGCGAGGCTGTCCCGGCCACGATATACTTTCCCTTCCAGAATCAGACCGCTGCCGACCCCCGTGCTCAACGTAATGTATACCAACGACTGGGTGCCCCGCCCGGCCCCAAAGCGGAATTCGCCCAGCGCACCGGCGTTGGCATCATTGTCGAGCAGGCAGGGCACGCCGAGGTTTTCACGCACCCAAGCCGATAGAGGAAAACCTGCCCACCCCGGCGTGTGCACGGAAGATACCTTCTGTTGAGCGAAATCCACTGGCCCGCCGAAGCTGACCCCGCAAGCCTTCACCGGGTAGTCACTCTGTTTCCGCAGGGCTGCACCTTGCTGGCGGAGCTGCTCGAGCATCCACTCCCGGCCGCCACCCCGTGAAGTGGCACCTTCCCAAATCACCAAGCGGCGCCCCTGATCATCAAACAGTCCTACCCGGAACTGGGTTCCCCCGATATCCACCGCCAAGATATTGTTCACACAAACCTCATCAGCGAGTTCAGGACCTCTGCAAACGACCCTCTCACACCCTCAGCCTCTAGGCAGTCCCACGACGCCCGGAATCGCGGTGAAAGACCTTGACCTTGTATCCATCCCGGGCCAGCAGGCGGCCCAATTCCTCTGCCAGCGTCACCGATCGGTGCCTTCCGCCCGTACACCCGATCCCGATGGTGAGATAGCTCTTCCCTTCCCGAACATAATTGGGGAGCAGGTAGAGCAGCAAGTCTAGAACGCGCCGCACGAATTCGCGGGTCTGGGGAAAGGAATCGATGAACCGCTTCACGGCCGGATCCCGCCCTGTCTTACTCTTCAGCTGCGGGATGTAATTGGGGTTGGGCAGGAAGCGCACGTCGAACACCAAGTCGGCCTCGGCAAGCACGCCGAAGCGAAAGCCGAAAGAGGTCACGGAAATCAACATGCTCTTGCGGGTCGAGAGTCCGCCGAAACGCGCCTGGACGAAGTCTCGCAACTCGTGCACGTTCATCTTCGTCGTGTCGATAGCGGCATCGGCGAGCTGGCGCATGGGCTTGAGAAGCATGCGCTCGAGGCGAATTCCCTCGCGCACTGGCAAATCGCGCCCCAGCGGGTGCGGCCGCCGAGTTTCCTCGAAGCGCCGGACCAGCGCCTGGTCGCTCGCTTCCAGAAAAACCAGGAAGGTTTTCAGGCTGTTTCGCGCCAAATCGCGATACATTCCGGGAAGCTGGCTCAGGGCTTCCCCGCCGCGGATGTCCACCACCACGGCCGCGCGTCGGATTCGACTGCGCGGCGCAGCGCACAATTCGGCGAACTTGGGTATGAGATCAATGGGAAGGTTATCGACGCAGTAGAAGCCCAGATCCTCAAAAGCCTTTAGGACCGAACCTTTGCCGGAACCGCTGAGGCCTGTGATCACCACGAATTGTCGCGCGCCTGTTTTGCCTGCAGCACTCATAGAAGAAGTGAGAAGTGACGAGCGATGAGTAACGCGCAAATGAAATTGTGGGTTGCGTGATCCAGTGAATCAGCGAATGGAATCATTCGTTCAGTCACGAGTATTCTGCCCGATGCCCTTGCTTCGGACTGCTGACACCTATCTCACCACTCGCCACCGGCTACAGTTCCTTTAGGGCTCCGGTTCGATGAGGCCCAGGTTGCCGTCTTCGCGTCGGTAAATCACGTTGACACGCTCGGTGTCCGTGTTGCGGAAAACCACCAGGCCGATGCGCGTCGCGTCGAGCGCATCAATGGCTTCGCCCACCGTCATGGGCTTGATCGGGAAGCGGTCTTTCTCCAGGATCCGATGTTCTTCGTGATCGACGCGCTGGCTGCGGAGAACGTTCAGCAGCACGGCGGTAGCCGGCTTGGGACGGCGCTTCCGTTCCCGCCGGCGCCCCAGCAAACGCACTGCCTGGCGTTCGAGTTTGTCGAGGGCGCCGTTAATCGCACTGCGGGCATCGCCGGTGGTCTCAACCCCCACCAGAGTATGGTCACGAAGCTTTAGGGTGATTTCGGCAATGCGCCGGTGTTTTTCCGCCGTCAGGATGACGTGCAGTTGAAATCGATCTCGCAACAGTCGGGTAAGTTTTCCCAGCCGCTCCTCCGTATAACGGCGCAGTTCCGGGCTGACTTCGGTTTGTCGGCCTGTAAAATCGATGCGCATGAATAGACCTCCTGAGCAGGCATTGGAGGAAAGCTGAAATGGCAGGAGTGATTCAAGCCTTTACCCTGCGCTGGTGGGTGCTGGGAATCCGCATATCTTCACGGTACTTGGCAACCGTCCGGCGGGTCACGGAGATCCCCCTCTCGTGAAGCCGCTGGGCGATCTGGTCATCGGTCAGTGGGTGAGCAGCATCTTCTTCATCGATCATCTTCTTGACCAGCCGTTTGAGATTGATGAGCGAAGTTGAGGCTCCCGAAGGCCCTTGCACGGCCTCCGAGAAGAAGTAGCGCAGCTCAAAGACCCCTTGGGGTGTGTGGGCGTACTTGTTGGCCACGGCTCGGCTCACCGTGGAGGGGTGAACACCGACTTCTTCCGCTACTTCTTTGATCATCATGGGCCGCAACTGGTCAATCCCGCGGTCCAGAAAATCGGACTGGCGCCGGATAATGGATTCGCACACGCGAGTGATCGTCTGCTTCCGCTGCTCGATATTCTTGATGAGCTGGATCGCCGACGTGAAGCGTTCTTTGACATAGTTGCGCACTTCCCGCGTCGTACCATCGGTTTCAAGCAAGCGGCGGTAATGCCGGCTCAGGCGCAACTGCGGCAAGCCATCTTCGTTCATCAAAACCCGATAACTGTCGCCCATTTTTACGATGGCGACGTCGGGCTCGATGAGGCGCGCTTGCGAAACGTTGTACCGCTGGCCGGGGCGCGGGTCGAGTTTGCGGATCACCTCTACGCAGCGCTCCACGATCTTTACGGGGCGGTCCACGGCGCGGGCAATTTCCCGGTATTGCTTGTTCTGTAGCTGCTTGAGGTGCTGGGAGACAATGGTCTGCGCCAGCAGGTTGTCGGGAGCCAAGGTCTTGAGCTGGATGAGAAGGCACTCGCGCAGATCGCGCGCCGCCACGCCCAGGGGGTCAAGTTCCTGCACGAGAGCCAGCGCCGCCTCGACATCTTTCAGCGAATGCTGGCCCGTCTGGGCAATCTCCTCCAGTGTTGCCGTCAGGTATCCGTCCTCATTGAGATTGCCAATGATCGAATGCCCTGCCTCACGGACACTGTCCGTGCAAAGCGAGAGGCTCAACTGCCATTCCAAGTGATCGGTGAGCGAAGCGGGCTGCGAAAGAAAGTTCTCAAAGGAGGGTTTCTCGGTCACTTCCGATTCCGGCGACCGATAGCCGGGATCGAGGTATTCATCAAAGAAGGAGCCGAAATCGATCTCCTCGAAGGAGTCGTGATTGTCGCCCGCGGGAGCCGAGGGTTCGGCTGCCGCCTCAACTGGTTTCTCGGCGCTTGCCTTCTGCTCGACCTGTTCGAGCAGCGGCACATCTTCCGGCAACTCCTCCAGAACGGGATTGGCGATCATTTCCTGGTTGATCATCTCGCGCAACTCGAGCTTGTTGAGCGCGAGCACGCTGACCATCTGCACCAAGCCGGGGGTCAGAATCTGCTTCTGCGCCACCTTGAGATTGAGTCCGATTCTGGGTTGAATTCCGCCCATTACACCGCCAGCCGAAAATTATCTCCGAGGTAGACCCGTCTTACCTCCAGGTCATTGCCGAGCTCTTCCGGTGTACCCGACCGGAAGATCTGGCCGTTGTTAATTATATACGCGCGGTCGGTCACGCGCAGTGTTTCCTGCACATTGTGATCCGTTACCAGCACCCCAATTCCCGACTCCTTAAGCCGCACGATGATTGACTGAATGTCGAGAACCGTCAGAGGATCAATCCCCGAAAAAGGCTCGTCGAGCAGGATGAAAGATGGAGAGATGACCAGAGACCGGGCAATCTCCACCCGCCGCCGCTCGCCCCCCGAGAGCATGTATCCGTGACTCCGCCGCACCTGCTGGAGGCCGAAGTCTGTAATCAGTTCTTCGAGCCGCTCCCGCCGCTGGTGGGCACTGAGTGGCAGCGTCTCCAGCACGGCCAGGATATTCTCTTCCACCGTGAGTTTACGAAATATGGAGGGCTCTTGGGGGAGGTAGCTGATGCCGCTCCTCGCCCGGAGGTACATGGGAAACTGTGTGAGGTCGATTCCGTCGAGGAGGACTTGGCCCGAATCCGGTGTGGTCAGGCCTACGATAATGTAAAAAGTTGTCGTCTTGCCCGCGCCGTTCGGTCCAAGCAACCCCACCACCTCTCCCTGAGCGATCCTGAGACTTACGTCGTCGACGACCTTACGTCCCTTAAACGACTTCGCCAGGTCGACTGTGGAAAGAATCTGCATTGCCGCTCATTGCTCGACACGATGCCGGGAAATTGTCGGCGACTCATCACCTCCGGTAACAAACAGGTTATCATCGCGGGTAAAGAATGTCAAACGCTGGCCGCTCGTAAAGCCTTTCTCCGCATCCATTAGCGTGGGCGGGCCACCGCTCAACAGGATCTTGCCCTCGGCCGCAAAGTACTCGGCATGTTGCCCCGTGGCACGCCGCCCCGGCTGCACCACCCGGATGGTTCCGTCCGCCACCGCACGCTCGAGTTCCGCTGAATCCGCGGCGGAGACATTGGAAAAATAAGCGTCGAGTTTGTCCGACTCGAGGATGGTGTCCTCGGTCTGAAGCTTCACCTTGCCCCGATAGCTGGCCTTACGTCCCTGATCGAAATACTCCAGATGTTCGGCGCGAATCCTCACAGGCTGTGGACGGCCTCCGGACTCCTTTGAGGAGCCGCCAGCTATGGCCCGGCCGGGTTGTAAGTGAGAAGTCAGCACCTGCGATCCGGAGCTCACTCGTCGCTCGCTGTGAAACACGTCGAGCGCCGTGGATTCCACCACGTCGGTGCCGCGCCAGGCGCGCACCTTGCCCTCGTAGTGGACGGTCTGGCTGTTCCGTTGGGCCACGACGTGATCGGCCAGCACGCTTGTCGGATCACCCTTGCCGTCGCCAAAATGTGTCGATTGGACCTTCCCTGCGCCCTCGGCCGTGTCAGTGCGGAGGTCGATCAGCATCCTCTCGGCCCGCGTGCTCAGGGTCGCATCCCAGACGTGCGGCTGTCCGGTGAGCGTCATCGTTTCGGCCCCCGCTTGATAGGAGGCGCGCTCCGCAGAACCGTGCCGATCGCCTTCGCGGAACTGGTAGTTGCCGGTTTGATCGATCCGGGTGGCGATTTGTGTCGCGGGATCGAAGATTGCGACGAGGCGGTCCGCCGTACTTTCTTGGGCTGGACTGCCGGGCGCTGCGTTCTTGGGCGGGTAGAAGGTGATCTTCGTTCCTCCCTTACCTTTTAGGCCCTCCAGCCGGCTTTGCGGATCGAATTCCATCAGGAACTGGCCGGCTGCAATCGTCCGGCTGCCGATTCCCGGATCCTTGGGTTCAAACAAGAGATCGCCGGGCCCCACGGTGGCGGCGTCCTTGAGGTTTTCGCCGTTCGCCTGAAAAGTGAATCGCAGAACCTCGGAGGTGAGTTCCCGGTGGGTTGCCGCCAAGCGGCCCGACTCCGGGGGGCGCCCGCGAGATGGAGGCTCCGAAGCTGCAAGTTCCTGCGTCACGTGCACCCCGCCGGAGGCCAATCCCCGCTGCGCCTGGGGATTCTTTCCGGCAAAGGCAATCTGCAGCTTCTGGGCGGTCAAGCGCCCTTCGCTGGCCCCTTGCTTCGATGTCAGCTGGACATTCCGCTCGGCAACAGCGGTTTGCAGCTGTCCGGTTTCGCCGTCCAATACCGCTGTCAGCTTCTCCGCCGAAGCTCGCACCTGGCGGCTATCGGATTCCTCCGCAGCATGGACGCTGCCCTCCAGAACCGCACGAGTGATGCGACTCCGGTTATCCAGAAACACGAAAGCTCGGTCCGCCCGCGCACGGCGGATTCCTTGACGGATTTCGACTGGCCCGATCAGCTCCACATGTCCAGCTTGCTTGTCGTAACGGGCGCGCGTGGCCGCCAAACTCAAAGGAGGTTGGGCGCCTCCCCCACGGTCCAGCGTAGCCTTGACGTCGCTCTTGAATTCCAGCCAGCCCTCGCGGGTTGCGTAGATCACGCCGCGCGCCGAGCCGGAGAGCGGGCCAACGTGGAAGTGCACTGGCTTGTCACTCACCACGAGGGACCTCCGCTGGTAGTAGTAAAGCTGCGAGGTTTCGAGGCGGATGGGGCGCCAGCGCCCCCCCGCACCCGGCGCCGCGCTGCGATCGGCATCCAACTCCAACTCCACGGTGCCCGAGCTGAAGAGGTCTCCCGATTGCGAGTTGTAGTCGCAACGGCGCGTGCGCAGGATGTCACGTCGCTTGCCGGTGTGCCCGAACATTTCCACACTCACGTCCTCCAGGACGGTCGTGCCGCCCTGCTTGAAGGCCACCGTTCGCGAGGCATGAATGGTGAAGACCGGACGGCCTTCGTCGGAGCGCGTGAAGGTGTATCCCGAAAGCTGCTGATGAATGTCGGCCGGAACGGGGCGCGGCGGCGCGGCGGGTTTGTCGTAACGGCGGCTGCTCCTCCAATAGGCAAGCACCACAGCGAGTGCCGTCACCGCCAGTGCTCCGGACACAATCCCCGTGATTAACTTTCTACGTCGCGCAATCTGGACAACGTTTTCCACGCCTGCAACGGACTCCCGCCCATATCAAGTTTCAGATTTCTCAGTTAAGAACTGTTGCTGCCAACTGCCAGCACTCAGCCATCACCTTTCAACGGCACGCCGTCAGCAATCAGTAGAAACGCCTCTGCCATCAGACGCGAGCTGCCGCCCGTCCGACGTCCATCATCAGCCACCGGACTCTTTTCCGAAAGCGCCCCTTCGAACGATCTTTGCCTTCGACCCTCATCATGCCGCCGAATGCCAATCTTTAGCCACCAACTGCAGCGAGGTCACGTCCTGGTATGAATTCTCCTCCACTGTGAACGCCAGGTCGAGAGACAATCCCGGCACGAGTTCATCAGCACGGTCGGCCATCCGCCAGGCCAAGGCGTCGAACGAGACCGCTCCCTGGCCCACCCTTAACTTTAGATGCTTTTCCTTCAGGACGCGAGGGGGGGCGAGCAATCTCACGCCGCGGGCGACGTAAACCGGCGTGGGGTTGCCGAACCCATGCGGTTCGAGCCTTTGCAGTTGCACGAACAATTCCGCCGTTAGATCCCCCAGGGTCACTTCCGCATCGACCCGCAACACTGGCTCCAGGTCTTCAGGGGAAAGTACCGAACGCGCGTGGGCTTCCAAGCGCGTTGCCAGCTCCGCAACACGACCTGCGGGAAGCGCGAATCCCGCCGCCTGGGCGTGTCCTCCGAAGCGGTCGAAGAGATCGGAACACTGCGTGAGCGCATCGAGGAGGTGGAACCCTCGAATGGACCTTCCCGATCCGACCGCGACGCCATCCTCAATCCCCATCACCAGAGTCGGACGGCAGTAGCGATCCACGACGCGCTGCGCGACAATGCCGATCACGCCGCGATGCCAACCCTCGCCCGCAAAAACCAGCGAATACTGACGCCCTTTCTCCGGGCGAGCCTCCATCTCTTCCACAATCGTTCCGACGATCTGCTCTTCCACGCGCTGGCGCTCACCATTGAGATTCTCGAGGTGCCCGGCGATCTCGCGCGCCCTCACGGCATCCGCCGTGGTGAAGAGTTCAATGACGTCGCCGGCGCTCTCCATGCGGCCTGCGGCGTTGATGCGGGGAGCAAGGCGAAAGCCCACGTCGTAGGTTGTGACGTCACGATCTCCCAGGCCCGAAACCGCCAGGAGAGCCGCCAGCCCGGGATTCATCGGGTCGCGAAGGCCCGCCAGTCCAAAGCGCGCGATGACCCGGTTTTCACCTACCAGGGGCACCACATCGGCGATGGTCCCCAGGCAGACGATCTTCAAATAGGATTCAAGGCGCCGCGCGTTCATTCGCGGCCCGAGCAGTGCCTGGGCCAGCTTGAACGCCACACCCACGCCGGCCAGTGACTTTTCGGGATAGGCGCAATCCAGGCGCCGAGGATTCAGAATCGCGCAGGCCAGCGGCAGATGGTCATCGGGAAGGTGGTGATCGGTGACAATGCAATCGAGGCCGAGTGCGCGCGCCCGCGCCAGGACTTCATGTTCTCGCACGCCCGTGTCCACGCTCAGGACGACGCGAAATCCTTGCGCGTGCGCCTGCTGCACCACCGGCGCCCGCATCCCGTAGCCATCGGTGAGCCGGTGGGGGATGTATGCCTCGACTTTCGCTCCCAGAGTTCGCAGAGCGGTGAGCAGCACGACAACCGCCATGGTGCCATCCACGTCGTAGTCACCGTAGATCAGGATCTTCTCGCCATGGGTGATGGCCCGTTCCAGGCGCTCCACAGCCGCATGCATGTCCGCCATGAGGAAGGGGTCGTGCAGGTGGGTGAGCACGGGCGAGAGAAATTGCTCCGCGCGCTCCCGTTCGTCCAGGCCACGTATCACTAGCAAGCGCGCCAGCAGCGGCGAGAGCCTGAGGTCGCCTGCGAGCTTGCCAACAATCTCCGGGTCAGCAGCAGAAATCCGCCAGCGCATGGATCAACCCTTCATCCTGACAGACCCCGGAAGTGCTTGCAAGCCCTCCGCTGCCAAGCAGGTCCTGCCGGAGAATGTTGGTGTATAGTCAGGAGTTCGAAGAATGTGCAGTGGATGGGAGAAGATATAGTGAACAGGATTACCCGAAGGGACTTGCTGAAGACAATGGGTGGAGTTTGGTTGGCGGAAGGTCTCAGCCCTGCACGGGGCTGGGCCAGGGTTAGTGCGCCACGGTTCAAGCTGGGCGCGATCAGCGACGGCATCTCGGAGGATTTCGAAGTAGCACTGAAAGTCCTGAAGGGCTACGGTCTCGGCTGGGTGGAGATCCGTAATGTCTGGGGAATCTATAACACCGAGGCGAGTTCCGCGCAAATCCGACGCATCAAAGAACTGCTTGGAGAGTACGAGATCAATGTCTCGGCAGTTGATACCGCGCTTTTCAAATGCACTTTGCCGGGAACCAAGATCATCGTCCAGGAGAAGGATATTCATCCCTACGATAAACAGATGGACCTGCTCAAGCGCGCCATGGACCGCGCCCACGCGTGGGGCACTGACAAGCTGCGGTGTTTCACCTTCTGGCGCGTCGCGGACTACGCGGCCATCGAAGGGCACGTCGTTGAGGAGATGGAAAAGGCCGCCGAACTGGCCCGCCAGGGCGGCATGCGGCTGGTGATTGAAGACGAGGGCTCGTGCAACGTGGGTGCGGCGCGCGAGCTGGCGCGGTTTCTGAACCGGCTTAAGGCCGTGAACGTAGGGGCTGCCTGGGACGTGGGCAACGGATACTGGCATGGCGAGGTTTCCTTTCCAGACGGCTACGCCTTGCTTGATCCCAAGCGCATCTGGCATGTGCACGCGAAGGGGGTCGCGTGCGATGCGGGCCTTGCGAATTGCCGCGAAACTTTTGCCGACCAGGGGCAGATCGATCTGGCCGGGCAGCTTCGCGCGCTGCTGCGCGACGACTACCAGGAAACGATTTCACTCGAATGCGAGTTTGAGGCGCCCGGAATGAGTCATGAGCAGACCACTCGCCGATCCATCGAGGGATTCTTGAAGGTGGTAGCGAAGGCAGAGTCCCTATAGCACTCGCCAGCAGGCAGACAGCCGCAGCGAGCACAGAGCAGAATCCTCAGAAAAGCGGAAGTCGTGGTGGGGCAAGAGTACGGCGGCGGGAGCTACGTGCGAATGCCTTCGCCGGCCAGGGCGATGCTGTCGCGCGTCGTGTTCTTCACCAGGTACATGGCCTCGTCGGCCATGCGGAGGAGTTCGCGGCGCGAGCGCGCGTCCACCGGAAACGCCGCCACACCGAAGCTCGAAGTTACGCTGATGTTCAGGCTCTCCTCCTGGAAGAAGACCCTGGCGTTGAGCATCGCCTTCAGGCGGCGGACCACCTGCAAAGCGTTCTGCTTCGAAGTTTGGGGCAGCAGAACCACAAACTCGTCGCCGCCGTAACGAAAGGCATAATCGATCAACCGCAAGTGGCTTTTGATGAGATCGCCGATCATCCAGAGAAGTTTTGAACCGACGAGGTGCCCGTGGGTGTCGTTGACCTGCTTGAAATGGTCGAGGTCGAGGAAGATGACGGAGAACTCGTAACCGTAGCGGGTGGAGCGGTAAATCTCGGCGTCCAGAACGAAGTTGAGATGCCGGGCGTTGTAGAGGGCGGTACAGTCATCGGTAATCGTCAGCTCGTGAATGCGTTGAATGTAGCGCGCATTTTCGAGCGCAATGGCGGCGTAGTCCGCCAAGCTCTTCAGAATGGGGATATCGGACTTGCGGAAGCTCTCCCGGCCCAGGCAATTCACCAGCTCGATGACGCCTAGAATCTTCTCTTTGCCCTTGATGGGGACGCAGACGACCGAGCGCGTGTCCATCTGCGTGATGTCGTCGATGCGGGACGTAAAGCGCGGGTCGCGCTTGACATCTTCGATCAGCACGGGCTCGCCATTCTGCGCCACCCAGCCGGCGATACCTTCCCCCACCTTGAGCCGGACGTCCTTGAGCTTGTCCGCGCCCGCGCCGATGGCAATCTCGAAATAGAGTTCCTTGCCCGCCTCATCGAGCATCAGCAGCGACCAGGTATCGGGCTGCAACAGGTCGCTGATCTTCTCCATGACCGTTTGCAGAATCTTCTGCAAATCAATCGTGGAGGCCAGAGCTTTCCCGATCTCATGAAAGAGCGAGAGCCGCTCGATCTGGCGTTTCAGTTCAGCAATTTCCTCGTGCGGTTCCATAAGGGGCCCAAGACCTGCGCTTCTTCCACGAAGACTTTCACTTGTAAACCATTGGCGGGACGTTTTCAACAGTTTTTTGACACTCCCCGGTCGGCGTCGAAGCATAGGCCGCTGCGATAGCGTAGGGGCCCTCTCGGGAAACCATTTGACACCCTTTGGGACACAGAAATATCATCACCTGCTAAGCATCCCAGTGAGCACCTCCATGGCTTCTTTCGGCGAGAATCTCCGGCGCGAGCGCGAAATGCGCGGGGTAAGCCTGCAGGAGATTTCCTCCGCCACTAAGATCAGCGTACGTTTCCTCCAGGCCCTGGAAGACGAGCAGTTTGACCGAATCCCTGGGGGCGTTTTCACGCGCGGCTTCATCCGCGCCTATGCCAAATACCTGGGCCTTGATGAGGATCAAGTGCTGGCCGAGTATCGTTTGACCGTGCCCTCCAGCGCGGAATTCGACCTGTCACGCCTGACGATGGGCAAGCCCGACACCCGCTCCAACCGGGCAAGGGGTCCGGCCGGTGCATTGTTGCTGGCCGCCGTGCTTCTGGGTGGTGGATATTTCCTCCACCGCTACTCGCGACGGGCCAGCGAACCGCAGGTGAGTCCGGTCCCGGTGGCGGCTCCCGCTTCCAATCCAGCGGGCGGGCCCTCCTCGAATTCCAGTTCTCTTCCAGTTGCCGAGCCCACGAAGGTGGAATCGGCTCCCGTCCCCGAGGCGAGCGGGAGCGGTCAGGCCCAGCAAGCTTCCGCCCAGGCCGCCGCCGCTGGAATTGAGGAGACTCCTTCAACGGCGTCTTTGCCCGTGGACGGCCTCATCCTCCAGATTGCAGCGACGGAACAGGCCTGGGTGGCGATTGAAGCTGATCACAAGACTGTCCTGCAACGAGTTCTCGATGTTGGCGAGGTGAGGTCAGTACGAGCCCGAGAGTCGGTGGACGTGACTACGGGCAATGCTCTGGGAATTGTACTGACCCTGAACGGCGAGACGTTGCAGCCGCTGGGGCGGCGCGGCGAAGTCAAGTCCATCCATCTCACGCGCAACGACGTAAAGAAGTCTTCTCCCTGAGGGTGCAGCCATTCCTGGGCGCCTGATTGACGCATTTCGCGCGGGAACCGTCCCCGACGTCATCCGCCGCAAGGGGGCGGAAGGGACACTTACCCTTTCTGAAGAGGATCAGGCCGAGATCCTGGTTCTCCTCACGGGCGACGGGGACGAGGCGATCCGCAAGGTCGCGCATGCCACGCTGGACACCTGGACGTCCGACCAATGGGTCAGGGTCTGTGCCAGTCCTTCCACATCTCAGGAGGTGCTTGACTTCGCAGCCGGCCGGCTCGCCGCCATGCCGAACGAGTTCTCTGAGGAGTCGGCCATCGAGGGTTCCCCCCTATCGGCGGCGCCGGAAGGCCGCGGAGAGGAGGAGAATAAACGGGAGACACTCCTGCAACGGATCGGGCGGATGACCACGGCCCAGAAGATCAAGACTGCCCTGACCGGCAATCAGGACGAACGGTTGGCGCTGATTCGCGATTCCAACAAGGTTGTGGCACGCGCCGTGCTCCAGTCCCCCAAGGTCTCCGACATGGAGATCGAGAATATCGCCTCCATGAAGAACGTTACCGAGGAAGTGCTGCGGCTCATCGCCATGAACCGCAAGTTCATGAAGACTTACGCGGTGATGCGCCAGCTCGTTAACAATCCCCGCACGCCCATCGACGTCTCTATGCCCATGCTCAATCGCCTGAACGAGCGCGACCTGAAGGGAATCATGCTGAACAAAAACATCCCCGAGGTCATCCGGAGCATGGCGGTGAAGATCGTCAAGCAGAAGGAGGAAGCTAACAAGCCCAAGCTGCCGGGTAAGAAGCACTGAGCCGGATGCTGCTATCGCCGGCCCGCGAACTGCGCCCCGCAGATAATCACCGTCCCCGGGCGAGTATCGAACGTACGGTGCCGCCGTCCCAGTTTCTATTTTCCAGTTTCCAATCTCTCTTCTCTGTCATTTGCCCGCGATCCGCGACACAAACAACCCAATGAACCGTGGCGCGTCAGAAGCCACGGCGACTTGTGCGTTGGGCGGAACCTTCTCAATCCCGTCGATCACGTATCGTCCGTCACGCAAAACTCGGTGATCCGAAGAATTGCTGCGGCTGGCAACAGTCTCGCCCCGCGTAAACTCGCCGCGGGTTTCAATGTCCACCCGCATCGCCTGGGTGGTGATCAGGCTGCGGTCGATGGCGGCGCCCACGGCGAGGGGATCGTGCATGGGAGTCCCCGCCGCGCCCAGCTTTTCCGCCAGGCCGACCATATAAGTGAGAACTTTCACAGCGAAGTCGTTCTGCGGCCCGCGAGTGCGGGCGAGCTGGTTCAAGTCAGCGCGCGTGAAGAGCGTCTGGTGGGTCACGTTCAGCCCGACCATGGTCAGCCGCCAGCCGGCCTCGAAAACCGCACGCGCCGCCTCAGGATCGTTGTAAATGTTCGCCTCGGCGGCCGCGGAAACGTTGCCTCCTGTGATTGCTCCCCCCATCAACACCACTTCTTTGATGAGCGGAACGATGGAGGGGTCCTTCGCCATCGCCAGGGCGATGTTGGTGAGCGGCCCAACGGGAACGAGGGTAATCTCATGTGGGTAGCGGTGCACGAGCTCCACGATGAGGTCGGGGGCAAAGCGCGCATCGGCGCGGCAGGTTGGTACGGGCAGTTCGGCGTCCCCCAGCCCGTTCTGGCCGTGAAAGTACTCCGCCGTCACCAGTTTCTGCGCCAGCGGTTGCGCCGCACCGCGCGCTACAGGAATGTCGCATCGCCCGGTGAGCGACGCCAACTTGAGTGCGTTCTCCAGCCCTTGCTCGACCACAACGTTCCCGGCCACGACGGTCAAGGCTTTGACATCGAGCTCGGGCGAATTCAGCGCCAGCAGGATCGCCATGGCATCGTCGGCACCGGGGTCGGTGTCGATGATGACTTTGCGCGGCTCGCCGGAGGCAGAAAAAACCGGCGGCGCAAGCGCGAGCGCCATTGCAGCCACAAACGTGAGAAGCAACCGTCTCCTCATTACAGCCTCCTCGTCGCCGGCGCTCGCCACGCAAAGGCCCACAACTGCGCCAACTGCCACGATATTTCAGAATCTCGAAGGATCTTCAGCCGGCCAGATCAAGGAACCCCCTGGCAGTCAGGGTCATCGTCGGCGTTAATCCCAGATCGGACATTTGAGTTCCTTGCATGCAGATGTCTCAGGAGCATCTCGAAACGTACGCCAGCAGCTTGGCAACACCTTCCCGAAATACCTCTGGCGGCGGAAGGAGGCTGACGACGAGGTGGCCATCCGTCGGGAAATCATAAAAGTGCCCGGGGTGAACGAGCACCTGCTCGCGGGCGAGCAATTCGGCGGCCCAGTCGTCGTCGCTGCGGGTGATCGGGACGCGCAGGATGGCGTACCAGCCAGCTTCGGCGCGAAGGCGGCTGACCGGCAGTCGCGCCGAAAGTTGCTCGTCCAGCGCGCGCAGGTTGGTCCGGACACGCTCCAGGATCTGGGGCTGGATTTGACCCCGCAGTCCGAGCAACTTAGGCAGGGCGTACGCCGCCGGCACGCTTACCGAAAGATAGGTGTCGGCGACGACTTCCAGCCGCGCCAGGGCCGCCTCCCGCAAATCGTCCGGGCCCGTCACCACAATCCATGCCAGCTTCATTTGCGGCAGGGCGGAGATTTTTGAGAGCCCGCTAAGCGTGAAAGTCAGGATGCGTTGTTCGGTGGCGTGCGTCCGCACACGGCCCGAGCCCGGATGCCACACGTAATCAGAAAAGACTTCGTCGGCAACGAGGGCCAAATCCTGCTCTCCGGCCAGCGCGGCAAGGGCATTCGATTCGGCGTTCGTGACGAAGGAGCCCGTCGGATTGTTGGGATGGACGAGCATGATGGCGCGCGCCAAGCCGCGGGCTGACGCCACGCTGGCGCCGAGCGCCTCGCGATCGATTCCCCAGCCATCGTGGTAGTCGAGCGGATAAGGGACCAAGCGAACGTCGTTGAGTCCCGCCAGATATTCGAAGAGCGGATAGCTGGGACGCGGAATCAGGACAATGTCGCCGGGATCGGCAAGCAGGCGAAAAACGAAGGAGTAAGCTTCGCTGGTGCTCGTGGTAAGAAAAATCTGCTGCGGTGAAAGCTGAACGCCCCGCTCCGAGTAATATTCTACGACTGCCTGGCGGGCGGCCAGCGCACCGCGTGGGTCGGGCTCGTAACGGAGGCCGCGTGGGTCGGCCAGCGCCTCCCGAATCAAGCCCGAATCGATCGTAAAGCCGCAACGGGTGGGATTCGATTCGGTAAGGTCGAGGTAGGCACGTCCCTCGCGGCGCAATTCCTCGAGACCGCGGCAGAGGCGGTTGGTCGTCAACGACCAGTTGGTACGCGCTGCGAACATCGCTGATGTGCCACCGGGTTGGCGTTGACTGCTTCCGTGTCTCGACTCGCCTTCGAAATGAGGGCGGTGCTACGGGCGACGCAGTCGGAGGCAGGCAATCTCCGGAGGACAGCCGAGACGCAGGGGAACAAGGACCTTTCCGATTCCCCGACTGACGTAAATCTGCGTGCCATTGACGCGATTCCAGCCCTCTACAAAGCGCTCGCCAAACTTGGAGCGGCCGTATACCGACCCGACCAGAGGAAGCCGCACCTGCCCCCCGTGGGTGTGTCCGGAAAGAACCAGATCGACGCCATGCTCCGCCGCCTGGCGAATGCCCACGGGATTATGGCACAGCAGGATCTTCGCCTCGCGCGACGGCACGGAACGAAGCGCGCCGGGGAGATCGTCGGCACTCCACCATATGTCATCGACGCCCACTATCCAGAGGGGTCCCAACCGCGACCGCAAGGCGACGTGGGTGTTGCGGAGAACCCGGATGTGGCGCGCCGCGAGCGCGCGGGTGATCTCCTCCGAGTCCACCTGAAAATCGTGATTGCCGAGCACCGCAAAAACACCCAGACGCGCCCGCAACTTTCCCAGCGCCTGGGCTACCGGCCAGATGTAAATCGGCGACAGGGTAACGTAGTCCCCGGTGAGCGCGACCAGATCGGGGCGCAGGAGGTTTGCCAGATGCACGGCGCGCTGCACCTCTTCCAGTGGCGTGTAGAGACTATGGTGAATGTCGGTGAGATGGACAATCCGCAGGCCGTTGAAGGCCGGCGGCAGTCGGCGCAGCCAGATGTCGGTCTCGGTAATCTCCGGGTCGGGGGAATAGGCCCTCGGCGCCGGTTCGGCCTCCTGAGCGCTCAGGGCAAGAGTAATCAAGCCTCGGCGGCGAAGAATACGGCGCGAACTGAATCGCCTGGCCATATCGGATCGAGGCGCAATGCCGAGTGCGGGGAGTTCGCGGAGAGCAAACCAAGGGACTCACCGCAACCGTCACCCTGGGCGCTTAGTCCCTGTTTTCTTTCGCCAGCACCGCGCGGAAGATTGGAATCATCTCCTCGTGGACGAGTCCGTTCGAGGCGAAGATCTCCGCCGCTTCCAATTGCATGGGGCCGCCGGCAAGGTTTGAGACGCGACCGCCCGCTTCGCTGATCAGCAGTGAACCGGCGGCCTTGTCCCACGGATTGAGCCTCAGCTCCCAGAAAGCATCGAAACGGCCCACCGCCACTGAACAGAGATCGAGCGCTGCCGAGCCCGGGCGGCGGACCCCGTGCGACATCGTTGTGAGGCGGAAAAACAACTGCGCGTTCAAATCGTGTTTGTCGCCGAAGGGTGGAAAGCCGGTGGCGAGCAGGCTCTCGGATACTTTGGCCGTCCTCGAGACCCGCATGCGGCGGCCGTTCAGGAACGCGCCCGCACCCTTCTCGGCTGAGTAGAGTTCCTGCCGCGTGGGATCGAAAACCACGCCGGCGATGACCTCGTCCCGGTACGCCAGCCCCAAGCTGACGCAGAAAACTGGGAAGCTGTGGGCAAAATTGGTGGTTCCGTCGAGCGGGTCAACGTACCAGCGATAATCCGAATCGATCCTCTGCCCGCCGCCCTCTTCGCTCACGATGGCGTGAGTCGGAAAGTGCTTCTGCAGGCGCTCGACGATCAGCGCCTCCGATTTTCGGTCGGCCTCAGTGACGAGATCCAACGGTCGCTTGTAGGAGATTTCGAGCGGCGTTTTGGACATCTCGACGAGGAGCGCGCCCGCTTCGCGGGCGATTTCTATTGCCGGTTCTAGATAGTGTTCCATTTTCGAAATTGGTTCATTGATTCATTGAGCCATTGTTTCATCGGCAAGAGCGAGGAATCCAGAATCGCTTCAATGAATCAATGAGCCAATGGATCAATCAGAACTCTTGTTTGTCTTGTGCCCTCCGCCCAGACGGCACCGTCCTCGAAATATTCTTTCTTCCAAATAGGGACGACCTGCTTGAGGCGGTCGATGGCGTAGCGGCACGCCTCAAATGCGGCGCGGCGGTGGGCGGAGGTCACCAGAATCGCCACGCTGGTTTCGCCGATTTCGACTCGTCCCAAGCGATGAATCATCCCCAGGCGGTCGATGGGAAACTTCTTGCGGACCTCGCCCCCGATTTCCTCCATCTTGCGCATAGCCATGGGCTCGTAGCCTTCGTATTCAAGGTACAGCGTCTGGCGGCCGTGCGAGTGATTGCGGACGATGCCCTCAAAGACCACGACCGCGCCGTCCTCCGGCGCCTTCAAAGCCTCAGTGAGTTCCTGCGTGGGAATACGCTCGTGCGTGAGGCGGAAGAAGTCTTCCCCCGCCCCGCCGCTCACTGGGGGCATGAACGCAATCTCGTCGCCGTCGCACAGGACTTGTGTGGGGAGCGCAATCTCTTCGTTGACCGCTGCCAGTAGCGTATCCGCCAGCTCACGCAATCGGGGGAAGCGATCTTCGTAGTGACGGCGCAAATCCGCCACGGAAGCATCCTCCGAAAGATCGAGCCGCTCGCGGGCAAAGCCCGTAAGATCGTGCGCCAGTCCGAAGAATAGAACTTCGACCTTCATCCTCGCCCCATGCCGTCGCTCAAGTCAGCACCCCGACGAATTCCCCGCCCCGTCCAAAGCGAGGAGGGCGCGTATGAGCGCCTGCCTGCCGCGCCGCCGCTTCGCGCACTCCCGGAAAAATCACAGCCGAATATCCAATATACACACCGGGGGCGCAGCAGGCATGGCGAAACCCGGCACGCTGAGGCAATCCGTCCGGCAGCAGGAAGGCGCGCTCGACCTGCATGAGAGCACGATTTGCGTTCCGCCCCGGACTCGGATTCATGTTTGTGCCGCCGGCCGCTGTGACCGAGGCGATCCGCTGATCGAGCTCCCGAGCAACGCTCCCCGAACTGACCTCACGGCCGGGCCACGCCGCCGAAGAACGTCAAGTACGGTTGGCCGTGAACTTCGCGGCTGAGGAGCAGCGCCAGCTCGCGTGCGTGATAATCGCCCCACAGTGAGGATTCCCCGCAGGGAATCTTGCGCCCGGGTGGGATGTAGTCCCAACCGTTGGGCCGGTGGTACACCGAGTGAAGAATCAGTCCTTGGTGGTTCGAGTCGCGAGACAGATACGGCTCGTCGAGCAGGGCGTTGGTAACCGTCAAGGCAGCCTGACGATACCGCTGGCCTTCCGCTGGCCGGTCCTTTGAACGCATCAGGTAAGTCCCCAGCCGCCAAAGCCCCTGCGCTGCGATGGCCGCCGCGGAACTGTCCACCGGCTCCTGATCATTGAAGGGGTCACTGGGCCGGTTAACGTAGTCCCCGAGCTGTCTCAGGTTGGGCGCGCCGGTGTCCCAGAAGGGAATACCATCCTGCGGCGTACTTTCGAGATAGTAGTCGCAGGCGGCTTCCGCCGCGCGCAGCATCATGGCTTCGATCGTCTCGCGCCCGCCCAGCGGCTCAAGCTCACTGTCCGGCACCGTCTTCAGAAACTCAAGCTCTTCTGCAAACCCGCACATAATCCACGCCAGCCCGCGCGTCCAAGTAGTGAAGGGAGAATAACCCTGCTGCGAGTTCGGACAACGGTAGGTGCCATTGTTGGTGTTGAACACCGATTCGTGGGCCACCCGTCCGCGCACGTCGTAATGGTCACGCCCTTCGCCGTAATAGACCGCATGGCCCGCAGTCACGGAGGCGTGATGAATCAAGCGCTCGAGTAGTGAAATGTGCTGGTCCATCTCGCCCAGCAGTACCTGACCCAGGCGATGCGCCACCGCCAGTGAACGCAAGGAGCGAATGGTGTCTGCGAACAAAGAATGCGGTCCGTTGAACGAATAGATGTATCCGCGGCCGCCGTGGATAGGCGTCCAGCGAGCCGCCTGCACGGCGCCGCTCACTTTGAGCGCAAGCTCGTAGAAGTCCTTTTCGGGGGCAGGCGCTTCGAACTTCCCCTCAACGACCAGGCGCAGCAAGTTGCCGTGAGTGCTGACAATGTTGAAGCCGTGGTCGTGAACTCCGTGGTGCGAAACGTGAGCGGCCATCCGGCTGACCGTGTTGCGCCGGCCGTATTCCAGAAACCACTCGTCGCCCGTCGCGTCGAATTGCAGCAGCGCCGAGCCGAACAGGAAGCCCAGGGTCCACTCCGTCCAACCGCGCGAAGTATAGATACCCCGCACGGTGTAAACAGGAGTTCCTTGAGCGGCCCCCCAGGCCTCAGCCAACGCGCGGATCTTCGGCGCGGACAGTTCGAAAAGCCGCTCGATTCTTGGCTGGAGTGCTTTCAGCGTCAGATGGGTTTCGATGCGCATATTGATTCAAAGGCGGCGGAGGTGGAATCCGCCATCCACGTTGATCACTTCGCCGGTAGAAAAAGGCAGGCGTTCTTCCGCGATCGCCGCGACAGCGCGGCCGACGTCTTCGGGCGTCCCCCAGCGCTGAATCGGCCACGCACCCGCAGCTATCATGCGGTCGTATTTCTCCCTGACGGGCGCAGTCATGGCGGTGGCGATTACGCCCGGGCGGATTTCAAACGCCTGGATTCCGTATTCCGCCAGGCGAACGGCAAAGAGCGGCGTCAACATAGAAAGCGCCGCCTTGCTGACGCAGTATTCGGCGCGATTCAGGCTGACGGCATACGCCGAGACCGAGGAAATGGTCACAATCTTCGGCTTGCGGGCCCGAGAGCGCAAGGTCTCCGGATCAGAAAGCCACAAGTTGGCGACGGCCTGGGTCAGAAAGAACGGCCCCTTGAGGTTAACGGCCAGCAGGCGATCGAAACTCTCTTCGTCCGTCTCCAAGATATCTTTGCGTGCTCGGGGCGCCACTCCCGCATTGTTCACCAGGAGGTCGATCCACCCGAATCGACTTTGCACCGCGTCGAGCAGTCTCGCACGGTCGCACGCTTGCGCGATGTCCGCTTGAAAAAAGTCGAACGCCGCCTTCACGGAGCGAGGCGCTGCCTGCCCGCACAACTGCCTGCACTCTTCGGCCAGCGCGGCATCGCTTATGTCGTTAATCGCCAGGCTGAAGCCGAGGCGCGCCAGTTCGACGGCAATGCCGCGGCCGATGCCGCGCGACGCACCAGTCACCAGCGCCACAGGAGACGAGGACATAGAAGGCCATTGTACAAACTTCGCTGCGCAATTGACAGCAGATGTATTAGATTCTTGCAAGGCCCGCGGGCCAGGCTTGCAGGGCGGAAGCGCCCTAGCGCAGAGGTCAGGGAATGAAATCGCACACCGAATACTTGTGGTTCAATACCAAAAAGCAGCGGGAATTTATTAACATTACGAACGAAGTGGAGAAGGCGCTGGCAAAGTCGCAGATCAAGGAAGGACTAATCCTTGCCTCGGCGATGCACATCACCGCCGGGGTTTACATTAACGATGCCGAGGACGGGCTGATCGCCGACATCGAAGAGTGGCTGGAAAAACTGGCGCCCTTCCGGCGCGACTACCGTCATCACCGGACCGGCGAAACCAATGGTGACGCGCATCTCAAGAACCTGCTCGTGGGCCATCAAGTCCTTGTTCCGGTGACGAGCGGAAAGCTCGACCTCGGCCCCTGGCAGCAGGTTTATTACGCGGAGTTCGACGGGCAACGCCGCAAGCGCGTGCTCATCAAGGTGATTGGCGAGTAGGCGCGCCGCCGCGGGCTACGGGGGCGGTGGAGAGGACTGCCGCAGTCTGATTCACCTGGAGGGATTCATGCTTCGCGCTCAATGGGGAGCGCTGGCGACGGCCAGCCTGGCGCTCGTCCTGACGGCCTCGGTGCGTACGGAGGGTTCAATGCCTGGTGTTCCCGCGACCGCCCCGCCAAGCGCGAGCGAGGAACTCCGAAAGTTCCTTGCCGCGGAGTGGGACTACGAGATGCAACGCGACCCGGTTCGCGCCTCCGAACTGGGGGACCGGCGATGGAACAACCGCTGGCCGGACCGGAGCCTGGAGAGTTATGCGGCCGATAGCGCCCACCGTCTCGCGGCGATCGAGAGGCTCAAGACCATCGATTGGAGTGCGCTCTCGACCGCCGACCAGTTGAACTACGACGTGTTCAGGCAACAGTACGAACGCCAGATCGAGGAGAATTCCTTCCATTGGTTCCTCATCCCCCTGAACCAGCAGGACGGAATCCAGACGGAATACCTGCTCGGCGATCAACTCCGCTTCGAGACGGCAAAGGACTACGAGGACTGGCTGGCGCGGCTGCGGACCTTCCCGATCTACATGGACCAAAACGTCGCCCTTATGCGGGAGGGAATGAAAGAGCAGATCCTGCTGCCGAGAATCATTCTGGAGCGCGTGCAGGGGCAGATCGGCAAGCAGATTGTGAGCGACCCGGCCGCCAGCGACTTCTACAAACCATTCCGGCAGTTTCCGGCGGGCATCGCGCAAGCGGAGCGAGAGCGACTCGCACGGCAGGCTCGTGCCGCCATCAATGACCGCGTAGTGCCTGCCTTCCGGCGCTTTCAGCAATTCTTCCGCGACGAGTACCTGCCCGCCTGCTTCGATCAAGTGGGCATCTGGCAAGTCCCTCGTGGCCGGGAAATGTACGCCTTCTTCGCGCGCAAGTTTACGACTACCTCACTGACCCCGGCGGAAATCCACTCCTTAGGGCTGCGCGAGGTCGAGCGCATTCGCGGCGAGATGCAGAAGGTGATGGACCAGACAGGTTTCAAGGGCTCGCGCGCGGAGTTCTTCCGGTACCTGCGCACCGACCCGCAGTTTTACTATAATTCACCGGACGGGCTCCTCATGGCTTATCGGGCGACCGCCAAGCGGATCGACCCGAACCTCGTCAAAGTGTTTCGGACGCTGCCGCGCATGCCCTACGGTGTCGAGCCCATCGCCGACGCCGTCGCGCCCGACACCACTGCCGCCTATTACCGCCTGCCCGCCGCTGACGGCTCGCGCGCCGGCACGTTCATGGTGAATCTCTACCAGCCCGAGGCACGCCCCAAATGGGAAATGATGGCGCTGGCACTGCACGAGTCGGTCCCCGGCCATCACCTGCAGATTGCGTTGGCGATGGAGCAGAAGGACCTTCCCGACTTCCGCCGCTACACTTATCTGGAAGTCTTTGGCGAGGGCTGGGCACTGTACGCAGAATCCCTCGGCGAGGAGATGGGGCTTTACGACGATCCCTACTCCAAGTTCGGCGAGCTCACCTACGACATGTGGCGCGCCGTCCGCCTGGTGATCGACACGGGGATCCACGAGATGCGCTGGACCCGCCAGCAGGCCATCGACTACTTCATGGAGAACGCCCCCAAGACCGAACTCGATGTGACCAACGAAGTTGACCGGTACATCGCCTGGCCCGGGCAGGCATTGGCCTATAAAATCGGCCAGCTCAAAATCAAGGAGCTGCGCGCCCGCGCCCAGAAGGAATTGGGATCAAAGTTCGACCTGCGGGAATTTCATGAGGTCGTACTGCAGAATGGCGCCCTGCCGCTCGACATTCTGGAGCAGGTCGTTGACCGATGGGTCGCCACACGAAAGCAGCATCCCTAACTACGGTCCCGGATTAGTCCTTGTGGTTCCTGAGCGGCGCCGCTACTTCACCTCTCCCGGAGATTTTTCTTCCGGCTTGTCGAAGAGCTTGGGGTCAAGAGTAGGATTGATTTCGATTTCCTGGATATCGACCGAGGATTCCTTCTCGCCGCCGCGCGTCGTAACCTCTTTGAAGGGGAACGTCAGGTCCTGCACCTGTTTCCAATCGGAGTAGTCGGTGACTTTTTCCGCCGGCCCTTCCGGTCCCACTTCCTGGGCCGACACGCGCAGGATATGGCCGCTCGCAGGATCCACAAACCAGCGCACCTGCACCCCGTCCGCATTCACGTCAAGGATGCGGGCGTCCACTTGGCCGATCTTCTCAGACCCGCCCGCCGCGTAGGTGAACTTGGGGTCGTCCGCATGCTGAACGATAAACAGCGGGTCGCGCTTGAGCTCGGCCAGCATCTCATCCCTTTGAGAAGAGGGAAGGTCACGGCTTCCCCGCGGGCCCTTCATGAAGGCAGCTGCGGGAGAAGTCACCATAATCATGTCGCCCATGGGTGTGGTCATCTTCTGCCAAAGCCGGTCGGGCGGGATGGTCACCTGCTCGGCCCCCAAAGTGATTTCGCCCTGGGGAGTATTCATGTGGACGGTCACCTTCTGGCGGAGGGTCTTCACTTCCATGACCTTCTGGGCGCCGCCCAGCCCTGCGGCCACCTTGGCGAGCAGAGCGCGTCCCTCCGCGTTCGAGGCGACAGCTCCCGTCTTCTTTGCCCGCGGCATTTCAGGAATCGAAATGTCCAGCGTCGCTACGGGCCCAAATGTGGAAAGTGGCCGGTCGAAATCGGCGGCCTTCCCGACCACCAGAATCGCCAGCCGGTCCTTGTGGATGTACTGGCGCGCCACGCGGGCGACATCCGCCTGGGTCACCTTTTCGATGCCCGCCCGGTAACGCTCCAGGAAGTCCGCAGGGTAACCGTAGAATTCATAGGTCATCCGCTCGCGGAGCACCTTCTGCTTCGAGTCCATACTGAAGATGAAGGAATTCAGGATGGCGTCTTTGGATTTCCTCAGTTCCTCCGCCGTGGGGGGATTCTTGGTCAGGCCGTCCACCTCCTCAAGGAGAGCGTCGATGGCCGCGGCAGTAGTGTTGCTCTTGGTTCCCGTCCCCACCTGGAAAACGCCGGGATGATCGTACGCCGTGCCCACGCTGCCGAAGACGTAGTAGGCCAGCCCCTTTTTGGTGCGGACGTTCGATACCAGCCGTGAGGAAAAGCTGCCTCCAAAGAAATCGTTTAGAACTTCCAGGGCGTAGTAATCGGGGTTGTCGCGCCTCGTCCCCAGATGCACCATGCGGATGGAGCTCTGGTTGAGGTCATCCTTGGGGACGAAGTAGACGCCCGGCTTGGGCTCGGAAATGGGAATCTCAACCTTCATTGCCGCCGGGCCTTTGGACCAGGTCTCGAAGGCCTTCCGCAGCTTCGCCTCCATCGCCGCGGGATCAAAGTCGCCCACGACGCCCAGGATGATGTTGTTGGGATGAACGTGGATCCTGTGCCAGTTGGCCAGGTCTTCTCGCGTGACGGCCGCCACCGTGGCGTATTCCGGCACGCGGGCGTAAGGCGAGTTTGCGCCGTAGGCCAGCTTCGTCGCTTCCCGCGCGGCGATTTGCATGGGATTGTCGTTACGCCGCGAAATTTCGGCGCGGAGCTGCTGCTTGGCCAGATCGATCTTGTCTGGCCGAAATTCCGGCTCGCGCAGGACTTCCAGCCAGATTTTGAAAACGTCGTCCAAATCGCCCTTCAAACACGACCAGGAGATGGTGGTCGAATCGCCGCCGTCTTCGGTTTCGACTTTCGCTGCGCGGGCTTCCAGGTAGTCGTCCAGCTCGTCACCCGTTCGGGCCTTCGTTCCCCCGGTGCGCCAGGCCTCGCCGTAAATGCTCACCAGACCCACTTTGTCGGCGGGTTCCTCCCGCGAACCGCCGCGAATGATCGCTGTCCCGCCAACCAGCGGCAGCTCGTGGTCCTCCTGAAGGAAGACAATCATGCCATTCGGCAAAACCAGACGGCGCGGCTGCTGGGGCTTGAATTCGTGCAGGGGCGGGATGGGAACCTTTTTCCAGTCGGTGGCCTGGCCGTGCGTTGGTGGCGCCCCGGCAAGCAAACTCAGGAGCATGGCCAGGAGCATGTTGGCAGAGATTCGGGTTTTCACTGTGTTGCCTCCTGGGTCGACTGGCCCGCGAGCTGCGTGGACTCAATCTTGCCCACGGTGCGATTGCTCGCTACAAAAGTCTTGTTCGCGACGCGGCGAATGTCGGCTTTGGTGACCTTGTCGAGATTGGCGACCTGTTTGAAGAGTTCCCGCCAATCGCCGAAAAGCGCCTGCATCGTCGCCAGTTGTTGAGCCAGTCCTTCGTTGCTAGCCAGCTGTCGGATCAAGTTGGCCTTTGCCCGCGTCGTGATCATCTTCAGCTCTTCATCGCTGATGTCCTGGCTCTTCAGCCGCTCGATCTCGGCGCGTATCGCCTCGCCGATTTCATCCGGCGTGTGTCCGGGCGCGGGGACGGCAAAGAAGACAAACAGGTTGGGATACTTGGGGCCGGGAAAGTCGTTGAAGCCGCCCGCAAAGGCGGCGATCTTCTTATCGCGGACGAGCGCGCGGTAGAGGCGCGAGACGCGGCCGTTGGACATCAAATCCTGGATGGAATCGTAGACGGCCTCGTCGGCGTCGCGCGCGTCGGGTTTGTGATAGCCCTCGATGAACCAGGGCTGTGTTGCCTCTCGCAAGGTGACCTCGCGCTCGGCGTTCTGCGGCGGCTCGATCGTCCGCAGCGGCTCCGGCTTGGTTCCGGCAGGCAGGCGCCCAAAATACTCCTCCACGAGGGAAAGGACTTCGCTCGCCTTCACGTCGCCCACGATCGCCACGACCATGTTGGCGGGAACGTAGTTCTGATTGTAGAAATTCGCGGCATCGGTGGCGGAAAACGCCTGCAGGTCGGAAGCCCAGCCCACCACCGGGCGGCGGTAAGGATGGGCGATAAAGGCGGAGCCCAAGAATTGCTCGATCAAGCGCCCCGTGGGGGAGCTGTCACTGCGCATGCGTCGCTCCTCGAAGACCACATCGCGCTCCTTGTAAAACTCCCGCATCACGGGATGGAGAAAGCGCTCCGATTCGAGGTAGGCCCAGAGCTCCAGGCGGTTGGAAGGAAAGGAATAGTGGTAGGCGGTCTCGTCGCTGGAGGTGAAGGCGTTGAGCCCCGCGCCGCCCTCCCGCTCGACGATCTCGCCGAATTCGTTCTTCACCACGTATTTGTCGGCTTCGGCGATGGCGTCCTTCCAGGCCTTGTCCAGTTCCGCAACTTTCTTCTCATCGCGCCCGACGTCGCGTCGGCGCTCGCGGTCATAGGCAGCGTAGGCTTGCTCCACCTTTTCGAGGGCCACTTTCTCCGCGGCGTAATCTGTCGTCCCGATCTTGTCCGTGCCCTTGAAGGCCATGTGCTCGAACATGTGCGCCAGGCCGGTGATGCCCGGCACTTCGCGGTCCGCGCCCACGTTCACGTGGGTGAAGAAGGAGAAGACCGGCGCCTCCGGGCGCTCGCAGACGATGACCGTGAGGCCGTTCGCGAGGACCTTGGTCGAGACTCGCTTCTCAAAAGAAGCTAAATCCTGGGCGCGCGTCATCGCGGAAAATGCGACGAAGAGAACGAGCAGCGCCACCCGGCGGAATTGAACCGTGTTCATAGGAGATGACCTCGTTGAATGATTCTGCGTACAGGCCGCATGATTGAAATAGCTTAGACGCACACTGTAGCAGAAAAGTTCCCTGGGCGCGGACCGTTTTGCAGGCGCCCACATCCGCAGGGCCGGGCGGGAGCACAATTAGGGTAGAATGACGGTTGGCTCGGCCGGGGTTCCGGCGCGAGTGTGCTTCTCCATGCCTCCCATCGTCGCAGTGCACAACCTGTGCAAGGATTTCCGCACCTTCCGCCGCCGCGAAGGGGTCTGGGGCGCGCTGCAAAACCTCTTCGTGCGCGAATACGTCACCGTGCACGCCGTCGATCACATCAGCTTCACCATCGAGCCGGGCGAAATGGTGGGCTACATCGGGGCGAACGGCGCGGGCAAATCCACCACCATCAAAATGCTGACCGGCATCCTGGTGCCCACAGGCGGCAAAGTGGAAGCTGGCGGATTCGTTCCCTATCGCGACCGGCGGCGCTACACGAAGCGCATCGGCGTGGTCTTCGGCCAGCGCACGCAACTCTGGTGGGACATCGCGGTCATCGAATCTTTCAAGCTGCTCAAGGAGATCTACGAAATCCCCGAGGACGACTACCGCCGGCGGATGGATCAGTTTGCGGAGATCCTGGGCGTGAAGGATTACCTCCATACGCCGGTGCGCAAGCTGAGCCTGGGCGAGCGCATGCGTTGCGACCTGGCGGCGTCGCTGCTCCACAATCCCCCGCTGCTCTTCCTCGATGAGCCCACCATCGGCCTCGACGTGGTCGCCAAGGACCATATCCGCGAATTCCTGAAGGAGATCAACCGCACGGAGCGCACCACCGTGCTCCTCACCACGCACGACCTCTCGGATATCGAAGAATTGTGCAAGCGGATTATGATCATCGACAAGGGCAAGCTGCTCTTTGACGGGCCCCTGGCGGAGATGAAGCAGCGCCTGGCGAAATTCAACCAGATCAAATTTTTCCTCAAGGACCGCGCCCAGGTGCCGAAGCTCGCCCAGGTCATAAGCGACGGCATCCAGTGCGAGCGCGTCGATGAATTGACCTATCTGATGAGGTTCAATCGCGATCAGCATTCGAGCGCCGAGGTCATCCGCTCGCTCGTCAATACGCTGGAGGTTCGCGACATCATCGTCGAAGAAGAACCCATCGAAGACCTGGTGAAGCGCATCTACCTGCGCGGCGAAGTGCTGTAAGGCAGTTGGCAGTTGGCAGTCGGCAGTCGGCAGTTTGGGATCGGGTCGAGTTGAAATAGCAATGGGCGCATCTGACACAGTCAATGTCCCCGGAACGTCGGGAAGGCAAGATGGGTCGCTTGCCCGCTCGGCGCGCGTTTATGCGGAATTCGTGCGCATGGGGTTCGTCAACACGCTCGCCTACCGGCTGCGCTATTACACCGGAATCGTCACTTACTTCATCTACGTCTCCGTGTACTACTTCATCTGGAAGGCGATTTACGAGCACTCGGCGAGCATCGAGGGCTTCGATTTCGGCCACATGCTGACCTACATCGCGGTGGGATGGATCATCCGCTCATTCTACTTCAACAACATCGACCAAGACATGGCCTACGCGGTGGCGGAGGGCAAGCTGGCGATGGATATGATCAAGCCCGTCAGCCTGCAGTTGATGTCCGTGGCCATTGCGTTCGGCGAATCACTCTTCCGGCTGGCTCTGCTCACCGCGCCGACGGCCGTGGTGCTCCTGGTGGTTTATCCCATCCGGCGTCCGGCGAGCACGATTCATTTCGCCGGATTCTTTGCCAGCGTGCTGCTGAGCTTCTTCATCGTCGCCGCCATCAATTTCACGGTGGGAACGTTTGCCATCCGGCTGAAATCCATCCTGGGATTGCTGCGCGCCAAGTACTTCCTGCTGGAACTCTTTTCCGGCTTGCTGATTCCGATTTCCTTCTTTCCGGAAATCTTCCAGAAGATTTTCAGTGTGCTGCCGTTCCAATACATCAGCTATATTCCAGTCCTGATCTACCTGGGTAAGATCAGTGGCGTGGCGATTCTGAAATCACTGGCCTTGCAGGTGTTCTGGATTGGCGTGTTGCTTGCCGCGGGCGCCGCGATGTGGCGCTGGTCGAGCCGCAAGATCACCATCCAGGGGGGGTGAAGGAAGAAGGAAGTGGGAAGTAGGAGGTAGGAAGTATGAAGTAGGAGGTAGGAAGTTGGAAGTAGGGAGAAGGCAGTTGGCAGTTGGCAGTTTGCAGTTGGCAGTCGGCAGTCGGGTTGGAACAGCATGCGGGAATCATAAAGAGCAAAGGAGACGGATTATATGAAATACTGCGCGGTCGGCCTCCTCGTACTCACGCTGATGGCGGCGCCAGTTTTGGTCGCCCAGGAAGAACACTCGCCTTACCCAACGCTTGCCATCGGATCCCCCGCGCCGGACTTCTGTCTGCCGGGCATTGACGACAAGACTCACTGTCTGAAGGAATACGCTGCGAGCAAAGTCCTGGTCATCGTCTTCACCTGCAACCACTGCCCCACAGCGCAGTTGTATGAGAGCCGGATCAAGAAGCTTACTGACGACTATCGCGGCCGCGACGTGGCGCTGGTGGCCATCGAGCCCAACGCTCCGGACGCCGTGCGGTTGGATGAGATGGGCTATACCGACGTCAGCGATTCGTTCGAGGAGATGAAGATTCGCGCCGCCTACCGGCATTTCAATTTCCCTTATCTCTATGACGGAGAAACGCAGAAGGTGGCGCGCGCTTATGGGCCGACTGCCACACCGCACGTGTTTATCTTCGATGCCGTGCGCCACCTGCGTTACGAGGGACGAGTTGACGATAATCCCCGCGAGCTATATGTCAAGCACCACGACACCCGCGATGCCATCGAAGCCCTCCTGGCCGGCCAGCCGGTCGCTGTGGCGAAAACTCCCTCCTTCGGATGCTCGACGAAATGGGCTTACAAATCGGAAGGACGAAAAGAGGAAATGGCCGAAATCGAGAAGGAACCTGTCACGGTGAAGCTGGCCAGCGCCGAAGATTTGAAGGCCCTGCGCAAGAACCCCACCGGGAAGCTGTTGCTGGTGGATTTCTGGGCGACCTGGTGCGGCCCCTGCGTCAAAGAAATGCCGGATTTTCAGACCACGTATCGCATGTACCGCCGCCGGCCCTTCACCTTGGTCACCGTGAGCACGAACTACCCCGACGCCGAGAAAGGGGTGCTTCGAGTCCTCAAGGAACACCATGCCTCCAGCAGCAACCTGCTGTTTGGAGACATGGACATCTACAAGTTGATGGCAGCCTTCGATCCGGATTGGAATGGAGCCGTTCCCTACACGATGCTCATCAAGCCGGACGGTGAGGTCGTCTACAAGTACCAGGGCGAGATCGACCCCCTGAAACTGAAACGCCTCATCATCGCCAACCTCCCCGATGACGATTACATCGGGCATCAGGTTTACTGGCAAACGCCCTGACTGGCATCGCCGCGGGGGAGCGCGAGCCCGGCAAAACCGCGGCGGCGCAAGCAGGCGCACGCCGCCAAAACTTGTCGACCCGCAGAACGCGATGAAACGCCATCTCCGACTCTTTCTGCTCTACTTCGCGCAATACGCCAAGGTGCGCATGGCGTACAAGGCGGATTTCTTCATCGCCGTCTTCTCTTCCATGGCGGCGACGGTGCTGGGCTTCGGATTTGTGCTGGTGCTGTTTTCCAAAATTCCCAAACTCCAGGACTGGTCGTTCTACGAAGTGCTTTTCCTTTACGGCTTCTCGCTCATCCCGCTGGGATTTTTCAATATCGTCAGTTGGAACCTCTACGAGTTCGGAGACCTCTACATCATCCAGGGCCGCTTCGACCGCATCCTGCTGCGGCCGGTGGACACGCTGTTTCAAATTCTCTTCGAGAAGTTCCGGCTGGAATCCCTGCAGGAAGTGATCACGGGAGTGGCCGTGATCGGTATCTGCGTAAACCGCCTGGGACTCCCCTGGCGGGCGTCGGATTATCTCTGGTTTGCGCTGATGGTAGCCTGCGGCGCGCTCATCTACGTTTCGGTCTTCCTCACGCTCACCGCCGTGTCCTTCTGGTTCGAAGACCGGGTGGGAATTGTTCCGCCGGTGTTCAACATGCTCACCTTCGGACGCTATCCGCTGACCATCTATAACCTCTTCATCCAGTTCTTGCTGAGCTGGATTATCCCCTTCGCCTTCGCGTCATTCTATCCCACCACGCACTTTCTTCGGCGGGGAGCTTTCGCCGCGCAGGTCCACCTCGTACCCGTTGTGGCCGTGATGTTTGGGGTGCTGGCGCGCGTGGTGTGGGACGGCGGAGTGCGCAATTACAGCAGCACGGGGTCATAGGGCCAGCGCTTCTTCGTACACCGTGCAGGTCAGCTCGGCGGTTCGGCGCCAGGTAAACTCGCGGGCGCGCGCGAGTCCGCGCGCGATGAGGGAGCGGCGCAGCGATTCGTCCTCGACAATGCGCTGGACGTTCTCGGCCATGCCCTGCGGGTCGTGCGGGTCAGCGTAGAGAGCCGCGTCGCCGCCGACCTCGGGGAGCGCGGAACTGTCCGCCGCGACGACCGGCAGGCCGCGAGCCATCGCCTCCAGCACGGGCAACCCGAAACCCTCTTCAAGAGACGGAAACAGAAGTACGCTCGCTGCCTGATAAAGCGTCGCGAGCCTCGCCGCCGCGACATGACCCAGCGCAACGACGCGCGCACCGCTGGAATCGTTGCGGATAAATTCGTGCACCGCCTCGCTGCCGTACCCGTCGCCTCCCACCAGGACTAGCCGGTACCTCTCCGGCAGCGAAGCGACGGCGCGCATGGCGCGGATGAGGTTCTTGCGTGTCTGCAGCACTCCCACGGAGAGCACAAGAACCTTGCCCGGTCCCACCACGGCCTCGCGCACGCTCGCCAGTTCGTCATCCGACAACCTTGGCTCAGGGGGGGCGACCCCCTCCGGCGTGACGCGTATCTTCTCTCGCGGGACGCCAGCGTGCTCGACAAGCTGCTCCGCGGTGTAGTGCGATGGCGTGATCACCCGCGCCGCGCGCCCGACGGCCTCACGCAGCAGGGCGGAGAACTTGCGCTGAAATTCCGGGGTGGAATAGTCGCGGCTGGTGATTGGGAAAACATCGTGGACGGTCACGACCTCTCTCTTGAACCGGAAGGCCGGGGGCCGCTGGGCAAGGCTGTGGAAGAGCTCAGCCTGCCAAGGCAGCCAGAAGGTGACCATCTCCTGATAGAGGCGGCTCGAGAACCTGGGACCGGCCTCACCGCCCGCCGCCACGGGTCGCAAAAACTTCTCCCTCTGCCGGAAGCGTGACAAGCGATAGCAGAGCAGATACCGGTGAGCAACCGGAAGCGCGGCGAGCGCCTCAATCAGCCGGCGGGAATAGTTTGCCACTCCCGAAGGCTGGGGGTCGATGGTGTAAGTGGCGTCGATGGCGATGGTGGACATTGAAGGACTGTCGACAGTGCACAGTGAACCGTGGCCAGCAAGAAACACTTGCCCCGGCGTGCTGATGTTCTGCGAGGAGACTCCTGACTGTCAACTGGCGACTCTTCCCGTGTTCGTGGCCGCCACGCGGCCACCCTCCGCCGGCCGGGGGACGACGCTCTCTCTCCCGCATCAGGGAAAGAGTGCAGAAGGCAAGAGAAGGAATGACAACTTTACCGAACTTACGAGCCGCGCCCCCACGAGTGTCCTACTTCGCTACACTCGTCGTGTCGCATTGGCCTCATGCGGGAGAAGAAGCCGTGGCCGAATCCTCGAGGCCGTATTCCTTGATCTTGCGGTAGATGGTGGTCTTGCCGATGCCGAGCAACTGCGCGGCGCGGACGCGATCGCCGTGGGTGGTTTCCAGCGCCTCCGCGATGGCACGCCGCTCCTGGTCGCGGAGTGGCAGGACGTCCGACTCGCCATCACGCCGGACCTGGTGATGCAACAGGTTGGAGGGCAGGTCCCTCACCTGAATGGCCGAGCCGGAGCCAAGTGCCAGCGAGCGTTGCACGCAATTCTCGAGTTCGCGCACATTCCCCGGCCAGTCGTAGCTCATCAGGCGCGTCATGGCTTCGGCGGAAATCCCCGTGATGTTCCCCTCGCCCCCGCTGTGGCGCTCGATGAAGTAATGGACGAGCAGGGGAATATCGCTCTTGCGCTCGCGCAGGGGAGGAAGCTTGATTGAAACCACGTCCAGGCGGAAATAGAGCTCTTTGCGGAATCCGCCGCGGTGAATGGCGACCTGCACGTCCTGATTGGTGGCCGCGATGATGCGCGCTTCCAGCGGAGTGCGCAGGTTGGAGCCAATGGGTTTGATTTCCCGCTCCTGGAGGACGCGGAGCAGCTTGGCCTGGACTTCCACCGGCAACTCAGCAATCTCATCGAGGAAGACGGTTCCACCCTCGGCGGCGGCCAGCAGTCCCTGGCGGCTCTGCACCGCGCCCGTAAACGCACCCCGCACGTGGCCAAAAAGCTCGCTCTCAATGAGCGCCGGGGTTAGCGCGCCGCAATCCACGGGCATGAAGGGCTTCTTATTCCACGGGCTGTAGGCGTGGATGGCACGCGCGGCCAGTTCTTTTCCCGTCCCGCTTTCACCCAGGATGAGCACCGGGTGGCGCTTGGGCGCCACCTTCAGGATCAACCGGTAAACCTTCTGCATCTTGGGCGAAGTTCCGATCAGACTGGCGAATCCCTGGTGTGTCCTGAGCTGCTCCCGCATCATGCGGTTTTCCGCTTCCAGGTCCTGTTTCTCCACCAGGCGGCGGAAGACGCGGTCGAGATCATCCAGCTTGAGGGGCTTGGTCAGGTAATCGTAGGCGCCCTGCTTCATCGCTTGCACGGCGGAGGCCACCGTCCCGAAGCCTGTGATCATTACCACATCGACGCCGGGGAAGTCCTGGCGAATGATCCTGAGGAGTTCCAGGCCGCCCATGCCGGGCATGCGAATGTCGGCCAGGACGATGTCGATTTGCCCCGTCGCCAGGCGAGCCAGGGCGCCTGCTGCGGAATCGACAGGCTGCACGTCGTAGCCGAGGCTGGTCAGCGCTTCGGCACAAAAGCCCCGCGCGGAGGCGTCATCATCCACGACGAGCACTGAGGTTTTCAACGCCAGCGTCCTCCGATACCGCCCTCAGCTTAGTACGAGTCTACCTTCTGGGCAAGATGGAAGGACAGTACAATCACCACTCCCCTGGCCCGCCTGGAGGGATTTGCGTTTTGAGCGCCCTGGTGAACCCGGCGAGCCCTCCAAGGGCGCCCTGGCAGAGGGGCGGTCGGTGTACTATAGTCAGGAGTCGGGGAGGAGCACGCACGGTGGGGAAGATCGCAAGAATCCTGGTCGTCGAAGACGAGGCTCACGAACGGACCGGCCTGGCGGAATTGCTGCAGGCCTGGGGCTACGAGACCGAGACCGCCGCCAGCGGCACGGAGGGCCTGGAGAAGGCCTCCACTTTCAATCCCGATGTCATCCTTTCCGACCTGCGCATGCCGGCGATGACCGGCATGGAACTCCTCCGGCAACTGAAAGATTCCCACGTGGAAGTCTCCTTTATCATCCTGACGGGCCAAGGGACCGTGGAAGAGGCGGTTGAGGCCACCAAGCTCGGCGCCTTCAACTTCCTGGAGAAGCCCATCGACCCCAAGCGGCTGCAAGTGGAACTGCGCAACTGCCTGGAGCGCTCGGAGAAGGACCGGCAACTGGAAGTGGCCCACCGGCGCCTGCGTGACTTGGGGGCGCTGGGCAAGCTTGTGGGGCGGTCCAAGAAGATGCTGGAAGTGATGGCGCTGGTCGAGCAAGTCGCGCCCTCCCGCGCTTCGGTGTTGATCACCGGGGAAAGCGGCACCGGCAAAGAAATAGTGGCGCGCACGATTCATGAGTTGAGCCCGCGCACGGCAAAACCGTTCGTGGCCGTCAACTGCGCCGCTATCCCCGAGAGCCTGATGGAGAGCGAAATCTTCGGGCACGAGAAGGGGGCCTTTACGGGGGCCGTCGAGCGTCGCCTGGGGTGCTTCGAGCTGGCCGACGGCGGCACGCTGCTGCTCGACGAGATCGGCGAGATGCCCTTCGCGACGCAGGCCAAGCTGTTGCGCGTCCTGGAAGACTCGCGGGTGCGCCGCCTGGGCAGCAAGAACGAAATCTCGGTGGACGTGCGCGTGCTCGCCTCCACCAACAAAGTCCCCGAAGACGCGCTCGCGAAAGGCGAGCTGCGCAAAGACCTCTATTTCCGCCTGAACGTCGTGCGCATCGCCATCCCGCCCCTGCGCGACCGCATGGACGATCTCGACGACCTGGTTTCCGCCTTGTTGGAAGACCTGAACCAAAAGCATCGCCGTGCCATCAGCGGCATCGGCGACGAAGTGCGGGAAGCCTTCCGGCGCTACGCGTGGCCGGGCAACGTACGGGAACTCCGCAACGTGCTGGAGCGCGCCGTGGTCATTTGCACCCGCGAGGTGCTGACCGGACGCGACATCTCCCCCGATTTCGGCCGGCCCGCGCCGGTCGGTTCCGACGATCAACTTCGTCTCCGTTCCGGCATGACGGTGGCGGAGGCCGAGCGGCGGCTGATTGTCGCGACTCTTGCCTCCACCGAAAACAATAAAACGCGCGCGGCGGAACTGCTCGGCATCAGTCTGAAGACCCTTCACAACAAGCTGAAGGAATATGAGGCTCAGCCTTAAAGCCAAGCTCACGGCGCTGATTTCCGTGCTGGTCCTGATCGTCGTTCTGGCGGTCTCTGCGCTCTACGTCGCCAGCCTGACGCGCCAGGGGCTTTCGGAAATCGAAGGCCACGGCCAGTACATCGCGAACGAAACTTACAATCAAGCGCGCCACGCCTTGGCGGAAGCCCACCTGCCCGCCGACATCAGCCCCAACGACCCGGAAGCGGTCCGAATTTTCGTCCAAAGCCGCCTCGCCGCCGACCGCGGACTTGCCTCGGTGATGGAATCGGCGGTCGGCTATTCGACCACCATCTATTACGTCGCCATCACCAGCCCCGAGCATCAAGCGGCGGTTCACAGCAACCCCAAGGCGGTGGGAAAGACCCTCGCTCCGGAACCCGCTTTCCATGATCTGGTGCGCGCCCCGGTAGCCCGGCAGTTGCGCATGATCTACGGCCCACCGCAGATCTACGAAATTTCCCTGCCCCTGGATATCGGCGACCGGCCGCTCGGCGACGTGCGCGTCGGAGTCTCCACGCTCTTCTTGCGCAGCCAGATCACGCCCGCGCTGAGGCGGGCGTTTGCTCTCTCGGCGCTGGTCATCATCTTCGCGACCCTTTCGGCCGGCTTGCTTTCCTACCGTCTGCTGCGGCCGCTCGAGACCATCTCGCGCGGTGTGGACCGGATGGCGCGCGGTGAATCCGCGCAAGGCTTGCCGCTTGACCGCACCGACGAGTGGGGCGTGCTCTCCTCCAAACTGAGCCTTCTCGGCGAACAGATGCGGGGAGAAAAGGCCGCCTTTGTCGCTTTGAAGGAGAATCTCGACCAACTCGTCGCCCGGCTCACTGACGGTTTGCTCCTCTTCGACAAACAGGACCGCCTGGTACTGGCCACTCCCGTCGCCCTGCAATTTCTCCGGCAGGCGCCGGATCCGGCCACGCACCCCGGAGCGGCGGAGGTCTTTGCCGCCGACAATCCACTCGAGCGGCAGATCCTCGACGCCTTCCGCGCCCGCCAGCCCCTCGCCTCGCAGGTCGTCGAACTCGGAGATGAGGCGGACATCCCGCGCGTAGCCGTGAGCGTGCAGTTCATCGAGCACGAAGGCCACCGGGTTGGGAGCCTGGTGACGCTGCACGACGCTACCACGCGCGCCCGCCTGGAAAACCAGATCGATGTCACCACCAAGCTCGCCGCCCTGGGTCGTCTTACTTCCGGCATGGCGCACGAAGTGAAGAACCCCTTGAACGCTATGGTGCTGCAACTGGAACTGCTCAAGGCCAAGCTCGCCGGACAGGGAGAGGGCGTCAAACCCCAACTCGACATCTTGAGCGAGGAGATTCGCCGCCTGGACCGCGTGGTGAAGACTTTTCTCGACTTCACCCGTCCCATCGAATTGCGCCCCGCCGAAACCGATGTCGAAACCCTCGTGCGCGACGTCTTCACGCTCGCTGAACCGCAGGCGCGTGCCAGCCAGGTTCGTCTCATCTTTGAACCGAATGGGACGCTGCCGCGGCTGGTCGTTGACCGGGACCTCATCAAGCAGGCCCTGCTCAATCTGGTCTTGAATGGCTGCCAAGCCATGCCCTCGGGAGGCGAGCTGCGTGTCACCCCGCGCACCTTTCCTCATCGATTGGAACTTGAAATCGCCGACCAAGGCACTGGCATCCCGCCCGAGGCGCGGCCCAAGATCTTCACTCTGTGCTTCACCACCAAGCCCGGCGGCACCGGCGTGGGCCTCGCCCTGGCTTATCGCATCGTTCAGCTCCACAATGGCTCGATCGATTTCTCAAGCGAACTGAACCGTGGCACCACCTTCCGCATTTCCCTTCCGCGCTAGTCCCCGCGGCCCCAGCCAATCTTCGAAGCCATTCGTGGTGCGGGCGTCGGTGGTGCAAACATCGTTTTGTGATGTCTGCGATTCAGGCACGCCGTTCGCGCCCGTGACGGTGCGCGTCCTCCCCCTCGTACCGCAAAGCTGCGCTCTGCGCCGGCCGGCGGCGCTAAGGTAGGGGCAATTCCTGAATTGCCCCTACATGTTTTCTGCACAGTCGCGGCGAGTCTATCCCGCCATCTTTGACTACCCTCCATGCGCCCCCTGTCTAGCTTTGCACGAATTTTATCAACAAATCGCGTTGAAAACAAAAGGTTTGTTAGCTTCGTGTAATTCTTACACAAAGCTGGAATCTCCCTTGTTTTCAGCAACATCCTAGCTTTGGTCAACAAAAAATGACTGTAAGTTGCTCATTCCAAATAACATTTTAGCTTTGACATGGGCTATATAAGGGCCCCCCAGCCGCCTTCTTGGGAAAGAAACCCAGCAAGTACGACTTGCCGCGAACCGGCGTTGCGAGTCCGTGCCCCCGTCGCGCCCTTGCCAGCCCGGGTTTCGACGTCCCCTCATGCGACTATAGGCTAGTATACTGAGCCAGTATTTGTCAAGAGACAAGCTGGCGCAGACCTTCCAGATCAGGTCGACACCGATCAGCGATTCTTGACAGCCACAGACCTCAAACGCGAGATCCGCGGTGCCCGCTCCGGCGGTCAAGCTGCGCCTCGTTCCCATTGACGTCCAGAGCATCGGTATCCGGCCGCGGCAGCCTGGCGGCTCGCACGAGCAAATCATGTATTCGCCCCCACAGGATGGTAGGGTCGGTTCCCGAACCACCGTCTTTGCACCGCCCGGCAGCGGCTGTTATTCTGACTCCTACGCTTGTCATTCTGAGCGCAGGACCTCGGCATGGCGCTGAGGGTGACAGCGCAGGGAGTCAGGACTCCGCAAAGTCCAAAACCAACTCTGGTGACCGGCGGGCTGTATGCCTGACAGAGTGCACTCATGAAACGCATCGTCATCATCACCGTAGGAATGGTGGCGCTTCTTTACGCGGGCGACTATCTCGCGGTAAGGCTCCGCATTCCCCACAGCCGCGATCCCTACGGAGTGGTCAGAGTCCGGTCCTATTACGTGGTTCCTCAGAAGAATGGCAAACCCGAATTCTATTTTCTGGAGCCCCAGGACCAAGTGTGCGTGCGCTCCTTATTTCCCCATCTCGGCTACAAACCCTGCTGGTACCTCCGCCGGAGAACTCAGAATCGCATCGAGATGTGAGCTGGCACACCCGCATTACGCTTCGCATCTATAAGATCGTCGGCTCCGTCAAGCAAAATTCTTTGGTCGGTCCTGGTTGATGGCTCGCCATGAAGAGGTGGCCAGGTTCCACCACACATCTATTCGATCCCGACGCGTCGGGACCATGAGGGCGGCTTCTGACCCCCTTCTTTTTTGCGAAGGGAGGCCGGTAGCTCAATCACACATTCGGTCATGGTTAGACCAGCGCGACATTGCCGAGCATCCCGGCCTGCGAACCTCGCCGACAAAATTCCTGATAATCAATGCGATCCCTCAGCATGATGTAGAGCCGAATGGCCAGCTTGCGCGCCACCGCGACCTTGGCCACCGCCGTGCCTTTGCGAAACGCCAAGCGGC
>Ga0315282_10000624_pt1 | contig 69419 bp, 54 predicted proteins | sample YL17G07_20_MG_FD_203693 | JGI IMG/M metagenome (GOLD analysis project Ga0315282, IMG submission 203693) | Sediment microbial communities from Yellowstone Lake, YNP, Wyoming, USA - YL17G07_20 | ecosystem: Environmental > Aquatic > Freshwater > Lake > Sediment | place: USA: Wyoming | collected...
CGGGCATTCCTGCCCGACGATGTCGGCCAAGAATGGCCGACCTACCGCTTCCTCGTGCTACGTAGCGAGCTACTTCGCAGAGTAGCAATGGTCCCACCTCCGTCCTGCCTGCCATGCCTACCGGCAGGCAGCCCTGCTGCTGCTCACGGCCTCTGATTCGTCGGCTGAGGGCCGGAACCTGCCCTCGCGGGCTGGAGTGCGAAGCGGGCTGGCGGCCAGGCGCCGGCCCCCGTGCGGCCGGAAAAAAAAAAGGCGGTGGCAGGAAGGTAACAGGAGTGACAACGAGGAATGAAGATGGCGTAACGTTGTGGCAAAGCGGCGCTCGGTGCGGGGCTAGCGCCGGGCCGGGTGTCCACACGGGTAAGGAGGATTCGGTTATGAGCAGAAGAGGCTTCACACTGATTGAGTTGTTAGTCGTCATCGCGATCATCGCGATCCTCGCCGCTATTCTGTTCCCGGTGTTTGCCAAGGCGCGCGAGAAGGCCCGCGCGGCCTCCTGTTTGTCAAACATGAAGCAACTTGCCCTCAGTTGGCAGATGTATGCTTCTGACTACGACGAACGGGTGACTCCCTGCCGCATAGATCAGAATAATTGGGACTCCATCTGGCCTTGGAATGGTGTCCAGGACCAGACCGACTCCTCTGGGGTGCCGCTGGGCTGGGCGACCGCGCCGGTGGAGCCCAGCCTGAGCGCTGACGACCGCCACCGCTCGACCTGCTGGGCCTTCCTGCTGCTGCCGTACAACCGCAGCGTGGGCATTTACCAGTGCCCCTCGGGCGCCGCCGGCTGGTACCCGGCCAACGCGCGCAACGGCATCAGCTATATGTACATGAGTCACCTGGGCGATACTTCGGCCCCCGACCTGGCGGTGAACCTCGCGGCGATCGTCTGCCCCTCTACCCAGATTCTCATGTTCTGCTCCGGCAAGAACTGCCGCCTGGCTGAGATCTCCGGCTGGCGGGACGGCTGGGACCCCAACATTTGGGGCACGGGCGGGGGCGGTGACCCCAGGCCTTACGAGGACTGGTACCCGCGTCACATTGACGGGCGCAACTTCTCGTTCGCCGACGGGCACGCCAAGTGGTCGCGCGACGCGGCCATGGCGCGCGCTTACCACCGCGAGTACTACGAGCCAGACTGCCGGCCCTGGTGACGGTGGTTCGGCAGGCTCACCACCCTGACCCTTCGGCAGGCTGAGGGTCACAGCCGCAATGGCGTTGGCCTGCTCCGCCTGGCTGCCTGCTGGCAGGCACGCGGCAAGGGGGGTGCCGTCAGAGAAGCTACTGAGAAAAGCTGTTGCAGAAAGGCGAGGGATAGTGTAGAATTGACCTGCCCGGTTGGCAGTGGCCGGGCTGCTTTTGCAGGGGCTCGTGGGCGCTGAGTGGGCGCCGAACCCGTACGCACAAGGAGGTCTGCGACGTGAGTAAGAGAGGCTTTACGTTGATCGAGTTGCTGGTGGTCATCGCCATCATCGCGATCCTCGCTGCCATTCTGTTCCCGGTCTTCGCCAAGGCCAAAGAGAAGGCGCGGGAGGCCGCGTGCATCTCCAACATGAAGCAGATCATGCTCGGCTTCCTGATGTACATGTCGGACTACGACGGTATCGTCTGCCCGTCGCGCCGTAACGTCGGCGGGAACGTGGCCGGCAGCCAGTGGAACAAGGTGTTGCAGCCCTACATCAGGAACGAGGATCTCTTCGCCTGCCCCTCGGACTGGACCTCGCTGGGCACTGGCAACAATCGGGCCCGCAGCTATTGCTGCAACGGTGGCCCGAGCGCGCGCACTCTTCCCGACTGGCGCCAGAAGGCCTGGGCCTGGGAGAACGGCGGCCAACAGGAGGCGGCGATTCCCTCCTCGGCGGGCTTCATCGCCGTCGTGGAGCGGTGGCAGGGGACCACCATCGGCGCCACCGGCGCCGTCCACCTCAGCGGCGACGGCGACTTCGACTGGGGCGATAGCGTGGGCCAGTGCTGGGCCAACGTGAGCGGCCCCCACGGCGCGGATGACTACGGCACCTCGAGTACCGCCCGCCTCACCGGCCGCTATGTCTTCGGCTTTGCCGACGGCCACGCCAAGTCGCTCAAGTTGGGGCAGACGTTCTCCCCCAACGTGAACTACCCGGGGCAGCAGTGGAACATGTGGTTGCGTGCCGGCGCCCCGTAGGCGGCCTTGCTGTGGTTCGACACGCTCACCACCCTGACCCTTCGACCCTTCGACGTTGCTCAGGGTGGTGAGCCTGTCGAACCACAGGCTCAGGGTCATCCTGAGCGGAGTCGAGGGGCCAGGATGGTGGGCGACGGAAGGCTGCGACCCGCGTGGAGGAGCCGGGATCGGAAGGGAAGACGCGAAGTCGTTCGCAGCAGGTCGTAGCAGGTCTGACGAGGAAATGGCTTTGTGGCAGGGACGGCCGGGTCTGGCCACGGCGTGTAAGGGTCGGCGAGTGCCGTGGTGGGCCCGAATCAGAGGGACGAAGGAGGTTCCAGCCGTGAGTAAGCGAGGTTTCACGCTCATTGAGCTGCTGGTTGTCATCGCCATCATCGCAATTCTCGCCGCCATTCTATTCCCGGTCTTCGCCAGAGCGCGCGAGAAGGCACGGGAGGCCGCCTGCATCTCCAACATGAAGCAGATCATGCTCGGCTTCCTGATGTACATCTCGGACAATGACCAGACCGTCTGCCCATCGCGCCGTAACGTCGGCGGCCAGGTGCCCAACAGCCAGTGGAACAAGGTGTTGCAGCCCTACATCAGGAACGAGGATCTGTTCGCCTGCCCCTCGGACATGACCACGTCGGGCACTGGCGACAATCGGCCGCGTAGCTATTGCTGCAACGGTGGCCCGGACGCGCGCACTCTCCCCGACTGGCGCCAGAAGGCCTGGGCCTGGGAGAACCGCGGCCAACGGGAGTCGCGACTCCGCGCCCCGGCGGGCCTCATCGCCGTCGTGGAGCGGTGGCAGGGGACCCGCATCGGCGCCACGGGTGCCGTCCACCTCAGCAACGACAACGCCGACTTCACAAACTCCTGGAACTTCAGCGTCGGGTGCTGCTGGAAGAACGTGAGCGGCCCCCACGGCGTGGACGACCCGGCCGCCAACGACGTCGCCCGCTTGACTGGCCGCTACACTTTCGGCTTTGCCGACGGGCACGCCAAGTCCCTGAAGCTGGGGCAGACGTTCTCCCCCAACGTGGCCTACCCCGGGCAGCAGTGGAACATGTGGTTGCCCGACGGCGCCCCGTAAGCGGCCTTGCTGTGGCGTGCCTCGCTCCCGGGTGGCCGGCAGGGGCAGCAACCGGAGGAGATCAGCCAGGGAGCGAGGGCTCCAAATGGTGGGGTGCGAAAGGCTGCGACACGCGTGTAGGAGCCGGGACCGGAAGGGAAGACGCGAAGCCGTTACCGGAAGGTCGTAGAACGTCTAACGGGGAAGTCGGTTTGCGGCACGGGTGGCCGGGTCTGTCCTCGGTGTGCGCCGCGGCGGCCCGAATCGGAGGGACGAAGGAGGTCTCAATCGTGAGTAAGCGAGGTTTCACGCTCATTGAGCTGCTGGTCGTAATCGCGATCATCGCCATCTTGGCTGCCATCCTGTTTCCCGTCTTTGCCAAAGTGCGCGCGAAGGCGCAGCAGACGTCGTGTCTGAGCAACATGAAGCAGATCGGCCTCGCCCTGGCCAGCTACAGCACGGACTACGACGAATGCACGCCCGCGGAGGTTGATGACGCCAACAAGCACTTCGACACCGAGTGGAACTGGGGCCGTGCCATCATGCCCTACATCCGCAGCTACCCGCTCTTCCTCTGTCCCAGTGCGCAGGTGGTGACGGACTGGCCGGTTGTCAACCCGGGCGAGTACGGTGTGAGCTACGTCTACAACGAGGAATGGGGCGGCAAGCTCTCGCAAGGTGCCTACTCCCTGCGCGACGACGTGCGGAATGGCTACGCAGTCACGCCCGGCGACTTCGCCAACGTGGTCATCGTCTGGGAGACGGGCAAGGTCACCTCCAAGATCGAGGTGGAGGACTGGAACAGCGGCGCCTACCACTTCCCTCGCTGCAACGACGACTGGCGTCCCGTCCACACCGGCGAGGACCGCACCGACCCGAACTGGCCCTACGAGGCCAATGCGGGGCGCAATCACCTGTTCCTCGATTGGCACGTCAAGTTCATGCGCGATCGCGCGGCCAATCAGGCCCACGTGCCCCCCTACCAGGGCGGCGAGTACTACGCAGACGGGCCGTACTAGCCCACCCTGCCTGCCTGACGGCAGTCAGCCAGGCCTAGGAACGGAATGCGGGCCGCCCCCGAGGGCGGCCCTTCGGCGGGGCTCAGGCTCGCCTGAGGTGGAGCCCGAAGGGTCATCCTGAGCGGAGTCGAAGGGCGGCCCGCTTTCGCTAGTTGGCTGGGTTGTTACTGTTACCCCCCGCCTGGAGGCCCACCTGGAGGCCCGCCGCCCCTCGGCCCACCGCCCCCTGGCCCCCGGCCGAACAACTGGGCGCCCACCTGGATGAGCTGCGCGGTGGTGTTGCCCTGATTGTCCACGTTGCCGAAGGCCATCACCTGCTCACCTGGCAGCACATCCGCCACCTGCACCTTGGTAACCTTGTTGATGCGGACGTCCCCAGGCAGCGTCGCCTTGAGCTCGATGGTGACCTCGTCGCCCTGGACGGCAGTGATCTTCCCTACCGCCTGCCGGCCGCGGAAAAACCCGCCCCGGCCGCCCCCAGGGGCGGCGCCCACCAGCAGCGCTCCGTCGCCGACGTTCACGTCGCTGGCCGCCAACTGACCCTCGGCATTGAGGGTGCCGCTCAGGGCGATCAACTGATCCGCGGCCACGTCGTCGCGGGTGCCCGCATCGCGCCGCACGATGCCGGTCTCGTTGGTGATCGCCATGGTGCGATTGTCGCCCCGGAACGGCTTCACTACGATCTGGTTCTCGTTGATGTCAGCGACCGTGCCCATGGCCATCCCCGGCGGGGGTCCACCGGGGCCTCCCGGCCCGCCGCCGGGCCCACCGCGCTGGGCCAGGGCAACAGCCCCCAACACCAGCACCAGCACTACAACAACTACGAGCGCACGACGGGTAAACATGGAACCACCTCCCAGACTAGAGTGATGAGACCTGGATCCGAACCCGCAAGCCACCTGAGTGGCTGAGCCCATGATTCTGACAGTGAGGACGCCTGTCGCGGCCGGCGCATTCCACTATTTTTCCGGTATGCTGCCGGCCACTTTGAGCACTTCCTCCTGCGTCAGGTCGCCGGCGAGAAAGACCACCACCTGGCCGCGCAGGAACCGCCACACTTGGTTGGGGCCGCTGGCGATCAGTTGCGGCTCTCTGGTGGGCGGCCCGAAGGCACGTCTCTGTGGCTCGCCGCCCGGCCCCGAGGGCCCGCCACCTGCTCCGCCCCTTTCGCCGCGGCCCGGCCTCCAAGGGCCGCCTGCTTCGCCCCGTCTGCCGGGCGGCGGCCCCGAGGGCCCGCCACCTCCTCCACCCCTTTCGCCGCGCCCGGGCCCCTCGTGGAGCCCGCGCGGGCCCCTTCCCGGACCAGGCCCTGGGCCCTGCCCGAATCCCGGGCCTCCCGGCGGCGCCTTTCCTTCGGCAGCCTCTGGGCCGTGGTCGCCTGGGCCTGTACGCCAGCGGGCGCCGCGGATGTGTTCATAGAGAGACAGGTCCTTCAGTCCATCCGTGTACCGGATCTCCACCAACCCCACGACATGGCGCCCGGGGCCGACATAGTATGCCTCCAACTGATAGCCCTCGGGCACGTAGGTGGGCAGGACTGCCTTGCCGCCATCGAGGCTGGGCGGGGGCTCGGAGGGGCTCAGTTGCCGCCGCTCGGGTCGGCGGCCGATCCTGGCGTAGCCTGCGGGCACCTCAAAGGCCTTGGGGTCCAGCGGCGGGTCGAATTGTACCGACTCGTAGACGCTCTCGCTGGCTAGTTGGCCGTCCGCGCTATAGGTCTGGGTGCGCAGAGGAAAGCCGGTCTGGCGGTCCACCGCCACGCGCTTGGCCAGCCGGCAGTGGTGGCGGGACCTGAGGGCCAGCAGATCGGCTGACCGGCCAGCTTGCACGGTATCGCCCTCTATGATGGGGCGGTAGTTCCTTAGCACGGCGTCGGGGTGGGGCGGCGCTGGGGAGAAGCCCATGACCACGGCGCGTTTGCTGTCGTCGTCCACCCGCACGACGTCCTTGCCCGTGTCCACAATGCGCACGCCCTTTGGGGTGTGCGAGTAGGAGGTAACAGAGCGGGCCCCGTCGCGCATCTGCTGGACCCGTATCTCGTGCCAGCGGCCGCGCGCCAGGATACCGGACCGCAGCGTACCCTTGGCCCGCACCGTCCGCTCTGCCGCCAGCGAGTGACGCACCAGTTCGCCGGCCCGGGCCTCCCCCCGCTGGCGCACGGACACCAGGGCGCCGGCGGCCACGGCCGCCACAACCAAGAGCAGGCAGATGAGGCACAGCCAGCGCCGGCTCACTTGGCCTCCTCCTGCACGCTGTTAGGCATATCTGCCAGCAGGACGCCCAGGGCGACACGATCGGCAAAGGCGCTGTCCCAGGAGGCAGCAGCCTGGTAGCCCGCGTAGATCTCCCCCTCTTGGTTGGGGGCAGCTGGGCGCGGCCCCGGCGGGGGCCGCAGGGGGCCGAGCCACAGGACCAGGCCAACAGTGGCGGCTGCCGCTGCAACGGCCGCGCCAATGGCAACCCGGCGGAGCGGCGGCGCGAGGAAGTCTGACAGCCTCCGGCTCCAGCCGACCGGCTCGGGCGCCGCGATCTTGCGCTCGACGCGGTGCCAGAGGTCCGCCGGTGGCTCGTAGGCCGGCGCCTGGGCCAGCAGCGCCCCTATGCCTGCCAGCAGGCGCAGCTCCGCCTGGCAGGCGTCGCAGCGAGCCAGGTGGGCCTCGACGGCGGCGCGCTGGGGGGGCTCCAGCCCGCCCACCTCGTAGTCAGCTAGGATTGCTTGGATCTCCTCGCACTTCATGGCTTGTCTCCGGTGGGTCCAGGTGACACGTACGGCCCCAGCTTGCGCTTCAGGGCCTCCCGCGCCCGCGCCAGCCGCGACAGCACCGTCCCCTCGGGCACCTCCAGCACCACAGCAATCTCCTTCACTGCCATGCCCTCCAGATGGTACATGACGACGGCCTCGCGGTGAATCTCTGGCAGCGACTGGATGGCAACCCGCACGGTCTGAGCCAATTCCCAGCGCTCCAGGCCCGCCGTGGCCGCCTCGCCCCGGTCCTCGTTTGCCGCGAGCTGGAGGGCGACCTCGGCGTCCTCGCCAGACCGCGCCTCTCGGCTCGCTCGCCGGCGGCGGGCCAGATCGTGCACGGCGTTCCTGGCGATGCGATACAGCCAGCCCTCCAGGGCCTGCGGATCGCGCAGGCGGCGCAGCCCGCCCCAGGCCTTGACGAAGGCCTCCTGCGTGGCGTCGGCCGCATCGTCTGCCGACCCCAGCATGTAGGCCGCGCAGTTGTAGATGCGCCGATGATAGCGCTCGAAGAGCTGCCGAAAGGCCTCCCGGTCGCCCGCCTGGGCTTTCTCGACGAGCGTCTGATCATCGCGATGGGCCATGTCCACGGAGCCCCAGACATGCCGCAGTAAAGACGAACTCACCTACGACAGGATTCCCTGTTGTTGTTCGCAAGAGGAGGGCAAAAGGCCTGCTTTGGCCGGCAGGCCTCGCCTGCCGCGGGCCGCGCCTATTCGATGCACAGCACGCCGCTCACGGGCCAAATGGACTGGATGATGAGCCAGGCAAACAGCGCGAAGGCGTTGCCCACCACCAGGCCGATGGCCACGGGCCGAGCGGCGCGGTAGGCTTTGGTGCCGCCAAACCGTACCACCGCCCATTTCAGGACCCAGCCCACGAAGATGGAGAAGCCGTAGCGGTCGCCCATCCACTCGGGGCCCATCATGGCCACGTAACCCAGCGGGTGGAACGGCCACCAGGCGAAGCGCTGGCGGCAGGCGTTGAGCAGCAGCACGAACAGCCCGCCGTAGATCATGGCGCTGTAGTCCCACCAGGTGGCCTGCGGCACCTCGGACACCAGGTCGCCCACGTTCTGCGCCGACCACAAGCCCGAGCCTCGCGGCCACCAGCCCAGGGCGGGGACGGAAGCATCGTAGATCGAGTAGATGGACGGCCCGTGACAGGCGAACACCGCCAGCAGCAGGGCTGCGGCCATCAGCCAGAACACCGTGCGGGGCCGCAGACGCACGATTTCGCCGATCTTGTAGCCTTCCAGGATGTTGGCGGTGGTCAGCGAGGCGCTGTCCTGAATCTTGTAGCCCGCCAGCCCCAGGGTGGTGAGGCTGCGGGGGCTGAAGTTGTGGTGGCCGAACATCTGCACCAGGAAACGCTGCGGCGGCGAGTGCGGCAGCCACACACAGAAGAGCCCCGCCTCGGCCACCAGCCGGGTCAGAATCAGCATGGCGCTGAGATAGACGAGCATGAGCAGCACCGCCCAGCCCACGGCCATCCCGATGGCGTTGCACCAGGCGATGACCACCGCCAGCCCCACCAGTATCCCCCAGAAGGCAAAGCGGTAGGACATGGGCTCCTCGGAGTCGTCAATGCGCCGGTCGTTGAGCACGGCCTTGCGAAAGACGGCGTACAGATGCCGGCGCGCCATCCACAGGTAGGCGGCGGTCAGCAGGACATAGGCCCCGGCGCCCATGTTGGCAAACCAGGTGCCATGCTCGGTGGCCCCCACGGCGTCTCGGGCCACCATGCTCAGGCGGCGGGCCACCCAGAAGAACCACAGCCCGAAGCCCACCTCGCTGGTGATCAGGAACGTTATCCCCATCATGTCGAAGTACAGGTAGAAGGGGAAGTAGTTGAGCATGCTCCAGGGCCGGCCGCCGAACATCACGCCCGCGTTCGGCAGCAGGTTCACGTCGGGCACCGGCGGCCAGTACATGTGCAGCGCCTTGAGGCTGTAGAGGACTACTGGAATGGAGAACGCGCACCAGGCCAGCGGGCTGCGAAACACCTGCGGGAGAGTCAGTTCGGGGCGCTCCGGCGTCACCACTTCCACCGGAATGGTGGCCAGCGGGAACAGCAGCTTCTCCTCCTCAGACCAACGCCGCCGTAGGATCGCCGCCAGGCACAGCATCACAAACAGCAGGGCCAGGACGAAGGGCATCCAGGCCAGCACCGGCACCAGCCAGGCCCGCCAGGGCACGTCGGCCCCGGTGGGCACGCCCTCGAACGCGTAGCGGATGATGTCGCTCCCCTTGTCCTTGGAGGGCACCAGCCAGCCGGGGATGTAGCGGAAGTAGAGGTCCTCGTACCTGTTCTCTGGGGTGGCATAGTAGATGGGCCCGATCATGCCTATGTACAGGTAGGTGACCATCTGCTGGCCGGGGATGCCCGCCATGACCAAGATGGCGATGTAGACGTACAGCATCTGCCGGGGAGTCAGCAGCGGGCGACCTCGCCAGCGCCGCCACAGGGGGTTCAGCGCCACGAAGAGGAGCATGGGGAACAGCGCGCAGCGCGGCAGGTGCCCCAGGCCAATCAGGTCATAGCGGTAGAGCGCGGAGAAGCTCCCGGCTACGGCGATGCCGATGACCAGCAACAGGGAGATGAGCCCGGCTCTGAGGGTGAGACGCTGGGGGCCCTCCTGGTCCATGCCGCGCGGAGGTTCGACGGGCCAGTGCAGCGCACCTTGGGCAATGGCCGCTGTGCAAGCGGCGGCGCGAGGTCAACCGTCCCCCTCGTGATAGCGCCGCCACGTCCGCCGCGAGTCGGAGGCGGCTAGTAGGGCCAGCACCAGCATGGCCGTCACCAGCAGTATGGCTTCGGCGACCGCGATGAGGAGGCTGACCGGCGCAGGTGGCTGCGTCCTGGCCTGCCAGAGGCCAGCCAGCGCGAAGAGGACGGCGAGCACAAGCGACGTGGCGGCACCCTGACGCGCGAAGCGGGCGTTGACTTCCAGCCACACGCGCTCGTCGGCCAGCGTCCACTTCGTGCGTACGCCGTACCAGCGGTTCGGCTGCTCCAGGAACTTGCAGCCGTAGCACACAGCCGCCAGCAACACGGCTATGCCGGCGTAGATGAAGCTGAGGTCTGGGCCGAAAGCGCTCGGCATAGCAGCCTCCGAACGTGTGAAGGGGCTGACGGCAAGCTTCTCCGCGCCAGAGGGCCTCACCTGGCCTGCTGCCACGACGGGCCCCAGCCTTGACAGACCCCTCGAAGCAGCGTACAATGCCGCTCGCGAAAGGAGGTGATGGTATTGTCTACTGACAGTACCCGGAGGTGGCTGGGGAGGTAACCTCCCCCGCAGTCACCGAGGTGACCTCCCAATACGCAGTCACCTCAACCGCCACCCTGTGAGGGGTGGCGGTTTTACGTTTGCGCCCTTCGGATTGCCCGCGAGCAACGAGGAATGGGCCTGCTAGGACTCCTTCGCCAGAAAGCGCACGGCTACCGCCGCCAGGGCTGCGGCGCCCACCGGCAGGCAGCCCTCGTCCACCATGAAGTTGGGGTGGTGTCCGATGGGCTTCTCCTGGCCTTCGCCTACTCCGCCCACGGCTAGCTGAGTCGCGGGCAGCGCCTGGGCAAACAGGGCAAAGTCCTCTGCGCCCATGCTCTTGCTCTCCTCGACCCTCACCTGCTCTTCGCCCAGCAGTTCGCGGCAGGCCTGCGCGGCCACCTCCGTCAGCTCGTCGTCGTGTTTCAGGGGCGGCGCACCCCGCTGGTACTCCAGCTCAACCGTGCAGCCCAGGGCGGCGGCGGCGCTGCTGGCTACCTCCTCGATGAGCTGAGGCATTCGGTCCCGCAGCTCCTCGCTGCGCGTGCGCACCGTGCCCAGGAGCCTGACCTGCGACGGGATCACGTTGGGCGCCTGTCCGGCGTGGATGGTGCCGATGGTCACCACCACCGGCTCCGCTGGGCCGACGCGGCGGCTGGCGATGGTTTGCAGCGCCAGGATGACGTGCGCTGCGGCCACTATGGGGTCGTGGCTCTGCTCAGGATGCGCAGCGTGAGAGCCCTGGCCCTGAACGGTGATGCGGATCTGGTCCGCCGCGGCCAGCGCCACGCCCGGCTTGAAGCCCACGGTGCCGACCCGCAGTTCGGCATCCACGTGCGCGGCCACGATGCCATCCATCCGGGGGTCCTCCAGCACGCCGTCCTCGATCATGGCCTTGGCGCCGCCCTCGCCCTCCTCGGCGGGCTGGAAGATGAACTTCACGCCGCCGCCCAGGCGCTCGCGCAGTTGGGACAGGATCATGGCCGCGCCCAGGCCCATGGTGGTGTTGCAGTCGTGTCCGCAGGCATGCATTACGCCGGGCACCTCGCTGGCGAACGGCAGGCCCGTCTCCTCCTGGATGGGCAGGGCGTCCATGTCTACGCGGATGCCGAAGCACCTGGCGCTAGTGCTACCTAGCGAGCCGCGGCGCGGAGTAGCACCGGCCCCTTCCAGCAGCCCCACTACCCCCGTCTTGCCCACGCCGGTCTGCACCCGCAGGCCAAGCTCGCCGAGCGCCCCGGCCACCAGAGCCGCCGTCTGCTCCTCGCAGAATGCCAGCTCGGGGTGCCGGTGTATCTGATGGCGTATCACTGTCAACCTGGGCGCTATCTGGTCAGCAAGCTGCTTGATCTCGTCTCGCACTTCCGGGCCCCTCTCGGGATGACGTTGACGACGGGCGGGTATTTCGACGGTTCAGGTCGCTTTCCTCGGCAGGGGATGGGCGGCTGGGTCGCGAACTCGGCATTCGCAGTCGCAGCTAGAGCCAGAGCTACGGGGCCAGGCATGAACGGTTCTCTTGCGGCATGGGCCTTGGTCATTGGCGCACTCGTTCAGACGGATCCGTCTGCCGTCGGGCTGATCGGCGTGCCGGGCGGAGCGCCCATGATCGAGCTGACGACTGACGGGACCTTCCGGGCGGGAGAGGCCGGGTACTGGCTGCTAGTGGGCGACGAGAAGGTCCGGGTGGGCACCGGCGGCTGGCAGCGTGTGGAGGGGTGGCTGCCGGCGTTCGAGAGCACGGACGAAGTCGGGGGCATCGCTTACCGCTGCCGGCTGTTTGCCGATCGGACCGCACTCGGGCCGGTCGCAGCGGCCGCCGTCGAAGCCCGAGACGCGCATCTGGCGCGCCGCCAGGCGACCGTTTGGCTGGAGCCGGCGTCGGCGCCTGTGCGAGCGCACCCGGGCGAGGCAATGTGGCGCCCCCGCGCCGGCCCTGAGGGCGCCGCGCTGGCTTGGCAGGCCACGCTGGAGCGCGGCCAGCAGGCGTGTCTTATGCTAGCGCTGCCTGGCAGCGCCGGCGACGTCAGCGGGCCGCCGGAATGGCAGCACGCGCTCGAGCTGTGGCGGGATGCCGTCGAAGCAGAGGGCGTCATTCATACGCCGGACGATCAGCTCAACCAGCTCTGGAAACGCAGCCTGGTGCGCCTGCTGCTGGCCGATTCGCAGGCCCGCGCGGAAGCAGAGAAGCAGGCGCGAGAGGCAGCCCAGAGCTCGGAGGCGGAAGCCGCACCGGCGCCGGGCGCGCCTACAGAAGACGAGATGGACCTCGCCGAGGCGGCCGGGACGGCCGCGCGCATCAAAGCCATGCTGGTGCGCGAGCAGGGCGAGGAGCTGCACCTGTTCGCTGGCATTCCGGGGGAGTGGCTGGCGCTGGGCAAGATGACCTATGTTGCCCAACTCCCGACCAGATGGGGCAAGATAAGCTGCTTCCTCAAGGCGAAGCAAGGCTGGGGGCAGGTGGTCATCTACCCCCCGCTGGAGGGTCGGCCGCAGGCCCTGGTGCTCCACGCGCCGGTGGGCTTGAAGATCGCGAAGGCGGTGGCAGACGGTCGCCCGCAGCCTGTGGAGGGGGGAGAGGCGGTGCGGTTGCCGCCCGACGCGCACCTGGTGCAGTTGACCTGGGCAAGTGAGGCCGGCCAGGACGGGCAGGAGGCTCCTCAGGCCTCGGGGAAGCAGGGCTGAGTCGAGCCTAACCTGCCTGCCGCAGGCAGGTTGGGCCCTCGTAGTTGCTGCAATGCGGCTGCCGCCGGGGCTTGCCCCATGCAACACCGGGCCATCGTCTGGGCGCTGCTGGCCGGCTTGGCGGCTGTCGCCATCCCGGCCGCCAAGGGCACCGCGCTGCCGGCGCTGGGTGACCGACCTCTGCGTGCCGGTCTGCTGCCACCAGACACCCCTTACGCTGCTGCGGAGAGCGCTGACTGGCACGTCCTCTCGGCCGAGGCCCCCGAACTGCCCCTCAGCGAGCTGGGGCTGACACACCACGTGATCGAGCCGGACCCCAGGGAGTACACCGTAGACATCCGCATCGCCTTCACCTACAACAGCGACCTGGACAACCTGGACTCCATCCCCGAGGTCCTGCCGGTGATGGCTCGCAGCCCCTTCCTGCGGCAGAACCTGGAGGAGAACCCCCTGCAAACGGCCTCCCGGGAGGTCGGGCGCTGCAACCTCGAGCATGATCGGTTCTTGCGGCGGTTCGCCCAGGCGGTCGCCTACGCCCTGCTGGCGGGCGGGGACGAGGCGACAGCCGACCGCGCGGCTGAGCTGATGATGAAGCGAGAGCACTTCGGCCTGCGGGATATGGGCATCAACCTGGCCGCGCGGGTCATGGTACGCCTGCTGAGGCGCACGTTGGGCCAGGCCGAGACGGGCGGAAACGAGGTTGCCCTGGATATCGGCGTGCACACCGTCACCAGCTTCGACAGCCTGGCCAGCATAGAGCAGCTCATGCTCAACGCGCACCGACGTGGGATCGGCGCCGTCATCGTGGCAGATCACGACACTGTCGCAGGGGCTCTGCGCGCCCGCCAGGTGGCCGCCGAGCTGAAACGCGCTGGCCGGCTGCCCGAGGAGTTCCTGGTCATCGTCGGCGAGGAAGTCTCGTCGCGCGAGGGACATATCCTGGCTCTGTTCATCCGCGACTGGATCATCCCAGGCATGACTGCCACGCAGACCATCCGCGAGATCCACCGGCAGGAAGGGCTTGCCGTGCTGGCCGATCCTGGTGGCAGCAACGGCATCAAGCTGGTAGGCAACCTGGACTTCGACGGCTACGTCGCGCGGCCCGGGCTGCGCCGCTTCTACCGCACGCTGGAGTTGCAGGACGACCCCCGGGCCAACGGCAAGGCCCTGCTCTACACCACGCAGACGCACTTCAGCGACGTGATCGAGGGCATCTACACCGTCGTGGACACGCCCGACCACACCCCAGAGGGCCTGAAGCGCGCCATTGCCGAGGGCAACAGCTACGTCGCCGGCAAGGCGTATTGGCCCTTGCTGGGCATCCTGGGGTTTCGGCCCATCACCAAGTACGAGCGGACGCTGGATGGGTACTACCGGGCGCGGCGTGCTCTGGAGCGGCACCTGGAGGGGCTGCTGGGCGCCGACAACGTGCGCTTGCGCATCTCCTGGACCCCGGCGGTGGCGGACCTGATGGACCTTCAGCTCGTCAGCACCATCCGCCATGTGTGCCAAAACAGGAGCGCTCTCAACGAGTTCCCTCGCCTCGATGGCGCCAGCGCCAGCTACGGGCCGATCATCATCGAGTACGACCGCCGGCGGGAGAGCGTCATGCTATATGGGGGGTTCCAGTTCTGAGGCCTCGGGGGAAGGCTCACAGCTCGATGATCCTGTCGGCGAACGAGTCGTAGGCGTGGGAGCAGGTGAACAGCAGGACCTGGCCGTCGCGGGCGTATGTCTTCAGGAGGGCGGCGGCTGCTTGCTGGCGGTGGGGATCGAACGAGACCAGCGGGTCATCGAGCAGCAGCGGCGGGCGGTCTTGGGGCCAGATGAGGTCTACCAGGGCCAGGCGCGCAGCCAGGAAGGCCTGCGCGCGGGTGCCGGCGCTCATTTCGCTTTGCTCAATGCGCTGCCGGCGCGCGTCCTTGCTCTCGCCGACGGCGATGTAGCCGTCCTTTGCGGCTGACCACACGCGAATCTCCAGCGTCTTCTCGTCCACCTCGACCCGCGCGTAGCGATCACCCGTCAGGGGCGCCAGTAGCTCGCCCAACCGGGGCGCGAGAACGTCGGTTGCTTGGCGCAGCGTCTCCCCGCGCGCTTCGGCGATGGCCTCGCGGGCCAGCTCGTAGACCGCCAGCCTGTGCTCGTGGGCGAGCAGGCGGTCCTGGGCGGCTGACAAGTGCTCCCGCAGGGCGCTCACCTCCTCGGGGTCCACCTCAGCCCGCGCCATCGCCAACCGGGACTCGTCGGCCTGCCGCTGCAAGTCTGCCTGGCGAGACCTGGCCCGGGCGATCTCCTGCCGCAACGCCTCGTACTGCTGTGGGTCGAGCTCGGTGCCGGCCAGCTCGGAGTCAGCCAGGCGGTCCTCCAGGCCCTGGCGCTCGCCGCGGGCCTGGCGGTGCTCTTCCTGCAACTGCCCAGGGTCGCGGCCAGCCAGCAGGCCTTTGATTTCGGCCCGCAGGCGCTCGGCTTCGGCCGCCGCCTTCTGCGCTTCCTCGACCCTCTCGCGTAGTTCCTGGGGCGTCTGGCAGCCCAGTTGCGCGGCCGCCGCGCGCGCTGCCTCGCGGCTTTGCTCTGCGGCCTGCTGGGCGGCGTAGGCGCGCTTGGCGGCTTCGCTCTTGCGCTGCACATAGTCTACTTGCGGCGCACTATGGGCGCGCAGCAAACCCCACAGTATGAGAGCCAGGCCCGGCAGCACGGCGGCCCAGAGTGGCTTATAGGCAAAGCCAGCGGCGGCAGCGACAGCCACCAGCGCCAGGCCGGCAATCGTGAGCCGGTTGAAGATCGGCACCGGCGGGGCCGCCGCAGCTTCCGCCTCCTCCGCCTGGCGCAGGTCCTCCTCCGCCCTGGCGGCCTCCTCCTCTCGCCCCTTGGCCCCGGCTTCGTGTTGTGCGATGGTGGTCAACGCGCCGGGGCCATGCTCGGCGATCCGGCTCCTCTGGTGGACACGCTGTGCCGCCTGTTCCCGCTGCTGCTGGAGCTTCCCGATGGCCTCCAGTCGCTCGTCAAGCTCGTCGCATCGGCGGGTGGCCTGGGCCAGGGCTTGCTCAAGCTCCCTCCGCTTGCCGGCCTTCTCCAGCAGCGCCTCTTTCACGGCCAGGTCTTGCTCCAGGGCGGCTGCCTCTTGCTCCGCCTGCTCAAGCTCCCGCCGGCCGCGCTCGGTGCGGCCCAGACCCGACTCGGCATCGGTCAACTCCTGCTTCAGCTTCTCTATCTCGTCCCGCAGGCGCCGAATGGGCCCAGGTCGCTTGGGCTCAGTATCGTGCAGGCCCACGCTGAGCTTCCTGACCTCCTCGCCTAGGTCGCCCAACGCCTGCCCCGCTGTTGCTTCATCCCCGGCGCCCGTAACTTGCCGCTCCAACAGAGCTGTGATCTCGTCCCGCCCGCTCTTGATGTCGGCCAGTTGCTCCTGCGGGATGCAGGCAGTGCTCTGGAAAAGCGATGGGCTGCGCAGGCCCAGGTCCCTCTCCAGCGTCGCCTGCACGGCATTCACATCGGCCACGACGCTGCCCCCGTCAGACTGCGCCAGCCGCGCCGTGCGGGCCTGGAAGTCCTTTTCGAGCAGGAACCGGCCGGCCGGCGCCGCGAGTTCCAGAGCCAGTCGGAACCTCTCCTCCGTCCCCCACGAGCGCCGGGCCTTTAGCTCTTCGGTGTCGGAGGTGGGCTTGACGAACAGGGCGGTCAGGATGGCGGCCTGCAAGGTGGACTTCCCGGCTTCGTTGGGCCCCTTGATGACGTTCAGGCCCGGGGCCAGCTCGAAGCGCCGCTCGCGCAGGCAGCCGAAGTTCCTCAGCTCGATGCTCTCGATGTGCACTTACAGGACCTTCTTGCCCTGCAACAGAGCCACGCCGATTTGCAGGGCCTCCTCGGCGCGCCGACGCGCCTCCTGGTCACCGGCGGCCTCCGCCGCCGCGATCTGCTGCCTCAGCTTGCGCACAAAGCGGCCCACCACTAGCTCCGCCGGGTAGTCTTCCTCGGCTATGGCGTCCAGCGCCACGTGAGACTCGTCGCTGAGCCGGAGCCTGAAGAACGCGCTGCGCAGCTCCTCTGCCAGCCCCTGGGCATCCACCGGGCGGCCCGGCTGGCTCAGCCCATGCAGCCTGACGTCGAGCACGAGGTGCTCATCGGCCAGGCTCCGCAGCATCTGCGCGACGGACTCCTCGTCGGGGTGCTGCGCCAGGTCAATCTCGACCTGCTGCACGCGAAGCTGGCCGATCTGCTTGCGCTCGACGCTCACTTGGCTGTCGCCAGTGATGGTAACGGAGGCCACCGCGCCGGCCCCGCGCTGGTCCACGGCCAGGGGCTCGGGCGCGCCGCTGAAGAAGGCGACGGTTGAGCCCTCAGTGCACTCACTGAAGGCGTGCCAGTGGCCCAAGGCCAGGTAGCGCAGGCCGGACTGGCCGATGGCCCCCGCTGGGATGCGCCAGGCGTCCCGCTCCATCAGCCCCACCTCCCCGACGGCGGCGTGCGCCACGCCGATGTCCACCGTCCCGCCGCCGGCCAACTGAAAGCCGGCCAGTGGGTTGGTCTGCGGCGCCTCGGCGACGCAGGGGGTCCCGTGCACCGCCAGGCCTAGCTGCGGCAAGTCGAGGCACTGAGGCCCAGGCTGAGCCAGGAGGTGAACGTGGGGGCCGGAGCGCTCCAGCTCGCCTCGCGCGTAGACTGAATCGCCGCCCAGCCGGTCGTGCGTACCGGGCAAGATGACGGCGGGGATGAGGCGGCCACCTTCGCCCAGCCGCCGGAGCTGACCGGCTACGAACTCAACAGTGCGCTGGGCCGGCCGGGGCGAGTCGAACAGGTCGCCTGCGATCAACACCAGATCGTAGCCGGTTAGGGCCTCGTCCACGATGCGCTGGAAGGTGCTGCGCAGTTGCCGCCGGTGGGCCTCGGCGCGGTCGCCGAAGGCAGCCGCGGAGGCCCCCAGGTGCACGTCTGCCGTGTGGAGGATTCGCAGCGGGCGCATGAGGCTACTCCAGGGGCTCAGTGTACTCGCGCACGACTTGCCAGTAACGCTCGTAGTTGGCCAGCGGCACAGTCGGCAGCACCGGAGAGTCAAAGCAAGGAATCCAGCCCCCGCGCGACAGAGCCGCCGGCGCCTTCAGGCGCGCTTCGCGGTCGGCATCGCGCTTGTCCTTCGCCAGAGCCCGCACGTCCAGGCCGCCCACCAGCCGCAGGCTCCGGTCGTACTGCTGCGCCAGCGCCAACGGGTCCATGCCGGCAGCGCTGCTGCACGGCATCAGCCCATTGATGCCGACCTCCAACATGGCCGGTATCAGCCTGCTGACATCACCCGGCGAGCTTAGTATGGGTATCTCCACGCCGCCACCGGCAACAACCTCTACCAGTCGGCGGTAGTGGGGGACGAGCGTCCCGAAGGCCGCTTCCGACAGCGGCGTTCCACTCGGCGAAAGGTCGTCGTCCAGCAGCACGAAGTCCAAGTCCAGCTCCTCGGCGGCTCGCGCGAGTGTGAGAGTCAGGTATTGGTCCAGGAAGTCGAGGGCCTGCTGTGGCAGGGGCGCGGGCGGGGACGCCGCAGCTTCCGGCCCCAGCCACTCGCCCAGCCACTTGGCGAACCCCTTGACCCTCAGGCCCAGCGGGTAGTCCCGCCCCGCCCAGCAGCGCTTGCAGTCCTCCCAGTGATAGGGATAGCGCACCGGGGAGTAGTGGCTGTAGCGCCAGGTGAGCGCGCGCAGGGCGTCGGTGTCGTGCACCGGCAGTTCGAGGTCGTCCAAAGGCGGGATGGCCTCCAGGCGCAGCGGGACCAGCTCCCAGCGGTCCCATTGGAAGAATTGCTCCAGGGCCACGTCTTGCGGCAGGCCCTGTTTGTGCCAGCGGCGGATGGTCTCAGGCTCAAAGCCCAGGGGCTCCCAATAGGGGAAGCGGTCGGCCTGCTCGAACCGCATGGTGGCCAGGAATCTCTCGCGCGGGCTCATTGCTGTTCCCAATCGCGTTGCCCCGTCGCCGGCGCACTGCACCCTACTGGACGGCCTCGGCTGCCTGGCCCATGACGACCAACATGGGGCTTTCGGGCGGCAGCTCGAAGCTCAGCCGCAGCCCTTCCTTGCCTGCCTCTGACCGCACTGGCCCGCTCACGTGGAGCCCCTCGCCCTGGCGTGCGGTCACGCCCAGCAGTCGCCACGGTATGACCACGTCGCGCTGGGCTGGCCCCTTGTCAAGGTTGAAGGCCAGCACCACCCCGCCCGCCCGGCCCGGCAAGGTGTGCAGGTGCACCAGCTCGTCCAAGCCGACGAAGACGCCGCGCGTGAACCACGGCTTCAGCCGCCGGTAGGTAGCCATAGCGGCCTGGTAGGCAGCGTAACGCGCCTCGTTTTCTTGGGTCGAGTTGAGGCCTTTCCTGCCCCCGATGCCCAGGTGCCGCACGGTGGAAGCATACCACCAGAAGGCCAGGCAGTTGTCGTTGTCGCCCTCCATCGTGAGGTGGTCGTAGAGCGGGATGCTGTAGGCCAGGTTGTAGTAGTACAGGCACAGCGCCCGACGCGACCGCAGGTCCTCGATGGGGTTCCACATGAACTCGAAACCCCAGTTCTCGTCGTACCTACGGCCCGTCAGGCTCTGGCGGAAGTACGTGGGGACGTAGCGCATCGCCCAGGGCCACACCGGGTCATGCGCCTCCACCAGCAGCCCTGGACACTCGCGCTTGGCCGCCTCAATGAGGCCGTAGATGGCTCGCACGTGGCCCTCCGGTGTGCTCGGAACCGGGTGCCCGTGCGAGGGGTCGTAGCAGGGGCCGCGCCAATCGAACTCGTCGAACATCATGAAGCCGACGCCGTGCCGCGTGATGTCCAGGATGCGCTTCAGCTTCTCCTCCTGCCACTCGCGGCACTGCGTGCACACTTCCCAGAAGCCCAGCAGGCTGCCCTGTCCTGCCTTGGGCTGTGGGCCACGTTGTGGCTCCCCGCCGGCTTGCCCCGGTTGCGCCTCGTAGACTTCCAGCTCGTCAATGCGTGCCTGGTCGCCAGCTTCCGTGCGCCGGACGTTGAGCCGCACCCGCCGCGCTCGCCTTGCCGCCAAGCGAAACGCCCGCGTACCGTGTATTGGCTCACCGTCGTACGCGAGAACCTGGGTCCACTTGGCGCCTGTTTGTGCCTCCGGCGGCGCTGCCGTGACCTCGGCCGTGAACGCCGTAATGGCCCGGTCGCGGTAGTGCGGCTTGTGCTCGCTGCCCAGGACGATGGTGTCAACGACGTACTCGTCGCCAAGGTCCAGTTCGACCCAACTGGGCTCGCGGGCCGAGATCCAGCTCGCCGGGTTGCTGTACCAGCCGTCGCAGAGGTGCTCAATCGTGTGCAGCTCGGGGTAGCCGGGGATGACCGAGGAAGCGCTGACCGATGCTCCCGGCAGTAGCGCCAGGTTCCGGCAACCGCGCTCGTCTCGCAGGGGCGCCGGCTCGGCCGCAGCCGCCGGCGTCAGGGCCGGCTGCTGGTACGGGCCCTGCTGTCCCTCGCGACGCAGATACCAGTTGTTCGCGAACTCGTCCCGGTACACGCGACCGATGGTGCGGTATCCCAGGCCCAGGCCGAAGCGCTGGCGCAGCTCGTCCGCCAGGCTCTGCACCGAGCCCAGGCGCCCCTGGTCCCAAAGCGTGGTCCCCTCGCACACCTCCCAGCCTGGGTCCAGGTACAGCAGCTCGCAGCCGACCTGCTTGGCCTTGGCCGCCTCCCGCAGCAGCGCCTCCCGCGTGTAGTGCTGGAAGAGCGCGGCGCGGTCCGAGTGATACCAGCCCACGTCGAAGAGTTCGTTCCAGTTGACGGGCGGGTCGTAGTCAGGCGTCAGGCCATGGCCGTGCGCGTCCATGAACTCGCGGAAGAGCCGATAGGCCTCCGGCCAGCCGCCATCGTGCACCTGGTAACGGGTCACGCCGAAGGTGAACGGTACGCCTGGCTCCAGCAACGTCGCCGCCCGTGGCTCGCGGTACAGTGAGAGCCCCGCGCCGCCCAACTGGAACTCGTCGCCGTCCGGAAACGCCAGGCCGTATTCGATGTGCTCCGGGTTGTACTTGATGATCAGCAGCCCGCCTTGCCCATCGCTCAGCGCCCAGCCCTCCGACCGCAGCTTCCCCTGATCGCAGACCTCCTGGTCGGCGACGCTGGCATCGTTGCGCCAGTCGCTGTTGCCGTAACGCCCCGCCCGCAGGTCGTCCAGCCCGTAGTCGTGCAGCTTGCCGTCGCACTGGCGGCGATAGGGGATCGCCACCAGCCGCTTATCCACCAGGGCCCCCATGAGCTGCCGCAGCCCGAAGCTCACCTCCGCCACCGCGATGGGCTGGGGCCCGGTGTTGGTGACGGTGATCCGCTCCTCAAAGCAGGCCCCGTGGCCGCCCCCGGTCCACACCTGGCGCACCTCCACCGGCGAGCTGGCTAGCCTACCGCTGATGACGATCTCCCGCTTGCCGGGCTGAACGCGCGCCCGCTCCAGCCCCCACCAACTCTTCTGCGCGCCCTCAGGCCGCAAAGCATAGCAGTACGGCCTGCCGCCGTACGACTCCGCGCCCTCGTGGTCCACCAAGGCTATGACCACGAAGGGGGGCTGCGCTGACACGCCCAGCTCCAGCCGCCCGCTGCGCAGCGTTGCGCCCATGCCGGGCACCTCCAGCAGCAACAGGCCGACGACTAGGGCTGCCCGTCCGACCCTCGACATTCTCAGTGGCTCCTGGCGCCTGTCGCGAGCCTTCCCTGGCTCCCTTGCTAAGTCCTCTCCGCCGAGGCACCGAGAAGAGCCGCCGCCAGAAAGCAACGGGAGCGCCGCCGTGGGCGCTCCCGGTCGTCTGCCTAGCCGGCGCGCAGGGCAGCTAGCGAATGCTGCCGCCCGGCTTGACCTGGTTGCCTGCTGCCGGTGGCTTGGGCGGCGCAGGTGGTGGTGGTGGTGCCTTGAGCAGGTCTTCGGGCTTCTGTGGCAGGCGTTGCAGGATCTCGCCGCTCACCAGAGCTACGGCCTCCTGCTCGCTGCTGCGGGCGTACACCTGCCCCTTCTCGCCACCGGCGTTGCCGATGGAGACGGTCACGCTCTGCCCCTTGCCGGCCAGCTCAACGCGGGCCTGGGGCTGATCCAGGCCGAAGGGCTTCAGGTTGGTGGGGTGCTCCGCCACGAACGTCTTGGCCCGCAGGTCCTCAGCGGCCCACAGCATGTCCCGCGCCTTGCTCTCGTCCACCTCACCTTGCTTGGGCATCTCCATCTGCCACTTCTCGTCCTTCTTGGAAAGCACGTAGGTGACGCCCTTGCAGTTGATGGTCAGGTCCTGCACGTCGGTGCCGGCCATGCTCACCAGTTTGGCGTCGCGCACGGCCATCATGTCCTTGTTCAGGTCGGTGAGCGCGGTCGCCGCCACCAGCAGAATCTCGTCCCGCCCCTGCGTCTTGGCGTAGACCACGTCGCCAGCGGCGTCCTGTTTCCTGCTGCCCAGCAGGACTATTTGCTCTTTGCCACCCTTGAGCTTGACGGTGACCTTGATCTGCGGCCTGTCCAGGCCGTAGTCTTTGTCGGTCTTGCCCTTCTCCGGCGGCAGGAAGTCCCTAGCCTCCAACTGCTCCACCTTGGTCAGCAGATCGTTGCAGGAATATCCCTCGGCCTTGGCCTCCACCGGCTTGATCAGCCGCCACTTGTCCCCGGAGAGGCGCTCCAAACCCAGCGCACGGTCCGGATAGTCCAGCACAAGCTGTTTGACCTCGTCCGGCTTGAAGTGGGTCAGGTGCTTGTCGCGCAGGTCGGGGGCCTTTTTCTGGAGGCTATCCGCGGTCCAGGTGGTAAGCGTGATGAGCTGGTCGTTGGCCAAGGCGTAGCGGTCGGAACCGATCTGGAGCTTCGCGCCGAGCTGCAGCTTGGCCAGCGCCCGATTCCTGGCGTCGAAGGCCTGGATGACCGCGTCGGGCTTCTCCAGCCCCAGTTCCTTGGCATGGTCGCGGAACATCTCGTTGGCGTCGGCCTTGGTGAAGCGCGACTGGGCCTCCAGGCCGGAGACGTCCTTGAGGAGCTGCTCCACGGTGCTCTTGTCGGCCAGACCCTGTAGGGGCTTGGTCACGTACCAGTCGTCCCCGCGCTTCTCCAGCGCCACGTCTTGGGGGCTAGAGGGTCCTGCTTCCTGCTTGTAGTTGATCTCCAGGCGGGCCGCCTTCTTCTGGTTGAAGCGCATGACCTGGCCCTTCCGGGGCGGCTCGCCGCGCTGGAAGATCAGCACGTAGCCCAGGAAGACGACGAAGGCGCCAAGCAGGATGAGGGTTTGCTTCCACTTCATGGCCCGCTACCTCCTGCGCCACCACACCACTATCCCCGCCAGGCCGACCAGCAGCGGCACGACGATGATGGTGACGATGCGGATGAGCTTGGCTTGCCCGGCCGTGGGTGCGAAGTTGCGGGTAGATTGGGTCTTGGGCGGCACAGAGATGAACTGCGTCCGCTGGGCCAGCCAGGCAATGGCGCTGAGGAAGAGGGTCCGGTTGCCGGGTATCTGGGTCCAGGTGTCATCGGCCAGGTTGGCTGTGCCCACCACCACCAGGCGGGTGTTGAGGCGCTCATTGGGCGGGGGCCCGCCCGGCATGGGCGGCGGCTGGCCCTCGGGTCGCTTGTCCACCGCCACCACCACAGCGAAGGGCCCCTTGGGCTCCTGGCCGGTGGGCAGGCCGGCCCCCTCCTGCTCCCAGCTCAGGCTGCTGGTCTCGTAGAGCCCCTGCGCCGCCTGGGCCGGTGGCGGCGCCCCGGGGTACTGAGGCTGCTCGGGTGCCTGCTCGGTGACCTTCAGCGGACGCGGCAGCTCCATGAACACGTAGAAGCCCTTCGCCGCGCGGGTGACGGGGGTGTCCGCCCGGGCCTGCGGCGCGGGCACGTCTACGGACTGGAAGCCAACCCGGTCCCGCACGTGTCCGGGCAGCACACTGACGCCGTAGTCGCCGATGACCTCGGCCAGGTCGGGCGAGTCCGGCGGTGGGCCCAGGGCGATGAAGGCGCGGCCGGCGTCCGTCAGGTAGTTCTTGACGGCGGTGACTTCCTTCTCATTGAGCTTGGAGCGCGGCCCCAGTATGACCAGGCACTTGCAGTCATCGGGGATCTTGGCGTGCTTGGCCTCCTGGGTCAGCAGGTTGAGGGTGCCTACTTCGTACTGCTGGTTCTGCAGGTCGGTCTTCGCCTTGGAGTAGGCTCGGCCCAACTCGTCGGGGTCCAGTCCGCGCTCGCCATGCCCGCTCAGGAAGTAGAGCTTGGGCTTGACGTCCGTGGTCACCTCGGCAATGGCGTTGGTGACCTCCTGCTCATCTATGGTGTAGATTTCCTTCTGGCGCGAGCCGGACTTGGCTATCGCCTCGTTTGCGTTGGTGATCCCGTACTCCTTGGCCTTGGCCGCGTCCTTGCGCACGTCGTAAACGTAAGTGACCAGCTTAGCCGACACCTCGTCGTACTGGGAGAAGAGCGCCTTGGCCTGCGCCGCTTGCATGAGGCCATATTCGGACCCCATGTCGTAGAACCCCACCAACTCGACCTTGCGATCAAGGCTCTTGACGACTTCCTTGGACTGCTCGGCCAGGGAGAAGCGCTTGCCGGCGGTGGAGTCCCACTTGGCATTCACGTAGCGCAGCGACACGTAGTTGGCCAGCACCAGAATGCCCAGCACCGCCAGCAGCGCGACGGTCGTGTTAGCGAAGGAGAACGCGCCCTGGCGCGTGATGCTGCCGGCGATCTCCTCGTGGAGCACGTACAACGAGCCGATGACGGCAAGCCCCCCGACGATGACCAGGATGCGCGCGGGCCAGGTGAAGGCGCCGGCCACCACCCACCAGATCAAGCCCAACGCCAGCACAGCCACGCCCGCGCCGATGGCGTACCGGGCCACTAGCTTGAGCAGAGGGGCCTCCTGGGGGACCTCCTCCCGCATCACCCGGCGCGGCTGCGGCTCCCGCCGCTGCCGTCGGCCTCGCCGTCGCTTGGCCGCCTTGGGCCGGGCCTCTTCCTCCTGGGCCGCTTCGGCCTCCAGCTCGTCCTCGGGCTCCTCGGCCTCCGGCTTGTGCTCAGGCTCTTGCTCTTCGCGCTCTTCGTCTTTCGCCATGGCAATCGCTCCCGCGCGATGTGCGATATGCGATCCGCGGCGTCTGCTCAGTCCGCCTGACAACCCCCTGCCTTAGCCGTATCGCACATCCCACATCCCATATCGCATATCGCTACCGCCAGCGCGTGCTCTCGATAGTGCGCGTACTGGCAAACAGGAAGAACACGATCATGCTGAGGAAGTAGACCACATCCTTCAGCCCCAGCACGCCCTGCTCGAACTGCGACACATGCTCCGAGATGTGCAACTGCTTGAGCACGTCGGCGTACACCCCGGTTTGCATCCCGGCCAGCCAGCCGATGAGCCAGAACACCAGCAGCATGAGCAGGGCCAGGATGGCCGCGGCAAGCTGGCTGCGGGTGAGCGTGGAGGCGAGCACCCCCACGCTCAGGAAGGCAGCGCCCGACACAATCCAGCCTACGTACGACACCACCATGGGCCACATCTCCGGCCACTGCTTGCTGGTGGAGTGCGTGATGGCCGTGATGAACACGGGGAACTCCAACGTGCTCAGGATCACCACGGCCAGGAACCCCAGGCTGGCCAGGTACTTGCCCAGCACTACCTCGTACTCCCTGACCGGCGAGCTCATCAGAATCTCCAGCGTGCCGCTGGACTTCTCCTCGGCGAACAGCCGCATGGTGACCACCGGCGTCATCAGAATCAGCAGGAAGATCACCGTGCCGGTGAACTGGCGCAGGCTGGCCTCGGGAGGGGGGCCCTGGGTGGTGGTCATGAACACGAAGATGAAGCCGCTGATGAGCAGTATGAAGGCCATGACCGCGTAGGCCATGGGGGAGACGAAGTAGGACTTGAACTCCTTGGCGGCGATGGTCAGGATGTTTTTCACGGAGCCTGCACCCCCTCCTCCTCGGTGGTCAGTTGCAGGAAGACGTCCTCCAGCGTCATCTCCACGGGCCGCAGCTCCAGCAGGCCCCATCTCCTCTCCACCGCCAGGCGCGCCACCGCCTCGCGCACGTCCGCATCCACCTCGCAGTTGACGAAGTAGGCAGCGCCCAGCTCGCCCGTGGACTCGGCGGGCACCACGTCAATGACGCTGCTCAGGTCGCGAAGGGCCCGCGGCACGCTGTTGGACTCATCGCGCACCTTCACCAGAATGCTCTGCGCGTGGCGAATCTGAGCAGTCAGGTTGAGCGGCGTATCCTCGGCCACGATGGTGCCGTTGTTGATGATGATGACCCGCTCGCAGGTCATGCTGGCTTCGGGCAGGATATGGGTGCTGAGCATGACCGTATGCCGGCCCGCCAGGCTCTTGATGAGCTGGCGCGTCTCGATGATCTGCGCGGGGTCCAGGCCGATGGTGGGCTCGTCCAGGATGAGCACGTCGGGGTCGTGCACCAGCGCCTGGGCCAGGCCCACGCGCTGCCGATAGCCCTTGGACAGCTTGCCGGACAGGGTGTCGGCCACCTCCAGCACCCGGCACTTCTCCATTACCTCGTCCACCCGGTCGTCGCGGTCGTGCTTGTCCACGCCCCGCAGCCGGGCACAGAAGCGCAGGTACTCCACCACCGTCATGTCTCCGTAGAGGGCGGCGTGCTCGGGCAGGTAGCCGATGTGCTCGCGCACCTCCACGGGCTCCTGCCGCACGTCGTGGCCGGCGATGGTGGCCGTCCCCCGCGTGCTGGGCAAGAAGGTGGTCAGGATGCGCATGGTAGTGGTCTTGCCTGCGGCATTGGGCCCCAGGAAGGCCACGATCTCCCCTTCGGCCACGCGGAAGTGGACGTCGCTGACGGCACGAGTCCGGCCGTAGTACTTGGTCAGCCCATCAGCTACGATCATGGGCATCGCCTCCTGCTCAGCAACCAGCGTCCTCGGCCAGGCGGGGTCGGAAAACTACACTAGAAACGGCTGCCGGCGCGGAGAAGTTCCCGGCTCACCGCCCCGGCGGCGGGCTCCTCCCGGGGGGACGCTGCCCCCATCCCAACTGCGCCATCCGCCGCCCCTATGCCTGCTGCTGGCGACTCAGGCGCCCTTGCGAAATCAACGGCCCGCCGGCTCCAGTAGAGGGCGGGCCGCCAACGGGCCCGGCATCGAGTTGGCCCGCAGAATACCACAATCCCCCGCGCCCGTCAAGCGGCCGCTGAGGCACCTCGTGAAGCTCCAGCCGAACGTCAACCCACGGCGATGTAGATGTTGACCGCCCAGGCTACCACAATGAACGCCGCCAGCCCACGGTTCAGCCAGGCGCTGCCGTGCCACAGTTGCAGCGGAGGCCGCTTGCGGGCCAGCGAGTAGATGCGGTAGGGGATCTGGAGCAGCACGAGCAGATACGCCGGCGGGCCCATGACGTTGGACCTGAAAGCCGAGGCCACGTGCAGGCGGGAGATGTGGCAGAAGCTGGTGGTCAGCCCGCAGAAGGGGCACGGAATGTGTGTCACGGCGCGAAACGTGCAGGGCGGCAGGAACAGCTTCGTGTGGGTGCCATAGCCGGTCGGCGAGGGCGTCAGCGCGAACGACACTGCCAGCACGATGATGGAGGCCGCCAGCCAAGCAATATCGTTGTTGCGGTCGAAATGGGTGCTGGCTGCTGCCTCCGACACGCAGGAATTATAGCCGCCGCTGCGGCAATAGTCAAAGGCGCAGGCGCGGCAGCACTTGCGCGTCAGTTTACCGGAGCGCCAGAGCCGGAGGCAGCAGAACGTGACCATCGGCGTGCTGGCCGACGGAGCCTGCCCGCACAGATTCACGAGGTCTTTGCGGGGGTCGAGTTCATCCTGCACGCCGGCGATGTGGTCTCACCGACGGTCATCGAGGAGTTGCAGACCATCGCCCCCACCTACGTGGTGCGGGGCAACTGCGACTACGCTGCCAAGGCGCCTGCCAAACGGGTGGTGCCGGCGGGGGTAGGAGGGCCGCCCAATGTCGGGCTGTTGGAGGTCGGCGCCGAGCTTAGGGCTCGCACCGTGGCCCTGCGCTGAACGGCTGGGCCGCCAGCGCTAGGCGACCTTGCGCAGCACGGCCCGCACCTTGCCCAGGATGGTCACCTCGTCGGTGACGATGGGCTCCATCTGGTCATTCTCGGGCCGCAGCTCGAAGCGCTGGCCCCGGCGGAAGAAGCGCTTGACGGTGGCCTCGTCGCCCATCAGGGCCACCACGATGTCGCCGTCGTCGGCGGTGGGCTGCTGGCTGACGACGACGTAGTCGCCATGCAGGATGCCTGCGTTAACCATGCTGTCGCCCTTGACTTCCAGCATGAAGGCTTGCTGCCCGCCGACCAGGCTGGAGGGCAGCGGCAAGCGGTCTTCGATGTGCTCCTCGGCCAGCAGCGGCTGCCCGGCCGCTACCCGGCCCAGCAGCGGCACGTACACCGGGGGCCTCTCGCGCCAGGCCGAGGCCTCCGGGCTGCGCACCCGCAGTGCCCTGGTCAGCGAGCCGTCCCGCTCCAGATGGCCTGCCTCCCGCAGGGCGTTGAGATGAAACTGAACGCTGGAACTGGAACTGAGGCCGACCTCCTTGCCAATCTCGCGTACTGTCGGAGGGTAGCCGCGTTCGTGCACGAGCCGTTCGATGTAGTCCAGAATCTGCTGCCGCCGGGGTGTCAGATCCTTGCTTCTCATGGTGGTTCGTCTCGCCTCCTGTGGCCCGCTCGCCCAGGTGCTGGCCTTACAGTGGGAGTATAGCACAAACTGGGGCTTTTTGCAAACGGGCGTTCGTAAATCATGCGTTCGATTGGGACTCTCACAGGCCAGGCCTGCCTGTCCCTCCCCTCAGGGTTGAGCATGTCACCTGAAGAAATCGAAAAGATGTACCGCCTGGAGGACACGTACTGGTGGTTTGTGGCCCGCCGGCGGCTGGCCGGCCTCCTTCTGCATGACGCCCTGCCGCCCGGCAGCGACCGCCACCTCCTGGACGTGGGGTGCGGGACCGGGGCCACCATGCAGGTGCTGGCCCGTTACGGGCGGGTTTGGGGCGTGGACCCATCAACTGAGGCCCTGGCGCGGTGCTGCCAACGCGGGTTCAGTAACCTAAGCCAGGGCGCGGCCGAGGCGCTGCCGTTCTCGGTAGAGACCTTCGAGGTGGTCACGTGCCTGGATGTGCTGGAGCATGCAGACGACGAAGCGGCCCTGGCGGAGCTCTTCCGCGTGTGCAAGCCCGGCGGCTGGCTGCTGATCACGGTCCCGGCCTACAGGTTATTGTGGAGCGAGCACGACGAGGCGCTCAGGCACCGGCGACGCTACTGTGCGGGGGAACTGCGTCGCAAGGTGGAGGCGGCCGGCTTTCGCGTCTGCCGCTTGACCTACGTGCTGGCCATCCTGCTGCTGCCCATCGCGCTGTTTCGTCTGGCCCAGCGGCTCTACAAACGCCAGCGGGCGGCCCCTAAGACCGCCCACATCATCCTGCCCAACCTGCTAAATCGGCTGCTGGTGTGGCTGCTGGACGTCGAAGCGCGCCTGGCCCGGCTGGTGAGCTTGCCCTTCGGCGTCTCCATCGTCTGCGTCGCACGAAAGCCGGCGGACCCGCAAGCAGCCACGGAAGGACAGACGCATCCCCGCTAGGCTTTCGCTGCTTCGGCCTTCTCGGGCTTCTTCTCCTCCGCCCCACCGGCCGGCTTTGCCGCGGGCGCCTTCTCCTCTTTCTTGGGCTTGGGCGTCCCATCGAAGGCGCCGTGCTTAATGGTGCCGTCGTCGGCCATGGCGAAGTTCGTGCCGTCGGTGTTGTAGCCGAGCTTCTTCAAGGCCTCGATTGTGTTAGCCGCGACCTGAACCTGCACGTCGGCGGTGAATCCCTTCAGCGCCGGGATGGACTCCCGGTCGCCGATCTCCCCCAGAATCCAGGCGGCCTTGGCCCGCACCATCTCCTCGAGGTAGGTGTCCTTGAGGGTCTGCTCCACCAACTCGTTGACCTTGTCGGGCTTCTCGTTCGTCTTGAGCTTACGACCCTTGTAGGCCAGGGCGTTGCCGGCGGCATCAATGAGCTCCTCGTCGCTCTGCAGGGCCTGCACCAGCAGCTCGTTGGCCCGGTCGTCGTCTATCTGTTTCAGGCGCTCGACGGCCACCAGACGCTGCTTGAGGCGCAGGCTGTCGAGCTGGTCCGACAGGTCGCGCAGCTGCTCCTCCAGGCACCCGCTCAGCAGCGGCAGGCAGAGCGCTAGCCCCAGGCACAGGCCCAGGCGCGTCGGCAGCAGTCTCATGGCAGCTCCCTCAGCGATCTTCGGGCGGCCCGCCGTACCCAGTAGTCCTTGTCCTTACGGGCCGCTGTCAGCGCAGGCTTGGCTTTCGGGTCGCCGATCTCCCCCAGGCTGACGGCGGCGGCGACGCGTATGTCGCCATCGGTGTCGGGCACCACGCCGCTCGCCCCGGGCTTCTCTTTGATGTCCTTGAGGTTCTCCTCCAGGATAGGTAGAGCGCGGTTGTCGCCACTGTCGCCCAACGCCGCAGTGGCTGCGCGGCGCACGGTCAGGTCCGGCTCCACACGCTGGTCGGCGGCCTCCATTAGGCTGGGTATGGCGGCCTTGTCGCCGATGGCCGCCAGGGCCTCACAGGCCGCCACGCGCAGCGGTATCGTCAGGTCCGCCGGCTTCTTGACCTCCGCGGCCTTCGCTCCCTCGGTCTTCTTGGGCACCGGCGGGTGGTCGCCCAGGACGGCAGCTATCTGCCCGACAGTGGACTTCGCCCGCAGCCGCCCCAAGGCCCGCGCCGCCCCGCAGCGGACGTCCAGGCCGGCGTCCTTCTTGGCGACAAGCTGCGTCAACTCCGGGATTGCGGCCGCAGCTTCCAGGCGGCCCAGAGCCTGCGCGGTAGCCGCTGCCACCGCCATCTGCTCGGGCTTGGGCGGCTCTACGCGCTTGAGGTAGGCACTGAGCACGCCGATGAGGGGCTCCTGAGAGCGGCGATCGCCGATCTCCGCCAGTATCCCGGCGGCCCGCCAGCGGGCGGCGGCCGGCTTCGCTTCCACCTCGACGATCTCGTTCAGCCGGGGCACGACAGCGTGGCCGCGTTTGGTCAGCCACTCCACAGCCTCGCGCGCCTTGTCGTAGTCGGCTTCCTCCAGGGCCGTGAGCATGTCCTCGGTCTTGATCACGCGCTGCCAGTGGGCGTACCAGAGGACCGCCACGAGGCCCGCGACGCCGAGGGCGATGAGAACCCAAGTCCTGACCTTCATGCCCTGTGCTCCTTACCACTCCGAGCCGCGCAGCCGCGCCAGCTCACGTTTGCCCGCCTCAATGGCCTCCCTGGTGCCCGGCGAGGGCTGCTGATCCTCCGGCAGCCCCTCTACGAAGTCCCTGGCCAGGGTATCGCCGGTCTCCCAGAGAGCGGCGCTCAACCACCCCATAGGCTCTGCGAGCTCCGCCAGCCTGGCGTCGGTGCGGATAAGGTCCGGGTCGTCGTTAAGGCTCTCCAGCCGCCTGAGGTCTTTGGCCGAAAGTCTCTGCCCCAGCCTGTCCAGGGCGCTCTGCTTTGCCAGCAGGCGCTCACGATCGGCCCACAGGCCGCCCACGGGGACGATCATCTTCTGCCGGTTGGCCTCAAAGGTGCCGCGCTCGTCGAGCAAAGTGTCGGAGGAGGCCTTCCCCATACGCGCCAGGGCGATGGCGGCCAGCAGGCGCAGGTTCCCCTTCTCCTTCGCGAGCAACCCATCCAGCGGCCTTACGGCCGATTCGCGCATCTCCGCCAGAGCCAGAGCATACCAGTAGGCCAGCGGCGCTTCGTACCGCTCGCGCAGCCGCTTAGCGACCTCCTCGGCCGCCTGGGACGCAGGTGGATACGTCCGTCGCTGGCGAGCCGGCGTTTCCTGGGATACCCGGGCGCCAATGGCAGCCAGTGCCCGCAGCGCCGCCTTGATGCGCTCCTCGTCCGGTTTCTGGCCGGGAGGTGTGTCGAGCTGCTTGGCCAAGTCCGGCGAGCGGTCGTCCGCGCCCACGGCGCCGTAGCCCACGACGCAACGGTCAATGACTTCGAGCTTCTCCTTCGGGTCCTGGAAGGCCCCGGCCAGCACCTTGGCCAGGTGGCCCCGAAGTTCCGGCGAGACGGTGGTGGGGATCAACCCGCCTACGGTCAGGTGCGTGGCAATGGCGATGGCCGCGCGCCGCGCCGTGTCGGCATCCGGCGAGTCGAGCGCCTGCTGGAGCGCCTTGTCTTCGTCTGCTCCTGGCCACCGGGCCAGCGCCAGCATCGCCTGCTCGCGCACGTTCTGGTCTGCGTCGCTCAGGGCCGACACTACTGCCTCCAGCGCCCGCTGGCCGCGCAGCTCGGCCAGCGCCAACACCACCTCGCGTCGCAGCAGCGGATCGGGGTCGTGGCTGGCCGCCAGCAGCGCCTTGAGGGCCTCTGTCTCCTGCCCTTCGACGGCGAGTCCTGTGAGGCCCAGAGCGTGGGCCGCAGCCCGCCGGGCGGCGCTGGGGGCCGACGGGTCCTGCAAAACCCGGATGGTGGGTCTCACCGCCGGCTCGCCGATGTCGCCCAGGGCGATGGCGGACCAGTTGAGCAGCTCTGGATTCGCCCTGGTAAGCGAGGCGACCAGCCGGGGAACGGCCGGGCTGCCGATGACCGCCAGGGCGCGCTCCGCAGTGTAGCTCACCCGTGGATCCCCTTGGCCAAGGCTGGCAATCAGGGTATCAACGGCAGGCCCCCCCACGTAGCCCAGGGCCTCCTGTGCCGCCATGTAGACGTGCCAGTCCTGGTCGGCCAGGGCCTCGGCCAAGGCTGGCACCGCGCCAATCAGGGCCTTCTGGAGCGCCTGCGCGGTCGTATCCGGCGTCTCCGCCGTGGGCGTCTCCAGGGCCGCCTGCGCCGCTTGGGCCATGTTGCGCAGGGACATAACGGCAATACGCCGCACCTGGGCTGAGGGCTCAGTGCTTGCCCGCGCTCGCTCGGCCAGGGGCGCTACCGCCGCCGGGCCGCCGATGGTGGCGGTAGCGGTGGCCGCGATCTCCCGCACGTCCGCGGCCGGATTGCGCAGCGCCGTGCTCAGCGGGCCGATGGCGGGCTGGCCGACGCGCACCAGGGCGCCACCTAGCTCCTGTGCCGCACCCTTGCGCAGGCGTTCGTCGTTGAGGGCAAGGGCCAACGCCCTCGCCACCTCGCCCGCCCGTGGCCACGGGGGTGGGGGTGGAGCCCCGGCGGGCGGCGCCGGCCACGGCTGCTTGAACGCGATGAGGCCCAGCGCCGAGGCCGCCGCGCCCCGGACCTTCGCCGTTGAGTCCGTGGTGACCAACACCATCAGCTTGCTCACCGGCTCGGTCCGCAGCGTCTTCCCCAGCGCGGTAGCAGCGCGGGCTCGCACCCCCCAGTCCCCGTCGTCCAGGCGGGCCATCAGCGGCGCCACCACGCGCCGCGCCTGTTCCAGCGCCAGGGGGGCGTCCACCGTCTGGTCGGCGATGACGCCCAGCGAAACACAGGCCTGGCCGCGCACCTCCGGGTCCTCGTAGCTGAGGACCTCGATGAGCGGGTCAATGGCCGGGATCTTCATCAGCTCCAGAGCCGCTATGGCCGTAGCCTTGCTCTTCAGCAGCTCGGCATTGGTCTTGGTTCGCTCCGGCTTCTTCTTCTTGAGGAGGGCGATGAGGTCACCCACCACCGCAGGAGCTACCTTGTCGCCCGCGAAGACGTCGCGCACGCCGTTGCGCACGTAATCGTCGTAGGCGTCCGTCAGCTCCAGCAAGGCGGGGATGACGGCTGGGCCGATGGCCTTCAGCGGATCTATGACGCTGCCGTGGACCGCTGCGTCCTTCTCCTGGAGAGCGTCCACCAGGGGGCCGATGGCCCGGAGATTCCACAGCTCCAGCAAGGCGTTGCAGCGGGCCTCGACCGGCTGGTCGAAGAGATGCTTGGCCAGCAGCATCTGCTCCATGGCGGCCATGTCGCCCATGGCAGCCAGCGCGGTCACGCAGTTGTCCTGCGCCCAGCGAGAGCGATCCTTCTCGTCGAAAGCGTCGGCCAGCTTCTGCTTGTCCACCAGCTTCCGCGTCGCTGCCAGACGCTGTTCGGGCGTGCCGCTGGTGATCCGCGCTATCAGCCGGTCGGTCTCCGTCTTGCGCAGCCACACCACGAAGGCGATGATGGCTATGCCGAGCACGAACCCGGCCAAAGTCAGGCGGCGTCTGGTTCGTTCCTGCACGAAGCTCAGCTCCCCTGAGGCCTGCCCTGCCCTTGGCAGCGCAGGCCGCCATCCCTACTCCGGCTCGGGCCACCGGCGAACGGTGTATTCGCCCTACCTCGCAGGGGCTCCTTCGACCGCTGCCGGCTCACGCTCGGCCGCGGCTACTCTCCGGGCGGCTGGTACTCCACCACTATGCTCTGGTCCACCGCTTTCGCTTCCGCTTTTAGGTCGGCCACCAGTTCGGCCAGCTCGTGGGGCGATTCGATGCGCACTCGATCGCTGCATGCGATGACCACCGAGATGGTCATCAGGTTGAACTGGTCCGTCTCGCCGCTGCGGTGGCGGCTGACGATGTAGCCTCGCTGGCGGTCAGCCTCGTCGTAGAAGGCGGGGATGCGCTGCTCGAATATCTCGATGCACCGTTCGCACACGGGGCGGGCGCGCTGCGGCGCTGTCACCACCACGAAATCGTCGCCGCCGATGTGCCCCAGGAAGTCGTCCGCCTGGCCGCACTCGGCCATGCCCTGCTCGATCATGCGCGCCACCTGCTCGATGACCCCCGAGGCCCGCTCGAAGCCGTAGCGGTCCACATAGGCCTTGAACTTGTCCAGGTCGAGGTAGCACAGGGCGAAGGGCTCCCCCGAAGCCATGCGCCTGCGAATCTCCTGGCGCGTGGGGTTGTTGCCCGGCAGCCGGGTCAGGGAGTCGGTAGCCAGCTCCCGCTCGGTCCGCGCCAGCACCATCTCCACCCGGGCAGCCAGCTCCTGCGGGGCATAGGGCTTGGTCACCACATCGTCGCAGCCGGCCCGCATCATCGCCAGCCGCTCCTCCAGCTCCTGGGCGGCGCTAACCATGATGATGGGCGTGTGGGCGGTGAAGGGGTTGGCCCGCAACTCCTGGCAGACCTGGATGCCATCCTTGTTGGGCATCATGTAGTCCAGGACGATGATGTCGGGCTTCTCGCTGAAGGCGATGTCCAGGGCCTCGCCCCCGTCGGCGGCATGGAAGAAGGTGCGGTCCGGGCGCCGCAGGATCTGCTCCGCCAGCCGCCGCAGGGGCAGCTCATCGTCCACCAGCAACACCTTCTGAGCGGTGATCTCCATTGTCAGGTTCCAGGTGTCAGATTCCAGGTCTCAGGCCGCGGCCCCCACCTTCTGGGCCGGTTGAGCGCGCTACTCGACCAAAGCCAGGGCGTCGGGCACCTTGTCCAGCAAATCCCCGGCGATCAGGGCGCGTGCGTTGCGCTCGGCGGCCAGGTCGCCCGCCAGGCCGTGGATGTAGACAGCGGCCACGGCCGCCGGAAAGGCCTCGGCGCCCTGGGCCATCAGCCCGCCGATCAGACCCGCGAGAACATCGCCGGTGCCCCCGCTGGCCATGCCCTGGTTGCCGGTGGGATTGACGTATGCCGTGCCGTCAGGGTCGGCGATGACGGTCCCTGCTCCCTTCAGCACGACCACGGCGCCCACTTGCCGCGCGAACGCGCGCGCGGCCGTCAGCCGGTCCTTCTGGATATCCGCGCTGGACGCGCCCACCAGCCGAGACAGCTCCCCCGGATGTGGGGTCAGGATGGTCGGTGCGCGGCGCTGGGCCACCACGGCCAGGTCCTGCGCCAGGGCATTCAGGCCGTCGGCGTCCACGACAATGGGCTTCTGCACGCCCTGAACCAGACTTCGCACTACATGCTGGGCCGGCGGTGCCTGGGAAACGCCGGGGCCAATGACCAGCACATCCGCCTTCTCGCTCATGTCCATGAGGATGGGCTCGGCGGCTGGGGCCATGGTCTGGTCGTCGGTCTCGGGCAGCGGTGCGGTCATCACCTCGGTGAGCTTGACCTCGAGAATCGTGTTGATGCTGGCCGGGGTCGCTACCGTCACCAGGCCGGCGCCGGCGCGCAGCGCGCCCAGGCCGCACAGCGCGGCCGCCCCGCTCATGCCCGCCGAGCCCGCCACCACCAGCACCCGGCCGCAGTCGCCCTTGTGAGCGTCGGGCTTACGTGGTGGCAGAACGGCGCGGCAATCCGCCAGCGTGGTCAGGTGTGTGCGGATATTGTTGTCTTCCAGCAGCGACGCCGGCAGGCCGATGGGGTCTACGATCACCTCGCCGGCGTAGGCTGCGCCGGGGTAGCAGAAGAGCCCCACCTTGGGCAGCCCCAGCGTGACCGTCTTGCAGGCCCGCACTGCCGCTCCCAGCACCTGCCCGGTGTCGGAGTCAATGCCGGAAGGCACGTCAACGGCCACGACGCGGTGCTGCGGCAGCCGACCGATGGCCTCAATCCCCCGCCGAGCCGCCCCCTTGACCTCGCCGCTAATGCCCGTCCCCAGGATGGCGTCCACCACCAGGTCCGCCTGGGCCAGACGTGCGACCAAGGCCTCGGGCGACTTGTCGTTGCCCACGACCGTCATCTGCACGCCGAGCTTCTGGGCAGCGGCGTAGTTTGTTGCCGCGTCGCCGGATAGCTCCGTGGGTTGAGCCAGCAGGAGCACCTCGACATCCAGCCCCCGGCAGAGAAGCTGCCGGGCCAGCGCCAGGCCGTCGCCGCCATTATTGCCCCTGCCGGCCACGATCTTCACCACGCGGCCGCCGCGCTCTGCCAGCAGCTCGACCACGCAGCGGCACAGGGCCTGGGCGGCGTTCTCCATGAGCACGAGGCTGGGCACGCCGCAGTCCTCGATGGCCCGGCGGTCCATCTCCCGCATCTCCTGCGCGGTAGCCAGCTTCATGCCTGTTGCCCTTTGGGGTGCACCGTTGCCCGGATCACTGATGCAGCGCCATACCCGTAGCGTCCAGCGCCGCCTCGTGCACGATCTCGGGCAGCGTGGGATGGGCGTGGATGCAACCGGCGATCTGATCCAGCGTCAGCTCGTTGTGCACCGCCAGAACCAGTTCGGCAATCATGGTGGTTGCGTCCGCCCCCACAATGGAGGCGCCCAGCACCCTCTTCGTCTTGGCGTCCGCGATTACCTTGCAGAAGCCCTCGCGGGCGTTCATGCCCAGGGCCCTGCCATTATTGCGATACAGGAACCTGCCCACCGTCACTTCGTACCCCTGTTCTCGCGCCTCTTGCTCCTTCACGCCCACCGACGCCACCTCGGGCACGCTGTAGATGCACGAGGGAACGGCGTTGTAGTTCATGTGGCCCTGGCGCCCCAGGGCGTTCTCCGCGGCGGCTAGGGCCTCGTGGGAGGCCTGGTGCGCCAGGCCCACGCCGCGCAGGCAGTCCCCCGCCGCGTAGATGCCCGCCACCGTGGTCTCCAGGCGCTCGTTGACGCGGATGTTGCCGCGTTCGGTCTCCACGCCTACGTCCTCGAGACCGAGGTTGGCCGTAAGCGACTTCCGGCCGACCGCCACCAGCACCCATTCGCCGGTCGCCTCTCCCGTGCCGTCCTTCGTCTCGTACCTGACCTTCTTCAGCCCGTTCTCATCCTCGACGGCGAGCGCCCGGCTCTCCGTCAGAATCGTGACGCCCTTCTTCTTCAGGCTCCTGACAACGACTTCAGCCACCTCCGGCTCCTCGGTGGGCATCACCTGGGGCAGCATCTCGATCACGGTGACCTGCACGTCAAAGGCCTGGGCGATATACGCGAACTCCATGCCGATGGCGCCGCCGCCTATGATGACCATGCTTCTCGGAATCTGGGCCAGGTTGACCGCGTAGTCACTGTCGTAAACGCACTCGCCGCCAATGCCGGGGATAGGTGGCATGAACGGCTCCGAGCCTGTCGCCAGCAGGATCCTGTCCGCCCTGACGGTGGCGCCTGAGTTGCCGTTCTCCACTTCAATGGTGTCGCGCGCGGTCAGCCGCCCACGGCCCTGGACGTGCGCGATGCCGTTCTTCTTGAACAAGAAGCCGACTCCTTGGACAAGCTGCCGCACCACCCGTTGGCGATGGGCCATGAGCCGCTCCAGGTCAATCCGTGGCTCCGCGCAGGCCAGGCCGAAGTCCCTGGCCTGCTTCATGTGCTCGTAGACCTCCGCGCACGAGACCAGGGTCTTGGCGGGGATGCAGCCCCGGTTAAGGCAGGTGCCGCCCAGCTCGCGCTCCTCGATGCAGGCCACCTTGGCGCCAAGCTGCGCGGCCCGAATCGCCCCCACGTAGCCGGCCGGCCCGGCCCCCAGAATGGCGATGTCATAGCGCTGGCTCACGATGGTGCCTCCATGCCCGACGTGGGCTCGCCCGCAAACCAATCGCGGCCCAGAAGCTTCACGAACGGCAAGTCCGCAGTCAGACGCGCCAGCCTGACATCGGCGGTCCAGAAGTCAACCCCCAGGGCCGCCGCGAGCGCCACGTAAGCGGCGTCGTACACGACCAGCCCCCCTCGCTGGAGGCATAGACGCAGGGCCCTCTCGGCGAGCACTGGCCCAGGCACCAGTTGCCAGCGCACTCCCAGTATCCGCTGCGCGATGCGGCTGGCCTCGTCGGCCGTGCACTGCCCCTCGTACGCCTTGCCACGCAGGATGTTCATGCACTCGTAGAACAGCACGTCTGGGGCGGCGAGTTCGAGATGCCCCTCCTCATAGGCTCGTTCGAGAACGCGAGCACGGTCGGAAAGCTCCTCGTCAAAGTACCATTTGGCCACGACGCTCGCGTCCACGCAGGCGGTCATTCACCATCCTCCGGCGCGAGCTGACGCATGCGCCGGCAACGCTCCCGACGCAGGATCTCCACGGAATCTGTCTGATGCGGGAACCTGCGCGCTATCTCCTCGCGCAGTTGGCGCGTCTGCTCGGCCCAGTGCCGCCGCTGCGCCAGCTCCTCCTCCGAGGGCGGAGTCTCCAAGCGCTCGCGCAAGCGCACCAGCCACCCCTCCCAGGAGGAGGGCGGAAGCACGGCCAGCTCGACGGCCTCTCGGTGGAAGCGCCACGATCTTCCCACCTTGACCGCTGGGATCTCACCCCGGCGCGCCAGCTTGTAGACCGTGGGCTTCGACAGCCCGAGGTACTTGGCGACCTCCTCGACCGTCATCACTTCGCCGGGCATTCGGGCCACCTCCGTGTGCCCATCATACCCAGACTGATGGTCATAGTCAATATCTGCTGTCACCTAGTGCTATCTGTTGACACCTACTGACCCCCCGGCTCCAGCACTACCTTGATCCCCTCGCGCCGGTCCAGGACGGCCAGGGCCTCGTTGGCCTGGCTGAGGGGGAAGCGGTGCGTGACCATCTTCGCCAGCGGATGGCGCCGGGAGAGCACCAGTTGTACGGCCTGGTACAGGTGCGAAGTATCCGAGACCCACACGCCTTGCACCCGCAGGTTCTTCAGGGCGATGTCCTGGTAAATGTCCAGCCCGATGTCTCCGGTCGGGGTAGCGAAGCCAGGCAGAGCCACCGTGCCGCCCCGGGCCGCCAATCTGACCGCCTCGGCAATGGAACTGGCGTTGCCGGCGGCGTCTATGACCACATCGGCCCCGGTTCCGTGGGTCTCGGCCATGATGGCCTGGAGACGCTCCTCGGGCGTCGTTTCGGCAGTGTTGAGCGTCTGGTGGGCGCCTATCTCCCGCCCCAGCTCCATGCGCTTGACCCCACGCGCGGTGCCCAGCAGGAACACGCGCCTGGCCCCGGCGTCTAGGGCGAACGCCACAGAGAACAGGCCCAGCGGGCCAGGCCCGATTACCACCACGTTGTCGCCGGGCTGAACGCCTGCCAGCTCGGCCGCATGGGCCGCCGTAGCGCCCGAGCAGGTGGCCGCGACCAGGGCCCAAGGGTCAACCTCGTCGAAGACCTTGAGGATGGCCGTCTCCGGCCGCAGGCAGATGACCTCGGCGTAGCAGCCGTTCAGGCCGGGCTTAACGTCGGCGGGGATGGTAATGCCGTAGACCTGGCGCTGGGGGCACAGCGAGGGCCGCTTCTTGACCAGGCACTGGTAGCACTCTCCGCACACCAGCCCACGATCCCACACCACCACGTCCCCCACGCTGAGGCGGTGGCCCAGGATGTCCGTCTTGCCGCCCGCGACCGCCTCCACTCGACCCACGCCCTCGTGGCCCAGGATGAGCGGCAGGCGGATTCTTGGGTCGTCCCCCCTGGCGATGCCCAGGTCGGACCCGCAGATGCCCGCCGCGGTCAGGCGCACCAGGACGGAGCCAGGCACCAGCTCGGGCAGGGGCACCTCCACCTCCTTCAGCGGCTGGCCGAACTCCTCCAGGACCATGGCACGTGCGGTCTTTGCCATTGTTGCACTCCATATCTACCAGTTGACCGGGTACACCCGCATATCGTACAGACAGCCGATCAGCGTCCAGAGCCCGCCGTTGGCGAAATCGCCAATCACCAGGCCCAGGAAGAACGGCAGCGAGCGGCGGTAGAGGCCCGGGCCGCCGTAGCGCAGCACGCCGGCCTTGATGAGCCAGGCGATCAGGAACGGCAGCCACATGGTGCGCATGGTGCCGGTGTTGGCCATGGCGTAGCCCACCGGATGGAAGGGCCACCAGACGAACCTGGTGCGCATGATCGCCAGAAAGACCGTGAAGACCAAGCCGCCCGCCGCCGCGGCCGAGCCATAGTGGTCGGCCTGGAGAGGGCTGCTCAGATAGGACCCGAGCAGGTCAAACGGCTGGCGGCCCATGCTGGTGCGCCAGGCGTCCAGCTCGGCCAGCGCGCCGTAGCGGTACCAGACGAACAGGCCTCCCCAGAAAGCGACGATCAGGGCAAAGCCCAGAGCCATCATCATGGCCGGGGCCAGCCGCCGGTGTGGCAGGCCCACCTCGTTGCCGATCTTGAACCCGTCGAGTTGGTGCGGCATGGGAATGCAGCGCAGGTCGAAGCTGGAGATGTTGCTCAGATAGGCCATGATCGTCAGGTCCGCCTGCGAGAAGCGGCTGCTGCCGAACGTCGTCACCATCAGCGTGTGCGGGTCCACCCGTGGGCCGAAGAGCCAGGCATTGCCCGTCTCAGCGCGGATGCGGGTCGCGGCGGTCATGTACGTCCACGCCAGCAGGATGAGGATGGCTGGCGCGTAGTAGCTCATTCCCGCCAGGCGGCAGAACCCCACCAGCGCCAGGAAGCTGAACAGCAGCCCGTAGGTAGGCCAGCGCTCCCCCTCCCCGCCAAATGCGCCCCTGAGCAGCTGCCGCAGCTCCTGCCGGCCGATCCATATAGCCAGCGAAGTGAGCGCCAGGAAGGCCCCCGCCCCCTGGTGCGCCTCGAAGGGGAAGCGGCTGAGCGAGGTGCCCATGCCTACTTCGTCCAGGCCCGTCACCGCCCCGAAGACGCGCTCCGCCAGCGTCACGAAGTAGAAGAACCAGCACGAGAAGGTCGTCTCTAGAGAGAGCAGGTAGGCCAGGCCGATAATGAAGGGGTAGAACGAGACGGCGATGCCGCCCATGGCGTTCCACGGGGGGTCATTGAAGGCAGTGGTGATCTCAGTGGGCCGGACCTGGATGCGGGGCACCGCCGGGAAGTTGAGGTTCAGCGTATTGATGGTGCCAATGGCAAAGGGCAGGGCGAACCCCAGCCACATGGGCAGGCTCTTCCAGTTCCGGCCCCGTTGGTCGGCGATGTACAGAGGCACATACACGGTGGGGAAGGTGAGCTTCTCCCGCTCGATCCACTGCCGGCGCAGCAGGGCGCAAATGCAGAGGGTCCCGAAGTAGAAGGTGAGCAGAAACCCGGTCCATACCAGCATGGGCACCAGCCAGGCCCGCCAGGGCACGGCCGCCTGGCCGGTGTAGAAGGGCAGGATGACCTTCATATCCCGCGGCGAGAACCAGTCCGGGATGTCGGGATGGAAGCGCTCCCAGCCGTTCTCCGGCGAGGTATAGTAGAAAGCCCCTGTCAGAGTTGGCACCAGGAAGTGGACGCCGCCGGACGAGGCAATGACCACCGAGGCGGCCAGGAGCACGTAGAGCAGGGCCAGTTCGGACCGACGGAGCGCCAGCCGGGGAGACAGCTTCCGAGCGACGAGGTTCAGCAGGGCGACCACGAACACCGCAAAGAACGGCCCCACAGGTATGGAGGTGTTCGCCAGAGCCGTGTGGCCGCGCCGCCCGCCCAGCAACAGCTCGGCGTAGTGGATGAACATTACCACCGCCGGCACCAGCACGGCGGCCAGGGCCAGCGAACGGGCGCTGAAGCCCGTGCGCACGCGTGCGTCCACGCCGGCCTCCGGCGCCTCGGGCAGCTCAACGGGCGTCGGCTGGTGGAGTTCGTGCATGGACGAAGCCTGCCTGCCTGCCGTGCGACGCCTTCGAGCGCAAGCCAGGGCGGCGTCAGTGATGGTCGGCGGCCGGCTCCAGATTCGGCGCTGACTCAGGCCTGACCTGCCCACCCAGTGGGCACCTCCAGGGCGGACAGGTCGTGGCGTGCGAGGGCGCAGGAGCGGCTCGCCCTGTTGACCTGAGGCCACCGGCGCGCTACACTACCGGTCGGCGCCCGCGCGAGCTGCATGGCAGGAAGCGGGCCCACCCAGGGGGAAAGACCCTCCTTGACCAGCGCGGCTGGGGCCGAGCGCCAGGGCAATAGTACCATTTCTGACCGGGGGAACGGCATGTCGCAGTTACGGAAGGACCCGGTGGTGGACCGCTGGGTCATCATCGCGGCCGAGCGGGGGCACCGTCCCTCCGACTTCAAAGCGGAGCCAGCCCGTCGTGACGAGGCCTCTTGCCCCCTGTGTGCGGGCTGCGAGAGTCGCACGCCGCCCGAGATCTGGGCGCTGCGCGCCGACGGCTCCGCGCCCAACGGGCCGGGCTGGGAGGTACGTGTCGTGCCCAACAAGTTCCCGGCCCTGGCCATCGAGGGGGCCTTGGAGCGCCGGGGCGTGGGCATGTATGACATGATGAACGGCATCGGCGCCCACGAGGTCATCATCGAGACCCCCGACCACTACCAGGACATCCCGGACAGCGACGAGCCGCACGTGGCGAAGGTGCTGACGGCCTACCGGGAGCGGATCCTGGACCTGCGCCGAGACACGCGGTTTCGCTACGTGCTGGTGTTCCGCAACCGAGGCGAGGTCGCCGGGGCCTCCCTGTCCCACCCGCATTCGCAGCTGATCGCCCTGACCATCACGCCCAGCCTGGTGAAGCAGAAGCTGGAGTCGGGCCGCCGCTACTACCGCGAGAAGGAGCGCTGCATCTTCTGCGACATTATCGGGCAGGAGCTGGACACGCAGGAGCGCGTGGTGTTCGAGTCGCCGGATTTCGTGGTGGTGTCGCCCTTTGCCGCGCGCTTCCCCTTCGAGTTGGCCATTTACCCCAAACGGCACAGCCACGATTTCTGTCTCATGAGCCAGCAGGAGATTGGGAGCCTGGCCCGCACCCTGAAGCAGGTGCTGGGGCGGCTGCGGGAGGCGCTCGGCAACCCTCCCTACAACTACGTCCTGCACACCTCCCCCAACTCTCTGCCCCGCGCCGGGCGGCCGGACTACTGGGGCACCCTGGCTCTGGATTTCCATTGGCACCTGGAGATCTACCCCCGCCTCACGCGCATGGCGGGCTTTGAATGGGGCACGGGCTTCTACATTAACCCCGTGGCCCCCGAAGAGGCAGCCAGCATGCTCAAGTCAGAGCCGGCTGCCGTAGCTGCGGAGGTGCACTGACCGGCCGGCTAGGCCTGACGGCAGGCAGGTGGGTTGGCCAGGGGCGCTGTGCCCGGAGCAAACGCGGATGCCTGAGGTGGAACCCCGCAACAACAGCGGACAACGTGTGGCGGCGCTGGTGGCCGAGATGTCGGAGGCCATCATCGAGCGCTGGAGCCAGCGCATGCGCACGTTGTTTGCCGACGACCCCGTGGTCCGCGGCATTGCGCCTGAGGATTTCGCTGTGGGCATGCGCGAGATGCTGTCGCTAATCCTGGACCACATGCGCGATCCCAACGATAGGCGCTGCTTCGTCCATGTGGCCGAACTGACCGAGCGGGCCTACCGCGCCGGCATGGGTGGTGGCCAAGTTAACCGCTGGTGGATTGCCTTGGAGCGCGTGCTGGACGAGATGCTGGGGGACCGGTTCGCCCAGGATCCGCACGCCTGGCTCCAGGCCCACCACTGCATCGAGGACGCCATTGACGCCCTGCGGCTCAAGGTCAACGAGGTCTATCACGAAATCAGCCAGGAGGAGCTGCTGGAGTCAGAGACGCGGCACCGGGCCCTGCTGCGCAACGCCAGCGATGCCATCTTCACCCTGGACCCCATGACTGGCAAGCTGGTGGCGGCCAACCTGCGCGCCCTCCAGCTTACTGGCTATTCGCACGAGGAACTGGCCAGCATGCGCTTCCCGCAGCTGCGCCTGGCCCAGGACCGCGAGGCAGCGGAGGCGGACTTGGGCCGGCTGGTGTCAGAGCGAGTCCTGACCTTGCAGGATGTCGAGCTGCAACGCAAGGACGGCAGCCGGGTGCCGGTGGACATAAGCGCCAACCTCATCGAGGTGGGCGACACCCTCGTCTGCCAGGCCATCGTGCGCGACATCTCCGAGCGCAAGGAGCTGGAACGCCAGCGCCGGGAGTACGAGGCCGAGCTGGAGCGGCGGGTGGAGGAGCGCACGGCCGAGTTGCGCTGGATGACCTCCTTCAGCGAGAGCGTCATCCAGTCCGTGCCCTCGCCGCTGCTGGTGCTGGACAGCGATCTCAACGTGCTGCGGGCCGACCAGACCTTCCTGGAGCAACAGCGCACCTCCCAGGAAGAGGTGCAGGGCAAGAACATCCATGACCTCTTCCCCAGGGACTTGCTGGAGGAGATCGGCCTGCTGGACGCCATGCGGGCGGTGCTGGAGACCGGGCAGCCCGTGGTCCTGGACAGCATCCGCCACACTTCCCCCGACCACGAGGAGAAGATCCTGAACTTCCGCATCCGCTCCGTGGACAGCGAGACCTCCCGCGACCTGGTGCTGCTCTGGGACGATGTCACCGCGGCGGCCAAGCGCACCTACGGGTTGTCGCTGCTCTACCAGATCGGCCAGGCCGTGCAGGGGACCCTGGAGCTGGACCGGCTGCTGTATGCCATTCTCACGTGTGTGACCGCCGGCCCCACCGCTGGCCTGGGCCTCAACCGGGCCTTTCTGCTGCTCCGGGACCCGGAGACCGGGACCATGAAGGGCCGGTTGGGCGTGGGCCCGGAGAGCGCTGAGGATGCCCACCGCATCTGGTCGGGCATGGCTACCGCGGACTACTCCCTGGAAGCTTTCCTGGCCGCCTACGAGCGCATAGACCCAGAGGCCATGCCTCTGACCAAGGTGGCCCAGGAGCTGGAGTTGCCGCACGAGGGCCGCTGCGCCTCCCGCGACGCCCTCGACCAGAAGCGCGCCATCCTGGTGCGCAAGGGGGCAGGCGCCGCCTCCTACCCGGCCTGCCACGACATGCTGGGCAGCGAGGAGTTCGTGGTGGTGCCCCTTATCTCCCGCGACCAGGCCGTGGGCGTGATCCTGGCCGATAACCTGTACAGCAGGCACCGCATCAATGAGGAAGACACCTGGTTGCTACAGATGTTCGCCGCGCAGGCGGGCCAGGCCATCGCCGCCGCCCAGACCTACCAGGCTCTGCAAGATAACCTGGAGGCCCTGGAGAAGGCCTACGAGGACCTGGAGAGCACCCAGGAGCAGCTCGTGCGCAAGGAGCGGCTGGCGGCGTTAGGCGAGGTGGCGGCCAAGGTGGCCCACGAGATTCGCAATCCCCTCACCACCATCGGCGGCTTCGCGCGGGTCATGGCTCGCGATCCCCGCGACGAGCCCCGCATCCGACAGAGTGCCAGCATCATTGTCGAGGAAGTGGACCGCCTGGAGCACATTCTGGGCAACTTGCTCAGCTTCACCAAGCCCTCCACGCCGGTCTTCCAGCCCGCAGACGTCAACGCGGTGGTGCGGGAGACCTGCACGCTGCTGGCAGAGGACTTCGACGGGGAGTTCCGACGGCTGGAGCTGGACCTGGCGAAGGTGCCACCGGTGCTGGCCGACCACCGCCAGCTGAAGCAGGCCTTCCTCAACCTGGGCAAGAATGCGGCGCAGGCCATGCCCGATGGCGGAACCCTCACCATCCGCAGCCGCAGCCATGATGACGAGGTCTGGGTTCAGTTCATTGACACGGGGAAGGGAATCCCCAAGGAGGTGCAAGGGGGGGTTTTTGAGCCCTTCTTCACCACGCGCACCCTGGGGTCCGGCATCGGCTTGGCCGTGACGCGACAGATCCTAGACGACCACAGCGGACGGCTGGAGCTGGAGAGCACCGTAGGCCAAGGCAGCACCTTCACTACCGTGCTGGCCGCGCATCACGCGGGTGACCAAGCTCCCCGCAAGGTCGGCAACTGAGCGCCATGGGCTCACCGAGGCCCAGACAAAGAGCCGCCCAGTCAGGAGGCGAGCACCAGGTGAGTGCGGAGAAAAAGACGATCCTAATCGTCGAAGACGAGCGCAACTTGCGCGCCTACTACGAGCAGGAGCTGACGGCTGCCGGCTACTATGTCATCGGCGTCGGCGGTGGCATGGAGGCGGTGGAGGTGGTGGCCCGCGAGAGGGTGGACCTGGTGATCCTGGACATCGGCATGCCGGACATGGATGGCCTGGAAGCCATGCGCAAAATGCTGGACAAGAACCGCAAGCTGCCCATCATCCTGAACACTGCCTATGAGGCCTTCAAGGATGACTTCATGAGCTGGGCGGCCGAGGCCTATATCCTGAAGTCTGCCGATCCCACGGAGCTGTTGCAGGCCATTGCCTCCACCCTGGAGCGGGCCGCAGGCCGGGAGGCGTGATGTCATCCCCAGCCCCGCCAGCCTCTGCCTTCCCTACCCGCACGGCCATCATGGTCCTGGCCGGCGGGCAAGGGGAGCGCTTGTATCCCCTGACCCGCGACCGGGCCAAGCCGGCGGTCTACTTCGGCGGCATCTACCGCATCATTGACTTCACCCTCTCTAACTGCGTCAATTCCGGGGCCCGGCGCATTCTGCTGCTCAGCCAGTACAAGTCTCTCTCCCTGGACCGCCACCTGCGCCGCGGCTGGGACATCTTCAGTAGCGAGCTGGACGAGTACATCTACGCCATCCCCCCGCAGCAGCGCATGGGCGAGCAGTTCTACCTGGGCACCGCTGATGCCATCTACCAGAACATCTACTCCCTGGAGATAGAGAAGCCCGAGAACGTCCTGATCCTGGCCGGCGATCACATCTACAAGATGGACTACCGGCCCCTGCTGGCCTTCCATCTGGAGACGGACGCCGACCTGACAGTGGCCTGTGTGGAGGTGGATAGGGAATACGCCAAGGCCCTGGGGGTGGCCGTGGTGGATGAGGACTGCCGCATAGTGGGATTCCAGGAGAAAGCAGCGGAGCCCCAGGACCTCCCCGGCAAGCCCGGCCGCTGCCTATGCAGCATGGGCGTCTATGTGTTCAAGACCGAGCCCCTGGTCAAGGCGGTCATCGAGGACGCCAAAGCAAACACCGCGCACGATTTCGGCCGAGACGTGATCCCGGCTCTGGTGGGGTCAAGCGCCGTCTACGCCTACAACTTCCTGGACCCCGACACCGGCGAACCGGCTTACTGGCGCGATATCGGCACCCTGGACATCTACTTCGAAGCCAACATGGACCTGGTCGCGCCGCTGCCCCCCCTGAACCTCTACGACCCCCAATGGCCCATTCGGGCCTGCGTGGAGCCCTGCCCGCCGGCGCGTCTGGCGCGCTGCGCCGGCCCCGGGACCGGGGCCGAAGATTCGCTCATCTCCTCCGGCTGCATCCTCGACGCCGCCCATGTGGTGCGCTCTGTGCTCTCCCCAAGCGTCCGCGTCGAGCCCAATGCTGAGGTGGTGGAGTGCGTGCTTTTCCCCGGCGTGACGGTGAAAGAGGGAGCGCGGCTGCGTCGCACCATTGTGGACCGTGACGTGACCATTCCCGCCGGCACGGAGATTGGCCACGATCCCGACCGTGATCAGCGCACAGTGACCCTCACCCCCAAGGGCGTGGCCGTTGTGCCCCGCATGGCCCCGCAGATCACTGCGGACCGCCCGGCCCGCTAGGAGCCTGTATCCCCATGAGAGTCCTATTGGCCGCAGCCGAAGTCACCCCCTTAGCCAAGACCGGCGGCCTGGCCGACGTGGTCGGGTCTCTGCCCATCGCGCTGGCGGAACGCGGCGTGGACGCGCGTGTGGTGCTGCCCTGCTACCTGGGCGCCATCCAACGAGCCGAGCAGCCGCCGCGGGTCATCGGCTCAACCTTCACCCCCATCCACGGCGTTGACGTGGTGGCCACGGTGCTGGAGACCACCCTCGGCGACGGCAAAGTGCCCGCCTACCTGATCCAGAACGACGACTACTATGATCGGGATCAGCTCTTCGGCTACCCCGACGACTTCGAGCGCTTCACCTTCCTCTGCCGGGCGGCCCTACAGATGCTGGACCTGCTCCAATGGCGTCCAGACGTGATCCACTGCAACGACTGGCACACGGGCCTCATACCTGTTGACCTCCTCCTCCAGCGAGTGGGTGGCGAGAGCCCACGCGCACTGTTCACCATCCACAACCTGGGCTATCAGAGCCCCTTCCCTCGCGAGCGCATTGGCGTTCCGGGCTTCGCCTGGGGCTCGAAGGGGTTCCAACTGCTGGACATGGACGATCGGTTGAACTTGATGAAGGGCGGCATCGTTGCGGCCGACTTCGTGTCCACTGTCAGCCCCCAGTATGCCGAGGAGATCCGCCAGCCGGAGTCGGGCTGTAGCCTGGACCACCTGCTGCGGGCGCGCGAAGACCGCCTGGTCGGCATCCTCAATGGGCTTGACTACGACTACTGGAACCCGCGCACCGACCCCGATATCGCCCAGAATTACGGGCCCGACTCCCTCCAGGGCAAGCTGGCCTGCAAGCGAGCGCTTCAGCAGGAGAACGGCCTGACCCCCAGCGACGCCCCTCTGCTGGGCATAGTCAGCCGCCTGGCCGGCCAGAAAGGCTTCGACCTGCTGGCGGCAGTCATGCGCGAGGTGCTGGGCCTGGGAGCCCAGTTCGTGCTCCTGGGGACCGGCGAGCCGGAGTACCATCGGGCCTTCCAGAAGCTGAAGCAGGAGCTGCCCGGCCAGATGGGTGTCAACCTGCTCTTCGACCCCGCCATGGCCAAGCGCATCTACGCCGGGTTAGACATGTTCCTGATGCCCTCGCGCTACGAGCCCTGTGGGCTGGGACAGATGATCAGCTTGGCCTACGGCACCATCCCTGTCGTCCGGGCTACCGGTGGGCTGGCCGACACCGTCCGCGAACGCGGCCCGGAGGCCAACGGCTTCGTGTTCTTCGACTACTCGGCAGATAGCCTCGTGGCGGCCATTCAGCGGGCGGTCGAGGCTTACGCCGACCGCAAGCGCTGGCAGGCCTTGGTCAAGCGGGCGTTCCAGTCCGACTTCTCCTGGGCGTATTCGGCGGGCCAGTACATCAGCCTCTACGAGCGCATGCTGGCGGCCGAACCGTGGGTTTAGCTCCCTCCGCCCACACGGGTAGCCTTTGGCCCGCAATCCCATAACAGGCGAACCGACCCCGGCGCACCTGCCTGCGAGCGCAGGCCTGCGCATCCAGCCGCCGCCAGGAGCCCCAACTGTGCGTCGAGTAAGCCCTAGCCGCGAGCCGTCGTTGCTGGTGTCAGGCCTGGTCGGCCTGCTGCTGGTCGCCGCTGGTGTCGCGGCTGTCTTCGCGCGGGCTGCCATCGTCCGCGGGCCCTACCTCAACGACGTGCGGCCGGACAGCATCGTGGTGCGCTGGGATACCGACACGCCCTGTGTGGGCACGGTGCGCTTCACGCCGCGTGGGGGAGAGGTGCGAGCACAGCAGGAGGCGCGGGCCACCAAACGCCATGAGGTGCGCCTGCACAATCTGGCGCCAGGCGCCCGGTATCTTTACCAGGTGGGGGACGGGCAGGTTTACAGCCCGCGCGCTGCCTTCCGCACCGCCGTGCCCGCCGGGCAGGCCTTCTCGTTCGCGGTCTACGGGGACAGTCGCAGCCACCTGGCCGACCATCGGCAGGTGGCGAATGCCATTCTGGCGGCCGACCCAGCGTTCGTGCTGCACACGGGTGACTTGGTCTCCGACGGCCACCAGGAGAAGGATTGGGCCGTGTTCTTCGACGGTGCGGCTGACCTGCTGCGCAGCGTCCCGGTCTTTCCCTGCCTGGGCAACCATGAGCAGGACTCGCAGCTCTATTTCGACTACTTCAGCCTGCCGGGCAACGAGCGCTACTACTCGTTCGACTACGGGGACTGCCATTTCATCGCTCTGGACTCCAATGCCCTGTTCGTCAGCAACCCAGCGCAGCGGCACTGGCTGGCTCACGACCTCCAGAAGCATCGGCAGGCGGCGCTGACGTTCGCCTTCCTCCACCACCCTCCGTACAGCGTGGCCAGGCATGGGAACACCCAGACAGTGCAGCAGGAGTTCTGTCCCCTGTTCAGGCAATACGGCGTGGACGTGGTATTCGCCGGGCATGACCACGACTACCAGCGCAATGAGGTGGGCGGTGTGACCTACATTGTCACTGCGGGCGGCGGCGCCTCCCTCTATGACCAGACCACGACCGCTCCCTGGAACAAGGTGACCCAGAAGCTGCTGCACTACGTGCTCGTGCGGGTGTACGCGGCGGCCAGTCGGGGGAGGGAGGGGAAGTCGGCGACCCTGGAGGCCTTCACGCCCGACGGTCAGTGCTTCGACCGCGTCGAGCTTGGCCGCTAGGGTAGGGCACGCAGCTCCAAGGCTGCGCCGATGACCACCAGGGCGAGCACGAAGGCCAAGGTGCGGTGCAGGCAGGGGGAGGCCAGCAGCAGCAAAGCGCGCCGCCGCAGAGCCGCCAGGCCGACACGCGCGCAGGGGGCCAGCTCGTCCGCCAGGGCCAGCCCCACAGCCACCGAGAGTGTGATCGCGGGGAACTCGAATAGCGCGTGGGGGAAGAGGCCCGCCACCAGTTGCACGACCCCTGGGGTCCAGCCTTGGATCAAGGCAGCGGCCAGGTGCAGGCCCAGCACGCCCCCGGCCAACAGGGCTGAGGCTCGGGGCGCCAGCACGGAGATAGCGGCGGCGCTGCGTGCGCCGAGGCTGGGCGCGCTGCGCACCTCCAGCGACACCAGCCCGCCCAGCCAACACCAGGAGCGGGCGATCTGGTAGCTGGCCCGGCCCAGCAGGCCGTAGTCGCGCCCGGAGCGCTCATCCCCCTCGTGCACACGGGCCACCAGCGCCGCCCCCAACGCGCCCAGGCTGGAGGCGACGACGGCGGCCAGCGCGTTGCCCAGAATCAGCGCGACGAGCACGGAGACATACCGCGCGACGAAGTTCACCGGCGACAGATAGAAGGCGCGCAGCAGCGCGAAGACGTTCAGGCTGAATCCCGGCGCCAGGGCTCCCACGGTCGTCCCCAAAAGGAACACCGCGGCCGTCCCCAGGAGGAACCAGCGCGCCGCCTGGGCCAGCTTGTCCAGGGGGAAGATAATCCAGGCCGCCGGCTGTGTCCCGGCCAGGTCAGTTGCTGCCGCTTCCGCTGTCCCCTTCATATCGCCTCTGTCCTCGACGGGCCCGCCAGTGCAGGCCTGTTGCCTCAGACTACCCATTCTGCCCCTAGCTTATTCGTGACTTCCGTCTCCCCTGCTGTCGCCACGCAAAGCAACGAGCCGCCCCGGAGAGGGGCGGCTCGCAGCACGAAGCGCCCAGGAGCCTGCGGCGCTAGGAGGGGAAGCGGGTGGTAATGCGCTTCTTGTCGGTGCCGTCACTGGCCGCATGCCAGGCCTCCCGGGCCATGGTAAACACGAAGCGCTGGCCGTTGGGGAACCACACCGGGAAGCCTTCGGAGGCAGGCGTAGTGACTAGCTGCGCGTGGTTGCTGCCGTCGGCGTCCATCTTCCAGATGTCGTAAGTCCCGGCCTCGTCCGAGTGGAACAGGATCGTATCGGTGACGGCGCCCGTCCCGGTCGGGTCCCAACTGGGGGCGCCCTCATTGAAGGTGCCGGCCGGCGTCACGTTGGTGACGTTGATGGCCAACCCCGCGCCGGGAATGTCAGCCGTGTAGATATCGGTGTCCCCGGCGGCGTTGTCGTCCAACTGCCAGGCCAGCTTGCTCACGGGGCCGACGCTCGGCCATTCCTCGTCGTCAGAAGAGTTGGTGAGCTGTCGCTGATTGGCGCCGTCGTCGTCCATTATCCAGATGTCGTAGTTGCCCGTCCGGTTGCTGGCAAAGACGATCTGGGTGCCGTCGGGGGTGAAGGAGGGCTGCCGGTCCGAGCCTGGGTCGGTGGTCAGTTGCGTGCGACTGCCGCCATCGCGGCCCATGGTGAAGATATCCTGGTTGCCATCGTCGTCGCTCACGAAGACGACCTTGGACCCATCCGGCGAGAAGAACGGGTGAGTGCCCCCGTCGTTGTTCGGGTTGCCGTCATTGCTGACCTGTGTCAGCAGCGTGGACGAGCCCCCAGAGTTGGCGATGCGATAGACGAAGAGCTGCCCCGTGCCCGCAAAGGCCGCGAACACCGTGTTGGTGTTGTCCGACGATGCCCGCTCGGAAATGCTGTGGTACTCTATTGGGTTGGATGTGCCGCCACAACCGGCGCACACCAGAGTGACCAGCACCCCAAGTGGCGCTGCCAGCAAGTAGAGGGCGCGCCTGGTTTCCCCGCTGAGAGCCATGTTTGACATTCCTCCGTCCTCCCCGGCAAATGGGCGGCCGAAAGCCGCAGCCCAATCCATTGACAATTGCTTCGAACAATGGTTGCAGACCTGACGGCGGTCACAGACTATAACACCCGCGCTCCTGCCTGTCAATTCCCGGCTGCACTGAGCCGCAGGATTCCGTCGTTTCCGTCGCGAAGGGCTGAGGCGACTGAATGCACACAGCTCGCCTACGACCATGCGAGTAGCTGACTTCGACTACCACCTGCCGCCGGAGCTGATTGCCCAGGAGCCTGCTGAGCGCCGGGATCAGTCCAGGCTGCTGGTGCTGCCTCGGGACGGCGGCCAGTTGCAGCACCGTGGCTTTGCTGACCTGCCCGACTATCTTAAGCCCGGCGACTGCCTGGTGCTCAACGACACGCGGGTCATCCCCGCCCGGCTGCGGGGCTGCAAGGCGGGCTCGGGAGGGCAGGTGGAGCTGCTGCTGTTGGAGCCTCGCGGCACTAGCACCTGGGAGACCCTGGTCAGGCCTGGCCGCCGCGCTCGGCCCGGGGCGGTCATCGAGTTCGGCGAGGGGCGGCTCGTGGGCCAGGTCATCCGCATACTGGACGACGGCGCGCGCCTGGTCAAGTTCGAGCACCAGGGCGACTTCCGAGCGCTGTTGAAGGACCTCGGGCAGACGCCTCTGCCGCCCTACATCAAGCGCCCGCCGCATCCTGGCGACGAGGAGCGCTATCAGACCGTATACGCCCGGGAGGAGGGCGCGGTAGCTGCGCCGACCGCGGGGCTGCACTTCACCGAGGAGTTGCTCGGCAGGATTCGCGCCGCGGGCGTGGAAGTGGCCTTCGTGACGCTGCACGTGGGCCTGGGCACCTTCAAGCCTGTGGACACGGAGCTGGTGGCGGACCACCACATGCACGAAGAGCGCTTCGCCGTCTCGGCCCAGGCGGCGGCGACCATGAACCAGGCCCGTCAGCGCGGCGGGCGAGTCCTAGCGGTAGGAACCACGGTGGTCCGCTCGCTAGAATCGGCGGCTGACGAGGCCGGCTTGGTGCAGCCTGCAAGTGGCCGCACGGAGGTGTTCATCTGCCCGGGGCACAAGTTCAAGGCGGTTGACATGCTGCTCACGAACTTCCACCTGCCCCGCTCCACGCTGCTAATGCTGGTCGCGGCATTCGCGGGGCGGGAGACCATTCTGGACGCGTACCAGGAGGCCATTCGCCGCAGGTATCGCTTCTACAGCTATGGCGACGCGATGCTGATACTGTAGGGCCTGCCTGGCGGCAATCTGGCGCACGGCATTGGCAACCAGATGCCTGATCCAGACCTGCAGGAAGCTAAGAGGCTGATCCGCCTGGCCGGCGACCTGGACGGCCAAGGGCGCTATGCCGAGGCGCGCTCGAGCTACCTCGCGGCTGAGGAGCTGCTGGACGGGGCGCCCGAAACGCCCGAGCGAGAGGCGGCTCGCGCGCTGTGCCTGCTGCGCCAGGCGGGAGTCACCTGTCTGGCGGACCCGACCGAGGACGTCCGCAGCCTGGTGGCCGAAGGCCTGCTGGCCGCCGAGCAGGGCGGCTGCCTGCTGGAGGCCGCCCGCTGGCTCTCCGTGCTGGGGGCACGGCTGGTGAGGATCGGCCGCACTGACCAGGCACTGGGCTGCCTGGGAGCCGCCCGCGAGATCTTCGGTGCCGCAGACGACGAAGATGGGCACCAGGGCCTGGCCTGGGTCGCCTTGGCCCTGGGACAGATTGCCCTGGTCGCGGGCGACGCCCGGGAGGCCCAAGAGCAGGCGGAGCTGGCCAACCAGATATTCACCGACCTCGGCCACATGGCCCTGGCCGGCGCTGCCGCCGACCTCTTGATAACCGCCGAGGACACCATCATGCGCGAGCGCCTGGGCGGCGACGAGTTCGACCAGGACCTCCAGCTTTGACCGCGCCGCTTGCTGGTTCCATCCCCTGCGACCGAATCAGGCTAGGCTAACGCCTGCTTGACGGCCTCTGCGCTCGGCGGGCAGCCGGGCACGAAGGCGTCGCCGCTGCGCAGGCGCGTGCAGTCGCCCAGGAACAGCGCCCAGTTGTCCCCCTCGGATCGGCCCATGACGATCCTGCGAGCTGGCACCCTAACGCCGGCTTGCTCCACAGCACTCAGAGCCTCGAAAAGCCGCGTCAGGCAGCCGCTGCACGCCCCCTCGGCGCAGAGCTGGAGCTGAGGATAGCGCTCAAGGAGGTCCTCGTGGGGCAGCTTCAAGCGCCGCCTCAGGGGCTCCAGCTCATCGCCGACGATGGCGATGTGCGCCAGGTCCATCTGCCCCAGCCCCGCCTCGTGGGCCAGTTTGATGCTCCGCACCTGCTGCGGCTCCAGGCCCATGAGGTAGCTGGCCACGGCGTCCACGGCGACCGGGTCGCGGCCGCCCAATATGACTCGCATATCCGCCGGTGTGCCCTCCGCCGGGCCCATGCCCTCCATCCCCACAGTGCCGTCAATGATGGTCACCGATGGCCGCACCAGGCGAGCCACGGCCACTACAGCGCGGTCCAGGTCCGGCATGTGGTGCAGGGCGCGCTTGTCCTGCGGCCGTAGGCAGCCCTTGAGGTTCTTCAGGCCCAGGGAGGCCAGGCAGTTGAAGTGGGTCTTCAGGCAGGCCACGTTGATAACCCGGTCACAGGCCGGCAGCAGCGCCGGCAGTCCCACCACCTGGGGCAGCCACTGGGAGGCCCCGGCGTACGGCTTGTAGGCCTCGTCATGGAAGCAGGCCCAGCGCCCGCCGGCCTCCTCCACTGCTGCGGCCATGCCTGTCTGGGTGAAGACGGCGCGGGGCTGCTCGACGGTGTGGTGGGGCCCGTCGGCCACGATGACGTCGGCCGCCTGGCGCCGACGCAGACAGCGTACTAGGGCAGCCACCAGATGTGGGGAGGTAGTGCCGCCGGTAGTCCAGAGCTGCGGCTGATGCAGGTTGGGCTTGACCAGCAGGCGGTCGCGGTAGAAGCTGATGGGACCGCCGTAGATGCGGTCCAGCATCTGGTCCACGGCCTGCTCCAGGTCGCGGCCGGCGACCTCCTTGTCGCGCAGGCTGTTGACCACGACCTTACTCAAGCTGCGCCGACCTCCAGACGTCGCAGAGGCTGCACTTGGGAGTCCAGTTCAGCGGGCGCCGGGCCTGCGGACGCGGGCGTCCGCCGCGCTGCCGGGGACTGACTTCGTTGCCGCAGACAGCAGTTCCTGCGCTTTCTGCCGGCTGGGGAAGGTGACACGTGCACCCCGTGGAAACCTGCCTTGGTCAGGGCAGTGCCGCGTCGGTGCAGTCGCGGCGGGAGGCAGGTGGCGTATGGGGACCTCCGCAGCGCAACTCTCGCCCAGATCGCCCCAATGGGACCTGGTGCGCCGCTCCTACGTGGACCCGTCGGTGCCGCCGCCGGTCACGGTGGCGCGCATTGTCAGTGCTTTGGACCAGGGCTTCGTCCAGGGGCTGTCGGAGCGCCCCGTGGCCCAAGCTCTGGAGTCGCTTCTGAGCCTGGCCGGGGAGATCAAGGCGGCCGCCGAAAGCCCGCCTCGCCTGACCGCCGTGGCCCGGGAGCTGCGGACGCGCGTGAAGCAGGCCGTGGTGGCAGGCAAAACGGCTTCGCGCTTCGGCGAGCTGGCCCTGTCTGCGGCCAGCAAGACCGCGCTGGCCGGCCACGGCGAGCGGGTGGCTCGCCGCTTCCTGGCGTGCTACGTGGCAGAGGTCTTCAGCTACCTGGTCAGCCGCGACATCGGCCGCTATGTGGGCCAGGGGCGCTTTCAGGGCCTGTCGGACGTGCCCCTGTACGTGCGCGCCGTCGAGACCTACGTTCAACAGACGCTGGACGAAGCCGACCTCGCGGATCCTGCACCCGATGCTGCCCTGGCCGACCTCCAGGGCTACCTGCGAGACGCCGTGGCGGCGTGCCTGGACCTCCTGTCCGCTGAAGGAGAAGCCAGTGCCGATTAGGGTTGCGGTGACTGGCTCCGTGGCCCCTCCCCCTGCCGGATTCGCTGAGGCCGATCTTACCCTGGACCTCGCTTCCCCGCAGCGCAACCTCACCTTGAGCCTGGGCCCCTTGGCGGGGTGCCTGTCCACGCGCTGCCGCGACTTGGTGGAGTTGGCCGCCGCCGTCTACGCCGCAGACATCGCCGTGCCGCGCGGCACCAACGAGGCCTGGGTGCGCGACCTGGAGCTCTTCATCCCGGTGCGTGACCCAGACTTCTGGCGTGCCCAGCAGCCAGCCACCGAGGCCCTGCTCTATGAGCTGACTGCGGACAACATCGCCTTGCGCTTTGGGCTGCTCCGCGAGCGCGCTGCCCAACGTGTGCAGGCTGGCGAGCAGGACGCGGCCGGCCGGCAGCCGGTGGGCCGGGCGGATTGCGTATCGCTGCTTTCGGGCGGACTGGACTCATTCGCCGGCGCGGTGGTCCTTCTCCGCACGGGCCGGCAGCCGCTGTTCGTGAGCCATGCGCCGGGCAGCCCCACTATCGAAGGCGCCCAGCGCCAGGTCGCTGCGGCTCTGCGCCAGCGGTTCCCCGGCCCCTGGCAGCACCTCAGCCTCCGCTGCGCCCCGGCGCGCCGGAAGGCGCCTCCGCCCGCAGGCGGGTCCTCGGCCCCGGCCCAGTCAGGCGCAGGCTTCCCCGAACTGCCTGACCGCGAGCCATCGCAGCGCTCTCGGTCGTTCCTGTTCATGGCTCTGGCGACCGCTGCCGCCGAGGTCAGCGGCGCTGGCGAGCTGTACGTGTTCGAGAACGGCATTCTGACCGTTAACATCCCCATGAGCCCGGCGCGCGTGGGCAGCCTGAGCACCCGCACCACCCATCCACGGGTGCTGCACCTGTTCTCTGCACTCGCTGGCGCTGTGCTGGGGCGCCCCGTGCCCATCGTCAACCCCTTCGCGTTGCGCACCAAGGCGGAAGTCATCCGCGATGCGCTCAAGTCGGTGATGGCCATTGACCAGATCCAGGCTGCCGTCTCCTGCTGGCAGGCCAGCCGCTCGTCGCGCGCCTGCGGGGCGTGTGTGCCCTGCCTGCTCCGGCGTATCAGCATGCTCGCCGCCGGCCTGCCCGACGAGGCCTACCAACTGGACCTGCTGGCTGATCCCCTGAAGCACCCGCACACCGACGCCCTGGCCAACCTGACCGACCTGGTGGCCCTGGCCGCCGACTTCACGAACCTCCACGACCAGGTCCTGCTGGGCAACTACCCCGACTTGCTGGATGGGGAAGACTACGGCCTCTCGGCGGGGCTGGTGATTGACCTGTATCGCCGCTTCGCCCGCGAGGTCTTCCAGGTGCTCGACGAGCACTTCGGGGCGACCGCCCGGCTGCGCTAGCCGAGGCGTGGAAACCGATGGCTGAGGTTGAGTGGATGGGTGGCAAGGGGCGGTGCCGCAGGCAGGCGCTGCGAGCACGAGCCTAGTCTTCGGTGCCGCGGCCGGGCCAGGGCCTGCCGGTGCGGCGCACCCGCTCGGCCGTCTCGTCAAACACCTTTAAGCGGTCGGGGCCGGCAGCCTCCAGGGCGGCACGCACTTCCCGCAACGCCTTCTCGCCCCGCCATTTGAGCAGCGCATGCACCTGAGTGAGCAACGGCGGCGGCACCGGCTCCTTGGGCGTCTGCTGCCGGAACTCCTCCTCGGTCTCCTTGGGGATCTGCTCGCGCAATGCCTTCTCGGCCTCGTCGGAGAGCCCCCGCTTGCCCCACTGGTAGGCCGCCTCCTCCCGCACCTCCCAGCGCACGTGGCTTATGTAGCGCAGCAGCCGCTCGTCGTCCCAGTACTGCGACGATCGCGCGATGGCCACCCCCAGGGCCATCTGCACCGCCGGGTCCTGCTCCACCGCCATGGCCTCCTCGAGGGGGTCGAGCTTGTCTGGAGACGGGAGCTTAACCAGGACCCCAGCCGCCCTCATCCTGACCACGGCTGATGGATGCTGCAGGTGGCGGACGACCGCCGCGAGGACCGAGGGGCCCGCGGAGTACTTCAGGAGGGCTAGCACATCCGCGACAAGTCCAGGATCGTCATCTTGCGCCATTACGCGCCCTGCCAGTGCCTCAATCGCCTCGGGAGTCCCACACCGAACCAACCCGTCGGCCGCCGCGTGACGAAGGTCACTTGCCTCCTTGCGGTCACTGAGGATTCCTGCCAGCACTGGGACGGCCTGTGCCGCATCGGCAGAACCAAGCGCTATAGCTGCCTGGCAACGCGGCCGCGTCGCCTCATTGGCGTTCCGGACGAACTCCAGCAGCAGTTGCTGCCCCTTGGCACCGGCGTCAACCAGGCTCTCGGCCCCACACAGGCTGTTGCCCGCCTGGAGGTTCTCCAACATGAGGGCCAGCTTCTCGTCCTCAGGCTTGCCCGCCGTGGACAGCCGCCAGTAACGGGCTGCGAGCTCAGCGATCTCCGGGTCGGCTACGCCTCCGTAACGCAGGCGGGCGACGGCCTGCGGGATGGCGTCCACCGCACGTGGGTCATCTCTCTGCACCAAGGCCATGGCCGGCCCCCACTCCTCCCCCGTTTGCTGCTCCTTGGCCCGCTGATAGGCGATGTAGAGCCCCTCCGTCAGAGCGGGATGCTTGTGTCTGGCCATAATCCGAAGCTGACGCGAGCGGCCGATGCGGCTCTTCCTTGCCTCCTCCAGCAGAGCCGCGAACGCCGCCGGCGGGGTCTTCTCGTCGGCCAGCAGGTTCAACAGCTTCGCCGCGGCGGCCATGTGCAGAGCCACCTCTTCCGCCTCCGCCCTCCCGGCGAGCGGCGGTCGCGGCCCCTGCTCGAGCAACCGGACCACCTCGCCGTCCCCGATCTCAGCCAGAACCCATGCGGCCTCGATAACAACCTGGGGTTCCGGGGAGCGGAGGAAGGGCACCGCCTCCCACACCCCGCCGGCAAGCCGCAGGTCGTCCACGTAGCGCAGAGCCTGCTCGGTGGACATCTGGGGCCCTGGCCACCCAGAAGGTAGCTGCCCCGCTTGGGCGACGGCCTCCTGCGTGCTGAGCGACATAAGCAACAGCAAGGGTAGAGGAACCGGCAGCACGCGCACTCTCCTCAGACTACTGGCCCCACACGTCAGGCCAGCGGGTTCCCTTGGCCATCCGTCAGGATGATCTCCTTCCAGTGCCCAGGACGTGCGTCTGCCCAGTTGGGTGGATCTGCAGGCCCTGCGTCGCCCCAGTCTATCGGGTGCTGTGGGTCCTCTGGGTTCGGGGAGACACCGCGCGCTGGCGGGTCGTCCTTTACGTCGGATTCGTCGTCGAAGCCCTTCTTGAAGGCGGCAACCAGGATCTTCGTCTTCGTGTCAGTGAAGGTGATCGGCTGCCCCTCGCCGGCCTGTTCCTTGCGCCACGTAGCCTTGCACTCCACAGTCATCATGCCATGCACTAGGTCCACAGGGATGTCGGCTGTGGTCACGCTCTCACCGTGCAGGTGCACCGCGTCCGCGCCCGGGCGCGCAAGCGTCCACTCGACGTCCTTCAGAATGTCAGGGTCTGACAGCTCCGCGTGCAGCCACCATCGGAGCGTGTGGTAAAAGGGACTGCTGTGCGGGTAGTCGTCGGTGGGTTCCTGCTGTCCGACGTACCAAACCTTGAGGTACATCTTCGTGATGACCGGGTCCCGCGTCACGACTAGATCCCACTGAGTGTACCCACTGTCAGGATCCTGCCGCAGCGTCTCTTGATCCTGGTCGTGTGCTCTGCACGTGACGCGCCACCGGAGCGAGTTCTGGCCCCCCGGGGGCACGCCGGGCGGGGTGAAGTAGTAGTTGGGCTGGGGCGTGGTTACGAGGGGCTGCCAGGGATTCTCGTCCGCGCCAATCTTCTGGCTCCACTCAAACTGGAAGTTCTGGTGGCCTGCTTCCTCCAGTGCGGTGACCTCGCGCGCGTCGAAGGGCCCGATGGTGGGTTGGCAGTCTGGGTCCTTGGTCCACGTCACGCGATCAGTGTCCACGAACCAGGCGTAGAACCCCATAGCGCCGCCCTGCTTCACCTTGGCTTGCGCCGCCGGCGGCGGCCACACGGCCTCAAGGTGCATAGGGCCACCAGGATCCCACCTCTTCGTTGCCTCGCCCTGGGCCGGCCCGGCCGACAAGAGGCATCTTTACGCCAGAGCTGCACACAACGGCCAAGCGAACCGCACGTTCATTGTCCCTCGACTTCCTCAGGTAACCGCCGTTCACCCACCCCTTCCGCCCGCAGACCCCCGAATCCTCCTAGCCTTCCGGCCAGTTTTTGCTCCCACTCCCGGTAGAGGGGAAGGATCTGCCAGGCACCCTCACTCTCCCGGTGCCGATCCATGTAGCCCCGCAGCCATTCCAGGGACTGAACAAGCTCATCCCTGGTCTGCCCCAGCCGCGGCAGGTGCTCGCTCAGAAGCACGTCATCTGCCCAGTTCAGCCAACCATTGTGCGGGTAGCGCCCCCAGGCCTCGCGGAACAGTGCGTCCGCTTCGTCGAGCCGATCGTTGCTGACGAGCTGTTGTATGAGCGTCCAGTAACCTTGCGGACCTTGTGGCGACTCGCGCAGCCGCTGCAACAGGTAGCGCGACATGGTGAGGATCCGTTCCCGGTGCCAGGGCCCGTACCACTGCTTCTGCGCCATCTCAAGCCACATCATCAGGTCCTCGGCAGGGAACGCTTCGCGCCCGTATCGCGTCGCGGCCGCGGCCAGCGCCAGCTCTGCCGCGGCGTAGGCGCTGCGATGCTCCCCGAGCGCCTTGGTCTCTGCGGCCCAGCCGATGTCACGGAACCTCTCCGCGAGCCGCCGCGCCAGCGCCAACCCCTCCCGTGCGGGCAATGCCTGTAGGTCGCCGGCCAGCCCTGCTTCCAGCACCGCCAGCGCCTGGGGGGTGGCGCGGTAGTATGGCAGCAGGTCGTCCACTATCGGCAATACCGTGTCGCTCGCCCTTGCTGCCGGCGCTGCCCTCCGCAGGGCGTCGGCCACCGGTTCTGCCAGGACGGCTGCCGCCCGCAGGTCGTCGGCGGCCACATAGTGCTGGAATAGCTTGAGTGCACTCTGGCTGCCGGCTTCCGGGCGGAGGTCGTCAACCGCCGCGCGCACCAGGCGTCGCGCGATCTCGACCCGCTCCGCCCTCGCCGCCGGCAGCCGCCGAGCGAGCTGCCAGGCTCTCCAGAGCGAATCGGGTGCAGGTGCCTCAGCGCCTATCAGTTCACGTAGCTCTTGCCACGTCTCCAGGTCTGCCTGTGTGGTTGGCGGCGCTGGGCCCGCCTCCGCCAGGTTCCATCCTTCGGGCCGCGCCTCCCAGGCGGGTATGCGATCCAGGAAGATGCCGGACAGGATGGAGCTGACACTGGGGCCCTTCTCGATGACAAAGCGAACGGTCTGCGGGCCGCGCACGGCCAGCGAGTGGTACACGCCCGAGCCGAACTCGCGCACCGCGAAGGCGAGCAGCTCCTGGCCCCCTTCGGAGATGAACTCCACCCGGTGCTGGCGGGGGTGTGGGGTGTTGTGCCAGTCCCTGTCCACGAAGTACAGGCTCAGGCGGTGCTCGCCCTCGGGAATGGCTAGGGACACGTACAGGTCGGGGCCGCGCGAGTCGAAGGGATGTACCTCGCCGTGGTCATCCCAGGAGGAGTACGTGCGGCAGCGCCCTACGGGGTTGTAGAGCGCTCGGGGATCGTCGGTGATAGTCTGGCCCAGAAAGAGCCGCGCGGTGTCGTTCGGATCGCTCGTCCAGACATTGTACTCCAACGGGCGGTCCCCCTCACTCCGCCAGTGGCCGGAACTGATGTTGCGCGCGGTCCCGCGGAAGTCCTCGGGCGAGATCATCGCGCAGAGGATGAAGGCCTCGTTGCCGTAGTGCGGCTGCCAGTCGCCCTGCGTCTCCCAGTCGGCGCCCAGGTAGGCCAGGCCGATGTCGTCCCTGCGGCTCGCGCGTGGGGGCACCTCCAGGCTTCCAGGCTCTGGCACCGGCGCCGTCTTGATGGCCGCCTCGGGCAGCACGTAGACGCCGTCCCACCAGACCGCCTCCCGCTTGCCCTCGCCGAACGCCTCCAACCGCAGCGATACCCGCATCCGCTCGGCGGCCGGGCTGGTGGTGAAGCGCACCCAGTCGTGGAACCACCCGGGCGTCTCGTACCACACCCAGTGCGCCTCCTCGCGCAGGCTCTGCGCCCGCCGGTCCACCTCTATAGGGATCAGGAGCTGTTTCACCGAGGGCTCGCCCGCCGCATTCACCCACAGCCCACAGCGATACGTGGTGTTGGGCCGAACGGGAAACGGGCTCGTCGTGAGCAGGGCCAGCTCGTAGCGCCCCTTCTGCGGCGCGAAGTCCATGACGTATGACCGGGGCGACTGGCGGCCCTTCACGTCGTCCTGGTCCACCCAGTAGCTGACCTTCGCGTCGTCGGGCACGCGCCAGTGCTCCCAACCCGGCGGCGGGCTCTCCGCGCTCGCCTCGAACTCGCCGTTGGTCACCAGGTTGTCCGCGTGATCGTACCAGGTGACCTCCGGCACAATCTGGTAGGCCCCCGGCGTCACGCCATCGAGCGCCTCGACGCGGAAGGTGATCGCGGCCCGTTCCCCGGGCGGCACCCACTTGGGCAGGGGCTCCTTGAGGACGCACCACCATTGGTTGGTCAGGTCATTGGCGGGCCGAGGGGGCAAGCCGAACCGCTGGTAGTAGCGCTCCGGGGCCAGGCAGTGTTGGGGCAGCGGGCCCTCGTGCTTGAACCTGAGAGACGCATCCAGAAGGCATGCTGGCGTGCCGCCCTCGTTGGACAGCTCCACGGAAACGTGAAGCTGGCGTTGCTGGGCACTAAGCTGCGCCGAGGACGGGCTGACCTGCGCCACGCGCAGGTGGGCCGGCTCGGCGCCGAGCGCCGGCGTTGCGGTCACGACCAGTAGGGCCGAGAGTCGCGCCAGAGGCAGGTGGCCGCGCGCTGCCATGTCCTTCCCCCTTCTCCCCTACGTAGCAGCCCACCCCCAGTAAGACGAAGACGCGGACGCGGATGTTCGCGGGGCGATCAGCAGCAGGCGCGTGCGCACAGGATGCGCCCGTCGTAGCAGGCGGCCGTCTGCTCGCCGGGCTGGACCACGAGGAAGTCATCCTCGTCCCAAGGCCCGTTGAGCAGCCGCAGCAGCAGGCCGTTGTCGCCCTCTAGCTCCACGTACTCCCAGCCGTTGTGCTCGGCCACGCTGCGCGTGAACTGGCGGTAGCGCTCGATGTCCCCGAAGCCGTTGTTGATGAAGGCGGCGCGGCTGTAGTGCTGGAGCCACAGGCTCTCCTGCTCCAGGAGATAGTTGGCGTTGTCCTCGCCGTACTTGGCCACGTACTCCTCGTAGCGCGAACGCCGGCGCGCCTCCTGCTGCGACTTCATCAGCCCGCCTTCCTCCGTGGCTTCCTTGCGGTCAACCCAGCCCGCGGTGTAGTAATACGTGCCCGGATGAGCGGTGAACTCCTCGGTGTAGCGCTCCTTGGAGCCCAGGAAGAAGGTGATGCAGTCGTGTGCCCGGGGGATGACCAGGGGGATTCGCCCGACCTGAATGCCGGCCAGGCCGTTGCTGCAAATCCCGTAGCCCAGCACTATGCAGTCATACTCGGCGTCGCCGACGGCCAGCACTGCCTGCTGGGTCTGCGCCCGGAGTTGCTCGGGCCGGTCGTGCAGCCCAAACTCCTGGAAGTCCAGGTCAACCTGGTGCGGTGAGTCCTGGGCCAACGCAGTCAGCTCAGGCAGCAGCGCTTCGCAGGCGATGACCTTCAGGCGCATGTGTCGTGTCTTTCTTTGTCGGTTCCCCGTACCGGGAAGGGATTCGCGCCAGGCAGGAGAAGAACCTGCTGGGAGGTGGCCGTCCCAACGCGCCGTGGAGTGAACGCATGCCCGATCTCAAGCCATACGAGACAGCCGTAGCCCGGGCGGCACGATGGCTCGTCGGGCAGCAGAATCCGGACGGCTCCATCGAGCCGGTCGAGGCCGGCCTGGCCTGCTACCACAAGGTCCCCTATGCGCTCTCCCTGGCCGGCGAGATAGCCGCCGCCGCGCGCCTGCTCGACTGGGTGCGCGACAATGACCTCTGCGATACGGGCGACCTGGGCGCGCGCTATGATCGGCTCCCGCCGTACGAGAAGCAGTGGGCCACCCCTAACGCGTGGGTCATCTGCGCGGCGCAGCGGACGGGCCAGTTTGACATCTCTGAACTGGGGCTCGAGTACCTGATTGCCCGGCTGAAGAGCGACGGCGGCTGGGGCGATCCAGAGGGCACCGCCTGGGTGGGGCTGGCTTTCCTTCAGGCGGGTGCTCTGGACATGGCCAGGGCGGCGCTGGAACGCCTGATCGAGTCCATGTCCACCGGGCAGCCATCGGGCGCGGCCGCGACGTTCCTGGTGCGGCTGTGCCGGGCCGCCGTCAGCGAGCGCTACCTTGCCGCTGCTATCGTGGCTCTGGAGCCGGCTGTCCAGGCGGCCAGCGCGCCCCTCGATGCCAACCGGGCGGAGCTGGGCCGCGCCGCAGCCCTCTTCTCTGGCATGACTGCCGACCCGGACTACGAGCGCCTGGCCACAGCCGTCGCCGACCAGGTCGTCGCCCAGCAGCGCGAGGATGGAAGCTGGCGCCTTAGCGACGGGGACGAGCCGCACCGGATTGTGGACTTCACCGCCGAGTCGGCGGTGGCCCTGGGTGAGATGATCGAGGGCCTGGCGATGGGCCGGCGCGGTTGAGACCCCGCCGAAGAGGACGCCGGGCAGTGAACAGGTTGTGCCGACTTCGCCCTGGACCGGGGGTCTGAGGAGTCGGCATGCCGTTGTGTTAGCCGGTCGAGACCAAACGCGGCCGCCCTTGCCAAACCTGCCCGAATCCACTATGATTGTGGCCCCACGTCGGGCGTTGCCTTGATCTCAGCGCCTCCCAGGCGGCCCGTCTCAATCGTCATTCGCGTAGTGGCAGGGGCTGTGGGAGGCTTTTTCGACGGGAGGAAACAGGCGTGAGCGACGACCCCGAAGACCGGGAAGAGCAGGCGGCAGAGCCAGAGGAGCCCCAGGAAGCGTCGGCAGAGCAAGCCGAGGCTGGCGAGGCAGCCGCTGAAGAGCAGACAGCCGCCGAGGAGCCGTCGGGGGCGCCCCAGCCCGCAGAGGAAGAGGGAGCCCCCGCCGAGGAGCCGTCGGAGGCGGCTCAGCCGGCTGAGGCGGCCGAGGAGGAAGCTGAAGAGGCGCCTGAGGAGCCCTCGGTGGTCGTCTTGGCCGCCGCTGGGAAGAGCCAGTTCGCCCTTGTCCTGCCCGACCAGCCCGCGCCCGCGGAGCAGTTCGCCGCGCAGCAGCTCCAGCACTACGTGGAGCGCATCTGCGGGGCGCGGATCGAAATCGCGCAGAGCCGGGAGGCCGCCCCGAAGGCTATCCTGATTGGTGCGGCGGCCGGCGAAGATCCCGCCGAGGCGGGCCTTCAGGACGACGGCTATGTAGTGGACATCGCCCCCGACCGCGTTGCGCTCTTCGGCACCAGGCCCCGGTCGGCGCTTTACGCAGTCTACGATCTGCTCGGGCGGGTCGGGTGTCGCTGGCCGCTGCCGGGCGACGCCTACGAGCAGGTGCCCGAGTCGGGCGCCATCTCGCTGGAGCCGGGCCGGAGTGTGCACAACCCGCGCTTCGAGTGGCGCGGCTTCTGCGAGGATGCCAGCTACGTGGACCACGACAATGAGCAGGCCAAGGAGGCCCGCACGCTGGACGACCTGGAGTTCATAGACTGGCTGGCCAAGAACCGCCTCAACCACTTCATGGTGCGCGCCCCCGAGGACGTGCTGGAGGTGCTGCTGGCCGAGATGGCCCAGCGGGACCTCGGCCACGAGGCCGGCGGGCACATCATCCCGCAGTTGCTGCCGCGCGAACTCTTCGAGCAGAAGCCGGAGCTGTTCCGCATGTCCACCAAGGGCGAGCGTGACTCCAGCGGCAACCTCTGCCCCTCCAACGACGAGGCGATCAGGACGCTCTGCGACAACGCGCTGCGGTTTGTCCGCCGCTTTCCCCACGCGGAACTGATCCACTTCTGGGGTGAGGACCTGGAGGATGGCGGCTGGTGCACCTGCGAGCAGTGCCGCGACCTGCTGCCCCAGGACCAGTACCTCAAGGTCTGCAATGCGGTGGCTCAGGCCATAGAGGGCCAGGACCTGGAGATTGACTACATCGCCTACCACGATACCTTGGAGCCCGACCTCACCCTGACGCCCGCTGCCAACCTCGTCCTGCTCTTCGCCCCGCGCGAGCGCTGCTACGGCCACTTTCTGGGCGACCCCACCTGCCGCGAGAATCAGCCTTACGCCAATGCCCTGCGCAAGCACGTCGAGCTGTTCCCGGGCCGGTGCTATGTCTTCGAATACTACGACGACGCTATCCTCTTCGGCAGCCTGGGCGTGCCGCTGCAACACACCATTGCCGATGACCTGACGTTCTACGAGCGGCTGGGCATCAAGCGCATCCAGTCGCTGATGTTCGGGCGCTTCAGTTGGTGGGCCTACCCCCTGAATGTGTACGTCTTCGCCCGCCTGGCGTGGGACGCCGCGTCCAGCGTGGAAGACCTCACCAACGAGTTCTGCGAGCAGCTCTACCACGAGTCGGGTCCACCCATGGCTGAGTACTTCGACAAGTTCGAAGAGGGGATTCGCGGGATTGCCACCTACGGGGACATCAAGCGCCCCTGGCGCGCGGCCATCCCGCCTCGCGCCATCGCCGGCAAGGTGACCGAGTGCATGGCCGCCTTCAACGAGGCCAAGGCCTTCCTGGGGGTGGCCATGTCCCGCGTGGCGGAGGATACGCCGGTGTGGCGGGAACTGCTCAAGCAGCGGCGGCTGTGGATCTACACCGTGGGTGAGCTGGAGGGCGTCGGCCTGGCCGCCGAGGGGGCGGGCGAGGCCGCAGCCGCCAGCCGCGCCGAGGGCGAGCTGCGCAACAAGTATCTCCGCGCCGCGCACCTGAAGCTGAGCGATGCCGCCGGCGTATTCACCGGCGGGCTGGCGCTGATCGAGGGAGACGTGGAGGAAGAGCTCAAGGGGCAGTGGGGGCTGACGGGCCTGGTCTCAGCCAGCCGGCGGCTCACTGACTACCTGGAAAACCGGGCGCAGCAATGCCTGGACGCCATCCCGCCTGAGCCGGAACCGCAGGAGGAGGCAGCCCCCGAACCAGCCCAAGCGCCCGAGGCGAAAGCCGCCGAGGCGCCGGAGGAAGTGGCGGAGGGCTAGCCCTGCCTTGCCACGCCGCGAGGAGTCGGTCGTCCTACATCGTACATCCTAGAGCGTAGATCGCGTCTGGTTGTCCGCCTGGAGCCGCCAATGCTGCCGCACATACTGCCGCGCGCGCTCCGGCGTGGTGATCTCGCCTTCAAGCTGCGCGTCCTCGACGGCCTCCAGTATCTCGCTGAACAGCGGCCCCGGTTGGTAGCCCATCTCGATGAGGTCCTGGCCCGTCAGCAGCGGCCGCGGTCGGATCTGCTCCTCGCTGTACTCCGCCATCTTCTGCTGGCAGAAGCGGTAACAGTCGAGGTCGCCGTGGCTGGCCAGCACATCCAGCCGGCATAGCTCCAGCAGCTCCTGGAAGCCTTCCTCGCGCAGGAACCTCTTCAGCTTGCTGGCCCGCATGCGGGGCGCGTCCTTGATCCGTAGGTGGTGGGCCGTCAGGTAGACCACCCGGTCCGTCAGCTCACGCCCGCAGCGCAGGCGGCGGCAGATGGCCTCCGCCAGCTCCGCGCCCACCTTGGTATGGCTGTCGAAGCGGATGCGCTCGGCCAGCTTGTACGTGTCAGGTTTGCCTACGTCGTGCAGCAGCACTCCCAACGCCAGCGCCGGCGTCGGCTGCTTCATTATCCCCAGCATGAGCTTGGTGTGGGTGAAGGCATCCCCCTCGGGGTGGAACTCCGGCGGCTGCGGCAGCCCCACCAGGCGCTCCACCTCCGGCAGGATTGCCTTCAGCAGCCCCGTGTCGTGCAGCATGTGCAGCCCCCGGTCGGCCCCCGGCTGCGTCAGCAGCTTGAGCAGCTCGTCGCCGATGCGCTCCCAGGAAACCTGGGTGATCTGCTCGGCCATCTCCTGCAGCGCCGTCAGAGCCTCGGCCTCGATCTCGAAGTCGAGCTGCGCCGCCAGCCGCACCGCGCGCAGCAGGCGCAGCTTGTCCTCGGCGAAGCGCTCCCGGGCTGGGCCGATGCTGCGGATCACCCGCCGCGTCAGGTCCGCCTGGCCGCCCACGTAGTCAGTAACCTTGGCTGCCAGGGGATCGTAGAACAGGCCGTTGACGGTGAAGTCGCGCCGGCGTGCGTCCTCCTCGGCCCGGGCGAAGCTGACCTCGGAGGGCCGCCGACCGTCGCGGTACTCCCCCTCGGTGCGGAACGTGGCTACCTCGAACGGTACTCCCTCCTGGATCACCAGCACCACGCCGAACTGTTCGCCGACCGGCACGGTGTGATCGAAAAGCTCCTGCACCTGCTCGGGCCGGGCGGAAGTGGCAATGTCGTAGTCCTGCGGCTCGCGGCGCAGCAGCATGTCGCGCACGCACCCGCCGGCAAAGTACGCCTCGTGGCCGGCTGCCACGAGGCGTTGCACTATCTGTGTTGCTTGCTCGCGCAGGCTTGGCATGTCACTGACTGCCAGAGGCAGATCCCGGTTGCCGGTGCAGCTGGGATCGAGGGGAGTGGCCGCGGTGTGGTGGCTAGCCGCAGGCTTGCGGCCGGTGGTGGCTGGGCTGAGCCTGCGGAGGTGGCTGACGGTGGGATCCACCTCTCGGCCACCCCCGCGGGCTAAAGTGTCTTGTGCCGAGACATGGGTTACAGGTTGTGACAATACATGGGTAACACTGCTGTTTGGTTAGGGCGGCGCGATTTTGCGCACCAGGCGGTCGAAGAACAGCACGGGCCAGCGGCTG